>Ga0179591_1248061_pt1 | contig 11164 bp, 17 predicted proteins | sample CZOMad2_1_08_16f_FD_182891 | JGI IMG/M metagenome (GOLD analysis project Ga0179591, IMG submission 182891) | Vadose zone soil fungal communities from Angelo Coast Range Reserve, California, USA - CZOMad2_1_08_16fungal (PacBio error correction) | ecosystem: Environmental > Terrestrial > Soil >... | reverse complement strand
GCCCCCTCGATCTTCTTTCTGGTATTTTTTCCATGGTTACTTTAAACTTTCCAACCTATTTTCTTTACGGAGGTGACTTCGAGTATTTTTTTACCTATTTTGTGACTTCAGTTTCTTTTTTCTGGCTGTACCGAACCCTTCCTTGCAACACCGCTACGTATGTCTGAACTTCCTCTAGTTGTTTTTTCTTCCCCGCCGAATTTCCGTGCATTCTTGGTATGTCCTCCGAATCAACCGGTTTTTTCGTAAGAGGCACTTTTTCCCCTTTGTTCTGCCCCACCCACGTGAGGAGGTATCCAAGTTTCTGGTTTTCCCAAAGCGGTTTTCCCTTTGCAACCCCTTCTCTTCCGTCACCTTTCGCGGTTCCCCTCGACAATGGTGGGTGAGCCCTCTTTTCCTTATCATCTTCCCGGCCGTAACTGCCTTCACCGACCTCTCCCGAAAACCTAAACTTTGTTCAAAGCAAGCCGCTCCATCCCCCCGTTTTTTTTTTTTTAAATCGTTTTGATATGTCGCGACCCTGTCTCTTTAGCGAATGGGAAACAAATTGCCGTTAAGTGTACTAACACCTCTCTTAGACATTCCTCGTAGCATTGTTTTTTTATCGTTCTGATAGTCCCTTGACCGCCCCCACCTTAATGACCTTTGCCCTCAATCTAGTCTTTTCTCTCATATATTTTATTTTTGACATGACTCTTCTTCTCCGTTGCCGCTCTCCCCCTGCCCCCACCCTACCCCAAGATATGGCATTCGTGTATGACGTGCAGGGGGAGGTTGTGCACCCACCCCTTCTTTTGTAGCCACCCTTTACTCAATTTTTCGGTGGTTCGTTTTCGTCGTGCAATTCCCTGCTTCGTCAGTAAGTCTTCTACGTTAAGGGAATCGCAGCCGGTGAATGCTAATCTCTGATGTGATGCTTTAATAGTGAGGATGTTTTTCCTGACCCTCCTTGTATGATTTTTTAATTCGGCTGTCAATGATCTGAGTGATGAAGTGCTCCATTTTTGACTTTTTCTACGTTTAAGACTATGAATTCCTTAGACGACATTTCATTGCTTTTGTTAGTCCCCTTTATACTCCCTAAGTTTTCCCACCTTGGCCCGGTTTGCCATCTTTTTTTCTCAGTCCTCGTCAAATCTCGCCCCCCCCCCCCCCCCCCTTCTTTTTTTTGACGAGCTTACTTAAACTCTTTCCCATTGAGCTTAGTTTTTCCCCCTTTTTCTCCCTCTTTCCAAATAAATTAATTTTTCTGCCCCCCTGCGGTAGCAGCCCCCCTGCTGAGGTGCCTTTTTGACTTTTTCTCTTCTCTCGTAAACCCCCCCCCCAAATTTTTTTTGCCCAGTATTGATTTTTGCGTTAACAAAGGATGCAAGCTAGCCCAGCCCTTTTGTCATATAGGTATATAAAACCTTTTTCTCTTTATACGATCCCCATGTGCCTACCTGCTCCACGCCAAGTTCCTCGTCCTCCCAGGATCGTGACTCTCCCCCCCTCCATCCTGCACTGCTTGATGTTCCCCTTATCTACGGGCAATCCACTCCACTCTGTAAATTTTTTGATCGCGATTTTTCTGGTGATGATACACACAGCTGCAGTTCTTTTGGCGCGTCATTTTAGTCCTAACCCGCTCAAACCCTTTTTTTTTCTCTCTTCTCCCAACCCCGTGTTAGTTCCCCCTAACGTTTCCCCCTGCCCCAAAAGATCTGTTTTTAACCGACTCCCCAGTAGCTTCCTTTTATAAGAGATTCCCTTCCTGGCCCCCGAACGGCTAATCCAGTACCACCATGCCGATTTGAATTGAGACCTCTTTGCCCTTCCCCCGCGGCTTCTCTTCCCACTCTTTGCAGTGTTTCAGTTATTCTCTCCATTGCTTCGAACGGCTCATATTCGCCGATCTTTTCCCCGTCTATTTATTTTCCCGATGAGGTTAAAAACTCCCTGACGCATTTCTCCCCTCCCTCCCCTCTCTCGTTTCTCCCACCTCCTCAAGGAGTTCTTAAACCCCATAGCTTTTCACTGCTACATCTGTCCTCCTAGTCGACAAGTTAAATAACAACTTTCCGAATGGTTTTCTGGAACCAGACTCTCCAGAGACTTCTTTTTGAAAAGTTCCTTCCCGTGCCGCGTTCTCGTTGTTTCAAATCCCCTTTTCCGGTACATAGCTTTTTTGCAAGTGATTGGCCTCCTTTGATCTTTTCCACTATATCTTCTTCATGAGTAAAGCGACCCCAACTGCATCTACCTAGTTTTAAGGTGCCTTCTACCTTTTTTCATCCCTCGTCCAAGAGTATCTCTCTTTGGTCCCATCCCTATCAGTACCCCCTTTTTATTTGAACATAGCCTCGTTCTTTTTTCGTCATGTTCATACCCCCACTTTCCCAAATCAACCGGGTCCTTCTCTTCCTCCTCATCGTGTTTTTTTTGATCGGACTAACTTTTAGTTTGGTTCTTTTTTTTCGCCTAATCAGTCCCACGAACCCGAGCCTTTCCCCCCTTTTTTCTGTGGATTATCCTATATCTAGTTTATCCCCTCAGAGTCCCCCGACATACTTTACGATGATTTCACCCCCCCCCAACCTCGAAAGTTTCCTGAGTTCCCCCCCTATTAGTTCCGGCCGCCCCCTTGACGTTTTGATGCTCCTTGAAGCTCTTGGCAAACCCTCCACTTGGCACTGAGTCTCTCCCCTCATGTATTTGCGGCTAATACGTGAGGCAATCTTCACAAAATTTTGCCCTTGTTTTCCCAAACAATCTCATCCTGGTCTGTTTTCAAAATCTTCCACCCATTCGTCAGTTCTATTTCTTTTATCGGTACAAAGTAGTACTCAGTATTAGCATTTTCTAATATATTGGGAATAGGTTTCCCTGTGATTCTTGGTTTCCCACCGATTTTACTAAGCCCCCCCCTGTTGCTCTGTATCCCCCTGACCGTCCTGGTTTTCGTGTTTCTGCCAACCCTAGGTTTCGTCCCCCCTCCTATGTCGTATGACTCAATTCATAAGGCATTCGACCCTATTTCTCCACCACTTCTTTCTTTCAGGTGGAATCATTTCACTCGATGACATTTGGGTTTTTTGAAAGGGCGCATCTTTCTTTCCTTCCTCGTCGAGGGTGGTAATTTCCAATACCTGCTTTTTTTCCCTTATTGAATCATCTTTTCCCCCCCCTTCGGGATCCAATGGGTTCCCCCCACTTTCGTTCATTGCCTCATTTTCCCTGTTTTTCCCATGTCCGATTGTATTTCGACAAACGGTGTTCCCGATTCCCCCCTCTCCCTTCTTCCATGTTGTTGGCTCGGGTTTCCCGCACCTCGGCGGCGGCCCCAATCCTTTCGCTTGTCAGTCACATTCCCGCTCGATCAGACCCACCCCCCCAAAGGAATTTTTTACTGCCCTCTCAATATTCACCCCTTCTTGAAGATTTTTTTTTTCTTTCACCCCTCCTGCCTTACAGGCGGAGACTGGGTTTTGATTCTGATGAGTCACTTGGTTCCGATCATCTGAAGAATCCCCCCCCCCTGCACGGAAGTATGTTCCTGCAGCTGGCAACGTTTTTCCCTCCCCCCAAGAGGCTTTTTCGTCTTCTTGGCACCCCCCCCCCCACACCTCAGTTATTTTTTTCTATTCGTGGACCCCCCCCAACATCTACTGTCCCTGATTTGATGCGATCAACTAGTTTGGTAGCAGCGTCCTATCTGGCAAAGTCCCGTCTGACCCCCCCCCGATTTTTGTTTCCCCCCCTTTTTGACTTTTTGGATCTCTTTCCAAATCTGCCCGATTTGTACTGACGAGATCTCCTTAGGCACCATTTTGTTGGTCTCCCCCCCATAAATTTAAACGCTTTGTCCCTGAATGGATTTTTTTTTTTCTTCCGTACATTAGGAGTTGGCACCCCACCAATTTGGGCGAGGAAAACACGGCGATTCCCTTTCCCTGGAACCCATTTCACTGTTCCACCTTTGGGATCATTTCCTCTCGTCCTTTCATTCCCGTCCGTTCCGATCTACCTTTTCCGCTCCTTGCCAAACCTCCTTCCTTCCTCTCTGATAATACTTACCCTCTCACCCCCCTTCCCCTAGTTGTAAAATGTTCCGTCCAACCTATACGTTTGTGCCACCCCCCCTACATAAACGACCGGCCTTCCATCCTCGTGGAATTCCTTTCCTGTTGCTGGTTATCTAGGCTACCAAGACCCCTTCCTCCCAGGTGATAAAACCGAATGACACCTCAATTATGTCGAACGTTCACAATCTTCTTCTTTTTATTTTGCAAATGCATTTTGCTTTTTTATTCCTTCGGCCCCCGTCCCAAACTGTGCTCCCCCCCTTGAATAGCCTTACTTTTTCTTCCACTTCCCCTTCTGTTTCTTTCCGCTCCCGGAAAGAAAGATCCCTTTGTACTCCATCTCTCCCCCACTCCCAAATTTGGTTCTTCCTCGTTACTTATTCTTTTCCTGATCGGTTGCGGACTACGATCTCTCAACTGTTAAGCATCTGCTCTATTAGAGTTCCGTTCTCCACACCCGGTTTTTTCCCTACCTTGGATTCCTCCGCAGGTGACCTTTCTTTTTCCCCCCCCCCCCCCCTTTTTTTCGAAATATTTCTGCAAATACCAGCTTTTTGATTCGCTTTTTTTCTCCCTCCGTTTGTGCTCTTCCAAACTTTTTTCTTCCCGGTTGTTTTCCCTAGTTACTCCATGATACCTGTCAAGTAAGGCTTACCGGGACGTACGAATATTTGCACTTCGACCTCCTTTCTCGAGACCAATGGTCTACCCCTTATACCCTCCCCCCTCCCTGAATTTGACCCTTCTTATCGAATTCTTCTATAACAACCGATCTGTTTCGTCAGATCACCATACTGGATGCGTCACCCTACCTATAGAGTTGGCTCTTTTCCTTCCCTTCCTTCCTTTTTAGAGTCTTATGCCAACCCTCTTCGGTATTTCTCTTGGTATCGATCCAGTACTTCCCCTGCTTACTCCCCTCTTGCCCTCCACAGATTCTTTGACGTGAATTCGGAGAGATTGTTACCTTTTTTCTTCCCTTTGCGAGGGTTAGAAAAAATTACCTCCTAACTTCGCTATAGTTGAATTTTCACTGATAGGGTTCTACCTCTTTTTGCCCTTTTCTTACGTGATAGTGGATATCCGCCTCCCCCCGCCCTGTTAACTCTTCACTTGAATTTTCGGACAAATTTTACGCTCAAGCGCCTAATTCTTGTTAGTGTTTCTCTCTCTTTCTGAGTACGTTTCACCTTTCTTCCCCCCTGCCCACCTGGGCGTTTCTGCCCCTCACTGATATTAACTGCCGTAAATTCCTTTTCCCTTTTTTTTCAACGATCGTTCTCTCAACCCCCGCCCCCACAACCCTATCTAATCTTGTTTCCCCACCCCCTCTTTCCCCTCTTGTTGTTGTCAATCCATGCGCTTTCGACTCCTACCGGGATCTGATATTGCGTCCTTCCCTTCTTACAAACATTTTGATTGACCGGGTCATTCACACTTTTTTTTACTTAGATTAAGCTTCCGTTTCCCTTGTTACGTTAGAGTCGCCTTTTTTAATCGTCACCTTGATTTTGCTCCCCGAAACGCTTTTAGTCCTTTTTACTTCGACGTATACGGCACCTTTTTCCTCTTTCAAGTTAACGGAGATCTTTATTTTTTCTTTGGCCATAAACCGTAATATTCTGCGAGAGTGTTAGTGCCTTTCCCCTGTTTCTTCCTGTATGGCCCCCCACAATTTCTCGTTTTTTTTAACGTAACATTATGTCCAGTGGTAAGAGAGTTGTCCCCCGTATGTACATTATTTTTTTCTATCCCTCTCTTAAATTACTCGTTTTTTTTCCGTTTTCCCTACCGAAAACTGAGCATGATGCTCTCCCTCTTTTCCCAGGACACAAATTATCGAAGTTATTCGCCCCCCCTTGGATATCTGAGCCGTTCTGTTCCGTCGACCCCATTTCCCGTTCCATTTTCAATACTTTACCCCCCGGCATACATCGCCCTTGCCCTGTTACGCCAGCGGTAATTCCATTCCTTAAAGGTCCAAAACCTGCAACAGGTTGTGCCTTTTTTGTATGTATCCAAGTCAAGTCTTACCTGGCTGATTAAATAGAGCCCGACCCTTTCCGGACTCCAATGACGAAATTTCTTTTTTCCTGAATTTCCAATACTCATCTGTGGATTTTCCCCTGTATGTGTTCCGCCCCCATCTTCTGTCTTGTATTTTTCTCACAGTTCGCCGAAACCCCCCCCTAAATTCGTGTTGCAGGTCGTCCTGCCCCGCCAATCTCCCCCTTGCCTCCTGCAATGATGCCAGCTAAGCCTATGGTTACATTATGTATTATATTCTACATGCCAAGTTGTCTCCCTTCCCCCCAGAAGTGGCGCCTGGCATTTTCTCAGGATTGTTTGACTCTCCCCCCTCTTTTTCAACTGATCGTCTTTTCCCCCTGAGCTTTTTGGATTCAATTTCCAAAGATTTTTTTATTCTCTCGATCGGGACGGGGAGCCCCCCCCCCCCCCCCGTCTGACCTGGCCGCCATCGCATTTTTTACCCCCCTGCTACAACCATTTCGTCTCTGATCTTCCCCCCCCATGTTTTTTCCTCCCCAAACAAAACTACGTTCATTTCCCAAAAGATTAAGTTCCCCCCCTTCATGAAATTGAGCCCCCATGAGCATCCAGTTAGTTTTGACCAAATTCCACTACATGACCGCCCGGCTTCTAAATCCAGACCCCTCCCGACCAGTCTTCTGACCTCCTGCGGAAATTCCCCCCTATGGCCCCGTTACTTTCTTACCACCGGTTCATTCATCTTTTTTGACAGTCCCTATCCACTGAATTTCTTCCATTCGTAGATCTTCTAAACAGTGGGTAGTCGGACCCCTCCTTCTTCCGTTCCCTTCCCTTTTCAGGATGCCATAAGCCCTCTTGTTCGTCCCAGAATCAACAGGAAAACTTTCCCCCCCCCCCACCCTAGATCGCTCTGCTTCCAATATGATATACTATTTCGACCTAAATATACCCACTGCTGTGTTTCTTTGAAAAAGACTAGAATTTGAGAAGATTTTACCTGCTTCGTTGTATAAGTTCGATTTTCTTAGCCTCCCCACAATCCCCCATGAAGGGGTATGCTGTGCCCCCCCTTTTCCTTTTTGCCATTGACTCTTTCAAGTCTCCTTAGTTCTTTTTTTTTTATTAGTCCCTTCCACACGAATAATTCCAATTCCCCCCTCCCCGGTCTCGGCTATTTTTTTTTTCCTAGTAGGAAACATTATGTTTCCCCCCCGATGTCCAATACTACGCTTTCTTCAGTACATTCGTGACACTGCCTCTTTACTTGCGTCCCTGACCCAAACCCCCCTTCACCCAGGTCTTCCTCTCTCTCTTTCCTCCCCTCCCTATTGAGTTCGAACCTTTGTTTTTTTGGTGGTCTCCTCAGTAGAACAATCACTATCGCAATTGTCCAATCTGTCCTTTCCCGTCATGCAGATAGTATGTTTCACCTGTGAAAGAAATACCCCCGCTCTTTTTTATTTTTGTGTTTCACCCCCAAACCTCCCGAATCTTTTTTTTCAACACATTATCTTTTGGTCTCCCTTTTTCCCCCTGACGACGTTGGGAGTATTTTTCCCTCCTATCCCGATTTTCAACCTTTACTCTTCATCGCTTATTCCCCTGGACTCGTTTTCTACTCTGCCCTTTGCTTCCAACGGCATGTTTTCCCCCCCCCTCCTTAATTCGAAGTCTGTTTGTCTCGTTCCCAAGCCGCCCCCATTTTCGTTATTTTGTTCGTGACCCCCATCGCTATTACCAGGTGCTTATCTATTGGGGATCGGGGATTCTCCCCTTTGATTCTTTGGTTTCCACCTTCTTAGTTCAAGAATGGTGTACTTCCCACCCCCCTGCTTCCCAAGTTGCCGTTCTTTCCAAGAATTTTTTTGTGGCACCGTTGTACGTTCCCAAAATTCTCTCTTTCAGCCCCAATGACTCATATTGCTTACTAGTTCTTCCGACACTGCGACGGTCCAGTTTTTCTTTTTTACCTCGGATGCCATCTTTTTCCTTTACTTTTTTCTCCGCGGCTTTGTTTTAAATTATCAGGGTTGCGTAGGGATTCCCTCCTTTTAGACAACTACCTGAGGATGCACCTGTAGTGGGCGGTAGTTCATTTTAATGCCCTTTGTTTAGCACCGATATTTTTGTCTCTAATTTTTTTGCTCACTGAGCTTCCGACATGGTTGGACGGTTTCACAAACATTTTTTGCGGCACCTTCTTCGGCTTGTTTTCAAGTCCACCCTTCCAGTATTCCTACCCCCCAAATTCCAAAAGGAATTTTTTTTTCCTTTTGCCCCGTCCAGGGCATTCACACGCTCAGTTGAACGATTTTGACTCTCTATACAGGTCCAATGCCGGCTTCGGTTTTTTTATTTGTCTCATCTTTCCCTTACCTCCCCTAATAATAATCCCCCCCACTAAAGGAGGGCTGATCTTTTGGTCATCTTTAAGTCCATCAAGCTGCCTCCCTTTAGGCTCCTCCGTTCAACCAACCAGTTATTTTTGATTACTTGATAACAAACCAGGCACATCATAAAGGATGCTGAGTCTTCACTCCGCCTTGTTGGGTCGACGCTCCCCAATTATTTTATTTTGATTTCAACTCCCTGGCGGCCCAAATACCTTTTTCAGTGTCTCTATGAAAACTCCTCTTCTTATGTAATGACTGATCTCCCCTTTTCCCCGATGGGCACACCTTTTTTCTCTCCGTTGGACTCATTTAAATGATACGCTCCCCCCTTCCCCTTTTAGAGCTTTTTCTATGCCTCCCAAGGATGATTTCTGTCAAATTCAAGGGGGTTCTCGGTCACAATTAAAGGCGCGGCTCTCCAGCCGTGAATTTAAAGCCACTCGTATTTCTTCCTTCCCGCAATTTTCCCCCCCGCTACGTTCTAAGCCTCCCCCGGTTGAAATAGCTTTCTTCTCGCATTCCCGATCTCTTCTCACAATCCCCGGCCCTTCCCTCAGGTAAAAATGTAACACCTCCCTTTTTTGTAGTTCTATCCATTCCCCCCTCCTAGGCCTCCCACTATCTACATTGACTGTTGGCAATTGTCGATCGAGTTATCCCCCCTCTCTTCCCCCTCCTCGTGATGATAAACCCGTCATTCCATTTAGCTACCCAATTATCGATTTCGTAAGCCCTTGAATGGTTATCCTTCCGGATTACCCCACGGATGCTTCCCCTTCTTGTTATCACTTCTTTTTCTGTGCCAACTTTCCACTCAATCTTGTTTCCTCCCTTTCTCCTCCGAAATAACCGCGGGCTTCTTTTCCCCAAGTCCTCCTCTTTAAGCCCCCAAACTTTTGGTTGTTTAATTTTTCTTATTTCCTATCCGGTGCGGGTTCCCTCTTTCCTATCGGTTTTTAACTGTGGGATTTCTTCGTTATATAATTTCCAAACTCTCGACCACTTTTCCCTCTTCCTCCCGATCCTTTGGAATCTTGAAAAGTTATCCACTATTTCCTCTTGCCTCCCTACTCTTTGTGCCGACCACCTTTCCCTGTTCCTTTCAAATTAAGGTTGATTCTGCGATAGAAAAGACACTTTCGTCCCCCTTAAGTTTTACCAAAACCCTATCCCCCCCCTTGCCCCTCCGTCTCTAAATTTCTCGGACATTTTTACGACCCCTTACGTCCCCCGGGGCAATACTTCCTTCCCGCCTTCCCTCACGCGATTTCCACCCTCGATTTTCTGGAAAGAGTAAGTCCCCCCTAGTATGTGGATGCGTTTCTCCATCGACCCGATCGATCCTGTTTTTCTTTCATCTTTCCTTTTTCTCTTACTGTTGTTGTTTTTTTATCTAGCTTGCAAACTATCGAGTCGGTATGAGTTTTCTTCCCTCCCTCCCTACTTACCCCTGGTATATACACCCAGCTCCTGTTTTTCTTTTTGAAGCATTGGACTTACCCGTTTTTCCTTCCTTTGCTATGGATCTCCCCCTTTCTTGAAACATGTCGCTACGTATGTCGAATGCACTGTTTTTTCTCAACGGTCCCCTCTTTATTCCAGTGATAGTGTAATTATCGCCGACCACCCCCCCGTTATTTTGGGCCATTTTCTATCTTTGATCTCACTCGATCCAAGCGGGATCTTTTTTTTTTTTTTTTTTTTTTTTTTTTTTTTTTTTTTTTTTTACAAGACTTCTCGTTAACCTCTGCGTGCCATCTGCAAATTTTTGAGCCAACGATTAAGAACCATTGCCTTCATGCTACTTTCCCCTATCTTCTTTCTAGAAGCTCTGAATACTCTGCAAGTGAAAAAGCTTACCACCTTGTTTGAGCGAATCTTTCCCTTTTTTTCTTCCCGGTAGATTCTACAGCTAATTCGTGGGGCGTGACACACATACTTTAAGTTCAGTGCCTAACCTGAATGATTAAGAATCGTAGAATCCTTTTTTGTTAGAGTCAGTATTCATACCCTTTACTTTCTCCGTCCAACGGAGAGAATTTCCTTTCTCCACTCCTTTCTGTCCAGTATCAGCCTGAAGCTTTTAACAGGAGATAGTGGTATACCGTCTTCCAATGGCAACACTAACATTATCGTCCCTCTCTCTGCTGTTGAAGTTCCCCTGGGCTTTTGAGGTTTTCATCAAGTCTCTTTTTTAAATTTTACTCCTCTTTTCGTGGGTAGGAGCGTTCCCCCCTTATTCTCAGGATCGTTTTCCTGGTAGCTTGTCCCCAGTCCTCCTCCCCCCGATTGGAATGTGATCGCCTATTTGCTTCCTGGGACCCTGTTCAAGTTTCCGTCTTCCCCTTCAATTTTCGATTGAAGATCGAGCCGTTCCTTTTTCCGCGCACCAATTTTCCAGATCGATCTCCTTCGATTACATGCTCCCTCTTTCCTTCATTTTTCGAAGTAAAACGTTCCTCCAAACCGGCCCCGGTGTGCCTCAATCGTGTGTCTCCCTTCCCGTCCGTTCCACAGAGTCCCTGCTTTTTGCCCTTTTGAGATCACCGAACTCCACCTCTTTGCTGCCTTCCCCTGAGGTATCTCTTGAACCTAAATAAAGGGCGCTCGTACCCCAGTTGTGTTTACCGCGGGATCGCAGCATCCTTTAGTTTTGGGTTGATTGGTGATACGTTTCGCGTCATACAAAAGAAC
>Ga0179591_1242698_pt1 | contig 11164 bp, 12 predicted proteins | sample CZOMad2_1_08_16f_FD_182891 | JGI IMG/M metagenome (GOLD analysis project Ga0179591, IMG submission 182891) | Vadose zone soil fungal communities from Angelo Coast Range Reserve, California, USA - CZOMad2_1_08_16fungal (PacBio error correction) | ecosystem: Environmental > Terrestrial > Soil >... | reverse complement strand
CGTTCCTTGTTCCTGACAGAAGCATTCGCTCCCGCTTCCCTTTTTTTAGGGCTTTTTGTCCCCGTCTTGCGGCGGGCGGTTCGTTTTTTCTTCGCCTCTCGCCCACGTTTCTCCTGCGTGGCGATGCCCTTTCTCCGCGCCGGCGTCGTCGTCCCCGTTTTTGTCGAGTCACATCCCTGTTTTTCCCTTACCCCTTCCACTTCTTATTACCGGGTGAAACCCCAATCCTTCACGCGTCCTTGACAACGGACTCTCCCCGGTCTTTCTTTTTTCATTCTTGGCCACCCTCATGTCCAACCTACGTGCCACCGACGGTACGAACCTCTTCCTTCTCCCTTCCTTAGCATTTTACGGATTTCCACTTTTTTATCCGGTGGGCGCTCGTCTTTGTTGTTCCAGGAATAAACCCCTACCTCCCTGTTTTTTTCCCCCTTTATTTCCCACCCCTTGCGACCAGCCAAGACAGTTTCGCTTGAATCAAATATGCTTTCCCCCCCTCCCCCCCCCTTTAGAGGCGAAGCAGATCTCTGAGTGAAAGACCTCCTCTTTCTCCCCCTTGTTTCCCTTTTTCTTCCGGTTCGCGTCTGGCGGTCCCACGATTTTACCCAAAATTCGTTGTTGCCCTCTTTGTTTTTCTCTTCCGGTCTGCTGGACCTATTTTTACGTGTCTCCGGTAATGGCTTGTACGCGGTGCACAGTGTCCATCTTGCTATAGATCTCGAGAGATCTCGTCGAATGCATTTTTTTCCGCCCCTTTGTTGTATGCTCTTATCTGTTTTTTTTGATGTTATCCCCTTCCCTACCAAAACCCGGCGCTCTGAGGCCGCTGTTGTGAGCCGCGCCATTCGTCGTCGGGTTATGGTAAAGAGATTTTTTTTTTGTCCTCCCTCTTTATGTGACTTTCCCTACTCCTGATTGAGTGCTCTGGAGGATGCTCCTCTTTCTGTCAATGACCCCAGCTGTCTATACAGCATACAAATTCTTATCTAAGTATTAAATGGACCCCCTACACCCCAATTTTTTATTTCCAACCCGGCAGTCGGATTTCCCCCTTCCTTCACACCCATGCTATACTTCCGACCCGCCCCGTTCGACCCCCTCCCTTGCGGTTGATATCGAGAATCTGGGTGAAAACGATTTCTTTACCCCATCTCCCTTAATCACGCGGAAGCCATAATCCCTTTTCTTGATTCGCCCCAATGGTCGATCCCCCCGACACTGGCAGACGGCAGGGATGACCCAACCGGTCTATGGCCATTCCCGTTACCTCCATCCTTTTTCTACGACTGTTTTCCCCCCCCCCCTGACAAACCCGATGCACATCGAAGCTGCTACTTGCTTGTCCTCGTCCCGTTTGCGTCATTTTTCTCCCTTCAACACTGCTCCGCAAGCCCCTTCCCCCTCTTCTCACCCATTTTCTCCCTATCACCTTAGGGTTTGTCTTCCTACAGGGATCACCTGGGGGTTTCCTCCTGCACCGGGGACCCCCTGTCCCCTCGCCTGCGAAACGTGCCATGTAACCGTTTTACCTCACAGCCTTCTACCCCCCCCCACTCTAGTACAGAGGTACTACTATGGTTGAGTGGTTTAGCAGTGGTCTCCCTTTAGCCCCGTTACCCTATTCTCCTTTTTTAAGGTTGCCTGTATTTCTTTATGCATTTTTTCCCTATCATTGTCCCCCGCTCTACGAACTGGTTTCAAAATAAACAGGATCCCCCTTCTCCCCGCCTCACTTTCCCCCCTCTGACGCCGCCAGAGTCTCCTCCTTCAGCGCGTTGACCCTTTTTAGCTTTTTGTTCCTTCCTACCTTTTCGCTGGTTCACGGTCACGTCGTTTTTTTCATCCGTGCCGCCCCGTCGCTTCGCGAGCAGACCCTGACCTCTTTTTTTAAGTGTCGCCGAGACACCCTTTCCTAAACAGTCTGGATTGCTTCGCACATCTTTTTCATGCCCCGAGTATTTCTGTGCTTTTTTTTTTTTTTGTTTTTTTTGCTAACCCCGAGTCCTTGATCGCCGTTGTCTCTCCCTCACGCTGTGCCCCCTCATGTCCGGTTTCCCTCTAGCGTCATGCGGTGGCTTCCCCCCCAAGTCGGTACCCCAACAGAGATCCTTTTCCCTCCTGGTTTTCCCTTGTCTTCGCCATGAATCCTCATGGCTGGTAGCAACACCCGTTTTTTTCCTCCCCTGGATCAACGCGACTGCCAAAGCCTCCCTGCCACCGATCCAGCCCACTTAAACTCCCGGCAAATTTTATCTCCACTTCCAGCCCACCCAACGTTGCTAAGGAGGCTGCGCATTGCCCTGGTTTTTTTGTGTCTTTTTTCTGGTTTATTTTTCCAGAGATTTTGCATGAAGGGTCCCCCAAAACACCCTCCCCATTTACCCCCCCCCCCCCCACAACCCAAACACCCAAAACCCCCCCCCCCCAAAACCAACAAACCAAAAAACACAACACCACCCCCCCCCCCCCCCCCAACCCACCCCCCCCGTGTAAATTCCACTTCGATTTCGAAACTACGTGATTTGCTACACCCCCCGCGTGGAGCCACTCGTGTCCTCTTGTCCGGCATAAAAACAGGCCCCCTCTTACCCTGTGCCTCCCCTCCAGAACTTTCAAACGTTGAGGGTACTCTTTACCTTTTTAGCCCCCTTCCACACCCTGCCTCAATCATGGACGCCCCCATGTGCCGCGCCATCACCTTTCACCCCACCAACCAATCGGCGACACCCAGGTCAATTTCATTCCGAATAGTGCCACACACCTTTCGCCCCAGTATCGCACGTCTGATATCCTTCCCCACCCTTTCCCAAAAAAAATTGCCGTCTCCCGCTGATCCCCCCATCAGATACCCCTATTCACCATCCCCAACAACATTTCCTCTTACCCCGAGTGGTTCCTTCTCCCTTTTTCATTTTCCCCCTGCATCACGATCACAATTGAAGTGTCTCCCGCAGGTATTTCCCGTCTTCGCCCCCACTTTGAAGTACGCCCTATCCCTGTTTCATTCCTCCCCCATCCCCTCTCTCACTGGACAGGACCCTTCGGGTCAATCCCCCCCCGACCCTTTTTTCCTTTTCCCTTTTTCCCTGAGTTCTGTAACCTCGGGGGTGATACCTTGACCCCCCAGCGTTTATTCTAAAGCTTCGATCAGGATTTCAGAGGATTGAATTTCCGGCTTTTTTCTCGCTGTTCGTGCAAATCCCTTTTATTCTCGCCTCAAATAGCCGTCTGTCAATATATTTTCGTCGAACCCCCTTTGCCCCCCCCATACCGCGCCCAGCAGTTAAAGCTATCCCCCCTCTGCTGACTTCCTTGCTACCATCGGACCCTGTCCCCCTAGTCCGGTCTATCGCCCTTTACGTCCCTTCCCCGAAGTTTACTAGTTAGCGGATGTAACCAGATCCTCTCTATTTCCAAACTTCCTATTGAGTTCTCGATGAGCCGTTTCCTTCCCCCTTGTCTCAATTTCCAGGACGTTTTTCCATTCTTTTGGGGCAATCTGTCTTCCCCTGCCCTTTGCTATGGCTTCTTCTTGATAAAACGAGACCCCACAGCTCGTCACATTTGCGCGACTTCCCTCTTTCTGCCATGAGGAAAGATTCTTTCTTCCGTTTTTGTTGATCTGATTATGAATTCCATGCCCGCCCCTGGTTCGCTCCCCAACTGTGCCTGATTGGGTATAGTTTTCCAGCCCCCCTCTCCTTGGCTACCAGGGCGTCAGTTTGTACGATTAACCACAAATGGCACCCCCTATTCCCCGGTTCATGAGCCCTGGTCCCCTTCCGTTTCCAACTGCTTCTAGTCGCCCTAACTCGGCTTTTTTAACCTCCCTCCCTCTTTTTTCCCTTCCCCTCGATCCCATTCGTAATCAACCGTCGTGGGCCCGCTTGACTCGGGCGGGTTTTCCCCTTACCTCCGACGGGTTATTTTGTTTCGCCCGTCGCGGACAATCAGAGTATAGAGTTTGGACGTTTCCTCTTACCCTCGGTGGGTGGGCCAACGGGTTGACTCCCTAAAAGTATCTAGTCCTGGTTCGAGAATGGGGGATGGGGTTACCTTTGATTTCCCCCCCCACACTCCTCCTTCCAAATTGAACGCCTATAACCCTCCCAATCCTCTAATGTCGCCGCTTTTCTTATTGACCTATGGCCCGGTAATCACCCGGTTACCGGGAGGCGTTTTCTTCCCTGCCCTACCCTTGGACGTGTCCAGAGATTTGCCTGTGAATTCTTACCCCCCCCCACTGACTTTTGCTTTCCTCTTTAGGTTTTCTATTTTCATTCCTTTTTTTTCGCCTGCCCTCCTTCCTGCGGGGAGCCCGGCAAGTTTCGCTTTCTCGTTTCATTTTTCCCCGGTAGCTAGTACCTCGATTTTGATTCGGGCCCCCCCATTGTTTTTCTTGATGCCCCCTTTTTCTTTCAACATGCAGCGATAGAAGATCAATTTTTTTTTTCGCCAATTGTCCCCGCTATTGCCCATCCCGCTATCTGCTTGCCTAGTGCTGCTTATTGCCTTTGCCTATGCTTCTTCTTGCCTGTTTGGCCCAGAGATGGTTCTTTTGTTGTTCGATGGCGCGTCATTTGGTATTACTCACAGTATTTTCCACTCCAACTGCTGCCGCTTAACGCAGTTGAACTTTTCAACAGTTGTCAATTATGGCCTTTTCGCTCCTTTTCCATCGTGTCATTCGTACTTGCTTGTTCTGACCTTGACAGGAGAACTTTTCGTTTGCTCATTTTTGGTAGATCGTGAAGAGTATCTTATTTTTCGTTATCCCCGAATGCCCCCCCCCTCCTGGTGACCTTGTTTGAGGTTTTGGTAGAAGAACCCTATTCCCTCCTTACCAACACCTTACGTCCTCCTAAACCAATACAGTCGCAGCTCACGCTTTTTTATTGCCTTCAATTTATGTTGCCGTTCGTTTTTCAGATTCTGTCCTCCGGCAAGTAGGATTCAGCGCCCCCCCCCCCCTTTTTTCAAGGAATGTTCTACCAAGCCGTGTGCTTCCATCTTCCCTCACATCCTCCCCCTTCTATGCGCATCGTTTGTAATCTCTGATTTTAGCTCCCCCTTCTCTTTCCGCGTGACAGTCCCCTCCTTTCGGTAGACCCCTTTGCTTTCTCTTTCCCTGCGTTGGATTGCCTTCTTTTCTAGCCCCCTCCCCCCGCCCTTTCTTAGCGCGAAGGTCCCCTCCCCCGGGTTCTTACCCTGAGTCCGTTTTGCGCGCTTAGTCACAAAGCTTTTCTCTTTCTTCGATTTCTTTTGCGCACGGATGCCCAAACGACTTGCTTCTTGACTCCCTCGACACTTCTCCAAGACAACGACGCTGCCGTGTTTTTCCCTTTTTTCTTTAATTTTTACTCTTCGCCATCTTGCGTCTTTAAGATGAGAACCTTCAGACTGAGCTTCTGACAGTGATGCTGTATTTTTTTTGACACCCTTTCCTTGTTTTCTCCCATGCCAATAGAGCTCAAATTCACACCCCAATCTCCCCCATTCCCCTTAAAACGAATATTTAAAAACGAGATCCCCTCAAGCCCCACCTACTCCCCCCCCCCCCCCTTTGTTGTAGAACCCCCCAAAAACTCTTCCTTAATTACATCCCTTATTCTTTATGATCTTCTTCCACCATGGTGCCTTCCCCGTGGTGCAGCTTTCTTTTCCCGTGCGTTCCCCACAACCTGTCTCCTGGCGGCACGACACCAAACTTACCCAGTTGTTGCTCAGGTCTCTTTGTTGATAAGGTCTTGGTCTTGCTTAGCATTGTTAGCACTTTCGCATAGCCCCCCTCCCCCCTTTTCCTGCCCCTTGAGATCCTAGTCCGTCGTCTATTTGATCGTTGGTAAATTGGAAAAAAGTACCCTCTGGTTTCTTTATTCGTTCCCTGCGATCCGTTCCTTTTCAATAGGGACCTTTGGAGCCTGCGCCCTCCCCCCCTTCCCCCCCTGCCTTCTTTATCCCGATACGAAACAGCTCTTTCTTTCCCCGATCCTTCCTTCGCCCTTTAGTTCAGCTCGTTCCCTGTGTCATTTTTCCCTACAAAAGAGGATGAGGGGAATTTTTTCGCTTCCTATTCTGTCTAGCATGGTTTTTTCCCTTTCTCCTCCCAGTTGACTTAAGTACTGCCGGCGTGATCTAAAGTTGTGTTTCCGGGCTCTCCATTTATTGGATATGCCTACGACCTCGAGAGTTCGTTTTCTCCTTTTTTCCCTCTGACTTACAGCCTGACGAGAGTCAACGCAGAGACTTTTTTTCGTGACCCTTTCCCCCTTCCTGCCGTATTCGCCCCTCCTGCTGAAAATACCCCGCTGACGTGGCAGCGTTACAACCTCCGTCTTTTCTTTTGTGTTGTTTTTGTTGCATGGCTAAATAGAGCCCGCCAGCGTCAGAAGAATCCCCCCCTTTTCATTCGTCGCGGTCCCCCCATTCCCTTCGCCCCGCGACGCATTCTAGTTAGATCAGATTGACCTCTTCTTACCCAGACAGTACCGGCGACACGTCCCAAACTGCAATTTTTTTTTTGTACTTTTCCACCAGTGGCCCCCACCATCATTTCTCCTTTTTCCTCCCGCGTTTTTTTTTTTGTTCCCAAGTGAAGCCACCGATTTCAAAGCGCACCCTCGCCTTCCCTCATCCCTCGTCCCGCGAGGACAAGCTTACGTCTTTGGCGGGGTCCCCCTTTGATCTCTACCTGCTTGGCTTAGTGAAACATTGTTTTTCTGCCGTAATTCCCTCTCATCTGTCTTTTTCCCCCCACCTCTGTATGCGTCGCCCCCTACGAACAGTTTGAATACCTTTCCCGCTTCTGGTTTCCCTCTCGCGAAAATTAGGCCGTCGTTTGAACTGAGTTTTCCGCCTTCTTCCCTCCCCGTATTACCCCCCCGCGCGTACCCGACGTCTCGCCTTTTGTCCCGTGGCGTTCTTGTTCCCCCTTCCCTTCCGTTCAACTTGTAATACAAAACCCCACCCTGCATTGGATCGAAACCACCACCCGGGGCTTTCTTTGTGCTCCTTGTTGAACCCGCTCCTTCCGTTCCCTACGCCTCAACCCGCGTGTCGACCCATTGCGACATTACAACAACCACTCCCGGCTCGGGGAACTTAACCAACCCAACAGACCACTTTAGTTTCTTTGTTCATACCCGATCTTGACTCGGCGCTCGTTCTCGATCTTTCGCGCCCCTTGCTTCCCATGCGGACGATCAATCTCCCTGATTCTTATGCCGTAAAGCTCCGTTACTCCTCGTTCCCTGCCTCCCTAGTGGCGTGCGATTACCTTCTGTAGACAAATCGCATAAATCCTTCTCCTGGTTTTCCCCCTTTTTTTTTAGCCACCAAAAACCTAGATATAAACATCCCCGGCCAATGCTCCTATTGACATCCCCCTCTTGCCCTCTTTATATCGTTTGGGCAATCCTGAGCCCCCAATCTAGCCTTTTTACTCATACTAGTGGGTTTCTTTTCTGTTTTCTTTTTCCCCTGACCCCCACTGCATCTCCTAATATCGAAGTCCCACTTCTTTGATGCCCCTCCTTCTGGCGTGATGTCAGGTGGAGTTTGGTCCCCCCTTCCCCATGCTCTCTTCTTTATGGAGATTTGTTAATACTGGATCCGAGGCCTCTCGGTCCCTCTTCGTTCCCCCCTTCGACTTTTTTCACTTACAAGAATCATCGCTTTATCTTTCCCCTTCACCTGCTTTCTTTTGCTTCGACATCAAGCCTTTTCGCGAGAGTCCTATCTGTTTCTTTTGTTTTCGTTAATTTTTCCAGCGCTTGATTTTCGATGTTTTTTCTGCCGTCCCGCGGTTTCTTATTAGGGCGAAGTATGCCTTTTATTCTGAAAGAGACCCGCGCAGCCCTTTTTTTTTTCTATTCCACCCCCTTTTTGAATGACATTCCCCGTGTTCACACTTTTTCCCCCCCCCTCTCTGCCCACGCGTCTGAAGGACACGACCCCCCCTTTTCTTCTCCTTTGTTTCCAGCTAACCAGATGCGTTCACAGCCCAGTCACCCAAGACCCCTCCCTTTGAAACTTTTCGCTAGCCTCCCGTCCTTGCTGGAGACAGGGTTAGCGGGCGAAGCTGCTTTGCTTTTTTTCCCGCCAGGACCATCCCAGCTTGATCTTTTTTCAGCGCCGCAAATACCACACTGGGTCTCCCCACGCCCCCCTTTCTTGCTTTCAAATGAGGGGAGCCAACCGCCCCTACATTTTGCCTCCCTATTGTCGTGATTCGACGCGTCGAGTATGTTCCTCCCTTTTTTTTCCCGCTTTTTCTCACTTTTTTTTGGCGTGCCCACACTGAGGAACACCATTGAGGGTGCCAGCTTTTGCGCCTCCGCTCTGTTACCTATTGTCCGTTTCGACAGTTCATCGGGTCCCCCCACTTCTTTTTTTCCCCAATCCCCTCATTTTTTTTCTGAGCTGCTTATCTTTCGTACTTGCATTGGGACGGCAGACTTGCCTTTGGATCTCTTCCTTTATGGTCTTGTCGCCCATTCACAAAAAAACCGGCGCTTCCCCTTTCCTTCGTTTTCCTTCGTAGAGGGTATTGTGAAACGATTTTGTTCCGTTCTTTCTTTTGCAATTTCACGCCCGCCGTCGCGTGCCTACTGCGTTCTTTTGAGAAGAAAATTGTTCACACAGCTGGACCTTCCCCCCCCCCTCCAAGTAGTTTTCGACTCAGGATCCCCGGGTCTATCATGCCCCAATACCCCACCCCAATGGCCAGCGGCCGGCACTTTTCCCTTTCCTTTTCCCCTTTCGACGACTGAGAGATTAGATCGCTACCTCACCGCACCAAGGCGTCTGACTTCTCCGCCCGGGCACACTGTGATACTGTCTGCTTGCACCACAACACTGCTCAAGGAATCACTAGCGGCACGACATCTTTCTGCCTTCCAACTTGTTCAAACCTGCAACTCGTCATGCGGTCCGGCCTTGGTCTTTTACAAAGGTCACCTTCTCCGTTACACCGACAGGCGTGTTGTACGACCTCTTTTCTCTTGGACAATCTGACAACGAGACCAATGAAGCCGGCTACTTCTCCTCCTTTCCTTTCGTTAACCCAGGGTGGCTGAAGGTGGCTGTGACTGCACATTTTTCCCCTTTCCACCTTTCCACATATCTCCCTTCTCCACATGTTAGGTTTGTCTTCCGCCAGTTGAGATGGTTTTTTTCTCTGTTCCAGACCCCTCCCCGCTGCGTTTTGCATCCCAGTGGTTAAAGACTCGATCCTAAAACCCCCACCTCCTTTAAGAGATTTTTAGTGTTGAGAAGGTTTATCCGTAGCTCCATGCCCGTTTTTCCGTTCTTCGTGTCCGGTGGCCATTGATATTTTTCCTTGCTTCCTTCCGTGGGGTCCCAAAATTTGCTCCCCCTTTCTGTGTCCATGCTCTCCCTGTGTTTGCAAAATCCACGCAGTAAATTCGTCCCATGCTAGTTCTCCCTTTTCCGCCCCCCTGCCTTCCCTTCAATGTCAGAAGATTACAGTTTCCTCGTTCGTTTTAACAGGCCACCTCTTTTTTTTGGGGAGAATAGGTCGAGTTGTTTCACGTCCCCCCACTTAGGGTTTTAATTCCTGTGTCTCCCCTGCCCTGATCGAAGCAGACCTGAGAAACCTTTTGCTTTCCCGGTTTCGGATCTGTCCTTCTCAATAAAAGTGGATGGATTGACATCTCCCACCCGCATCCCCCAATGGCGAGGATTTTTCTCCCAAGACGGCTCCTACTCCGCGATTTCTTTCGCCCCCTCCCATATGGTATCAAAGTTTCGTCGCTTGCGTTCGCGATTCGGCGGGGGGTGCTTCCCCACCAACTCGATGTACCACACGGAGCGTTTTATGGCTTCTTTTTTTTTCACTCCTTAGAGGCGGTGTTATAAAGGCCTTACCTCCCAGTCTAAAGCGACGCACCCCTCTCTGCCTCTCTCGCACTTAAAAGCCCGGCAACATAATTTCCCTGCATAGCCACCCCTTCCCCTTCAGCTGCGCCTCTGGCTTTTTTCGTCGCCTTCCCTTGGGGGTCTTTCTCCAATATATGGTTAATAAAGTTCCCGCGCCCCCCATCACCACTCACCACCAGGTAAACTGACTTCGCATCCCTCCCAATACGCTTTCTACCCCCCCCCACCTGTTTGTTTTCTCCCCCCCCGTTCTCCTTGCCTGCATAACCAATCAGGGCGATTCGCGCAACTCCTCGCCTTACTCCCGTGGAGGTCACTGAGTCCCACTGCTCGCGCCCCCCCCCCAGGTTTTGTTATCGTCTCCCCTTGGCCTCCATCCCGCCCCGCAACCCATTAAAACCAACCCGGCGCCCCCCCCAGTGCCCTTTTACTCCAACTATTGGCCCAACTCCACCTGCCATCGCAGTCCTCGTCCCCTGTCTCTTTCCTCAGCATAGCAACTGCACATGGCTCTTAAAACCAACCTTGCTGTAGTTGATCTCTTCCACTATTCAGCTCCCTCCGCAAAGCCCACCACAAATTTGCCTACTACCATCTGCGCAATAAGGCGACTTCCTAATTCCCTTTCCCCTTCCTACCCCCGATCCACTGGCCGGGCGAAAGAAGGAATTAGTTTTCGGCGCTTTGCCGTTACCACTATATCCAGCTACTCGGCAAATCCCGATCTAAATTCCCAACTTTTCAATTCGATTTCCTTATTTTTTTCGGTCCATCGCACTCCGGTAACCTTGTTCTTTGTCTCCTAATGACAGAGTGAGACTTATTTCCTCCCCCTTTCTTAAGCGGCTTTCATTTTTGCGATGTCATTTGCGCTCGCCCACCCCCCTCATTCTGCTAGATCCCATAGACTCATTGAAACTTCTCCCTGCTTTTTCCCCCCAAAATGATTCTCTCCAAGAGTCAAGATCTACCTGATTTTTCTTTCCCTTTACACACAGCTTAGTCCCTATTGAGTCTACTCCCGCTCCTTTCTCTGTCCCCATAACTTGATTAAGACTTTTAGAGTACCTTCCTACTACTCGCGCTATTCCCAAACGATGACGGGCGCACGAGAGCCGTTTCCCTCTCTTTTCTCCCTTTCTAAGAAGTCCTTCTGGTTGGGCCCCTTTTTTACACCCGCCGCTGGCTCTTTGTGCTTATATGTCTGACAAACAAGACCCCCCTTTCCCTTTGGCTCCTCGAGTGTCGCATTTCTGTCCCAGAA
>Ga0179591_1171779_pt1 | contig 11164 bp, 7 predicted proteins | sample CZOMad2_1_08_16f_FD_182891 | JGI IMG/M metagenome (GOLD analysis project Ga0179591, IMG submission 182891) | Vadose zone soil fungal communities from Angelo Coast Range Reserve, California, USA - CZOMad2_1_08_16fungal (PacBio error correction) | ecosystem: Environmental > Terrestrial > Soil >... | reverse complement strand
CCCCGCGGTGCTCTACCCGTTCCTCCTAAGCGGACAGTTCTTTATCCCTCACTTGCCTCTTCCTTTTGTCTCCATGGAGGGCTGGTTCGAGAACTAAGCGTCTTCGGACCGCTTCTTCGGGAGGTCGATTTCCTTTCCAACCCCTCTCCCTTCCCCCCCGTGCCCCCCCCCCCTCAAGGTTTTTATCCTTACCTCGGATCCAGGATCGAGCTGATCTTTCCGCTTCTTACAGTTTCATCCCCCCCTTTTAGTCAGAACCTTTTTTTTCTCCCCTTCCGTCCTTCCGGGTTATGTTTACAGGACTCCAGACCTTCCCATGCAGCGGTCCTCTCCACGATCGCCTATCGGCCGTGCCAGGATTTCTTCTCAATTTTTGGTAGAAACAAACCGGTCAGCCGGAGGCGAGTTAATTAATCTACGTGAAAGGACGACGATCATACTTCCGCGTCCCCAGTCCTCGTCCTTCCCCGGTCCGGGAGTCCTAATTGAATGCCGTTTACCGGCTAGTTCTCTTTTGCCTGACAGGGTTATCGAGGATAATTTCCTTTCTCTGGCTCTTTCCTCCAAAAACGATGATTCATAGGGCTGAGCCGGATTTCCGGTGAGTTGGTTTCTCTTTTTTTTTCATCATAGCTCTCCCTCTCCCCCTTCTTCCCTATGATTTTTTTTTAGGTCTTTTGGGCTCCAGAACCTTTGTTCGTCAATCCAGCATTTTCCGGACTAGTGCCTTTTTTTTTCTTATTTGCTAGTGATCTCTCCCCCCTCCACTCCCCCCCCTCCACGTTTGAGGAAAATCCCAATTGCCGTTCACCAGCCGGATCAGTTCAGGCTTGGTTTGTAGACGAGGATTACCTTTGCTCTTTTTTGTTTCTTTTCTTCTTTGTTTTATCTAATTTGTATGCAACGGCACGACGGCCCACCTTGGTTACTGACGAGCTACGGAGAACATTTCATGGGTCGTTTAGTTTGAGTATCCTTGCCCCCCCCCTGCCTGGTTGCCCCGACTGCCTGGCTGTATAAGAGACCAGTAGTTTTGCTAAACCGTGCTCTTTTCGTACCTCTTTTACTCTTCTTGGACCCGAGAAGTTTTTCATGGGCTAAGAGATAAAGTCAGGATAGTAATTATCAGGAACTGATTCCTCTCACGTCTCTCTCTCGAGCAGTCTCCTGCTTTTAGGGAGGCCCCAGTTACCTTTGCCCGCGGAGAAACTCTTCCTTACCCTCTTGTGAGTTTTTTTTTATGCTGGCATTTCCTAGGTTTTTCACGTTCGCATCGACGGTCCGAAGGGATCTCCCCTGATTCCCCATATAAACGGCTATCTTGTGTATCTTGCCACCCTTGTCTACCCCCTTCTGCTTGATGTTTCTGTCAGAGACAGTCCACTGCGCGGCGCCATTCCAGGGCTAGAGTTTATTTCCGCAGAGTCTGTTCGATTCTGAGAGTTCCTTCCCCTGAGTATTTTCCCTCATTTTTTCTCTCGAGACCCCACATCGATTCATGGGTCCCGGTCGCACGCGTTTTAGACGTGCCTGGTAAGAACTAAGCTTTGAATTGACACCGGTTCTTTTTTTTTTTTCTTTCCTTCTAACGGTCTCCCCTCTGGCGATAGAATTCCCTGTTCAGGGTCGAAGGCGCGTTTGCTTGTTTTCCCTCGTATGTAGAATATGGGATTTTCGACAAGAGGGTGACTTTCTTTTCTATTCTCTTCCTTTCCCCAAGGCCCTTCTTACCAAGTTCTTAGTTTTTCATATATTTCCTTCCCTTCGGAAGGCCTGTTTCCATCCATTTCTCTTATTTCTAATGCGGAGTGTTGAAAGTTAATGCGAATGATCTAAAGGGATTGATGCTCTGTGCTCTTCCCTTCTCTGTAGCCTCCCCCTCGTCCTTTTTTAAGCATTTAGTTTTTTTCGAGGTTTCTAATTGATCGTCGGTCGCCTCTCCTGTAAGCTTTTCATTGGTAGCGGGGTCTTTTTTTACGTCCCCCCCGGCCAGCCCCTCCCCCTTCCTTTTTTCATACTCTTTCCCTCTTGAACGATCCAGTGGCCTGTTCTCTAGAGTCAAACCGCAGTTCATTTTGTCCCCCCTTTCTCTTCCCATATCTTTTTGAGCGATGGCCGTTCACCGAGAAGAAAGGCCTCCCCTTGTGTTTTTGTCTGCCAAGGTTTCCCGACTACCCCTTTGCTTTTTCGCTCCACAATTACTTCAGAACTACCCCCCACTGGCTCTTTCGGGCGTTGCTCCCGTGACTTTCCAGATCATCATTGTTGTTTTGATAGATTAAGGAACGCGCACGCCTCCTCTCAGAGACTCTCCCCATTCCACGAGGTGCCTTTTCCCAGGGAGTCAAACTGCGGAAATTTTTTTTTTCTGTTTTGGTCCACACTACATCACCATCTGTAGTTTTCAGTGGTTCTCTTGACTTTCTTTCTAGTCCCTACAGTGAAGGCTATGGTTTTGAAATTTTCTTGGCTGCTTGGTGTTCCGCCTCTCCCCCCCTCCCCCTCTGGTTAGGTCCTCCCCCCTCTGTGCCTCTGACAGTTAAGTGAGTAGGAGTTTCGTCCGCCGGGGTCACGAGAAACCCCTCGACCACCTGACCCTTTTTCATTTAGGCAGGTAGAAGAATAAATGAATCCCCCTATACTTCGCGGTCCCCCCTTCCTTTACTCCGCTCGTCCCTAATCAAGCTTTTTTATCAGGTTTTTATCATGACGGGAAAACCCCCCCCTGATCTCCAATTTCGGTTCCGGTACGATGTATGGCACGTATTTCCCTTTTTGCACTTGATCTGTTGAGTTCTTTCGCAATTCTTCACTTTTCCTTTCCCCCTTCCCCCAGAGTTTCATAGCGGGCTTCAGAGATTGGTCGGGCAGCCCGCGATTTTCTCAAAGCTATGACCCCGGGTGGCCTTCCTGCCATGTCCTCACTTGTTGTTTTGGTAGAGTTTCTGCTTGACGACGCCCCACTTACATTTCCAGCACACAGCCACCACGCTGCCAGCACAGAGCCAACCAGTTTCCTTTATCCCGCGTACTTACCCCTTCCCTTTCTTACTTTCCCTTCTCTTAGCACTAGGACTCGCGGCATGCTTGGGCCATTTGAGGATTCCCTTTAGCAGTATCGAAAGACCTGCTCATCCCCCTCGGACGCCCCCCCTGGACGGCGCCGCGGAGGCCTTCTTTTTAATTCCCACATCGCTACCTGTTTATCCGGTTTCCTCTTGCTGATGTATCCTCCCCCTCCCCGTTTTCCTTCTCCGGGAGTTAACTGTTTTCCTCTGAAGGTCACCCGAAGAGAAAGCCTTTCCTACGCGACCGAGTACGCTTGTGACGTGTCGCAGGTTTCAGCGGGACTCCCTGGTAGAGAGGCCATCTTTCTCTCTTTGATTCCCCCCCCGGCCAGGCCCCTTATCTTTTACTCAGAGTCTCGCGGCAGGACCCTTCCCTTTAGCCCGGCGATCTCCTCAGGCCCTACCGAGCTATTTCTGGAGAGGCCGCATTCCTCCCCTGATCCTTATGTCAAAGGAGACCATGATATGTCCTCCCTGCCCCCCGACTTTTTTATATTTGCGCGTCCCTCAGGTTGAAGCCCTGGCCTACCCCCCTTTTGCTTTACCAACTCAGAAGCCCCTGTAGTTTACTTTCATACTGGTTACTCCGCTATGGTCGACCAAGAAGACCTTGATGGTTTGGCCGTAGTTGTTTCTCGCGCCTTTCGGCTTGGTTTAACCTGCCTCCATGCGGCTCTCAATCTCGCGCTGCCTGGATGTTTCCAATGTGAGTGCAGGCAGAGTTGGGTTTTTTTTTGTGTTTTTTTTTTTGTTTTGCACCACCCCGGTGAGTAAGCAACGTCAAGTTCGCCACGCGCTCCAGAACCATGAGCGGATCGATGATTGGAGACTGCACCGCATCCCCCTTCCTCCCCGTCTCTTTCCCCCATCCGTGAGTAATAGGTTTTTGACCATCTAGACCGCGGCAGCCTCCTGGCGCGGGACCTAAGTTTACATCTACGTCGAGCACTCTGTCACGTCTCCCCGGCCGCCTCTCTCCCCTTGATGTTTCCTTTCGTTTCTTTTTTTGAAGCTTGGATTTGGAGTAAGGACTTTCATTCGAGATCTTCTCCCTACTTGGCCTCTATGTTAAAAGGCGTCCGCTTTCCCTCGGTTCCTCTCTATTAGAATTCCGCCCGTAGTCGGCTGCTGACTTCTCCTTCTCAATTAGCCATGGAAGACGTCCGTGTCTTCCGGCTCTTTCTTCACTCCCTGGAGTAACCTCCCTGTAAGAGAGTTGCTCGAGGGCAGTCAACTTTTTTTTTTGCTGTTCTTTTTGGTTTTTTTTTTTGTTTTGTTTGTTTTTGTTTGTCTGTTTTTTTTTTTTTTTTTTTTTTTTTTTTTGTGCGGTTGTGTGATCTCTTTTTTTTTTTTTTTTTTTTTTTTTTTTTTTTTTTTGTGGACGGCGCTTCTTTTTTCACGATGGCAGACTTAGGGAGCTTTTTTCCGTTCTCCTGGCTCCCTACGACCATCCTTCAGCCTCTCAACAAAGCAGGGAGTAGGAAATCATGGTATAGTTGTCTTCGAAACGGCAGGCGGCTTCTCTTCGAAGCGGTGGATATCTAATACCTTTTTTTTGATCTTTATTCCAAATTTTTAGAGTAACTCCCGCACTTCTTTCGTATGGTCGCATGACAACTAGACCCATGATGCCGATGGTCGGCAGATTCCAATCCCCTTCCCCATGAGTGTATGAGAGTTCCGTTACTCTCCCTAACATCCTCCAGAGTCCTGACCTACACCCCGGGAGTGGTGTATGATACGAGTCGTCCGCTTCTTTTTATTTAGTGATTCCTTTCTTTCCTCACACAAGCGCCTTTCCCTTTTCCAACCATTGTTTGCGGCCATTACTGGGGTCCCCTGTCGCCGGAGAGTCCCTCCCATAATAGACGCATTCCTCTTACGCTTTTCTCGGTGGCTGCTCCATTTTTCGACCTCCCCCCCTTCCCAGCGGAGTTTTTCTGGTTTAAGTCTCCATCTACGTGTTAGCACGCAGTTCCGACTCCACCCAGCAAGTGCTTACTTAAAGTTCCATCTTGTCTAGGGCCTTGGCTCCTCGTCGTACCCCTTTTTCCCGATTTTGACAGGGCTCGACGTACCCCCCCCTGCATCCCGTTTTCTTGCCTTTTTTTTTTATATTTCTCCCATTCAGGAGGGAGGTCGTTTTGTCCTACACTTTTTTTCCCAGATTTCGCTGATAGTTTTTAGGAGGTAGGTTAGCCTGTATCGACGATCTCTATCCACGCGCCGGTTTCGCTTTCGCGGCGTTTTATTTTTTCTTTCTTCCAGCAACTGTTTGGTGAGGATCCGTCAAGTCCATGTTCATGGAAGTCTTAGTTATTTTTGATCCCTGTTTGATTTTTCCCGAACTCTTTCCCTCTCGGCGTTTCCCACTTACCTGAGTAGCCGGTTGGAGGGGTAGACAATAGCGGCTGACTGTTATGAAATTTGGAGGGTCGGACTATTCCTTCCTCGGAAAACCTTTTACTCTTTTCTCCATCGAGTGCTCTTTTCCTGGTAAGGTTCTTTCATGGACCTTCCTTAGCAGGGCGGCCTTTGACTATGGATTTCTTCCGGAGTAGACTTTTCTCTGCGCTTACTAGTCGATAGCCTGTTGATCGTGGATTTTTCTCCTAGATAGAAGAGCCTTCCCTGAGCACCTTAGTTAGACGCGCCCCTCTCTTCTCCTCTTCAGGCTAGGGCATTTCCCTTTCCCCCCTTCCTAAAGAGGCGAACTATTCCCCTATTGTACTACTTGTTATTTGCTCTGTGAATTAGAAGTCGCAGTTTTGACGGGCTCTTTTTCTGTAACCAGATTTTTTCTTCTTCCAAAGTTGATCATTAGAGAACCCCTTTTGACCGTAGACGGCTTGTTCGTTCCGAACTCAGACCTGAGCTTTTGAAGAAGAGTGATCAGGATTTTCCTCTTGCGTCTCCTTTTACTATTGTCACACAGCTTTCTTCTTGTTTCTAGGTACGATAGGCTCATGTAACTTTAAGACTCAACTTATGAATTCGTTCTACTTTTACCGTTTGGGCCCCCCTCCTTCCTCTGCCCCCGAAGGGAGCTTGTTTTTCCTTTTCACCCCCCTCTTCTCTCTCTTGCTGACTTCCCGGTGAGATCTTCTCTCGCTCAGAAACCTCTTGTCTCCTCCCTGTGAGACAGCTGCTTTTTTCCTCGAGATAGCCCGACTGAGTTTAACCGTCCTTCAGTAAAGTCCGTTCCCCCCTTCTCTCCCGGCGCGAAAGAGAAGGATTCGTGCCCTACAGGAGTCCTGATGCGCTCCCTAATTATCGTTGTTTCTTAATTGATCTCCATTTGTGTTTAGTGTTCTCTCCGTCGCGTCTCTCTGAGACCCGATTTTTGTGAGCCGCGGGCTCGGTTTTTGGCCGTGATCTGCGTATTATAGCCGAGTCTGCTGGGTCCCTTTGTGTTCGCTTTTTCGATTTACACCTACCCGTCCTTTTCTCACGAGTCCCCTCTTCTCTTCCTTCCCATAAAGTTGAAGAGATGTCTTCGAGTACAAAGCAGGTTCCCGAGTTCAACTTTCTCTTTCAACAGAGAAGGTTTTATATTTCTCATGGACTCACTCTCTTGCACTCCCATGCTTGTCTTTCTTTTCCCCCCAAGGTTCGTCAAGTTACTCCGTGGGAGCCAATTTCCTCCTCCAATATTTTGAAGACGAGGTAGAGCTCGATCAGTTGACGTTGACCTTCATTCCTCTCTTTTTTTTTTTAGTGAGATGTAACTTCATTGATTGCCCCTCTCTCGAAGATTCTCTCTTTTCCCCTCTTTGCGGTCAGTACGTCTCCCTTCTTGGCCCTTTTGGATTGAACCTTTTTTTCACGACCTACACCAGCCTGGAGATGTCCTTTCCTTAGTGGTATGCACAGTCCCTTTTTTTTTTCTACCCCGGATTGGGAAGAGTCCAGTGTTTCCATCGCCCCGTGGTGCCTCTATGCTCAATAGATTTTCCCTTCTTTTGAGCCCTAATGTTAACTTCTTCTGTTCCTGGCTTCTTTCCCCTTTACTTTGCCTAGGGTCATCGTTTCCTGAAAACTCACCACCATTTTTTCTTTTGTGAAGACGTCGATTTTTACGTAGTCTCCCTGCATTCACCCCCCGACTAAAGATAACGATTTTGCTTGAGACTCTCGACTCTTTAAAACTAGCAGACCATCCCTTGGTCTCTATTCTGTCCAAATTTCCTAACTGTACTTGTCGCGCCTTTTTCAAGATGTCTTTCCCGTCTCCTCCTAAGGAAGGAGATGTGGTTCCCAGCTAAGTGGCATGAAAGGCCTTCATGAATCCCGCTCGAGAGGAGCTCGCGTTTTCCCCCTAGATTTTGCGCAATTGCGGTTGATACTTTTTTATGAGTCTCCTCTTTTAACTAAGAGGTCTAGAAGACCGGTGATTTAGCCGGACGACTTCAACCCTCCCTTCTAGTAGGGTTATTTCCCCCACCTAACCTCCCGCAAAAGACGTACCTTTTCCACTTACCCCAGGACTTTCGATCGAAGGTACTCTCCCTTCATCGGACTCCTCAGCGTGGGCATTGAGTAAGGATCCCCTTATATTTTAAAGAGCTCATAATAGGGCAATGGCAGTCTCCTGAGTTCACCCAACGGTTCAATCAAAACTCTTTCCTGCGTCATCCAGGTGTCCTCCGGGATTCTGAGGGTGGGATCTCCCCTCGGTGAAGCCTCCAGGCGGTTAACTGGCGATGCCGCCCGGCCGAAGAGAATCCTCCTAGCAATATTACTAATTTGCGTTCCCCTATCGAAGCCTTTTCAGAGTTTGCACGAATGGAACGCTTGCATACGATGGCGGCGAGACACCCTCCAGGGGACCTGGAAGCAGTTTGATCCTAGCTTTATCGAGGATTCCAATGTCGGCCAGCGATTTCCTAGGTCGCGGTGCGACATTCTCTGTCACGCGTTAATACAGGCACCGTATTCCAATTCCTCTTGCCGCATCCTTCCCCGACCCACTGTGACTTGCGAGTTTACGTAAGCAGGGCCTCCGTCCGTGTCCTGGTACCCCTTCCCTTGACCCAGAGCGCACGCAAAAGGACGGGTCCGTCTAATTGGCCGCCAGGCTCTTTTTTCCCCCTGCTTTTTTTTATCTGTGTCCGACTTTTGGATGGAAGGTGTATCCTTTCGGGAGCCGAGTTTTTATCCAACCGTCTCTCCTTCATGCTGGCAGTTTCCTCCCACAAGTGATGAACGCACCCTCCGTCGCACCTAGTCTTTCCTCTACCACCGTGAGCGGGAGATCTATCGTCGATAAATGAGAAACCGAAACCCCTCCTTTGCCCCGCGGAGCCCCTCGGGAGTTGGTGATACCCGCTCCTGCACGCTTTGTCCTCCCTAAGCGCTGATCCGCCGTATGATTGACTTCCATCTCCTTTCCGACTGTCTGTGCCACGGTCATCGTCATCAGAGACTTTCACTCATTCTGTGCGCTGCTTTGTTTAGGAATTCACTCAAAGATCTCTTCTGGAGAATTACTTCTTTCCACGAGGTTCTACCACATGTCGCAAGATGTCCGTTTTCAATCTTTCCCCTCGCGATAGGTCGTCCGGCTGGAATTCTCCCCGTCTCACCCCCGGTAAAGAAATTACGGAGAGAGAGGGTTCTTCAGGCGCTGTTCGTACCTCCGGAGTTCCTTTGCGAAAAGCTCCAGCGCCCCCTATCATTCCTTCAGTCTAGCGTTTGCGCTTCAGGACGCTGGATAGGTGATTCTAGTAAACCAGCTCCCATGAGCGCCGACTCATCCGCCGACGCGGCCTCTTTCACCAGCACGTATAGGCATTTTTCGAAGGTCCCCGTCATTCCCGCGTGCCTCTGCGGAGCCGTGAGAATGTTAATTTTCTCTTTCCTCGTGTTCTCGAGATCGAGGCGTCTGCGAAAGTAGTCCTACCGCAGCAGGTCGCTCACTAGCAATGATGCCGATACCGGCTTTTTCGCTTAGTGTCTTCGTCTGATTCGTTCCCTTAGTCTTCGAGGCTTGACTTACTCCCCTCTTCTCGTCCATGACCCTCGGCCCGCCATTCTCTCCGTGGTCTTGCGGCCCGAGATCCTTCTAGATATGAGTTTTTTTAGTGCGTCTTTTGAATTTGAGTGTCTGAACCTCCCTCTTAAGACCCATTTTTTGCTGCGGCAGGAAGGGCGGGACTTCCTATCCAGTAAGAGGTCTTCAGTACCGCTAGCCTAGGGGGGTCTTTCCCCCGTGCGGACAGGCTTTCCCTTTCGCCAGGTTTCCTACATTCTGACGGCCCCTCTTCGTGAGAGTTCTTCTTTACTGTGTCTTAGATACGTTACGCCTCTACTCCCTCAGAAGGACACGTCACAGAAGTCGTATCGGATTCGATTCTTCCGTTTCCCACCGAGAATTTCATGCTCTTTTTTCCTTTTACCCTCATATTATAAGACCTCGGCGGCGGTACAAGCGGTTCACGTACTAAACAATAGTTCTTCCGATGCAGATCTTTCCTTCGGGTCTTTCTGTTTTCGACGGGTCCCTGCCCTTCCTCATACCGGCCCCGTTTTTTTTTTTTTATTTGATCCCAGTTCGTTGGGCTACCCCTGGGTGTCGGTAAGGCCAGTCATGGTCCGTCGCGCCGCAGGCCTGATGATATTCCGATTCGAGAGCTTTCCAAGACCCCCTACTTTATACTCTCTCCTTTACTCCCCCTCCGTCAAAGAAGGCTAGGTAGGACTGGTGGATCCCCTTTTTTCGGCTTAACGTCCATGGCGTTTTGTCGGTGCGGGTCTGTAACGCAAACGTGTCAGACAATGCCTCGGGTCACCTTTTTTTTTATTCCCTCCTCCCGTTTCCTTTCGGGTAGGGACGGTTTAGGAGTACCTGGGGACTTGAATACTAGGCACATGGCTGCCTGCAGGGCCCGAGCGAGGACCCTTTTAGGAAATGATTCCTATAGCCTTTCAGCTTTTTTTTTTCAGATAAGCATGGATATGCAAGCTTGACGGCATGTCGGTCCCTCCCCCCCGAGCCTTTCCCTTTAGCCGATAGGACTTTTTCTTTTCACGTTACCTTTTTTCCATCACCGCGGCGCCGAAGTCCTTAGTCCTCGTGGGTTTCCTTTGACGTGGACGCGGATCCAGGTTGGTTCCCTGCTCATCGCCTTTCCCTTTTTGTCTCGTCACATATGTAATATACCCCTTTCAAATCCTGACCCCCCTTTTTTATTTTGGGTGCGTTCATCCTCAGTGCCTGCGTGTTCTCAGGCATTGGCGCCGAGAGAGATGTAGAGCCTTCCGTAACGGGGATAATCCCAGGGGCAATCTTCGCTTGCCTATGTTTTCCGCTCGCCGCGGACCTTAAGAGCCTGCTTTTTAACGGTATCCTGATGGTGGTTTCCTGCCGTTCCCGCCCTCCCCAGATCTCCCTGGAGGAACTTCGTCCTCCCCGGCTACGCCCCATTTTATTTATCGCACTGTTAAGGAACTGGTTCGCAGTCTAGGAGCGTCTGTAGCCCAGTATTGTAGAACTCTTCGTTTTTCGGTGCAACCTTTAGGCCGCCCTTTTTTTCTCCACTCCTTCGCGGAGTCCCTTCTTTTTCTTCCGCTCTTGACTCTAACAGCTTATCCCCTTCGTCCTGAAGTGTCATCAAGAGGGCCGATGCTTCGCTTTGGAGATGGGTTTGCCCTGGGTTAGCCGGTAGTGAGTTGGCAGTGGGGAGAAAGCCCCCCTTGCTAGCGACACCTCTGTGAAGAGCTGTCCCCCTCTTTTTTGCTTCCTGATAGGCTTTTTTTATAGTCCCGTCAGATTGTTAAGTTGTTGTTCCCGCGGTTGGCCCTCGTTTCTCCCTTTTATTGCCCCTGCATAAAGGACCGAAGACCAGATTCCATGTTCTTTCCCAGAAGGTCCTCTTCTCACCTATCGCCCCCCTCAGTTTTCGGTAGTTGTCACTGGATTCGTCTTCGAAAGTGTTGAGCCGCTTGAAGCTGGCATGCCGTATTACTAACTGAATATTTTGTGTCTTAGTTAACAAATGGTTCAGCAAGTTCCAGCGTTTTCCTCCCCCCCGGTTACCCAATTCCTCCGCGGTCTATGCTTTTCTTTTTTGTAAGGTGCCGCCCGTGCCTTTGAC
>Ga0179591_1385592_pt1 | contig 11165 bp, 14 predicted proteins | sample CZOMad2_1_08_16f_FD_182891 | JGI IMG/M metagenome (GOLD analysis project Ga0179591, IMG submission 182891) | Vadose zone soil fungal communities from Angelo Coast Range Reserve, California, USA - CZOMad2_1_08_16fungal (PacBio error correction) | ecosystem: Environmental > Terrestrial > Soil >... | reverse complement strand
CGGATAAGCGTTTTTCTTTGGTTAAGTTGAACTCTTTTTTCTACAGAAATTTTGGCGTCCCTCAGGCTCTCCTTTTAGTTATCCCGTTTTGACCGAAGAGGTGAAAGCTTCGCCGCTAAGAGTCATTTCCCCCCCACCCAGTCCTTTCCTCCCCGTCCGGCTCTAATTTTGACGTCGAGCTCAAGTAGTCCCCTCCTCCCTATCTGCGAGTCAGAAACCGCCAGCGATAGCAATGTTCTTCCAGTGGCTTCCTTTTTCCTGTTTTCCGTGCCAGCTGTGCGCGAGAGAGCGCCATCCCTGACCGCGGACCCAAACGGTTGCCGAAAAGACCCAATGCGATCGATTTGATTTCCTACGGTACCCGGCGCGCGAATATGATAGTCTGGGATAAACTGCGAGCTATATTTCAGCCTTTGGCGCGATGAGCTCCCTCCCCGACTCATCAAGACTCGTTCGGGCCAAGAAGTCTTTTCCCATATTCTTGTTTTTTGTTCATTTTTTCCCCCGGTTACGGATCGGCTCACTGCGGGCTCCGTGCAAGCCTCTTTTCAAGGACCGGTACTTATGAGTCTATTAGCTCTCCTTTTCCTTCCCCCTTTTGTTCCTTTTTCCATCCATTTAACGGGACCATATGAGACAGTTAGACTAATGCGGATCTCAGGCTCCCAAGTCTTTGGAGGATGTCATCCTTTACTTTTATCGAATCATTTTTTTCACCCTGCGTCCCGTGGCTAGAGGAACGCCGTAGTGTGAGGATACCCGCCCGACGCCATTTCTAGGGGGACTTTCCAGACTCCACCTCAGACCTGAGGACTTTCTTCAGAAGAGATCCAATCAATACTCGGCGACACGCTCTTCACGGAGCGCCTTCCTGTCCTCTCCTTCACAGTATGTACGCGATTGCTTTTCCAGAAGTATCAACGTTTGTCGTACGAAACCGATCTCAGCGCCCTCCCGATTATCGAGAAGGCGATTATGGCTGTTCTTCGGTGCTCTTCTTTCCCTTCTCTATTGATTTGCGTTTTTCTCCGTGATTCTTCTTCATCCAGTCTTCTCTTATGCACCAAGGTGCCGCTCGCGTCGATCGACCTGGGGGTCACAGATTTGTATGGGAACTCTTCCCCATCTCTCTCCTTTAGTCTTCCTACCTGGTGCGGTTCACGATGTGGACGGCTCCCCCTTCTCACCCCTCTAAAATGGCGAAATCGCCTTACCTTCCCGCCATGACACCTATTTTTTTCGGAGTTTTGGACGTGAAGCCTGGCCAATCACACTTTGCTCCTTTTTTCTGATGCTCTATTTAAGGGTCTTCCGCAATCCCTTTGCAACTTTTTCCCCTTATTTTCGTCTCTTTCTTTTTTGGCCGCCGACGCGTTAACCAGCGGCGCCATTACCCTTTTCCGGCAATCAACTGAGAAACTGACCGCTAAGCCCTAACTACTTCAAGTTTTTTTGCACTCCACGTCCCACGACCTTCCTTAGAGGCAGTTATCGGCATGTTAATAGCCTTCTTTAAGTCACCTGGCCGCGCGACCAAGCAGCACCTATGTTGGCATTATCTCCCCCCGGTCGTTTCGATCCCTCCTCTCCCTAACCGACTTGTATGTCCCCCCCTGGGAGTTTCCTCGAGAAAGGGATACACCGATTCGTCGCGTAGCTCTCTCCTCACCGGTCCCCCTTTTAACCCCCCCCTTAAGTCTGGCCGGATTTCATCTCTTGGCAAAAATTGCCGTCACGCATTCCCGGAAGCTTCCCGTTACGTATTAAGCAATCCCCTATAGGTTCCTTCCCCTTTTTGTTGAGGAGCGCTTTTTTGACTCTCTCTGGCTCTTTCCCCCCCAATTCGTGCGTGTGTGCGTCTTCATTTCGTGTGGTTTCGGTTTTTGAGAACCAGGGAGCTCGTTCCACCGAAATGAGCGACGCGACACTCACACATCGGCTTCCGCTCTCTTTCTTGGACCCTCTCAATTCCACAAGTCGCCCTTTTTCGTCGACAACATGTGCGGATCTCACCGGCCGGGGCGCTGAATCCGCACCCCGACTTTTCTTCTTTCTCTCAGCATTTAGATGATGAGGCGTCATTCTCCTGAGGTAGTTTCCACTAGATTGAACAGAACGGTCGGTGACTATCACAACAGCCGCCCCCTCAAGGTCGCTTTTTTTTTTCCCCTTTCCCCGGGAAACGATTGTCATTTCCGACTTTCCCGGCAGCTTCTTTCTTCACAAGGCATATCTCACCCTCCGGACTAAGGGCTCGCGACGATCCTATGATGAGGATTTCTGAGTTCTTTTTTTTCAATCGCGAGTCCGCTGTGTACCGTCCGACCGCGCTTCCCGAAAATGAACTCACCACAGCGAACCTCCTCCTGCCTTTTTGCTTTCTCCTCTTTTTTTCCTCAGTTTCTTTCGGATGTGTACTCCATCGACACGCTCTGCATGCCCATCAAAGAAATCGTGACTCCCGGTAGACCCCCTTTCCCTCCGCGCGCGGCTTTCTTCCCGCTTGCCGCATTCGAACGGTTTTCTTCCTTGAAAATACTTCCCTGTCGTCAGCGAGTCTTTTTTCAAAAAGTTCAAAGAATTCCCCCTCTTCTGATTGAGAAAATTCTCCCTTTCCTGCTGACTTTTTTTATTTCCTGTCAACGTGGATTTGTTACTTCCCGGCGCTATCCCTTCTGCAAAACTCCATCGGGCGAGGACATGAGAAAACCGCTCCTTGCCCCACTGTCGTGTTGCTCATCGCATCTCCTTTTTTTTTTTGCTAGGCTTTTCCAGGATCTCTGTCCCGCCCCCGATCTGGTATTCGAGCACTCTTAATTCAACGACCCCCCTGCCCTAGCTTCTCGGAAGAAGTCTTCCCGACGCCTCCGGCCGAAGACTCAAACTTTCCTGTTGCTTTCCTGACCCGAGCCCCTGTATTGACCTTAAAGTCTTTCCGCCCCCCCTTCACTGGTCATTTATGTCCCGTTAAAGTTGACAGTATTCGCGCAAGACTTATTTTTTTCCTTTCATCCATTATAATCCCCTCAATTCACGCGCCCTTCCTCAGTTATACCCTCCCCTCACCATTCTTTTTTTGAGAAAAAATGAAAAACCCTCATATTACGTTCACTTTTTTTCTGCCTGCTTGCCTCCTTCTGCGCTTTTTTTTTTTTTTTTCCATCCCTCGCTCCGGCCGGTTCTATCGATATCATCGAGTGGAATGCCCTTCTATCTCTTTCTTCAGCCCATGCCGTCGACCTAGGATGTATAGATAGCATTTTGGCTTCAATACCTTTTCGCGGTCGTTTTTCTTTCTTCTTCCTCCCCCCTAGTTTCGCCTTTCCACGGAACCTCCATGGAACTTCGTACACTCCAGAACATTCGATCTCTCGGGTTAATTCAAGTAGCTTAGGAGAGGGTCAGTCTCGACTTCATTTTTCCTCTTTCCCTGGTGACTTTTTTATTACTTAGCGGTGCTTGCTCCCTTTTAACTGTCCCCATTACTGGAGTCCTCCATGATAGAATTAGTCCGTGGAAAAAGCTTGAAATAATTTTTTTCTAACTCCCCCCCCTTTTTCCGTTCCCCTTGACCCCTCCCGATTATCTTCTGCTCGTTATCATCTATAGAGGCACGCCTCAGAGGGGTTGGATCCCCCGCACCGCCCATGTTTCTCTACCCCGGTGTCTCTATCTTTTCCTCTCAGTTGTTGTGTCTCTTTTGCAAAATTGAGCACTTCTGGTACCTTCTCCATAATCGACGTTTTCGGGTTCTTCCCCCACGCTCGGGTTCCTCTTCTTTAACTCTCCCTCCGGAGAAGAAGGTGGTGGTCATTCTTGCGAACGAAGTTTTTTTCGTGATTAAGACAGGCCCTTTTCGATTGCCTTCTTGCCTCCCAACCTTTGTTCCCATACGAAGCTTGTGTTGAAATCCCTCGCTGGCTGTCAACGCGTCCGTAAAGGATTTGCCATTCCCTCACCTCCCCCTAACCTTCCCTAGCATCTCTTCCTCTTCCAGACGAATGCGCCTTTCCGTAACGACAGCGATCGCTCTTATTTAACTGGATTATTGTTCTGCGTCTCTTTCCCTATGAAAGCGGTTAGCTGAGCCTCTCTCCCTCACGCCGCGTCCCACACCGAGTATGGAACAAAAAAAAATGCGATATCCCAGCAGATTCGACTCCCCGGCGCCTGCTTCCCTCTGCTTATGCCGATACCCTTCGGCCGGCGCGATGAGCTGGCCACAGCTCATCAAGAATCCACTGAAGACGCACTCCTGTGCACCTCTCTTTTTCATTTTTTTCTTCTCCCCTTTTTAAGGAGAGGTCGACGGGCTGACCCAGCTTTCTTCGAAGGTAGCTTCTTCTATTCTCCTTTCTAAAATGAAATAATTCAGGATTTCAAGTGCCACTGGTCAACTTCCCCCCTTTTTTATTCAATCTCCCTTTTTCGATTCTCTTTCTAGAGATTCTTTGCGTCCCTTTCCTCATACTCCTCTTTACTCTCGAAGAAGTTTGTAAGTCTCTCATTTACGAGCTTAGCGTCGGCCTTAGTTCTATCCTCCCTTCCTGCCGTTTGTATTTCTCCTATCGGGTCCGAATCCCTTGAGCAGTGTGGATAATTGTATGACGCCCCCGAAGATCTCACCCCCCGCTCAACTTACTTTCTCCTGAGTGAGACTCCCTCACGCTTTTTTTGAACGTCTCTCTTTTTTAGTTGCGAGGTCCTCAAAGAAGTATCCCCCATTCTTCCTCCTACCGCGGAGTTCTGCAATATGAATGGCTTTTTTTCTTCCTTTTGCTCTTCTCTCGACTCTTCCTGATTGCCAGGCGCTAGCCCTGGTATTGATGATCGCCTGCTCGGATTCTTCCTCCCCCGGCCCTCTTCCTCCCTTTCTGTCAAATTATTGTCTCTCTCGCTTCTCAGTTTTTACGAATGTCTTCTGTTGCGGGCTTCTGATTTAATTCAGCCCCCGTGTACACAATGGGAAAAGTCGTCCGCGACCCCCCTCTCTTCCTTCTTCGTTTCGTTTTCCTTTTTTTTTTTTTGCCCCGGACACTCTTCCCTTTTCTCCTCCCTCATGCGTTCTTCCGGCTAGGTAACGCTGTCCTTTTTCCTTTCCCTTCCCCTCGTCGCTTGTAGCAGTTTTCGATTTCTATGCCCTCCGCTGTTCGTTCATCTGGCAGCGGCGCCTGAGGTTCGGTTAAGGCACCATCCCACTGACCGCTTGCCGCCTCCCCCTTTTTTCGGATTTTGCCAGACCGGGGCCTTTATCTGGCACCTACCGCTATAGACGCCGCTTGAAGTAACACTGCCGCTTCCAGCAGACCTTTTTAGTTCGCCTTTCCCCGGCGGGTTCCGTTCCGCCGGACCCTCTTTTGTCGGTACGCGGCTGTGTTCCCGGCTCGAGAGTGCTTCACTCTGGTGAAGTTTCGCTATTTACTTCGTTTCCCCCTCCCTTCTTTCCCCCCCCCTTAAGACTTTAATGTTGATTGCAACACGTCCCCTTACTGGCCCGCCCGGGCTCGCTTTCCGTATCAGTAATCATATATATCTTTTCCTCTTTACCCGTTTTTGTTTTTTTCTCCGCGCTTCTTGATACGGCCTCTCCCTTTCGTTCCTCCTGGCATTTTGCCAGAGCGTTCCCTCAAATAGCCGCGTTTTTCAACCATCCGTTAGGCTAGAGCCACAGGAAGTATGAGCGCCCCGGAGAAGCACCCCCCCTTTGGAGTTCTCGATTTTCCTCACGGACCCCCTGCCGAATCCACCCTTTTATAGCGCCTGGGCGCTGCGTCATAGAAAACAATAAGGGTTATTGATGGCGCGCGGAGTTTTCCCTTTCCCCGGCGTTCCTTTATGGTTAGTCCGACTGACTCCTTCGGTGAATCCGTGTCACTTCAACTGATCCCCCTGAGGCGGGTACCCCCGCCCTTGTCTTATTGCATCAGTCCTCCGCCTCTTCCGGCAGGCATTCTCCCCGCATCTCTCAAATTCCCTAGCAGAACGAGACAAGGCTCCCGATTGCCGATGTGGCGTTTTAGACCTCCATTTTTTTTCCACTCGCAATCGTCTAGAACCTTGATGTACCCCGCTCCCTCCTCCCACTGCAAGGAAATCCAAAAAAGTCCAAGACTGGCTTATTTATTCGCGCTGCGTTCTCCCTTTTAGGGACTTCTGGTCCCGAACCAGTCGATTCCCTCCCGAGTCTAATCCCATTACAACACTCCCTAGTGACGCACCAAGGTAGCCCGTCCGAGAAGGGCTGCATCACTCATCTCCTTCATTTTCTGCTCAATACGGTGTCTTGCTTTCCCTGACGAGTATTCCTCTCCCCAAGTTCCGCTTCGCCATATAATTTTTCATATGAGAGCAAACTCGTAAAGCGTAGCTGGTCCTTCTTCAGATATTCCTTTTACTTCTTTCCTAAAGTGAGACGAGCTCTCTTTTTCCCACCCTTACATGCGCCCCCTCTCCGTGACTTCTCGTGAGAATCTGTTCAGATGTTAGCGGTAGGACATCCCCTTGCAAGTTCTCTTCTTTCTTCTTTGAGTCCAAGATCCCCGACTACCACTTGTGAGAGTCGTTCCTCAACAGTTGCCTATTTTTTCCTCGCTCTTACGAAATGAGACGACTGTCCCCCAAACTGCTTCGCTGAGTTCCCCTTCTTCTGCCGTTTCCCCGTTCCCCGCTTAAAGCCCCTTGCTCATGGATTTCGTTTGGACGTGATTCGCGCCCAAGAATGCTGATTTTTGTTTACGCTAATAATCCCCTCATTGTCGTGTGGTTTCTTTTTCCGAGCTGCGGCTCCTGTTCTACCGAGAGTAACCAATTTTGTTTTAAAAAATGAACAACAGAAGTGGCACTTCGGACTCTGGGGGAGTTCTGAGCGATCTTCTCTTCGCTTTTTTTCCCTCTTTTATCGACGCCGGTCCTCGCCTATATCGCATTTTTGAATGCCAACTTCGATCATTTAGAAGGAGCCGTTCCTCGGAATCTTCTTCTCCCATTTTTCTCCATAATGCGTTCGCGTTCGTTTAGCGCTCCCCTTTTTCGCCTTCCCGCGCACTCTTTTGAGAACAGAACCTTTAATCACCACGTTCTTCAGACCCTTTATTTTTCTCTTTTTCCAAGCGAACCATCGCTCTTAAGTCCTCTAGTCTCCTCTCTTTAGCGCCTTTTGACGCGTTCTTGAGTACTGCTCATTTCTCCCTCTTTTTTTTTTCCACCGTCGTACCTCCAAGGTCTCGACCCCGGGCTTGCAAAGAGGCATCGCCCCAAAATGGCTGTTTCAATTCCTCCCCTTCTCCCATAACGTTTTCCCGGAGTATCCCCATCGCCTCGTGATCCCGACGATCGAGTCAAAGCCAGGTTTTTAGGGTTTTATTAAACGCCCCCCTGACCTCCTCCTACGTTCCGACTTGCAGCTCCGCGTTGCGTTTCTCTGCACCGTCGAGCCACGGAGGATTTCAAGAGCAGAACACTTTTTTCTTTTTGATTACCCCCCCCCCACGTTCCCTTTAGTGACTACGCCCTGTAGTTGGATCCGAGCAGATCGGATAAAGCGCTTTTTTCCTTTGCGAACTCCACCCGTAAGCCACCTTCCGGATGCTTTTTTCCCAGCGACCAGATTTCGTGAATTGAGTTACCCCCGTTCTTTTCCCTTCAAATCTTTCTTCTTCGCCGCTTTCATCCCCAGGATGAACCCCCCCCACCCCAAGAGTCACTCTTCTGCGTCTGAGAGAGAACGCATTAGAACTGAAGAGTCCCCCCTCCGAATTGTTTCTAGGAACCCTCACTCCTGGCCAATTTCCTGCCTCTGGTTCTGGCCTTTCTCGTGGAAGTCTGAACCGTGTGTTCCCGAAGAGCGCCCCTCCCTCCCTTTCCACCCAACGAGTTGCCCCGCCCCCGGATTCCTCCCTTCTTCGACCTTCAAAAGGCCCGAATACGATGGATCGGAATTTGGCATTCCATCTCGCCTGCGATAGTACCGGCTTTTTTCTCTTTGCCACCCCTCTCCCCGCAAAAGCCCCCGAACCCCCTCAGTTGTTTAATCTTCTTGTTGTTCATCTCTCAAAGAATTGGTACGGTCGGCAGAACTGTCTGCGTGCCTTTTGTCTTTCCCTTTTCCCGTTCTATGATTATGCTTCGCCACTCATCTTTTTAATCTGTTCCCCTTTCCCTGGACCCATACATGGAGCAAGTTTAGTGAAGACCTTTGTTTATATAGATTATCCCCCCCCCTTGACATCGGCAAGAACTTGCTTCGACATTGTACTCAGGCGCATTTAGGAGATAGAGGAACGACTCTTTTTCGTTTGATGCTCATCCCGCCGAGTCCTCTTTTTCGTTATTCTCCACGTTCCCGGGCGACTTTCTCCTTTTCCGATTCCTAACTCTCAGATCACATAGATAAAGAGTCGCAACTCAGGTTGCACGTTCCTCCCTGCATGTCCTTCCCTTCTTCTCATGTATCTAGCGACTCCCCGTTTATCCACTACTTCCTTCCATTATTCATCCCTCCCGGTAAGTCTGATTTGCTAGAAGGATATGATATGGCGTTGAGACTTTTCGTGTTTATCTCTCTTGATTCCCGTCCTTTGTAGAAACATGTGCAGAAAGTCTTTATTTTTTTCCTTTTGCACCCTTACCTCTACTCGTCCTTGTGAGAACTGGGGCGTCCACGGTTTCTTTCCTTCGCGCGCGGGATTACGACTGGTTGGTTTTCGGGAAAGGCCCTCTTTCTCTGTCCCCCTTGGACGACAATAGCGCGCGACTGCTCCCAGAAGGGAATAGGCTTTTCTGTTGCCCCTTCTCCTCAGTATTCCCCGGTTACCCGTCCCGGTGATCGCGATTTCTCCTGACTTCGCCTTTACCGCGGCCTCTCTTTATCTTTCAGTAGGCGAGTTGATTTTTGTCTTTCGCCCGATGCCTTTCCAACTTTCTCTTCTCCTTCTCCATCGTTCCTTTAAAATGAGAAAACTGACCCTCCTCCGCGCGACTTATTCGCGTTTTTCCCTGCCGTAGTAGGCCGGTCCCGTTAACTAATATACCCCTGACTAACCTCTCTCCCTCAGCAGCTTCATGTTGGCGATTTTTTTCTGAGCCCCTTTTTTTCTCCCCTTTTTTGGTTTGGCAATCTAGTCTTTTTTTCCCTTCTCCCTATCTTTCTCAACAGATGTGTGAGTAGCGTAGATCCCGTAGGTGGAAACTAGCCCTCCTTTTTTTCACCCCCCCTCTTTCCAAATCCCTTCCTTTTTTTTGACTCCGACTACTGGTAACTTTCCCCTTTTTTGACGCCAGGGATTCTCTTCGTTATAACCTAATATCATATCTTTACTCCTCCGTTGTTGTTTGTTTTTCTTTTCTCGCCCTTTATCCCCTTCGGAACGGTCTTGGCTTCTTCAAAATTTTTCTTTTTTTTCTTCGCGTTTTTTTCAACCCTTCCGGGATGTTTTAAAAAAGAAAGTATGTCGAAGAGAACGTCCCCCCCCTTGTGAGGAACGCCTATTTCTTTAACCTCCCGTCTTACCCACAAGTAGTGCCGTCCCTTCTCAGAGGATCCTTTCCCTCCTGACTCTCCCACCAAGGGTTTTGATGAGGGAGCCTGTGTGACTGACCTTCGGTATATGTCCCTTGGTTATCCCTGCCCTTAGACGGGGCAAGTGCCACCTCCCACTGAACTTTTTTCTTCGTTCGGAGAGGTCAGTTTCATTGATTGCGGAAACGCTTTCCCCCCGCCTTCTTCTTTCGCATTTTCTTTTCTCCCCCCCATCGAGCAAACGTCCTGCCCGTCGTTTTCCACGATGCTGCTTCTCTACCGACGAATAACCGGTCAAATAGCTTCGAGAACCCGTTCTGTTCCTTCCTCTTAACGCGGACCCGACGGCAACAGCACAGGACACTTTCTTCGTAGGAGAGTTCGCACAATGTTCCTCCGAAGGCGTCCTTCCGGCATCGACCTCCCACTCTCCACCTCTTTTCCTTAATTATGGAAGTGAGCCTGCCCCCCGCACTCCCCCCCTGGTATTCTTGCCCGGCAGAGAGAGAGTTCTCTCGCGGGCCTCATCTCTCCTCAATAACTTTCGAGAGGACTGGACAATTCCCCTGAAGAGCTCTCCGTCCACCCCTTTTCCACTTCTTCCGTGCAAATTCCCCTAGGGCTCATCTAGATATACTTCACCGTGGCCGCTGAGAAAGCCGCCGCACGCGCGATCCCATTTTTCCCTTTTTCTTTAGCGTCTTTCCATTTTTTCTGGCGACTTTTCTAGATTTTTCTTCTAGGAAGTATAGTAGCCAGATCTTATTAGCGGCCCCCCCATGCCTCCACTTTGCGTCTCGTACAAAACGCCTTCCCTGTTTTCAGCGTTCTCCCTACCTCGCTTTCAAAAAAGGCTTAGTCTCCGTAAGAGGATTTCTTTCCTTTGAAGTACACTCTTTCAACCTACTTATTCTCGCATCTAGCACTTCATGGACCCCCTTTTCCCTTTCTTGATCTCCCCCACAGCCATGATTATTTAGAGAAAAGCTAATTAATCTAAGCCTTTCATTTTTCCTTTCCCATTCCGGCGCCCTCATTCCTCCCTTTTCCTACCTATTGAGAGCCCACCCTCAAATTAAGGTCCCTTTCCGCTTACGCTTGCAGTCCTTATTCTTGATGAGCGGTGTTAGTAATCGCGGACGGTTGCCTTTTCTTCGACAATACGCATCTCTTCTCCCCCCCCGCTCTTTTTTAGCCTTCCGCGATCTTTCTCTCTCTCTGGTTTCTTTCCTTTTGTCCCGAGGTCTTTCTTCCCTTCTCTCTCGCTTTTCCCCCCCCGAGTTCGACTTCCACGCTCCCGGAGACCCTCCCCCCTCTCCCGAACATCTTATATGCCCCGTCGTCTTCCTTTTTGGGACTCTTTCCCGTTCTCGGACTATAAGCGTGCTTTCCTCTGAGCGCCTGAAGGGTGTCCGTTCTTTCTTCATCCCCTTCCTGTTTTGTGCCCCTTCACTTTTTTCACCTTGGAAGTACTCCAAATGCTCGAACCTTCCGGCTGGCCACCCGCGCACTTTCAACCTCCCTTCCTACGCCCGGCCATTTTCCCCTTTGACCCGATTTTCTTACGTCTCCGATTGCTCGTGATACACTGACATCGAGTAACGCGGTTGCGGGTTTGTTCATCCCCCCACCTCTTCCCTCGATTCCT
>Ga0179591_1326980_pt1 | contig 11165 bp, 9 predicted proteins | sample CZOMad2_1_08_16f_FD_182891 | JGI IMG/M metagenome (GOLD analysis project Ga0179591, IMG submission 182891) | Vadose zone soil fungal communities from Angelo Coast Range Reserve, California, USA - CZOMad2_1_08_16fungal (PacBio error correction) | ecosystem: Environmental > Terrestrial > Soil >... | reverse complement strand
CTCGGTTTCTTCTTTCTTCTCCGTTTTTTAATCTTTCCCCTGACCTCGGGCTTCAGTTCCCCCCGCGAGCTAGCCCTTTCTGTGGCCATCGTTTGCCGTCGCCGGGAATCGCCATCCCTGTTTTTTATCGTCCCAAACAGATGATAGCGGCCTTGAGCTTTTACTTATCCAACTTCCCCCTTCGTGCTTCCCTGTCCTTCATCCCGTTTTCCTGTCCCATTTTTTTTTTGGATAACCGCTCTGTTCAGAGTCCCTTCTCTTCGGTTTCTTGAGAGAGTTTTGCCCGCTCCCCCTCCCCCCCTAGTCCCTCCCCGTAGTGATTTTTTTTTTTTTTTGATGTAGGTCGTCATCTTCCTCCCCGTTCGATTTTTTTTGCAGTAAATTTCGAGCCTTGGACACGGAGTTTCCGGTTTACACCAGCCAACAATCGCCCATGAACGGGTGTGTCCCAACTATGTCCCCCTCAGAAGACTTTGTGTCTGCCTCGATCTTTTTGCAGGCCCCTTTGGTCCTAATAATTTCCCTCCTCCGTTTTGCGTTCTTGGGTTCGATGTCCTATTTAGTTCTGGCTCTTCCCCCTCCCCTTCCCCTGGGTCCCCACAAGCTCGGTCTAGAGGGGAGGAGAACACAAAGACCTTACACCACCCACACCCCACCCACGACACCACTAAAAACCAACCTTCCCCCACCCCACACACAACAACCAATTAAACAAAGCCAACCCCCCCCCAACAAAGAAACACCAACAACCCCCCAGCAAAAAAACCACAAAAACACCCCACCCACCCCCACAAAGCAACCCCCCCCCCCCCCCCCCCCCCCAAACAACCACACCACCCCCCCCCCACACCACCCCCCCCCCCCCCCCCCCCAACACCCCCACCCCCCCCCCAACACAACCCCCCCCCCCCCCCCCCCCCCCCCCCCCATAGTTCCTGGTCTCACCTGAACAGGGTAGAGGAGTGTCCTTCCTCTCCTTTCCTTCCCCCCCAGTAAGTCTTCTGCAGCTTGGGTACCTTGCCTCTAATGGGAGCGATGGTCCTTCCCAATCTTCCGTCCGTCCTGCCTCGACTCTCCCTCACCAGAGGCCGCAGAGAGTTTTAGGGAGAGGGTTTCTTTTCCATCTTCCCTGGCCTTAGGTTTTAAAACCTACGTGATACCCTCCTACGGAGAGAGTTTGCCCCCCAACACCGCACGGTTAGAGGGCTCTCGAGCCCTTCCTTTTTCAGATCTCTTCCGGAACAGGCGTGTCTTTTCCTTACCCTCCTTCCTCTTACCATGGACTACCTACTCCTTAATACCGAGAGGGCCCTCCCCCTTGCACTTTCCCCTCGACGGATCCGCAGGCGGGTCTATTCCAAGAAAGGCCTTCAACAGTCCACCACCGGTGTTTCCTTTCCCGCATTTTTTTTTTTCTCGTGCTCCCTCCTCCTTCTGCCAGGGGATTTTCTGCTTTCCCCGTAGCTCTGTGTACTCCAGAGGCCTCCTCCCGAAGTATTGTCATTCCCCTTTTTTTTAGACCCCTATTTCTTACCAGGAGTCCCTTTCAGACTTTCCCTTAGCGGGGAGGTATTTCAGCAACAGGACCTATTTTTTTTTCCCGGACTCGCTGATTTCCGTTCCTTTAGTAATGAAGCTATCCGGCTCGGCGAGTTCCCCTCTGCTTTTTTTTACTTTTGAAGAGGTACGTTGACTTCAGCTTTACTTGCTATTGGTTTTTTAGGGAAGGAGTCCCCTGTTCGCCTCGAGTAATTTTCTTTATTTTGATGAAGACTCCTACTCTAGAAAGAGTTTCAATTAGACTCTACTCGGCCGGCTTGACCTTTGCACATTTTTTCTCCCCCTGCGTACATTTACCTCCTTCTCTCCTGTATTCTTTCATGTCTGGTCCCCGGTCCTTGTTGTCCTGACGTCTTTCAGAACCCTCTTCCTGCCCAACAACCTTTTTCCCCTATCGATATGTTCTTCCCCCCCCCCCTCCCTCCGTTTTTGGTTTAGCTCCCCCCAAGGCATTCTTTTTTTTGTGCCGAACTTCTTTTCCAATGAGCCGTACGCCTTCGCCGTGGTCTTTCAAACCGGGTCCGGCTGTCCCAAGCAAAGCCCTTTTTTTCCATGGTCCCTTTTGAAGGGCGACGTGGCCCCCCGGGTTTTTCATTTCTTTCCGGACGGAAGTTATCTCGCACGTGCACTCTGTGTTCCTCTCTTCTAGTACCGTAAAATAGCTCCTCAATTCTCTTTCCTTCTTTCCCGTTTTCCCCTGGAAGGTTCTCCACTGAGATTGGACTTGATGTTGAGCCCGCATGCCTTTCCCACCCAGCGGCCCCCCCCTTGTGCAACCCTAAGAGCCAGTATGCTGTTTTGCAGGCACGTTTTCATTCCCCTTCACTAAGACTGTTATGGCCGGGCAGCAGCACCTTTTTTCCTTTAGGATGAAAGGGAAATTCTTTTTCCAAATTCTCGTTCTAAATGACTCCCCCGATCCTGCGCAGGACAAATCGTTCGGTCTCCTATCGTGCGGGCGTAGTCGAACTTTAGGACCTCCCTCTCGCAGCCTCTCTCTCTCCCCAGTTTCTCGTTCTTTTCGGCCCGCCAACTAGACGAATCCCGTGGAGGCGGGTTCGATGGAACCCCTTTCTTCACTTCATTCTTACCCGTTTTCTTCCCCTGTCCTCAGCTTTTTCTGTAGGCACCGGAGTTAGATCATGCCGTCCGTTTGGAATCGGCTTTCCTTGTAGTCTCTTTGGTAGAGGAAGCGCGTCAGCCGGCTGTCCCTCGCTGGAACCCCCGTAATTGAGTTTGTGTGATTTCTGGCAGTTAGGTATGAATGAGTAAATTAATACCCTTTGCCGGCCCAGGTTCTAGACCCGCGACCAGAGCCCCCTTTTTATCCCTTCGAGGAGAGGTTCTTCTCCGCAATTCCTCCGCGGCTCGAAAATTTTTCCCTAGTAAGTGTCCCTTTTGGCCCCCCTTCGCAAGTGGCTGGTTCCGTACTGTAGCCCCAATTCCTAGTTTGCTGCACGGAGCCCCTGCGCTTTGACCGCGCCGAATTTGCTGCCCCTTTCCTTCCCAGCTTAGAAGACCTCCTCCCTTGACCGAGGCGATGACTTGACTTGAGAGGGGGACTTGGTCACCTTCCGTACATTCAATCTGCTATCCTTCACTCCCTTTTTTCCCCAGCCTCTTCTCCTTGTGCGTAGTGGCCTGCTATCCCCTCGTCTAGGAAGTACCCATGCATTACTGAACTATTCCCCGTGGATGTTTGGTGACATTTCCCTTTTTTCAGCACCAGTCCTTTCTCTCTGGTGCGGGGGTGTCTTGAAAGAAGTATTTCAGATCTAGCTGATTTTTTTTCCAGAGTGACGACACACCCTCCCTAACATTTTACCATTTTTTTCCCTTTATATTTCGCGGGAGATGCCCCAGACCTGCGCCCCGCAACCCTCCCCCTCGCGCTTCTTATGGCTTTTTTCCAGGCTTAGCTACGTACGTTTATCTCAAATCTTTTCTCAAGTCTGGCTATCTTAAAAAGACTTTTTTTTTTCGAGCCCCCTAACATTCCGTCCGCCCCAGATAAGTACTTTCCAGACCCCTCATGGACTTGTCCTATTTCCCCACTTGATACGATGGCCCGGAAGGCGATCGTTCGTTTTGGTTTTGAACTGGATGAGGACTTTGAAATACTTCTTCCTTCTGTTCTTTCTTTTTTCACCCTCTTTTTTTTTAGAGTGCTCCCTTAAGTGCAAAGGCTTCCAAAAAACCTCTACCGTGCGTACCCCTTTTTGCCAAAGGGGATCCCCCTTCTTCATCCCCCTTATTTGTTGGTGGTATCGAGGGATTCTTTTCCCCTTTTCTTCTGGTCTGTGGGTAGCCCGCCTCCACGACATCGACTACCTCTCCTTCCGCTTCGCTTCCGCCCTTTAATGGTTATAGTTTAAATCTGTATCCTTACTCTTGAAGAAGTTCTTATCAGCATGGTTTTCGAGGCTTCTGTCATTAGATTGGACTATTTGCCTTCCGCCTTCTTTGACTTTTTTTTTAGGAGATGTGCACGCGCCAAAATTTAATCCTACGGCCATTATTTCTTTGACGGCTAACCCTTTTTGTTACCCTACCACATACCGCCCCCCCCCCCTTGACCTTAATATGAACTTTTGTCCGTCCAGCCACCGGTCCAGTTCGAAAAGAGTTTTCTTTGGTACCATGATCCTTCGAGGTCCCCTTCCTGTAGCAGAACGAATTTCTTCCGTAAGACAAACAGGTTCCCTTTCCTTCGTCTTTTCCAACCCCTTTTCAGCGTAGGCCGTCGCTTTTTATGAAGTGGCCTGGTCGTGCGTGTGGTTCCTGCAGAGAATCAGCTTTCTCGTAGATGTGTTCTTTCTGGGCAGGAGTAATTCCCTCTCTCCTTCTTTTCTTTCCTACTCTTGCAGACGCCACGTTTTCCCTTTCACATCCTGCAGAGAGCTCCTCACGCCACGGGTTGGCCGATGGTTCTCCCGAGAATTCTAGCTACTCTCCGGTTGCATCCCTTGTCGATTTCGGATTGTTCCCCTCACGTCTCTCAGCGCATCTTGCCACACCACTTCCCCTGGCCCCCGCTGCGTCCAGAGCCGAAGCTTTTTCCTCCGACGCAACACGTAATTTCTTTTGTCGGAAGGTGAAGTAGAAGGCGCGTTGAAGTTTCCCTTCTTCGTGATGATTGATCCTTAGAGGCTGAGGGATGGGATCGCCTTTCCCTTTCGTAAAGTCTTTCCCCCACGTGTTGGTCACCCTCAATTTTTTTAAAAGTCCTGTTATCCTGCCAGAGACCCATGTCTTGTCTATTTTCCCCCCAGAATGTGGGCATGCGGCAGACCTCCTTAATGTCCATGCTCGGGTTTGGCAGGATCCCTCATTTTTCTTTCCGGCCGGCCCTTGTGTTTTTCGACTTTGGGGGTACACAGACAAGATATCAGAACGTGAATTTCCCTCTCCCTTTTTAGTTAAGTTTCTTATCCTTTTTCCTTCCCTCCTTTGTTTTTTTTCTAGAATGGCGAAGTACCTTTTTCTCCTGTTTATGCTTTTTTTGGCACTGAGGAGATGTCTTTTTTCTTCATTTTTCCCAGGCTTTCCTGGGGACCTCCGGTCTGATGATGTCGAGGAACGAGCTTTCAACTCCTTCTTCCCTTTCTGCCGATCCTTTGTCGATGCGTCCCCCCTACGGCTAGACTGGGCGCCCTTTTTCTTTCTCCACCTGAGGTTTTCTCTTCTCCCGTTCTTAAAAACACGGGTTCCAACGATTGAGACCCTTGAACCGCGGAGCCCCCATCTCACTACCTTTTTGGTAGTCACTACACGGCCTCCTACCGTATGCGGCCATTTCCTTGTAACCCTGGACTGCATAACAAGTTTGGCTCTTCGGCGGCACGATTAGCCCTTGCTCTCCGAAGCAGGAGGGGCAGGGTCCTGTACTTGTTTTCAGGCTTTTATGATCCTGTCTATGTCAAGCCTTGAAGTCGGACCTTCTCCCTCCGCTTTTTGATAAACTCCTTTTCTCGGCGTTCGGCTCCCCAGGTGGCTGTCTTCTCGCCTACAGAGTCTTCGTTTCGGGGGGACCAACGTTTCCTTCTGGCTCCTCTTCGCCTCGGATTTGCTGGACCCGGGAATGGTTACAAAAATTTGGGTAACGAATCCCACTTAGACCCAGATCCCTTCTGGTCTTTATCAGAACCCCGGGACCGAGACGTACGGCGCCTTCCCTACCCTCCCTTCTTTCGACAGTCTTTCTACTGACTGCCCAGTCCGTTGGTTTGTTTGTTGAATGGGAGCCTGAATTGGTTCCCCTCTCTCTTCTTCCCTTTTATATAATCTCTCAGGATCCCTTCTACCCTCAAAACTAGGGAGACGGGTTCCTTTGGCATTATCCCACAACCTCAATTGATGACCGGGGCTTTTTTTTTTTTTTTGTTAAGGAGGATCCACGTCACGGTTTTTCTCCCGTTCCCCCGATCAGCGGCAGCAGTTTTCAGTGTTGCGTCGTGGCTATAGACTAACCCTTCAAGGTCACCTCCGAGGTATTACCTCTAGCCTCCCCTCCGTAGTTCCCGAAGTTTTTTCCCGTAGGATAATACAGGTTTGTTTAGATCTACACAGTAAATCTCCCCCCGTTGCCTTGGCGCAGATCATTTCTGACGTATCTTTCTTAAACCTTTTAGGCGGACTCTTCTTTTCCCCCACTCCGGTTTTCCAAGCCGAATGGATCATCTCCCTTTTGAACACCGGTCCGTTCGCGAGATACTTTTGCTTTTACGACGGTTTTAACCCCCCCTCCGGGTTCCGTGGGTGTTCGACCGGTTCCCCCTTGGTTCGTTCCGTGGCCTTCATCTCCCTTCTTCTGAAGTCTCGATGTGGGGATCTTTACTTGATACATAGCCCCATTCCCGAGTGCTCGGCTCATTCCCCCCTTTCCTGCCTTCATGTCTGTGCATCTTGGCTAGGCCCGGCTGTGACAGTCGAAATCCCTTGTAGGGTTGGCCTTCCCCCCCCTTTAAGTGAAGAGGACTTAGAGGTGTAATTTTTCTCCCCCCTGACCGCTGTTTTTTCTCAAGTCCCCACGCGTTTTAACCGGTTTTGATCCCCTTAAGGTCTCCTCCTGTCTTAGGGAAATGAGCTCGGTTTCTCGGTGACCTCTTTTTTTTTCTCCCCCCCTAATCACGCCCCCTATCTGCCGTCACCCTCGTGAAGGATCTGTTTTGCGGTCCTTCGGCATCTAAGCCCTGTCGTTACCTTTTTTCACTAGAGCATGACACCCCCGCGTGTTAACGACCCCCACGCACCAGGGGTCGCCAATTCCGGGGTTTCCCCAACCTACTGTTCCAACATTTCCAAAGTCCCCCGTACATATCGTTGTTCTCTTTCCTCTTTCCGCCGCCCCTCTGTCCTCAGCCAGTCTCCTCGTTTTTTCTCGCACCTTTTTCGAGAATGTTTCTTTTATATTTCAGCTTTTTGACTGGAAAGGAAGCTTACCCCGAGGAACCTTTCATAGATCTGTCAACGCTTTTTTTCTCCCCCTTTGCTGGTTTTGGCCTCCCATACGGCCCCCGGCTCCGCGCTTTAATGGCAGAGACTTGCATTTGGTCAAGAGGACTTTCTTCCGCACCCTCTGGGTACCCTCTTCAACCAATGTAGCTATTTTTTTTTTCCAATGCCCTCCGCCTGGACCAGAGAACTTCGCTTTTCTTTTAGATCATAAGGTCCTCCTCTCGTCTCCGAGGAGATTTGGCGGACTTCTCCCCTGATTGACCAGCTTTTCCCCCTTGACAAGACCGTGCCTCCCTATATCCAAGCTGTAGGGCCACCCCCCTCCATGTGAGCTTTTTTTTCTCTAGACCGCCTGACGATCGCTTCGTTTGAACTACCGGACATCGGTTTTTATACCCCTCCTCTTGACCGGAAATCCTTCCACTTATATTACTTCCCTTTAACAGTGAGGTCTCCTTGGAAGCTCCCACAAAGTTCTCTGGGACTCGCCTGACGGTTTTTTTTTTCCCCTCAAGGCCCCTTTTCGTTCACGCGGGCAAAGGATCTTGATCTCGTGGCTCACACTCTTTTCTAAAGTTTTTGCTGGAGGGAGCCAGTTGATTCTCTCCTGAGATTCACCGTTTGGCTAAAAAGCCCCTAGTCCGGAGAATTCGGTAAGTTCGAGGAGGTTTCCCGGGATTCCATTTTTTCCGGTTGAAGGGTATTTAAAGGGTGGAACATCTGAAATTTTTACCCTTTTTTCGTCTCCCTTCCATCAGGCTGATGTTTGTTCAGGAAAGAGACCTGAAGATCTGGGTATCTTTCAGTCTTTCCACTGATCGGTTTTTTAGATGCATTCAGGCTGACAGAACCGGGGCCTTTGCTTCCCGTCCCCATCGAGTGCGTTCCTGTCCAAGGTTGCCTCCTATCATTGCTGGCTAGGGCTTAAAGTCCTAGCCTCTTTCCCTTCGCACCGGCGCCCATCTCTCGGCAGGAGTTCTCTACACTGACCAACGAGACGGCTAACGTAGATTTATTTCACCCTGGTTTCCTTGTCCGATTCCGGTGTACCCAGTTAAGGGGTTATTACCCATTCCTTCTGAAACCCATTTCCCTCTTCATTTTTCTTTTTCCCCTTACCGTTGTTGTTGTTTTTGTTGATTGAAGACCCCCCCAAGAAGGTTGGGTTCTTTTCCCCGATACTGCGGGTCCCTTGGTACGAAAACACCCCCGGGCTTCTTTACCCGGAAAGCTCACTTTTTTTTTTCCTCCCTGATCGACTTTCGCTTCGGCCCGGTGAGGGCCTCGTTCGTACGGGACTAAGAGCCCTCTCCCTTGTCTTTTCCTGGTTCTCTTTCTCCCTTCGATTCTCTCAGCCCGCGAGCCTGCTCGCGTAGAATGTCCGCCTGCCTTGAAACCTGGCCTGACCAACCTGCTCCCGTCGAGTTGCGGTTTAAGACCTTCCTGATGTGCTACAACAAGCTTAAGGTGTCCCCTAGTCCCCCCCTTTTAGAGAAGGTCTACGGTAAAGGCCCTTCCCTCTTTACCCGGTTGTGACCCCTTCCCGGTTTTTCCTGTGCTTAGGAAAGCTTGTAGCTTTTTCCCCCCGGGCGCCGGACCCTCCCGAAGACAACAGTCTCCTGCGAGCGGTATATTTTTCACCTCGGTTGTACGAGCCCGGGCCCCCCTCCTTCTCTTGTCTTTCCGGCCTACTTCTCCCTTTCCCGTTGATTGGGGCGAGCGTCTGAGCCCTTTCCCCTTTGATGACCGGATGGGAGTCTTTATCCAATGCCCTCCTTTTTGCGGCCCATATAGTTTTGATTTTTCCCAATATCTGCCCTCTCGCTCCGTATCGGATAATTGTTTCAGGTCCTTCTTCGTATCTTCTGGGCGAATTTTCAGGTTCGCTACTCATGTTCTCGATGAAACCCCCTCTTTTGTTATGCCGCTCCTCCGGGTGAATTTTTTTCAATTTATTTACTGGTCCCGGTCACCGCCGGGGGGGGGTTACGGACCGGTCAGCTGAGGCGAGCCCTGGTCGCCCTAATTAGGGTTGTTTCTCCTGAAGGCCGATCTTCCTCCTTGCCCTTCTTACCGAATGTTGTACTTTCATCGCGCACCTTCTTTCGAGGCACGTAAAATTTTTTCTTCGTTGCCTCGGTTTCCTTTTCCATGAAAGAGCTTCCTGGCCAGAGCCGGGGATGTTTTTCTGTTTTTTTCCTCCCAAACCGCTTTACTGCGACGACCCAGTCAGGGACCCGGCCGCTCCTTTGCCTTCTTTTGGATCTTCCCTTTGCCGGCTGATGACCCACTTTCCCGTTTAAAATATGTTTAGAGGATGTCTTCCTTCCTGGATTCCCCCCCTGCTCGGGCTGTCCCAGCCAGCGGGAATAGCCCAGGCATCCCCCCTTATTTCTCTTTACGTTCCTGTTTTGTTGAACAGAGGTGGTTGAATCCCCCTTTTTCTTTCGATTCCCCAATTTGGCGTTGGTGTTTCCTCCTTTTATTCAGTCCTATGCATTGCGGGGAGTAAGCTACTACTCCCCCCCAATTTAGAGTTACTGCAGTGACGTTTCCTGATAAGGTTCCTTCGGGAGCTTCGACTTAGAAAAGCCCCGCTATTTCCCCCTAATTTTCCTTTTAAATTACGGGGTACTCTCCAGACGTGTTTTACCATCTTCGTGTCCCACTTCTACCCCCCCCCTCAGTTCGGGAGTGCCCCAGTTCACCCCGCGTGTATTCCCCGAGCATTCCGTCTATTCACGCATAAATGAAATGGACCTATAATTCCCTCTCGGACCCTTTTTTAAAGACCGGCGATCGTCGTATGGACGTTTCCCTGCCGACGAGGAGCACTGTCACGCTATTCACTATGAGTACCCATAAAGGAATAAAACTCACTTTCTCTTCACGACGTTCTTCTTGGCACGGTCTGACACCCCAGGGATACGTGATCCCCACCCTTCCCCAGGAAAGTGGTCCCTTCCTTCCTTAATCCGATGGACTTTTGCTTTTTTCTTTCTTCCCGTCTCCGAGTTGCCTTTAGGTTTTTGCCCCCCTCCCGCGCAGCATACCTTTGATGACCCTCGTCAGCAGGAGTGTACCTCCTCCTTTGTTTCTTTTAAGTTTTTTTTTTTCCCCTAACTCCTCTCCGGCCCCGGTCTGTCCCGTAAGGTTCGAGAACTCCGTGCTTTTTTTACGAAGTTCGTTTCCGGCCCCTTTTCCTTTTGGACTGCGCACCGAAACCCCCCAATAATCTTCTTGACAGTCTAATCCCGTGACTTCGTACTTCGTTTTTTTCACCAGCTGGAAATGCAAGATTCCCCGTTTTTAGTTTTCCACTTGTCCCGTCGCCGAGGTTGCTTCCCTTTATCATGATCCGGTTGGATACGTCCGGCTTTCCTTTCCTCGGCGAAAAACTTCTTCTCCCACCCTAACCTTTTTTATTTCCAGAGTCGCCCGCCTCCGCCCGAAGTAGTCTTTTATTCTTAGTGGAAATTTTCGTGACTTGTTCTTGAGCAACCGTTTCTCGCTTCCTATTTGTAGGGACCACACTTTGGGTGGCGCTCCTTGCAGAGAGACTTTCCTAGGCTGACGATTTTTCTTTCCCGTTGTAAACATATTGTACCATTCCTCCTTCTTTCGTCACCTCCCCCCACGTTAACTCTTGTTCCCTCACAGATTTTTTCTTTGAGATCTTGCATTCCTCCCTGTCGACTCCCCTCCGGCTTGGACCCATGTTGAACGACGACTTACCAGGGACCAACCCTGGATTTTATCTTTCCATCCTCCCTTAACCTATGACCTGATAAGAACCCGCGACCACGTCCTCGGCGCCGGGTAGGATTGCTTTCTTCGCCCGTGGTCTGCGGCAAGGTCCTAAGCACTTATGACTTATGGTGCGAGACTGGGTTCTCGTGTTTTTCCCTCGCGTGGGTGTCATTTTGTTTTTGGCAGAAGGGAAAGACTCGTCCTTTTTCCCCCGCAAAGGTCTCTTCCGTCAGTGATCGCCTATACAGCATTGGCAATGCGGGCCTCCTAATCTCTCCTTCGCTCTGGGAATGGACAGGCTCATCCGGCGGTCAGTCTTTTTTTAGTCAACTCCCTCCTGAGTGAGCCTCCCCCCTCTAGCCTTATGCAGACTAAACGTCTCAATTTTTTCCGGTGCC
>Ga0179591_1270110_pt1 | contig 11166 bp, 7 predicted proteins | sample CZOMad2_1_08_16f_FD_182891 | JGI IMG/M metagenome (GOLD analysis project Ga0179591, IMG submission 182891) | Vadose zone soil fungal communities from Angelo Coast Range Reserve, California, USA - CZOMad2_1_08_16fungal (PacBio error correction) | ecosystem: Environmental > Terrestrial > Soil >... | reverse complement strand
CTAGCCCTTTGCATTTCATTCCGGTGAGATTATGATAAGCTTCCTTAGGTACCCCCCTTTTTTAGTTTCTTCAGGGTTCATGCTGATCCTGATTTGATTGGAACGCGTTGGCTTAAAATTATTTAAGTTCCCAAACTCCCTTCCCAGGTTCTTTCCGTTTACCGGATGTTTTTCCCCCCTATCCTGATGGATCTTGAACAAGACCTTTCTCTGTGCGTGCGAAGCCGAAGGGTGGTTTCCAAGCCCAAACCCTGCGACTCTTCTTCTTTATTCGATCTAGGCCCTGATGCTGACGAACATGATCAAGCTGCAAAGCCGAGCATCTTCTCTTTTTTTCGCCTCTAGACTTTATGCTTTGACCCAACTTCAACTGGTGTCCCTCACCTTGGAGTGAATCATCTGGGGAACCCCTTCATATCAACTTAGTATAGGATTTCCCACAGGAGTACGACCGGGTGAAATTTCCCTGGTCCCTTTAGTCAGTTTGCAATGCATGATTTCACCTACATATTCTCCTTTATAAACGGCAGCTTTGCGGGTAGGGAGTGTCCTATAGGCATTCGGAAGCAGAACCCGCTAGGGTCTTGTCTACACTGATCATGCCCTTAGTCATTCTCATGACGTTCCCATTACACGGACCCCTTCTCCGCCCGGGGAACAACTGCTTTGGAAACCGCAGGGTTACTCAAGTTTATGCCCCGTGTGGGAATTTTCACTCTTGGTCTGCGCGGCCTCTTTTTTTTTTCTCTTCCCCACGCGCACTGGAAATTGCTAAAAAATGGATTTTTTTTTTGCTTGTCCGATCGGGCCTCCCCCTTTCGGCAATTTACTGTCGATGAAGTTACAACGGCAAATCTCGACCAATACCTGCATAAGCGATGTCCCGCGATTAATAGGAACCACAATTCCCCGGTTAAGGAACGTGGCCCGCGGTGTAGTCGATTTCCCTTTGTCAAAACATAAAGAGCTGCATGTCCCCCTCTTTCACCTCCTGAATTTTCCGCCGTCGTTTCCGGTTTTTCCCAAGATCTATCGGGTGGGGATTTTCTCCCTGGTAGACTAGATGAAGTCTTTCCCTTTACTCAAGACAATTACAGTTCCTCCTTACACTCCCCTCAATAAGTCTCTCGAGTGATTTTTTCTCGTAAGTGTTATTAAGCTGGGTTGATTTTCCCCTACGCTTAATGGTCCAACTGGTTAACGAAAGCTTCCCGGAGGATGGGTGCAGACGGTCCCCTCATTTCGTAAGCGTGAGCTCGGTTCGGTGCGTACGAAAATTGATTAGAATCAGATCTCCTTCCCCCCTTTGTTTTCTCCTTTACCTGGCCGTGCCCTCAGGTCCACAAGCAGAGGAACGGAAAATTCCCGCAATGAATCCCCAACGTACGCTCTTCTTTTCTTTCTCGAAGCCGCGTTGAGTAATTATTTGCTTTCTCATTCGCCTCCCTGCCAGTTCTCACACAATGACAACTGGCCAACCTTATATATGTAGGTCCTCCGGTTGATCCCCCTTCCTTTCCTGCTCTGACTTGGCAGAACCCCCCTTTTCTAATGCTTCCATACTGAAGACCATACTAATCAGCCCATCTTTAAGATATTAGGAAGGCGAGAGGGATTCCCCCTTCCTTCTATCTCCCCAGCAGTCGCCAGCTCCACTCAGTAGCGGGGAAGTACGAGTTCATCAACACTTGTGGACAGCCCGTACCCACCTGATTGTGATCTCTTTTAATAATAAAGTGTGTTCTAGACAACTAGTTGGCGTAAGGTTCCTTTCCCCCCCCCCCTAACACAACTTGGATAGTTACTGCAATTTTTAGAAACCTTCTATTGTCGCTATGCTACTCTCCTTCAACCTCTACAATCTCGAATCCCATTCTAGGAACTTTCTCGGCATGTGTGGCTTCATCTCCTCTGAAAGCTCTTCCCCGAAGATTTTTTCGAGTAAGTACCGCAGGCCTTTTTCAACGACAAATGTATGCAACTCTACCCCCCGATATGAAGGTTTGATGTCCTGGGCTATCTTCCCCTCCTCCTTCGCCCCTTGACCGACAAGAATACTACAACCGGAGGTCCCGGACCGGAAACTCTTCTTCTTTCTTCAAGTGGTTCATTGCTGGGAAGTTTCCCCCTTCATCATGCGTGAGGACAACTTCTCCAGTAAAGTATAACAATGTGGGCCGGCCTTTTTTCAAATTTATATGTTTCGGGAAGGACCTTACCTTTTAGCCGCTTGTTACAGACCCTTTTTCCTTGTTTTTTGCGGGAATAATCCCGGAATGTTTCGTAAGCCTGTTATTTAAAATTAAGGCCGATTTTATCCCACGCCCCCCGTCCTGGCACGAGGAGAAAACCATGAAATCAGCTGGGCATAGTGAGGAGATCTTCCTTGCGGCTTCCGTGACGTCCTGCATCACCTCCCCCGGGATCAGCCACACCGCCTCAAATATCTTTTTTCCCCCATTATTGGGGCGCGAGGAACTTTTCAACATCTATTCGGCGCCTTTTCAATCTCTTCTTACCTCGTGGGTGGGACCGTGCCATCGACTACCCTGAGGACAAAAAGTCGAACCCGTCTTTAGTGGCCTGGTCTTCCCCTCTGGCTTCTGTCCTCTTGATCTTGCTTCTCCTGACGAGATGCTCCAGTAATAAGATTTGCCTCGAGAAGCGGGCTAAGACAACCCTTCTTTTCCATTTTTTGTCCACTTTGCCGGACGTTTTCCATAATCCAGAGCGACTAGTAAGCAGTTCAGAAACATACCACACTTCTGTCAGCAGTGATTCCTTCCTTCTTTCCCCCTATTGTGTTTGTGAGATTAATGTCGTTTAATGTTTGGCGTCCTTTTTCATTTATTAATCGAACGCCCTTAGCAGGATCTCCCGAGTAGACCTCCCCCATCCGGGATTGCCGAGGCCCAGAGAGACAAACCTCCTCCCGAGATGCCCCCATGGGACCGTGTTCGAATATGTCTTCATCCCAGATGAAAATACACTCCATTGCTTGGGTCATTTAAAAGTCTGCCTGTAAGCCTGTTCATGAAGTATTCTTGCGTTCGATAGATTCCCGACTCGGACGCTTTCTTATATAACCCCACAGAAAAGTCTTTTTCCTTTTAATCAAACAGTATCGTATCTTCCCTACAAACCGAGTTCCCATCTGGCTTTTCACGTTCGCGTTTTCGGAAGGGGTCACGGAAGTTAGATTCAATGCGACCCCGTCGCTGACTCTTTTTCAAGTTGGGATTTGTACTGATGATTACCCAATCCCCAGAGAGTCTTCCTATCCATACACCGATCCTTTTTCGTCCACCCCCTAGGCAATCCCGGTCTGTTGCTGCGCTCACCGTAGTGGAATTGTGTTTTTTTTTCCCCTCAATCTTATAACCCGCACCTTATCAATCTGATCAAGAATCGCACCTAAATGCGTAACTGGTCGGTACCCTCGTACACGTAGCCGCCACCGGGATAACTGCCCACACGCGAGCACGCGGAAGAGCGTTGGAGTCCCCCGCAAGATCCGTACCATCCCCGACTTTTTACTCCCCCTCCGAAATCAGATAGAGTCGTCTTGTTCCTAAGGAAGTTCCGAGGCTGTAACTTTTTACTGAAGGTGTGCGATGTAGTAGTTGGTGATGGTACTTAAACCCCCCCAAAAAAATTCAGAACCTCCTCTGGCGAGGGAAAGATTCGAAACGCGGCCTTATTTTGCAGTGTAAACTCGTGCTGGCACGAGCTTTCCTTTCATAAATAATTGCCTCCGGACCACGTATCCCCTCCACTCCAGCCAAACCTTTATAGAGTTAAGGACGGAGCAATCCGCCACCGAATAAAGTGTCAATCCCGATGAAAAGGAAGAACCGCCGAACGCCATTCCTCACCCCTTTTCCCCTTGTTTCGGTGAAGCTGCGCTGATCGGCTTCCCTCCTTTTCCTCTTTCGGAGAATTCCGAAGTGTTTGACAGCGAAAGACGACAAATGTCGAAATCGCGGGAGCGCAAAACAGCCTTGTTTTAAGGAGGGTGGGCTGATCTCACCCCTCTTCTGAGGATTTCCCAGAGTAGATCGCCCGGGGGCTCAATAACATACAATCGGTGACTTCCGGACGAGTCTAGACGTACACTCTCTTTTTCCTAGAACGTATCGGAAACTTCCCCCTCCTCCTGATCCGAACCGCCAACCAAAAGTAGTTCCCTTAGTTCCTATCTCTCCTCTTTCCCCTTAATTATAAGTTTGTGTGATTCTCTCCTTTTCGGAACTTTGTCCCGGAGATTTTTTTTTCGTTTTCGTGAAAAATGCACTCACCTTAGTCGCAGGGCAATCCTCTTATAGCCGCCGGCGAGTGAACTCCCTGAGCCTCTTTCTTTAAAAGATGATCTTGAGTACGGAAAGCTATATTTAAGAGGTAGGTTAGGATCCGTATATAGGAGCCTTTGAGGACTTCCACCATTACCTTCCCCCCCGGTTTGCATAAGAGTACTTACCCGCCAGGGAGGCGTTCGCTTCCAAATTAGCTTCTTAAGCCGGAGAGAGCCGGCGCCCTCCCTCTGTCCTCCTAAGCGTACTCGCGGCCAAGGATCAGTTATTCAAATTCGTAGGCATGTTATTCTTAATTTCATTCGATTCCCCTTTCTTTTCCTTTGATGATTTGTATAAGAAGATATAGTTTGAGCTTGTTCTCTTTTGGAAATTTGACCCGTCGGTGCCTCCTTTCTACCCCAGGCAATCTGTCGTTCCCCGAATGATTGGTTACACTGCAACTCTCGACTTTCTTGAAGGAGGGTTATATCTCCTTCTTTTCCGATGTTTGGTGCTTGTACTTCCAAACCTCCACCAAAAGACATCCGAACCACTTCCCTCTCGCGCCGCCTTACCTTTTTTCGTAGACCTTTATTATGATTCCTCCTCTCGGGTCTTCCCCTTCGTCCGGTTTATTTAGCACCGAGCGCGTGCTCGCCTTTTGCATTTCAGGTGCGCTTCTTTTCACCCCGCGTCCCCAGGTCAAGTTTTCTGTGCTCTTAGGGATATGGTAACTGCCTTTCCCTTTCCCCGACGATGGGGCCATTTCTCTTTCACTTTCCCCACGCGCCGCCGGAGATTTACCTTCTTGCCACGAGCTTTTGATCGTGTATAGTGAAGAGGGCTATCTTTTCTTTGTCTCCCAGCTTCAAAATTCCTTCTTCTTTTTCCCTTTCGATCTGGTCTCACGGTGATTGTTCACTCCTGCGAACCTGCCTCCCCCTTTCCCCCCCCGACGGCACCAGAGGGACCTCTTCGTTCTCGTGCTTGTCACGCGGTTTTTCCCTGCTGAAAAAACGGAACTCGTACCTTTTATTGTGTGATGCAGTCATGGGATGTTTTCATTGTCCTTCTCCTTTTCTTTCCTTTTTCCCTTTTTTTGTCCCCGGAAAGTCCAGGAAATCGCGTGTGAAATTGACCCTGTTATGGACTTTTATTTTTCTTTCCCATGATCTTGCTTCCATTCAGGATAAAGTTACGCGGGTGTTCTTCTCGGTATGAGTGAGGGTCCTCTTTCTTATGGACATCAAATCCAGGCTATTTTCTTTGATTTTTTAACATCTTTGATCTGCTCCCGGTTTTTCTCCCTTTCTTCATGACGGCACACTCTTCCTTTCCCAGGAAGTCCCGCCACCTGATTTTCCCGCGCCGTTGCTTCCTCCCGTTTATGTCCCCTCATTTTTGAATGTCGCGTCTCTCTGGCTTTCCCCCCTTCCCGCTCCTATTATACGCTCCCCCAGTTGCTGAAACTGGAACGATTTTTTCTGAGATGCTGCTCGCGGTCTTCTGCAACCTTTCCTTTTCCCGCGATCTCTATTACTACGCAATTCTCAATACCGCCATAGAGAGTAGATAGTAGTAAATTAATGCCACACCACTCCTAGGGTTAGTACTCCTTTTTCCCACCTTTGATGTAGTCTTGTTTGTCCACCCCCTATAATAGATGTGATGTAACTTTTGTCCCTCCCTAGTGGCATTTTCCGCCTGCCCCTCCCAAGAGAAGAGTAAATATTATTTTTGTAGGCTTTTGATTGCGGCGTCGCCTCCCCTTCTTACTTATAATCGCCCCGCACCATCCCCCCCGTCCGCGCTCCCCTATCCCCGCCTCGACCTTGGTTGCTCCGTCTCGAAGTACGGAAGATTCTGGTTTGATGAACCTTCCCCCCCCTTTTGTCACTGTTACGAACAGTGTGAAAGCTATTCCAGTCTTGCCTCCAGCCTACCCGTTAAATATGTAACAGAGGTGATCCCCGGGTCCTTTTCCCTTCCTCAATCGTCCTCAAGTGCCGGACGTCCCCACCGTTGTTAGACTTTTGACCGGGAGCCGTTGACTGCAAAAGAATGGACTTAAAAACTTCCGGCCTGATTCCCACGGTCCGTCCGGAGGAGTTCCTTCCTTTCAGCCTCCTGAGAGCGGGCTTTTTCCCCCTCACCGGACAGGCAGTCCGCACAAAAGATAGCCTTGGCCAAACCATTCCTAATGTCTTTTTCCCCTCCCCCCCTTTTGCAGACTTGGCGGATTTATGTATGGACCCCAGTGGTCCGTACTCTCACCCACCAAATTTCTTTCCTTCAGCGTATGCAGACCTAGTCCCCAACATCACTGCACGTCGCTTCCGATATTAGTTATTGAGCGTCGGCAATCGGAATTCGTAGAGCCCGTATCTCCGCTCCTCCCAGCGGTTCCTTGTCAGTGGTCAAAGAGTATACCGTGTGATGGTAGACGTACGCCAACATGAATTTGTATCTCTCTCTTTTTCCCTTTCCCCCTTGGACATTCAACCCTTCTTTTTTGTTCCGTCTGGCCAAACTGGTTTGACTAGGTTATTTTTACGTCCGACAAGACGCGTGCTTTTCTTTTGATGGTCTCCGCATCTTTCCCTCTCGCCGTCCCGAACTTCTTTTTCCTGATGCGAGGCGTTGCTTTGTAGCAGACTCTTTTTCCCTAAATTTCACAAAGTGTTCGCTGTGACACAGCAGCAAGGCCATCCCCTCCCCCCGCTGTCATACTATCTTTCCTTTTCCCGTTTTTCTGTAGCGTTTGATTTCACCACTGGACACAGCCCTCACACCACAACGCCCGAGCTTCCCTCCGAAAGGAACCCCACATCCCGCAGACACCCCATGGACCCCCTCTCTAAGACGCGAGAGACATGTTTTCCTGGTCCCGCTCCTTCCGTGAAGTTCCTCCGTCAAGGATAACAACGTGGGCACCGGCGTGGAAATTTTCGATTTACTTACTTCTCCTGTCCAGGGAGCTCTCGAGTTACAGACATTTTACGATTCCTTCCTCCCTCATAATACGTTCAGTCGTTATCCCTTTTTCGTTTACACGTGGTTAGTTTCATCCCCCTTATCCCCGAGGGCCTTCCCGGACGTGCTCCAACCAGCCACTGCGTGCTTATTGGTTCGACATGGAATGGTGTGCCCTGCATTTAAATTATATGGGAGTCGTCCTCCCTTTTTCCGTTTCCAACCCCACGCCTACCCCGACTAGACTTTGTCATTGTGTACGCCGTTGAACTTCCAAATTCTTTAGACGAATTGGACACCCCTCTATTATTAATATGGGTGTGAGACCCCCTGCATATAAACGCGGCAAGAAGTATAGAAAAGTCAGTATGTGTGAAGGTCTTATAGGTTTTGATATCTTCTTTCCCTTAGTCTCCTCTTTTAGTTTCATGTTTTCTTTTGTGTTTTTGGTGAGTCTGCAGAAAATCAAGTGATGCGTCCCCCTATTAAAGAACGAGCAGATCATTCCCCAAAAGTTCCAGCGACACTTGGGAAGTGACCTCGTGTTTTGACCCCTCTCGCCCATCCCTGCAGAGAGGCCTTGAAAATTACCACCCGTAGGCGACTTCTGGAATCCCCAGGTGCCCTCCGGTTGGGGAGATTCCTTTTCCGTGTACCCTGAATCGCTTCTGCAGACGGCAACTGTTGCCACCTTCCCTAGTAGTCCACATACCTCTCTGCCCAGCCATCTTACCCCCCCCAAAAGTAAGATCATGAACACGCCTCGCCCCTGGCGAAATGTAGGGCCTTCCTCCAAGCAGGACAATACCTCCATGTTCCCCGGTCATTCCCGCGATGACTTGCCTTACTCAGGTTTAATGGAAGACTCGGTTGAATTATCAGAGAAGGTAGGTATGCACGCCCCCCCCCCTTCTTTTAGATCAATACCAGGTACGGCCCTTTTTTTTTCTCATCCACCCGTCCCGCACCCACGGGAGATAGTCCCCTACTTTGCCTTTGGAGGAGTTGGCGGGGTCAGGAATTTTTCGATGCCCAGCGAAAGCGTCCCGGGATCAGGAATTTGTTCCCCCCCGCTTCCACTTCCTATTCTCAACACTCGGTCTACACCCTTTACAGACTTTTTTTTTTGTTTGTGTAAACGGAAAAAGGGAATCCTCCGGCCGCGCCCCCCCCTTGTGGAGGCGCCCACGTCCTCGAAGTGGTCAAAAGGGTCCCCCTCCCCTTTCGTAGGCTTGCAATCCCGCCCCCCCAAGTTTTAAATGGTTACTGGTGACCTCTGTATAGCAGCCTCCGCACTTTTGAACCCAAACGCCCTTTCTTCCTGTGGCTGAAACCATCCGAAATGAGCTCGGCCCCCATGGCGAATCCTTCTTCTCTTCGCCCGATGACCTCCCGTTTCTTCTGGCGTTTTGTGGGGCGATTTTGAGGGTGTGTTTGGTTTTTTATCCCTCATGATTGTGTAGTTTAGTAGGTGGTGTGTTGCTTCACTCCCCCCCCAATAAGCCCTCGGAACATCACGGAATTGAGGACCCCCCGTTTTTTTTTGTGTAGCTGCCTCAAACTCCCCTCATGCCCTGTAAAATCGCTTGGACGACTTTCCTTGTTCTGACATCGACGGACTTCCCCCCATCGCAAACGCAGCCCCAATTCAAAAACTAGCGGAGGGCCTTAGTTCCAAATAGCAGTCACAAAAGTGGAAATCTCATGAAATGGCGAAGACCCTTCCTGCCTCCTTCAGTGGTCCTGTTACGAGAAGGCGTCGAAGCCGCTGCTCGGCTGTCTAACCGGACGATCGGTGAGCTCCTTCTTTTTTGACGCTGCATCCCCACCTTATGACATAGGTTCGCTCAAACCTCCTTTTTGCCGTACTGGGTGAGAGTCAAACGATCTATTCCCTCCCCCTTTCTCTACCGACGGACGTCCGACCAGTTCTCATCCAATATAAAAATCTGGTGAAACTGAGAGGCACGCGTTACATTCCTTTGGCATATATCTGCACTTCCGTACGCCGGACTTCTTCCCCTCTGACGCAAAAACAGTGGAGAAGTCCTCCTTTATTTTTGCCTCTTCCGTTTTTTTTTGCGTCGCGAATGACTCTTTTTCGGCTTTGCGTTTTTGCTCGCTTAGATGCTCCGTCTTCCGAATTTCCATATACCGATTATCAGAGCGAGTGAACGCAATTGTCTCCTCTTTCTCGTTTCAAAGACTTTCTTGATCCTTGCGGAGGCGCCCGGCGTATTCCTGACGTCGGTAGGGATAAAGAATAGGAGCGGTTTCTTTTTGAGTACCAACAAAGTACTTCTTCAACGAGATCCCGCGAGGATTAACAGAAGTTTTTTCTTGCTTTTCCTGAGTCCCATTGACTTTGACGTGATCCCTGGAGAGTCCCCAGAGAAAGCGACCCCCCGGATGATTAACGATTCAGTTCTGAAAATGTTCTTCCTTCCTGTATTTTTCTTCGAGTTCCACCTATTGCTGGGAGATTGTTCCACCTGCCGCTAGTTTTTGAGCTTTGAGCTTTGCGACTTGGAGTCCTTTTTTTTCCACGCTGATGTGCTTTAAAAATGTCGTCGTTCCCAGACGCTGATGGTCCATGCCACCCTTGATTTCGTTGACTTCTATTCTCTTCTCTTTATTCTTTCATGTTGTGATTTTTTGGTTTTTGCGTAATCCCATCCCCACCACCCTAACTCCCCCAATTAACGACTTAACGACGCCGAACGGTTCTCGGAGAAAAACTTCGTTCCTGATAGAATGATTTCGCATTTATTCACTTTTGTTTTGATCTTTTTCTTTTCTCCCCCCACGTGATAGTATTTTCTCGGTGCGATTTTATGCCTCTACGCGTCAGCCTGGGACACAAGTTCAGTGTTTTTGTTATCTTCGGTCTCCCCTGTCCCTTACCTTTTCTTTCAAGACGATTGCCCTTGAACAATTCAGATTACGTTGCGACCTCACGGGGCCGAGTGCTGCGGTTCCCTTTCCCCCCTTCTTTGAAACGATCGGCTGGATCGTTCCAACCCGGGGTATATTTGGAGTGGAACCATCGTACAAAAACTCTTCTTCCTAGGCTGCTAATCTTTTTTTTCTAGATCGCATCTACTTTTTACCCTTTAAGCCACGGCATCCCGCGGAACCCTCAGGAACGGATCGGCTCTGAGGGAATAGGACGCGATGGTTCTCCTTCCAAAAAAGGCATGGTCTTTTTTTTTCCTTTTTCAAGATTCCTTCTTATCCCCACCAATTCTCTTATCCATTCCACGGAGTATTATACCTAAAGGGAATTCCCCCCTGGGCAGGGACACTTCTCTTTAAAAACCACTGGGCCCCAGTTTTCTTGTGATTTTCTTGCTGGATGTCCCTACATTCCGAGAATCAGGTACCGCGTCTCGGTCTTCTTTGCGTGCCGATATGGCACTTCTTAATTTCCCCCAACTACGGCTATTTTATTGGATTACAATATATCCCACACGGTTAGATTACCTTTATTTATGAAGTAAATACTGACCCTCCGAGAAGAGACTAGATTGGCAACCCAATCTTCAATAAAGGTTTGTTCAACTACCGGTTGTATGGAAGTTATGGAATATCGATTTTTACTTCTGAGACTGGATTATTTAACCCCTTCCCCGGAACGGTCCCACGTTGCTCACCCTGTTCCATCTGTCTGCTGTAGTAGCACCTGATTAATGGTCGCTTCTTCATGACTCAAGAAAAATAGAGACCCCCCCCCCCCCCCCCCTTAAAGCTATCCCCTTTCGATGGTCAAACCCCAGAATGCCGTGTTTCTAGGACAACGTCTTTTTAAGGCGGTTTTTTTTATGTAGTAGGCGCGTCCACAAACCTATTTACTCCTATCTTCCCTTTTTCCCCTTAGGTAATCGAAGTTGGACATTTCCTC
>Ga0179591_1327260_pt1 | contig 11167 bp, 9 predicted proteins | sample CZOMad2_1_08_16f_FD_182891 | JGI IMG/M metagenome (GOLD analysis project Ga0179591, IMG submission 182891) | Vadose zone soil fungal communities from Angelo Coast Range Reserve, California, USA - CZOMad2_1_08_16fungal (PacBio error correction) | ecosystem: Environmental > Terrestrial > Soil >... | reverse complement strand
CCCCAATAGTTCGAGACTCCGCGGATCACTTTACTCGTCCCCAGTTCTTTGCAGTCAGGCATGATACCTTCGTCCCCGAAATCCCCTAGATTTGTACCGTTCTAATTTAGTTCGTTGCTCCCCCTTTTTTATTCCCCCCCCTGCGATGCAAGAAACTTTTCTTTCCGCCTATGTTCCCGCACAATGCCCAGTCCCAAGCCAAGCGTACGCTCCGCGTGACCGACTCCTAGCCCCGACCCGTGAGCGATCCTAATGGGCCGCTGCCATAACTTTTGTGATTTTTTTTTCCTGTTAGACGCTGAACCACCACTACTCGACGTGCTTCGGTACCTCTTAAACCTACGTCCACCCCTTGCCCAGCCCCGGGCGTGTTTTTCGAATAGCAGTTTTTCCAGCCGCCTGTCCCTTATAACACGCGGGCTGCCGAAAAGAACGGGCCTTACGAACTAGAAATTCACCACCCTTTCCCACAGCAACCTTTCGTCCTAAAGCAGTTCTTTTTCCCATTTCGCGGCGGCGCGCGAGAAAGAGGTGAATTAATCTCCCGAAACAAAAATCAGGTACGTTTTCTCTGACAGAGATAATGATAGTTGAGATGAAGTGACCTCTCCCAGTTTCAGTAAAAGAAGCAGACGGATAGCACAACCGCCTCAAAGGCAGCACCCTTGGTCAAGCCACTGCCATTTCGAGCATCGAGGACAATCCCCACGAACGCAAAGATACCCCCGAAGAAAAGACCGTTTTTTCCGAGTGCTGACCTCCAGCTCCTACCGGCGACAGACCAGAGGCAAGTGGTCTTTTTCTTTTTTACAATATCAGCTAAATCCAGATAAGTAGAGGGCTTGTCCCCAATCATAGGAAGTCCCTTTCACACTTCCTACGAGGAGCCCTAGCTAGGACGGCGCGAGATACTCCCGACTGAAGAATTACGACTTTTCGGCAAAGTGGCTGAACCGACTGATGACATCTTGTAGCCTTTGTTTTCACCCGCCCCCCTTTTCCGGAGAAAATCTCTCCACGAAAGTCTGATCCTCTTCGCCTCGCCAAGGGTACTGTGAAATGCCTCACGTTCCTTTGTCCTTCCCTTTTTGATAGCGAAAGATAGTCCAGTTTCCAACTGATCTTGCACAAGCTAAAATAGCCGGCGTGGCCCCCGTTCTTTTCGAAGTATTTTGAGGATTCTTTGTACTCCTTTTCGCCCGTGACGCGACTGCCGTCCGCGTCTTTTCCGCTCCTTCCACCCCGACCTGAAGAAAGCAAAGGCTGTCCCCTTTGCACCTATTACCATACTCTTTTTTTGTTTATAGACAGTAAGACGCAGTCCCCCTGTGAGAGAATTGTCAATTTTTACTTTTTCTTCTTCACGCCGGAACCTGAAACTCCCCCCCCTATTCCCAACGAAAGCTTAGTATAACCCCCCCCGGCACCGCCTCTACCGTCAAGATACTCATCAGCGATTTTTTTAGTGAACCCTCTCATTTGAACAAAAATTCCGAACAGATACTTTCACAGCGTCCCCTGAGCCCCCCGACCTTCTGTGTAGGGTATTTATAAATGACCGACGGACCTAGCAGACGCGCCCATTCCTCGGAGCTCTGATCTCCGATGAGAGAAAGATCCCTCAGATGTCGCAAGCCGATCACCCCTCGCTTGAATGGAGCTCGTTTTTCCCCTGCCCCGCTCCTTGATTCAGTCCGACACACTTTTTTTCCCCCTACCGCGGAAGTCGTTCCTGGTTTTCCCCCGGTACCCCCCCTGACTATGGATTTCAGATGATACTCCTCGTCCACCCCCCACCTCCTATCCTTCTTGATTCGAAGATTCACCCTCCTTTTCAGCCTTCTCTTCCCTTTTTTTCTTTATAAGGTTTTCCTCGAATTGAGGCTTTTCCTCGCGATGATACTCCCTTCTGCCAGCTCGCCGAGAGCGCAACCCATTCAGTATGCCCTTTGATTCTGCCTCGAATAGAGAGAGGCCTGTGACAGTCCCCCCCCTGCCTGTAACCGCAATGCACAGTTTCCACAGATCATGAATTTATCCCTATCCCTCCCATTGAGTTAGGCAACTTGATGTTTTGCGTCATGGTCGACGCGCTTTCCCATGAGCCTTCCCCCTCCTTTAAGAATATGTAGATACTCCTTTTGGACTTGGAAAATCTCAGTTGTTGGACCTCTTTCTCGTCTGCCCCTCTCTTCTCCAGAGGTTAGGAATTTCCAAATTTAGCCCCCCTTTTTTCTTACAAGAGGGGAATAGCAGACCCCTTTGGCAGGACCGTTTACTCTTTTTCACGGAAAAATATCCAACTTCATGCGAATCCCCCCACCTACATCAACGACGCGTGTCTAAATGTCAGACCATCCTGTTGTCTCTTTCCTCTGTCAAGCTTCCGAGTATTTGTCAGATTCCAGAGAGTGACAGAGTAGAACGCCCAAGAAGCTCTTGAACGTGATGGAGTCCTGCCGTTTTGCATTCCTGACCGAGTACTCTCTCCAAGTTTTCCCCCTCGGGGGATTCCCCACGGCGGAGCGATCTCCTACTCCCCAGAAAACGGTTGAATTCCCGCGCCCCCCCCCCCGCCCTGATTCCCGTTTGAAACGAATCGCGATCTGCTCGCAGTACTTCCTCATCCCTTTTTTTCCGCCCCGCGTTCGTCACATGCTCTCTTTTTGATCTCTGATCGATTTCGTCGCGACTAGGGTTTTTAATCAAACTGTGTCCTTGACAAATGATGGTCGAGTGAAAAACTAACTGATCTCGACCCCCATGATAATCTCCCGTGTCCGCAGCTTGCCCGCCGATCTCTCTAATTCCCCCCCTATTGTCTTTATTGATCTCCCCCCTTCTTTTTATGAATCTGTTCCAGCAATTCTTAAGGAACCTTACAGATTGGGTTCACGCCGGGACTACCTGGAGAAGACACCAGCGTCCCAAGCAGCCCAGTTATTTTCGACCCCCCCCTCCTTCTCCCAGTGACTTTTGACAGAACATAGAGGCCCTTAAGAGACTAAGCCGACTGGCTCGCAGTCTCCTCGCTGACGATCCCCCCTTCCCCGGTTTACAGCCCGACGTAGTTTGAAGAAGAGCATAAGGAATAATTGCATGTAACGGTCAGCTCCTCGCGCCCGTGTTGATCGCCCCTCTTTCCTTAGTTTCCCCCCTGAGGAAGTGAAACCCCCCAGGCAAGCGTCATCACGACGGCCCGCCATTCCTTGAAGCTGTTAAGACCGTCCAGCAGCCGCAGCTTGAGCTGCCCTTTAGCATGCTTTGCGAGACAAGAGCGCTCCCCTGTTATTTCGTTGCAGGAGCCTGTTAAAAAACTTGACGATGCATGCCGTGTCTAGAGCAGCGCCTGGTCCCTTAGTCTCCGACCCGGACCTTCGCCCCAGACTAGAAGTTCCGCCGGGTTCCCCCCAAGCCTTCGTCTGTCAGCGCCAGAAAACGCCGCTAGACACTCCGTCGAATTCCATATCACCCACCAATCCCTTATCCTGAAAAGACGCTGAAACGAATTTACAGCAGCGCGGGACAAACTTACACTGCAACACCCCCCGAGCGAGGTGATCCTTCCCTGTCCTTCTTGTTGTGTCACACTGATACGTTAGGAGGCGAGAGCCTCTTTCTTATCACAGAGACTCCGCACCCCAGCCGACGACCAGGAAGGTCTCATTTTTTTTTCCCTGCGTAGGGCAAAAACGCCAGCATCGAGGGAAGAAGCGCCCTTCCTCTTCCCCCGAGTCCCGCAACGGCCCTTTCAATTGTAGACTTTGTGTCAGATATTTTCTCACCCTTCCTCTAGGATACACCAAGTCGCTCAGAGTGTAGTTTTAACATTCTTGATTCGAGGTTCTTTCGTCCGGAGACATGCTTTACAGCCCTTTTCCGAAGTAGAAGCCCCCCCGGAAAACCCCCCCCCCCCCCACGCGGTTGCGAAGCGCCCGTTCCCTTTAGGTTGTCGCGCTACGCCCTTCCAGAAACTTCTTAGTCGCAGCGCCCTGACTGGTTTCAAGTGCGCGGTAATCCCTTTCGCAAGCCCTCGTGTTTTTAACCCTTCTCTAAAGTTTGCATGCAAGTCGTTCCTCAATCGCAACCCCCGAGCCGGTTCTGTGGCCGCGTACCCTCTCTTCCGTGCTTCCTTTTTGAATCCTAGAAGGAGATGCACACCCCCCCGAATGAGAGACGAAGGCTTTTTCTACCCCCTTGAGGAAGAGTGAAACACGGAGAAATACGATTTTTTAGATCTTGTCGTCGTTTCGGAATGTAGAAACGTCTTAATGACCCCCTAAAGGCACATTCAAAAAGAGCAATATAAGAACATATCTATACGATATCCTTTTCCCACGATTTGATTTTTTGTTTTGAGATTCGAGTATGCATCATAGATGTTATGCGCCAGCCAGTGTTGATCCTTCGTTATTGCCCCCCTGACCCGCAGTACATCGACCTACATCCCCCCCCGAGAAGAAGTTATCGTTCTCCCCAAGAGAAGTACACCCGGAGCCGACAGCCTCTGAAGAGACTACCTAACGTGTGCCTCCTTCTATATTAATTTTAACGTCAGACTCCTTTCCCACCACCCCAGGCCGAGTTATTAGAAGAAAAGTCCCGTAAGAGAAGACAAGTAGCACCCCCCCCGGCCGTGAGCAAATACCCCTCTGACCTGCCGCTCCTGTAATGGAGCCTATATAGGTTTCCGTCCGCTACCCCCCACCCCCCCCACCCTCTTCCCCCCCCATCAAAACCAGCCCCCTCCAAAACGAATCATACCCGCCTCTTTTTCTACCCCCCCCCTTTTAGCCCCAGTCCCCCCCCTCAAGGAATGGGTGCGAAGGAGACCGACAGCCTCCCTTCCAGACTGCTTCCCTGACCGCCGGATGGCCCAACGGGGGACTGATGTTCCCCACCTTTATTCAGCCTCCTTCGATTGTCAAAAAACCACTTCTCCCTTCTGCTTTCGGTTGGACCCCCCTCACCATGGTGATTCCCCCTAAGGTTAAAGGGTCCGTTGATTCCATCCTCTCGATTGAGGCCTAGAAAAACGTGTGACTTTAAGATATCCAGGATCGTCAGGGAGGCAGAATGATTAGAGTGCAACAAGGCGCTTTTCACCCTCCGACTCTTTTTTCTTAGGATGGAAAACCCCGCTCGGTCAATAATGCGTTTCGGAATCTGTATCCGCTTGGAGCGCCGTATGGGTCTTCCAGAACGAGTCCCTTTTCTGGGAAGTTTTGGCTGGTGCCCTTTGTTAAAGAGTCCTTTGTCCAGATCGGATTTTTTTTAAAGGACTTGGGCCCCGAACTTTGTACGTTTTGATCTCGGAAAGGGGTGTGCCCCGCTGCCCGTCGCGATATACTAAACGGTCCCCCCTTTGTCCTGGCACCCAACCTCCCCCCCTCCCCGTTGACCAGCTTGGCCCCTTTTTTTCTTGCCTGCATTCCCCCCGCTCCCGGTTCTGCTTCTTTGTTCTCCTAAAAATAGAGCTTCGGTTCTTTTGCCGGCTTTTTTGATGAGACCCCCGCTGTCTATGTCCACCAAGTTTCTTTCCCTCCTGAAGAGCGACCCCTTGGCCCCCCGATCCGGTAAGATCAACTATACCAGACCTTTTTAGTAGGTAGCCCAGCCCATAATGATGTAGGACGGGGTTTGTTCTGCTCGCCTTTTTTAGAAAGAAGTCCCTATAGCCTCAAGGATGCTAGATATCCCTTCCTCCCTTGCTGGTAAGGACCTCCCAATTAGCAAGGAATGAGCATGGGGCTCGGCTGATGCCCCTTAATAATCTAAGAGGATCCGACTTGGCCCTTTGTTTGAGGCTTCTTAGGCGTCGATACGTCCAGCAAAGCTTCTCCCAAGAATGGCTCATGAATCGCGCACGAACATTGATTTCCCTTCGTATGGACGCCCTACGCGATAGGCCGTGACGATAGCCGAGCTTTGTGAGAGCGACGAAGGGAAATTTAATGTTACACCCTTCAGGCATTTCAGGAATGTATCCCCCATAAGGTAAGAGCCACAGTTTTTTCGGATAGGATCAGCACCCTTATCGCTGCTTGTTCGAAATTTTTGCCCTCTGCGACGGACCGCACAAAGGCCTTTGCCCAGCGGTGACGGATCGAGGTGATGTCCGACTTCCAGACCCGACAGTCTCCCCCTTGAATTGAACCATTACCAGATGATTGCGCAACTCCCGTCGTTACGGTCCCAAAGACGGACGATGCCTTTTGCAGTCGGAACCCGGACGTCTGCCCCCACCCGGCGTTCCGATCCCTAGTAGTGTCTCCCCCCCCCAAGTTCCTGTTGTTCGCAGAGAGGAAGAAGTCGAACTTTGTTCCAACCCAGACCCCGAACAGAAAAAGACCTCCCAGACCCCCCTCTTACGCACGGTTTTGGGAAGAAAATGAGAGCGGCTCATTTGAGAGCGTTGGATAACTAAAAAAACTATCGGGGGTGCCCCGAGAGACCGAAGCTCTGACACGCTCTTGCACCCCCTGACCTTATGGAGTCATTCCCCTCTCTCCAGATCCGATGCAAATCTCGCTCAGCCGAGGAGCTGTCCCAGAGCCCTTTTTCGATCTGCGCGGGATTCAGAGAGGCAATGCCGACACCCTGTTCAGATTCCAAATTTTTCGTTAAAATGTGTGCTGTCGCGAAGTGCGACCATACTTGAGTTTAGTGGTTTTTTCCAGTTTTTTAATCATTTCCCCCTTGAGTCGCTGAGTAGTTAAATTCTCCCCACAGATTTTCCATCCGAAGTCCTACCCGGTGAGGCGTCCGTAGGAGGTATTGACGCTCCCTCCCCCCGTAGTCCCTCAGAGATTTGCCCCTTCACGCATCTTGTAGTCCCGCCAGAAAATCGCAGCCTCTCCCTATATTCCTTCTGCGCATAACACCAGATCGTGTCTCGGTTCCGGCCCCGCTCTTGTGGCTGAGATAATCGATCCCCCCCATGGAGCGCATTCGTATAGATTCGTTTTCCATCGGATATAGCTGATTGTACGATGTCTGCGCCTTTAGACTAAAGCTTGCGCGGTCAGAACTTACAATTTTTGACCCGACTTGGGCGCCGTGTATTCTATTTCATCTCTTTGTTGTTTGTGATGGGCCGCGCAGGAAGTGGTTTTGGTCCTTCGTCTTGTTTTTTACCTCCAGCCTACTTTCCCCCCCATTACCGCCCCCCGACCCTCCAGTTGCAGCACCGTACATGCCCCGAATACTCCAAGCTGGCTCTTTTCTCAGGACGTTTTTGACATCTATATGCCCTCCCAAAAAGACAGAAACGTACCCCTTTTCCAGCACCTTGTAGTTAGCGGCCGAGAGTCTCGGGTTAGATGACTCTAACCCCATCCAATATCTTTGTCGAATAAACCCATCACGATGTACTAAACCGCGCCGGAGACCCGAGACTGGGTAGACCCGACCGCCCCTTTCCACAGAAAAACCTTTTGTCCTCCGGCGACCACTTTCTGCTGGAATCTTGACGTGCTGAAAAGAGTATAGTCCTCTCGTGGCACCTTACTCCTGTACACCCACTCCCAAAATAAGGTGCATGATTGACAACCTCCCCCCTGTATCCAGCCTGCTCAATCAGTTACTTTTTATTTCCTTTCATAGACAGTGTTCTTTTTCGTCTCTTTGCTGACCATCCCCGTCAAACGCTGGATAACCGTTTCTTCTCCTTGGTCGATCTTCTTCTAGAGGGGAGATATTGCGGACCATAAAAGGCAGTCAATTATGAAACCCCGGACCCTTCTTTTCTCAGGAATTCTCCTATCCACTCCCCTTGGTGGGTTCGGAAATTCTGGATTAAAGTGAATAGTGCGCGGATTCTTCACTAAATTTAGTTCTGGGCGAGGTGGAGATGTACTTTTCCGGGTTTACCCTTAGTAGTTTTTAGGATCTGATAACCAAGGAGTGCCGGCCCCCTCCTCCCAGGCGCTTCCCTAAGTTGGATGGGGACTCGCCCCTTACCTTAGATCCTCCTTAAACTCACACTTTGGGGCCGTTAAAATAATAACCGGTATACGGATTGATCCCCACGGCATTGTTCCCCCTCAATGGTAGTATTATGGATCTTTATAGTCTCCAAACGCGCTCTCCCCCCCTTGCTGGCGGAAGTCGAATGGTGGATCCGTACCCTCTTCTCGGACAACCCCTTCTTAATCCGGCCTCGCGATACAAAGTTGTTCCCTCCGTTCCTCTAACAGCCCTGTTGCTATATAGTTAAATATAGACTGCCGGGGGGGACCGTCATTTCCTCTTCGCGCAAGCCTGCTTTCGGGTCAGGTTTTTGTCCTTTTCTTTCCGCATTTGTAGGAGAATTCCCTAATTTTTCCTATGTTAGTAAAACTTAGAGCCCCCCCATGATGGTCTCAATCATTCCGATGATCCTAGTCCTATATATTCAACCCCCCATAAGTGCGTTGTTGCAGCATCTCCTTACTGGAGCTGACCCCTTCTTCCAGACAGCTGAACCCCACCGATGTCTATGCTTCTAACGTGATGGCTTCTACCCCTTCGAATTCCAGAAGAGATACGACCTCTTCCAATGCAGCCGAGGAGGCCGAATTTTTTCGCCTTTCGGTATAAGATAAAATTACCCGTCGCTCAGGATTTCTCCCTTGTTCTACCTTTTCAGAAAAGTGTGCTTGGTAGTCGCTGAGAACCCAAAAATTTGCTTAGCACGATTTCCACCCTTCCCTTTCCGACACTTGGTTAACGACGCTGCTTTACAAGTCCATCATTTAGAAGAAAGAACTTTTTTGTCCCTTTTATGGAGCCTTCGAGACTTGAGGACTTACCCTCCTCCCCAAGACCGGTGCATATTTTTTTCCCCCCCAAGGTTAGCTATTTTAACGGGACCCCACGTAGTGATTTTGACTTACCATACGGCCGCTGTTCCCCCTTATCTTGAGACTTGTAAAAATTATTCCCCCCCCTTGCGTGCAGATCCGTATAAGCTATTTTCTCCGTGCTGGGTGTTCGACACGCCGCCCTCAATCCCATGCCCACCCCTCAGTTCGCCTCCCCCCCCCCTCCCAGAAGAAAGCTTCCCCCCCTGAGTTAGGGAAGAACCACTCCTCTCGTTCTTCTGAGCAGCATGTCTTTTATCAGAAGTTACACAAACCTGACTTAGTGGTGAGCGTCCTTTGTAATGAAGTGAAGCTTAAGTTCCCCCCGCTGGAGTTCGTCCTGAGAGAGCACTTTCACCTCTACTAAGATCGTCCTACAAGTAACGTGCCACCCACTTTGTAGGAGCCGATCTTGATACCATCTCCTCTTGACTCCCTCCAATAGAGAAAAAAGAGCATCAATGTTTTCGAATTTTAACCCCTTTTTAGCAGAAGATTCCCCCGGAGACCGAATTTCGAGGAGTGTTTTTTTGTGACCGCGTATAGTTTCCAAGCTTCGACACAGGGTCGACCCAGTTCCACGTCCGAGTGCAGACACGCCCCAAGTGTCGAAGTGCTGACGGCCCTTATGCTCCCCCCTTCCCCCCGCCATGAGCTTCTCTTCTTCCTTCGCTGTGTGCCAATCCTTTTACTCCCGTATTTGCAGATGTGGTCCCCCATCCGTATATCGGAATTGCCGTTTCCTTCCTCCATCTCGCCCCCCTCTCGGGTCGTTGCCGGGGAGTCTCCTTCTTTTGCGGAAGTCTGTGCAGATCTAAGGTCACTTTTTTCTTCGATTGCGCTTGAGATATCACTGAGTTCCCCCCAAAGTTCTACGGAGGCGCGTTTTTTTCTGGGGACGAGGTTATTTTCCCCTGATGCCTTCCCTAACCAGAAATTACAAAGGAAAACTTCCTTTCCCCCCCCCCATTTATACTTTCACTCTCCTCCCCCTGTTGTGGAGATCGCGTAGAGCTTAATGTTAATGTCCCGTCTTCCCTTCTCCTACTGGAATTCGACAAATCTCCTCCTAGTCAACTCGTCTCTTCTCGGATGCCCAACCGCAGATCTATTCTTTTCCCAAAGCCCCTTCCCAGTGGTTCCTCCTTCTCCTGAAAAACTCCCTCCCCCAAGATACAGACAGGAAGTCAAACCGTGCTTTCCTCTATGAGACAGTGCACTTTCGTATCTCTGACCCCCTCAACTGATGAGAAACTCATTTCTCTCCAGCTGTTAGACACATCCTCTCACCTAGACTTAGCGCCGCGCCCGCAAGTCACCTGACTACTAGCGAAACCGTTTTGCCTTACGACGCTTCTGACATTTTTGCTTAATTGAATCTGATGCCGTTTCTTCGCGAGAGCTGGATCCCCCCCCGATCCGGTTTAAAACCCGGTTTCCCTATAACTGGAGGGCTTTTAGTGGTTCTCCTCTGACGACAAAATGTTACTTCCACCTGACAGTTCTTTTCTGGGATTACCCTATCTTGGGAGGCTTTCTTATCCCTCTGGATAATTTTTTGCCCTCCTCAAAAGGGGACTAACATTCTCTCCGCCTATTCCTTTTTTGAATTCCTCTCTTCCGGAGGTAGTGGCTTAAGCAAAAGGCGATTCCCTATGACAGGATCGAATTCTCGGATACCAAGACTCCCTTTTTTTCAATTGTACTTCTCATCTTTTCATGAGATACCCCAGGTATTCCCCAGCCTGCTTAAAATTGCATGTAGTATTGCGACTTTTTTTTTTTTTTTTGTAGCATGTCTTTTTTACAAGAAGTAGTTCTCTTTTTTAGGTCGCAATATTTTACCTTATTAACGTCAAGCCTATGCCCTACTTATAGCACACGCCTTTACAGCGGGAATAGAAGATTTCTAACCCCAAGAGTCCTTCTTTTTTCCTCCCTCGACTTTTACCTTGAGTCTTCCTGGGCTCTTCGATTACCACCAGATCCCTTCTTTTTCTTTCTTTCCTTCTAGAAAAGTTTGTCCCCGTTTAGGCTGAATTGTGCGGCTTCTTTCTTTTAGCCCCCCCAAGTTCTTCTCGGCTTCGATAAACTGTTTGGCTTAAGATAATCCTACAAAGAAGTTCTCCCCCCCCTATTATAAATCCTTTATCTTGGACGGCAGGGGGCTATTACTTCATTCCGCATCTTAGGCGCGAAAGAAGGAATTCGTTCCCCCGGGAAAGGATTGTAGCCCCTTCCGTCCCCCAGCTTTTCCTCTTTCCCGCCACCATGTTGTACCGACGACCATGCTGGCGCTAAGCTTTTTCTGTAATTGCCGGCGG
>Ga0179591_1326396_pt1 | contig 11167 bp, 11 predicted proteins | sample CZOMad2_1_08_16f_FD_182891 | JGI IMG/M metagenome (GOLD analysis project Ga0179591, IMG submission 182891) | Vadose zone soil fungal communities from Angelo Coast Range Reserve, California, USA - CZOMad2_1_08_16fungal (PacBio error correction) | ecosystem: Environmental > Terrestrial > Soil >... | reverse complement strand
GCGGCACTGGACGCTTCTCTTTCTTTCTTCCAGGGCAGCGACGCTCGTTGCCGTTTGGCTTTTCAACCTTTCCCCCCCGACAACGAGCTTCAGCGTCACAGCTGACATCCAGGGCTCAAGTTGTGATCGTTCCGTAGACCCCATAGAAGGGTACCGCGCCCCTATGGAATCCCTTTCGAATCCCTTGTTTGTTTTGGTCTTCGATTCCAGCGTTTTTCCGGCTTTTTCCAAGGTTGTCTGACCGCCTAACCCCAACTACTACACGTGATTTTTGCTGTACGCTTCTCTGACGGAGGCCGTTGTCCAGAAAATCTGTCTCCATCTTTCAGCGTCTCGCTGGAGATTTTTTTTTGCCTGATCTCGCTGAACGGTCTTCGCGCGTTTTTCACAACCATCTCCTTGCGACCTCCAGGAGAACCTAAAGAGGTATGTTCCAGTCCCTTGCTCGCGAGCGTGTAAGGTTTTCTTCCCCTCGATAGAATGTTACCTCGGATTGACGAGTCCCCCCCTCAGTCGGGGGTCACCCTCACAACATGTCGTGGTTCCGATCATCCCCGATCGCACTCCCCTCCCCAATTGCCAAAGCCTCTGTAGTTTTTCCGTTCGTCTTCGCCTGCCGCTAAGATCCTCTCCGGCCTTCCTCTCGCATGGCACTGGCCATTGGCTTTTGTTGTTCGAAGGACCCCCTGCAATCTATCGCGCCACCCGACGGCCTTTCGACTTTTCCTTTCCCCCGCCAGCCCCGAGTGCCCCTGACGCCATGTTTCGCGGAGACTTTCCACGCTTGGAGATGGAGAAAGTAGCCTCCTATGTCGTGCTGCGCAAAGGTGAGCTTTCCCCCGTCTTGTTCGGTACTAGGTGCCTGGTATCGTTTTTATCGCTTTACGTTTACCTGTAGCCTACGGGGCCTCCACTTCTCCACCCGTGGCACCCCTTCAGTTACAAGTTGCCCGACATTGCCAATGCCCCCTACCCTCGTCACGCATGAAGGCGGGACGACGGACGCCGAGGGACAGAAGTTCCATACAGGCCTCTTACCAAGTTCCCGCGGCAGATCCCCGTTTTTTTGTTCGTGTGGCTGTTCCATTTTTTTTTTTGCGACACTTTATCCGTCCTGGCAATCGGGGGCGATTACTCTTTGTCGCCGTATTACTGACGCCATTCCGCACGGGTGCGAAACTAAGAATGTGGGCCTTGTTGACAGGTGATCCTGGGGTGGATTTTGAAGACCTGATGTCGTGAATTGGCGTTCTTTTGAATTCCCCTCCCGGTGCGTGGACCCACTGCGCCCTGCTATGCGTCACAGCACCATACCAACGTCGAGAGTATAGTAACCCGTTAAGGGTGATACATCTGTCCTCGAAGCGCTACTGTTTAGGTGGTTCCATGCTCGTTTTTGTGAACGCCCCTCTCACGGCAGTAACCTTTTGGAGAGTAGCAACCGCCGAGAAACCCATTTAACAAGAGCACCACCAATTTCTCTCTGGAGGTCCGTCAGACCCTCCTCGGTCATGGAGGACCCAGTCGCGTGCGGTTTGAGAAAACCTACTTACCCTGACGCAGTGGCCTCCGTCCCAGTGCCCACCCGTTTGACAAACCCCGAGGCCTTGCAGGAGGTCGCCGCAGCCACCCTCGCATTGCCTGCAAGAGCGAGATTGCGAGCCCCAGAACTCAAGGACACTAGAAGCAGCCTCCGCCACCCTGCTCACCCGACTCTCCCCACGTGTGACCGTAGCTGGAGGGCCCCCCTTTGCACTCCGAAAGGCTTTGATATAACCGAAAGCACCACATGTGAAAAAGAACGTTATATAACATAGAGACACCCCAATCACCCACCTCAAAGCTGCTTAGACACACTGAAGGGGCCATGCATTTCACTTTGTCGTCCATTTCGTAACCCACACTGTTTCTTTTTACTCCCCTGTTTCCCCCCATTCGGGCGTCATGTCGGGGATCATTGGTTTCTTCCGTCCCCCCAGTCAGAGGCCGCTACTGCCTTTTTTTTTTCTCCGCTTCGGCCGAACCTGGACCCTTGTCACTTTGGTTTGTCTCTTCAACTGAACGTATCCTTTAAAATAAGGGGGTGAGATATCGGCCATTTTTTCAGCGTACCACGGCGGTTGCATTTTCCGATCTTCCTGTCCTCCGTTTTAGTTGCTCAGGTCGACGGCAGCCTTTTCAACATGAACCAAATTAACTGTACATATGGTGGAGGGGCCTAATGATTAACTTGCTGTTCCGCACGTATTTACTCCCCCACTTTACCGACACTGCACTATTTGTTCAACTTAGTAGTCACTTAGCCTGGAATCGAGTGGGAGAGTCTTTTCGGCGGGAGTAGAATGTTTTCGAAGGCTTGAGCGCAATAGTTTCGTCGGAGAGGCTCTTGGGCACATATCCAAGATGAAGTAAACCTCCCTTCATGTTGTTTTGACTTCCCCCCCTTTCTCATGATATTCGGTTAGGTTGACAAGACACGTCGTGGGTGCGCTCAACCCCACATCCGCTCACCGGCTTCGCCTTCTGGCAAGACTCACCAGTCTAATAAGGCCTCAACGACTCACCGCACACGAGCTCGACCCCACCCCTTGCCCCCCGATAGTTGCTACCTCCCCGGCCCAGCAATGGCGTTGTCGAGAGGTGCGTCGAGAGCCCCAAACAGCCTATGTCCTCCCCCCCAGTGCAGAGCTGTGCTCTGCACAACCCAACAGAAGCCCCCCCCGATGTGCACGAGACCATCCTTCCGTGCTCTTAGAGAAGAGAGTTCCGGCCGGAACGCTTTAGAAGTGCAGTTAGCTTGTATTTACAGGTGTTCATATGCAGGAGTCAGTTTAATGCCAACGAAAGAGGCACATGAGGTCGCCCCATACCACTCTCGGAACCTCCCCCCATAACACCAGGTCATCCTCTCTTCGTGTGCCACGTTAGGTTCCGTTCTTATTGTAGTGCCTGCCCTATACCAGGGTGGCTTTCGTACTGCCAAGCGGGCCGGAGAGCTACTGCACCCATCTGGCTCCCTCTCTCTCTCCCAGGCCAACACCAGAGGTGGTCCACCAATGAGCCCGAAACTCCTCCATAAGGGCTCTGCAGATGGAAGTGCGTAGGAACCCGCCCCTAAGGCGTACCCAATGGAGGATACTCTCGTGTCAGATGCCCACGCACGAGCACTCAACGAGTTTAATGCGGGGTAAAGAGCCACCTACTTAGGAAACAGATTTTGAGGAGGTGTAGTGTTCTCTTGGGCGGTCACACAGGATCTTTCGACAGGAAAGGAGCCCCCGCGCAGAGTAGAGCGAGCAAGATACCCATTTAGGTTTCCTATCCTTGGAGCACTTGCCGACTATTTAGCATACTGACAAAGGAAACTCTCTTCAACGCCATCCGAGTCCGCCGCGCATTTTTTTCACCGACCATTCCAGATACCACCCGTAGTCACGTGCGCTGCGCCTCTTAGGGCGCCGACCGGGATTGCATGGGAAGGGATAAGACGAGGCACTTCCTCCCCCCCCGGGTTTGCGCGTCTAGAGAGGGGCTGGTGTACTCTTCCAAAACGAGACCAAAGACATGGCATTATATCTGGACCTAAGTCAAGCTTACCGAAGATTCGGAGATACACCCTTTTAAAACGCAAACTAAGGGTTTTCCCTTGTAGGCAGATAAATTTATTCATTCCCAGGCGTTTCTTGGTGTTGGATGAGACCCACTCGTTTTTGTGCTCCAGCAAACGGCTAGTTCACATTCTTCCGGCCTCTACAGCTAAACCGGTTCCTCTGCGGTAAACCCCATGAACTTCCGCTAGCCTCTTTGGCGGGGAGCGCACTTTTTTTAACATTCGGCTAAGATCTGTATCTCGCCTCCATTCGTCCCCGAGAATTACCGCTCGGGCATCCGTCCTATTGCGTCCCCCTTTCTTTTTACCTTTCTTTCCTTCGCTTCCTCTTGACATCCGGCGAGACCGGTCGTCTCTGTTTTTCCCCCACCTCCCGGGTCCTTCGCGCCACGTGGACCGAGCTCGGTTCTCCCCTTCCTTTGGGTTGTTGTTTCTCTCTTAAGCCGTGGTGGTTTCAAAGTGGCGGGGGTTGGCTTTTCGGATGCCTTATCCGAAAATTATCCCCTTTCATGTCCTTTTCCGCATGATCGTTCGGAATAGCATTTTGTCCTCACTTCGATACCCCGCTATCTCTCTCTTTTAGCTTGCCCCTGAGACGCTCTTTGACCGAGTCTTCGTTTTTGGGGGACCAAACTTAGCTCCTTCTCTCTGCGGCAAGCAGCTCATTCATGTACGAATTTTATGTTAGTCCAGTCTTCCCGCGGTTAGGTTTTTTTCAAACTAAGGTGCCCCCGTCTTTGCATCGGCCCCCCAAATTTTTTTCCTGATGGGGGTCACCGCATTCACTTTGGCCACCTCCCCACCTGTCATGCAACCCCTACTTTGATGTTTCCCCAATGGAACCATCTGAGGCAGTTTTGAGTTCGTCGTTAGTTCGCTTCATCCCTTTCGCTCGGAGCGTCGGTCCCCCGTCCCCCCCCTGGTTTTAGGAAGACCCCCCAAGGCCCCAACACTTTTTTTCCTATGTGCGAACGCGCTTGAGGCCTTTCCCTTCACCCTAACAAGCAATGGTGCCCGAGATAGCCCAGTTCGAGTTACTGCACACAATACTCCTCAGGCAGCTATTTTCTGAAAGTCCTCTTCCCTTCTTTCTGGTGTTTTTTTTAGTCTGGCGTTTAAGATTGGCAGGGTCCTTCCAAAATACATCGGTTCTCTTTTTCGCTGAGGGAAAGGGACTCTTTTGCGGGTCTATATTTATTCAGGCTCCTTCTCTTGAACCCTTATCCCCGGGGACAACGTCCTCCAACTTTGGGGTCCCTTTTAACGTTTCCGCAGCACTTTCCGTAGTGATGTAGGTTTCCGAGTCCCATATGTGCGTCAGACCCTTTGACTTTAATTACGAAGGCGGACCCCGCTTGGAGTATGTTTTTCCCCCTGTTTTTTTCACTCTGCCCTCCCCAGTTCTTTTTCCGCGGGGGTAGTTACGTTGTTCGATGTTCACCTACTAATTCGCATTTGCCTTGTCCCTTTTCACCGCGGACATTTTGAACGGCGGACCCTTGTGAGGATTCCGGCATGGGGCCCCGGAATGTGCGCTTATTTACTTTCTCCTTGCGGTGTACCCTGCCCATTTCATGTCCCGACCCCGTACTACAACCTATTAGTTTTACCTCCCGTTATTCCTTGCTTCCCCTTTTTTTGTAAGGCCCCTCCAGCGCCCAGTTCTCCTTTCGTTTTCCATAGGTTTCGTTTTTTTTCCCCCGCGCTAATTTCCAGCACCCGTTCGTCGACGTACCTTTCGCAAATTTAACCGTGCCAATTATCTTCCCTCCCCCGGTCGAGCTTCCCTTTGGTCTTGGGTGCTACCCCCTTTTTTCCCCGTGTTGTTGTAACCAAAGGACTTCCTGATAGGCTTTTTCCCACCCTGCTTAGCATGCGGAGTTCAGCGTTGCGTTCACCACCCCTGTTGATCCGGTCTGACACTTTGGTATTTCTTTCGCTGCTTTTCACACCCCGTTGCCGTGCCTCCCGGACCGATGCACTTTGAATCTAAACAGTCTTCCCATCCAAAAAGACACAGAGGTGGCTCAGAGACATTCCTTACATGCGGAAAAACGGACACACTGGGACCAGTGTTGGATTACCTCGGGCACCCCCCCGGTTCGGGGAGCACTTCCAAGGCTTCATTCGTCAGTGGTTTGGTTTTCCCTTACGTGCCGTCGTCCCCGAGGAGCTAGCCCTACGCCGAGCTTACAGAAACTGTCACCGGTTAAAGGTGACGTTTTCGAGACCTCGGACCATCTCTGTATTGGAATCGCATAATGTTCTGTTTTTTTTGAAGTTTGAGCTGCTTCTCTCCCTTCCCCTTGGACTGCTGGCCAGCGGACTTTGCTTTTTTATCCGAAGCTACCCCGTCTTAGATTCCCTCTGGCCCCGATTAAGGAATCTTTTTGTTTTTTTTTTTTTTGTTTTTTTTTTTTTTTGTGTGACCAGAGCCCTCCCCTTAGCAATAGTTTTGCCGTTTTAGGCTTTTTCTTCGCCTTGTTGCCACCAGTAATGTCACGCCCTTTCCCTTTGCCAGTTTTCTATCTATTGTTTATTCGACGGATTTTCGTGGAGTCTACTGTTGGCGATTTAAGGTTTCGGTTCCCCGTATTCCCCGGTGCTTTTGGCTGGTGCCCTTTTAAAGAACTCCGCCTTTGTCACCTTCTCCCCCTTTGGTTGAAGGCACAAGTCCGTTGCTCGCCTGGGTTAATCATATAAGGACCGCCGTTTTGGTGATCACAACTCGCGTTTGGGTCCATATTGGGAGCCCCCATTCAACCCCCCTGTCCTGGTCGTAATCCAGAGGTTGAGATACATTGAGTCGTTCACAGCTTTCCTCTAGGTGTTCTCATTAACTGCCGCCTTGTTACCCCCCCACCGCCTATAGTTTTTTTTCTCATGGACCCACCTTTCGTTGACCCCCCGCTGATCGAAGTCTGCGTTGGCGACGGGCCCGAGGTTGTCGTATGTTCGTGTGCCGATGTGCAGGCGAATCCCTCCGGCCGTGTGCAGGCCCTCCGGCCTTTCCCCACATTCCTCCTGCCTGGAATCCACTCCCGGCCACGAGGTCCAGCTGGCGCGGGTCGGTTTTGCACGGGCACCGTCGGTCCCTTTCGGGGCTCCCTTTTCACGCGTCGGACAATCGCGTCCGTGTGTTCGGCTGAGCCCCCCCCTGCTGGAACCTCCTTTCACCACACCGGAGAGCCCCTCGGGCTTTCATTGTCCCCCCCCCTTTCGGTCTAGCCGATTCCGCTTTGCGCTGCACGACGTTTCCCTTGCTTCGGACGCTTTTTCTTTGCAGCGGCCAAAGAAGCTTTTAGTGTACTGTCCGGGGATGTGCCACATAGTTACGCTGTATTTCCGAGAAGCAACGGTCCCGAGTTCCCTCATGCGCCACAGTTTCCCAATGCTCTGTTTTTTGACTCGGAAAGTTTTTTTCAGACAGAAGTCAATCTACAACGTAGTTTGAAGTCCCGAGTCCACACCACCCCACACACACCCGCCCCACCCCCATCGTTCAGGCAGCCTTTCTCGACCATTCTAGGTGAGCTCCGGGCTGTGTTTTTTCCTTTGAAACCAGGCTAGGGGGCTTTCTTACCGGGAGAGGGGGTCTGTGGGCGCTGTAGTCTCAAACCCTGCGCCAATGGACGTTTTAACGGCCTGCGCTCCCCTCTCGGCTTGCGTGCGATTTACGCCCTTCTTTCAAAGGAACAGTTTTGCCCATTATCCCCATGTATCTACTATATTTCCGAACAGCGTGAAGGTTTTGTCTTTACGTGGGCACGACATTCATTTGTGGGTCACTCGCAAAGCGAGTTCCTGTTCGTATCCCCAACCCACGGGATGAGTAGCGTCTGTCCCTGTTTCAGAGTTTTTGCTCTGGCCGGTTTTTTCGCTGTTGCTTTTTTAACGCCGGCGTATCCCCTCCGTATATCCCGCTCCTGTTCCCTCGAGAATGTCCGCCTCCGTTCTCTAGTGGGTCCAAACTTTGCTCGTACCCGGGGCACGAGCGTCGCGCTTTGCTGACACTCAGTGGAGGAGTTTTTTCTTCTTTCGTTCCCACCCGCGCGGTCAGGTGAGCGTCACCCTTTCCTCTTCCCCTCCTCCCTTAGGTTTGTTGCTTTTATATTCCGGGCGCGGGACCCCCCCCCCCCTGCCGCGTTGGTTCGATCCTGACGAACTTTTTTCCCCCCCGTGTGCTGTTCAGTACCCGGCTGTCGAGACGAGCCTTTTGTCTCCCCCTTCCCTGCAAGTAGATGGCGTTCTTGTCGGGACCTGGCCGCCCTTTCACCACGTTCGCCTGTTCCACCTTTTAGCTTTCCCCCTTCGACGTCGCAGGACGCAGTAAAGGGTTTCGCCGTTCTTTTTTTTCGTCAGGGTTGAGCTTTAGGACCTGTTTAGGTTAGTTGCCTGATCCTCCCCACTCGGATGTCAATCCAGCACCCATTCCCACGCTGAGGAGTGATCATCCCGGTTTCTTGCACACCTTGACCCCAGCCGATGTTCAGTTTGGAGTGGTCGATAAGTCGCAGAGAAATGGCCTCGTCGTTAGGTTTCGCTCGACCCCGGCCCACTTGGCTTTGGTTGGGAATTAACCAATACAAATATTTTTCCGAGCGTCCACTCCGGGAAACTGACACGCCCCCGCACAGAAGTAGACATCCAGTTGAAGCTAGGTCCAACAGGAGATGGTCTTTTCTCTGATGATTGCCGTCCCTCTTGTTTTATGCGTGAGGAGACTCATGTTGGTTCCAACGCCAGAGGGGCACCCATATATTGGCGCCTGGTACTAGGACTCAGTTTGATTCCGTCACTTAAACTGGGAGAGCAATACTTTGTGTTCCGCATCAATCTACACCCGCCGACTGTTTTTGGCCTTTCGGGGACACGTTCTCCGACGTCTTTTTTCTCTGCCCCCCCTGACGGGCCCCGGTGAAATTCTTGATTCCCCCTCCGCCAATATGCCTGTACCGTTCCGGCGTGGAAAGGTTTTGAGGGTACGTTTTTTCTATGTGAATGCTTTGTACATGCTGCCGCTTTATGCCCCTTCTGTATATTCCCTAGAACGACCAGACCCGTGCCCTGTCCCCCGGGTTTCCCCGCATCTTGCCATGGTAACTGCGGCTAAGTGGACTTGGAAGTCGGTTTGTTTAGAGGTTCTCTTTTTTTTTTTTTTTTTTTTTGCGACTAGGCGCACCTTCCGCATGTCCCCGCGGACCCCCGTACTCCAAGCCTCCCGACCTTCTCCCTCGTTTCTCCGTCGATCATAGGGTACACTGACAGTCACGGCATCCCTGAGCCGATCGGTTTTGCACCACCGTGTGCCTCTGGAACGAACTGTTGGATGAGCGAACACCATAAGACACATTTGCGTTTTTCACATCGTCCAGAAGTTGGTTTCGTCCACCGGGTTCTTACACCCTTATGTAGCCTTTTTTGATCACCACCGTAGGACTGTTCAAGGCCCCCTGTGAGCGCGAGAGCCCTAATTTGTGGGCAGTCAAAAATGCACCTGAGGGTTTTTCAAAAGGGAGGAGCATACCCGGTTGACAGACGACCTCACCCGATTTTACACGGCATCCCGTCCATTGACTCCCCCCAAATAAATAGAGCCCGGAGCAAGTGGATCTCATGTTTGTTAAATGCGGGTCAATTTTTTTTTTTTTCCTTTACTGGCGGTGCAAACCGGTCTTCTTTTCGGGAACACTCTGCATGGGTTTCTAGTTTTTTTTTCATTCCTGGACGTCAAAGAAGTTCTATAGATCCTGTCCTCCCTCATCTTAAGTCACCGGGTCACGGTACGTAGAGAAACTGGGCCCCACTATTCTCCCAAGTGTTGGTGTTGTTAGGGATATCTGGGCCCATGTTCGCAGGAATTCCCATTGTACACCGTACCGTGTGATGACCAAAGCACTTCTACGTGCTTTTAGATCTTCTGGAGCACAGGAAGAAAACGATTTACCCTAACGGACCTGAATTTGGTGCGCGGCCATATAGCTTATGCCCTGCCATGACGACACCTTACCCCTTTTCACCCCAGAGAGTCTAGGAGAATCTATTGGTCGGTCGGTAGTGTTTGGGAAAAATGCAGCGGTAAGCGGGGGCCGTCGCCCTGCGGGTTGACCCAGAGAAGCCACTCCTTTCCGAGTTGGTTTGACCAAATTTTCTCTCGTTTTCCCGTCCCCCCGGGCGTTGCCCTATGCCCGGCCTGGGGAGCAACCAGGTGCGGACTCTGGGTGGAAGTCCCATTGCTTTCTCCCCGACGCTCTGTACCTTGTGCGGCACAATTTTTTTGAGCTACAGAGTTTTCGTGCTCTCGGGTGTGTCAACCGTTCGTACGTGGGAGTTGTTTTAACCAAACCGATTTTATTACAGCGACCTTAGATCGTAGCTTACCTATTCTTCTCATGAGGAGAGCGGACCATAGGGGGACGGAGTTGGTGCCGGTTCGGTGGCAATTTGAAGGCGCATTGTCCCATCCTGGCTGACTGCTATGGAATAGCCCTTTTCCGTCCCGCAATTGGCCCGGGGCATACAACCGAATGACCTTTCAGATGCAGCAAAAGATTTGGCTGCCCCAACCTGTTCCTGCCAGTAGGATGTAGTAGGGTGAGTTTCTCCCCCAGCGTTCAGTAGAGAAACAACCCACAGACCGGAAAGATCGGCCGAGACAGAACATGCCAAACGTATCAAACCACCGGCTCCCTAGAGGCGAACGCGTTCCTGGCGGACCTCTTTAATGTATAATGCCTGCATTTTAAGCGGTGCATTTAGTCCGCTCCGTGACAGGACGTGTAATTGATGCCGAGTGCAAAAATTATGGGCGCTCGCGTGAATGTGGACTTCGTGCTCGTAGAGGAGTCCCAGTCACAAGTATTACCCAAATCTTAAGAGACAGAGATACCCCATATTTATTATCCCACCGTCCTGGACTTTCAATTCTTTGGACACTCCATTAGTGCCATGCCGCGCCCTCGTCATAGCGCGCTCCGTTTGCCCCATATCAGTGAAACGCTAGGAGCCCGGCGTCTCGTCGCAGTATGCGGGATTGAACTCCTCTGGCGCCGGTGGAGTTTGAATTTTTGCAAACACCAGAGCCCCCCCTTGGCCTGTTGTTGCATTAGCTTCTCGTCCTCTTCCCGCTCGGCCTTGAGCGAGGCATCCCGACGACCCCGCCATCTTAACAATGACAGGAGGTTCAATTGTAGGCCTATCTCTCGCAGAGGCAGCGCCCCGGCGGAAAATGGGGTTGGGACTGGAGTTGTGTGTGCACTCGGAAACAGCCCCCGCACTTTTGCAACACCCTTCTCTCCGACTCAGAGAAAAGGCTCCTCGCGGCGCACCGGGTATAGGAACCTTCAGGTTTTTTTTCGGAAGGACCATCTTTGGAAAAGCGCCTCCTCGCTTTTTCTCTCGTACCCCAGTTTTCTCTCTTCGCTTTTGCTCAGGAGGTTTTTTCCCGGACATTCTTTTTCCCTCCCGATAGGGTAGATTAAAAGATGACAGACCTTGGCTACGCTGCATTTTTTTCTTATTTTTTCTCGAACGCTTCCCTTGTCCGCTGCGCGCGGA
>Ga0179591_1281690_pt1 | contig 11167 bp, 13 predicted proteins | sample CZOMad2_1_08_16f_FD_182891 | JGI IMG/M metagenome (GOLD analysis project Ga0179591, IMG submission 182891) | Vadose zone soil fungal communities from Angelo Coast Range Reserve, California, USA - CZOMad2_1_08_16fungal (PacBio error correction) | ecosystem: Environmental > Terrestrial > Soil >... | reverse complement strand
GGTCTAGCGCCCGTAATTTCCCTCCGATTTAAGGGGTTCTCCACTTACCCCGTTTTCCCACCCCCCGTTGCTAGTATCGCCCTCGGACCCCTCCCCACCCTCGGTGACCCCCCCTTTTTTTTTTTTTGGTTTTCTTTTAGTTTACGTGTCTTTATTGCGTTGTAGAGAAGGCCGGACTTTTTTCCTGTGTTCTTGTTGCCGCGATTTTACGGTTTTTCCTGATTGATCTTAGGCTTCAGCCAGGTGCACTTTTCCCCGTCCCAGGTTCGTTCAGGCGCCAAACTCTCTCCGGTCCAATACTTTTTCTTGATCTTTGTTCAGAGGATTCCTTGTTCCGAGCTCCCCCCCCCTTTTTAGAACCTGCCTCTCTCGCAGTCGGGGATTCCTTTTTCCAGTAGTTTTTCCTGTGGTTGCCCCGCCGGGCCATGACGAGTATAGAGGACTTAGTTGTACGTCGAGGCCATTCCTTTCCCTTGAGCCCTTGTCGTCCTCCCTATGATTTCCGCTTTTCCGTTTAACCTTAAAGACATTTTCTCGAAGTGAGTTCTCCCCCCCTTTTTGTTTGTTTTGTTTTCTTGTTTTTTACCCGTTAAATTTTTTCTTTCCCCTGCAATTTTTTTCATGTGTGAAGCCCCTTCCCAAATTAGGTCTTTGGACTTGGCCTTCTTTTTGTAGGTTCTTTCTACGTGGCCTTAGAGATTTTACGTGATATTTCTCCGTTCTTAGGGGCTGCGGCAGCGGGTCCTGTTTTTGTCCTTCCAATATCCCCCCCGCCCCCACAGCTTTTAGCCCCCTGATCTCGCGAAAGCTTTGACTTTCCTCTTCCAACGACGCTTTCTTGCGGTGTTTCCATGCTCCTTTTCCCGGGAACGCTTACGCCCATTGAAACCCCTTGGAAATTTTTCACCGAATATTTTCTTTACAGCTGGGTACTTGCCCCCCTTCATCCCCTATCCTTTAGGGGGATTCTGTAGAGGCCCCTTTATTTAGTGGTCCCTCGCATCTTGCCTGGTCCTTCGATATGAAGTAAGGACAGTCCCTTCCCCTTTTTTTCAAGCGCAGCGGCCCCCTATCCCCCTTTTCGCCCTGTTTCCCTCACGGTCGCTCCTCCACCTTATGAGCTTTTTTCCAGTTGAGTCCTCACCTTTAGCTCCCCCCGCTGAACACCTTGCCGTCTTCCATTCCGTTCCAATTTTTTTTTCGTACCCATCACTTCACCCTTGATTTGTTCACGCCGCCTTCCTCACTCTTCATCGCCTCTTGGATGCCCTCCCACATAGTCTCGGTGATTCCCCCCCCCAAACGGTCTAAACGCCCATTTTAATTTTTCAAGCTTGTCGGCACTGAGAGCTAGTCGGTGTAGCCCTTTTCAGTTTCTCTTGACTTGCGGCTTTCCAAATGCCCCCTTTTCCACCAGAGCTCTTTCCCCGTTATGCACTGACACCCGGCCTCTTTTGGGGTTTTTCCAGACCTTTTTCCCACCCTGCTCTTACTCAACCGGCTATCAGCTCTTGATCCAATAATAGAGTTAATTGCTTTCCTGTCCGTTTCCCCACATGACCCGTAGACGTGGATCATTTCTTCCCCCGTACATCGGATTTCGACCCCTCCTCAAATTCCCCCCTTTCTGCAGCCCTTATAGCGGTTCCCCTTTTTCCGACTTGCTTTTGCCGTCCATTTTGAAACATTCACGCCTTATCTGCTTCGCCCTCCCTCTATGGTCTCAACCCCCCTGGTTTTTTTTATTTTTCGACCTAATAAAATCCTTTTTTCTTCTAAATCCAGACGAGTTTACATTTCTCTGAGCTAAAATAGTTCCCTACCTTCCCTCAGTTTCTAAAGGAGACCTAACCAGCAGTTTTTTTTCTAAACGTCATTTGTGCTCCGGCCTGACCCTTCCCTAAAGGCTGGTTCGCTGACTGCGGCAGCTTATCTCCCTCTCCTAATCCCCCCGTGCTTGGTGATTTTTCCTTCTAACAATTGACTCCCCCTCCCCCCATCCCCTGGTCGATTCCCTTTTACAATATGCGAAATTTGGAAATCTGATCCCTCCGGGATGCTTATGTGTCCATTTTTACGGTGTTTTAAACGATTTCCTCTGCAGGGACAAACATGGTATGCTCGCCCCGGGCGAACCGCTGCTTGTAGTTCTTTCTTAGTTTCTCCAGTGCTGGTTCCGAAGTCTTGATGTACCCGAAGAGCCTCCTCCCTTTTTTTCTTTATTGACGGGTCCACCCTAACCAGTTCTTGCCAGCCCCTCACTTGCGTGAGGTCTCTCCCTTTTTTTTATTAGATTTAAGTTTTTGGAGTAGGACTTCTCCGTTTTCCTTTTTTTTCGAGTGAGGCGCGTCGACCCGGATGCCCCCCCCCCTTTCTCCACTCGGATTTACCTCCCCTTTTTTATTACTAGCACGGGTGGATATTCCCACCCGTCCATCCTCAAAATCTTCTTCTCGGGGTGTATGGAAAGTTTCTTGCAGCGGCTTGGGGTGGCAAACTGGTGGCGGTGCAGCAGCATTCACATTTGGGGGGTTTTTGGATCTGATTACCGTTACACCCCCCCCCATTCTTGCTAGAAAGTCCAGTCGTTGAAAATCCGGTTTTTCTTTTGACTGGCGGGGGTTATTCCTTATTCTCGGGTGAAGTGACCTTTTGAAGGCATTCTGCTGTACTCATTCTTTTAATCTGGTTTTACGCCTGGCAGTTTTTACCCTAAGGTGCCTTCGATGCCCAGGTTTTTCACGTAGAGCCGTATCTTCAAAACTAGTACCCTTCCCCCTTTCAATCCTGGTCGTCCACTTGTTTCCAGTTCTACATGGTTCTCTAAGGTGAATAGGAAGAGTTTCCTTTTTGGCCAACTACGAAATTTAGTGCACCTGCGGACTCTCCCATTAGGCAGTTTTCCGACTTGCACCTCCCGTGTAGCTCCTCCAGACGGATAGGCGGTTTTTTTTAAGGACCCTCCAGTACTGAAGAAGTCCTGCCAGTCTGGAGGCCATTACATTTTTTCGGCGCTCCTCGCTGTCCCTCAAATTCAAGTATAGAACACAGAATATTTTCGAGGGCGTTTTCTTTGATTGCTATGTTTCTTTTCTTTCCCCTTTCCAATTCCCCAGTACATTTCAAAGTTTTTTGACCCCTTTTCCGGTTTTATGTCAGATTCCCGCTCCGCGAAGTCCCCTTCAAAGCCTTATCGTTCACTAGCGCCTTCTGCCTTAACCATCCGAAACCTTCCCTGTTTTCCACCCTTCAATAATTTGGCCGGGAAGTTCACCCCCCAATAGCCCCCCCCCCCCTGTATTTCATCCCTGTCCCCGTAACCAGGGTCCCACAACCTACTCACAATGAAAATACTGGCCCCCCCCCCCTTTTTTTTCCTGGGTATTCCTGAAAGCGTACCCTTTCCTAGCCATTTTCGCCTTCCCGGTGACACCCGAGGGAATTCGACCCTACCACCCTCACGCTTGAACTTCGGTTCCATTGCTGCAAGGCAGGCACCCCACCTCCCTACTATTCCTTTCTACGATTACGACCCTCTTTGCGAGGCTTTCTTTGTAGGACATGGATGTCAGCTCGCCCTTGACCGCTAATCTTAATATCCTAACTTTCCCGCTTTTTTTTTTGCCTGAACTGGAAGTTTCTTTTAATTCTCCCCCCTCGAATCCCCCTAGGCGCCGGCCTTCTTTTCCTCCCCCTCCTTCGCAAGTCAAAAAAGTACTCTGAGTCCAAACCACGACCCAACCGTCCAAGCGCTGTCCCCCCTTCCCCCTCCTTTGAATTTCCCCTTCGTTCACGATGAGTGCGATCTCAGATCGATCCTTCCGTAGAAAAGGGATTTTCGAAATCCTTTACTCCAGCTAGGGGGTTTCGTTTTCTGAAGTCATGGTTTTTTTTCTGAAGGATGTTCTGACGTCGTCCATTCCTTTCTACCCAGTACTCTGGAACAACACAGCCCCTGATTGGTCTACTCTTTGCTTTTAACGCCACGTTCATCCTTTTACTGCCGTCAACCCTTTCCAGGAACCAGTCCTCTTGAGACGCCTTCCGAATCTGGTCTCAACTTGCGGCTCCCCTTTAACAATTAAAAGGTTCTCCACTTGTACTCCCGGATCGACAGTCCATGGGAATCTTTTCCTTTTTGACCAACCGCTTGGAGAGATTTTTGAGCCCAATTCCTTCTTCCCTGCGGTCCTTCCCCCCAAAGATTTCCTACCACCCCCCCCCCATGCTAGACCCAGCATCTTTTTTTCGTCACTTTAACTAATCCCCTTTTTCTCCATTTGCGCCTCTCTTTCCAGTGTAGGCTGTCAACGGAATTGTTGACATTTTTTTTGCGACATCCTGATCGCGTGGCTGAACATTTCCCCGGCCTGAAGCGGATCACTAGCAAGCGATCCGCACCTCCTTGAGGTCTTTTTCTTTCCCATTTACACCTTCTTAGAGTTTTCTGCAGACGGATCGTCGCCTTTTTACAGAGCAATCCAGAGAAGACAGTATGGTAGCACCAGTGCCTACCCAAGCATCAGTCCTTCTTCCGCGTCAGCCAGGCTGTCCTTCCCGCATTTTCTTTTTTTCCTAAAGACAGCAAAAGCATTTCTATCCTTTGCGTTCTTCTGGAAATCACCTCCTAACTTTGCGGCTGGTAAAAGGTTTCGGGAGACCAATGACTTTTTATTTACGTCTTTATTCCCCCCCCCTTTTTTTGAACCAGACAGTGTAGCTCTTCTTATTAACTTCCCGCCCCAAAGTTTTCTCCGAAGTTTTTTTCCTTATGCAACATTTCAAGCGATTAATCTTCTGTTCTAATGCCCCCCTTTGAACAATCCGGGTTTCGCCCTCTCCTTTCTGCCGCCTGGTCGAAGCAAACCACCCTTTTCACGGCGTAGGTAATCGATCATCGACCGATGGGAATATATGCGCCCGCGCGGCTCCCCCCCTTTTTTCGACATGATGTTGGACTTTCAAGATGAGAAGATGTTAAGTCCACGATATGTTCTAACTCCAGCCTCGGCGCGCTTCAGAACCCCTCTTATTTACCCCCCCGTTGTTGGTCGAGAGATGCCCTCCTTCTCTCCTCTTTTTTACATTCTAGATTCCTTTAGCGAAAAGATCTCAAATATGCCAGTACACCCCTCAGCAATGTCGACCCCGACCAGCCTATGATTCTCGGGCGTGATGCAGCCCCCTCGTCGATCAGAGATTTTTCCCTCCCCTGGCACCCTTTCTTCCGAGAGCCTGAGCTTTTTCTTTTCGGTTTTTCGAAACCCCTCGGTTTTTTTTTCCTCTGGTCCTTTTTGGTAAGAATGAGAGGACCAGCCCTCTTGCCATTTTTTTGCTGCAAGGCAACCATCGGTGGCCTGATGGTATTTTCCTGGAATACGCCCCCCTCATGCGTACACCCCCCCTTGTTAGGGCCCTCGACGTTCTGACTTTCTTGCATTTTCCCCGTGAACAAGTGTCCCCAGAAGTGCCGAATGCTCTCTTATGACGGCCTCAACTCATCGAGTTCCTTTTTCTAGCAATTATGTTTTTTTAGCTCAACGGCGCCACTTTTCGACCTCCTGGCGAACCCTTCCTCCCCCGAGTGGACGGACTTTTTATTGACCTTCCCCAGACGTCGGCGCTCTCTGCTTCCCTTTTTCCTACCCCAGTCAAAATCGGCATCTCCTGCTTTTTTCCCCGTCGAACCTGCAATGCTTCTCAAGAAAGCGTTTCTCTTCGACACTCGGGCCGGCTTCCATTTTCGGAAACGCTATCATTTTTCGCTGAAGTTAGCCCCAGTTATTTTTTCCACCTTTTCTTCGGCGTGTCCCCCCTTGAACTTTGGTCACTTTCTCGTTTTCTTTTTTTTCCCCTTACGACTTAGTGTGGTTTCCCCTTCTAAGGTTTTTTTTCGTTTTTCAGCTCTGGGTTTCTTTCCGTTCCTTCTTCTTGTGGACAGCCTTCCCATTCAAGAATGATGCTCGCCCGGCGTACCCTGGGCAGACCCTTGAAATTCCCCCTTTTCCAGCTTCCTGTTTTTCTTTGCTGTGTGATCTCTTTACTGCTGCCTTCTTGCTTTGTTTGCCCCTTCTTTAGACGAGAGCCGGAGTCCCCCTCTTTTAGTAGCCCTTCAGGCGCCTGGATGCGTCCGACTTCCCTTTTTTTTTTGTGAAATGTCCTTAAAATTGCCTCGAAAACTTCCTGCTTTCTTCTTTACTGGCCTCTTCAGTAGACCCCCAAAACCTCTGCCCTGACGCTCTCATAATGTGACGGAGCCGCTTGGAGGAAGTTCATGACCCCAGGTCTTTACGTATCGCCTCTGAGATAGCAATCAGCCCTTACTCCTCATTCCAGCCTTATTTCTGGCCTCTGAAAGGAGACAAGCGCTTGCTTTGGTTTGCCTCCGAGTGGACGGGTGACTTTTCTCTTCTGAATGGGATTAACAGTTCCCCCTTAGCCCCCTGAAACGATAGGGAAGTGTACCCCTTGGCCCCTTCCCTGTTTCAGATTGGACCCCTTTTAATTTGCTTTTTTTGATGTGGCAGAGGGATGGCAATCTCTTATCCTTTTCCTCTCCCCAGACTGTATCTCCCGAGTTGCTTTCATTTTGTTCTTTTCGTAGTTTTTCCATGTTGGTGCCCTGCTTTTTGAAAAAGTCTTCATGTCTAGCATCTCCAGTAGTTCACTCCGATTTCCTCTTCTTTGTCGCCATAGACGCCCTCGCTCTTTTCCGCTCCGAGACCCCTTAACGACCTTTTCGCAGGAGTTCGACACACCGTTTTTTTTTCCTTCGGGTCCCGTCTCTAATGGGGGGCGCCCGTCCCCATTTTCCTTTTTTCTTGCGGCCTTTGCGGTAGTCTTCTGTAGATCTTATTTGTCCGGCCTCTTTATCTTTCTCGGGGATTGAGCTGGGATTCTTTCTGCTGGTAATCGCACTCTCCCCCTACAAAGCCCTTCTTTCATCCCTTTCTCCTTTTTCCCTCGCCGTTTTCGCACGCTTCACACTACGACTTTGCCCCACGGTAATTTGTAGGCAGCGCTCATCTTCCTGAAACCCAAATTTTCCCCCTTTTCTCGGTGCCTTTCTTTTTCCTTGTTCCTTTTTTTCTGAGGGTCTTCCCCAAATGACAAGTCTCAGGGGTTGCTGTTCTCTGTAAACGGTATGCTGGAAAGATCCGCTAGTGCAGTGTCGTATTTTCTTTAGTTCCTTTTTTAATGCACGGGCGCTTTCCCCCGTTTCCCCAATAGCGCCCGAGACCCCAAGGATCCATGGATCCCCTGAGCCCTGTCTGATCATCCCGTATATTTCTTTATAGGTTTTGTCCCGTTTCCTCCCTCGAACCCGCGAACAACTCAACGGAGAAATAGTCCCTGTTTCTCCCCACTCATGCTCCACCGTTATACATGTTTTCCCACTTGTGATCGCCTCGTTCCTGCCTTTCCTCCCACTCGATCTCTAAACCCCGGAACGTATCCCCCTGATGTTCCGCTAGGCTAGCCGATTTCTTTCTCCTTCCTGGACCTTAGGAACAATTCACTTTTCCCCCCCAGTCGCTGCCGGGCAACCTTGTTAACCACCCAGGCCTCGAGTGAGGGGATGACTGGTGAGGGTGGTACGCTCCCCACCCTGACTTTTCCTCGTACCCTTCTGGATGCCCGAAGGCTAACTTTTTTCTCCTAACTTACCCCGTACGTCTCACTGACATTGAAATATTTTCCAAGTGAGTACTACGTTTTCCTCAGACATTCGCAAATAAATAAAATCTACCGCATAAGACCTCTCCCGCGCCATACCCTGTGCCTCCCCTCTTTTTCCCCCTACCTCGGAACATTCCCCCTTTTCAAGTATCTTTCTGAAACGATGTGCGCCCCCAGCCCTTTTCTTCGGTTGAGCCACCTTCCATACCAGGCTTCTCCCTTAACGCGTTTTGATACCCAGGTTCATTTCCTCAAGACTTTTTCCAACCCTCCCCTCTCTTTTGTCATGACTTTACAGCATCCGGCCTTTTTCCCCCAGATTTCCTTTTTACCTGGGTCATTAAGGAAACGCCTTCCCCGCCCGAGGTTTAGTCCTGCTTTTGCTTTGCCTTTCTTAGATTTTCTCATCCCCTTTTTTTGTTTTTTCTCTCTCTAACATTCCCAATAAGGAGAACCCCCCCTCCTTTTCCCTTCTAACTGGTTGCCGTCCCAGGCTCAACCTCCCTTTTTTAGGAGGGCTGCTTTCTGTCCTTACTTGTCTACGGGTTATCCCACTCTTGTTCCCTTATTTTTTTTCCCCCCCCTAACACTTTTATGGCCGTCGGGAGAAGTAGGAGGGTCTTTAGTCTTTCCAACAGAAGCACGGTTGTTTTTTCCCCCTCCACTTTTTGAGGAGCCGCAGACATTTGTCCTTTCATTTTTCCCTCGTAGCCTTTAACAGATTGGAACCGGTTTACCCCGACTCTTCGTGAGGAGTAAATTTTGATCTCCAGGTCGCTATGGAGTCCCCCCCCAATAATCTTTCCTTTTTGACCGCTTTGTGTCAGGTGAGTTCCTTAACTTCTCTCCATCAAACCTATCCTCGATACTGCTGTTTATTCTTATCAGGGTGTTTTCTTTCTTCACACGGACAATTAAGACCCACTCGGCTCTAATTGACCCATTTCCTAAGTTTCAAGGCCAGAGCTTTCGGTTTTCCCCACCCATTGTTAGCTTGACCGCGTAATCCCTTCTCGTGATAATTCACCACCTCTTCTAGGCGTTGCCCGTTCCTCCAAGCGTTTACATCACTTTTGGGTGGTCGAAGTTTCTTCCTTCTCTTTAGGGCGTCCCTCGTTCTCTCACTCTTTCCTTTTTAATTCTCCTTTCCATTCCGTTTAGCAGTTATTTTTTTTTTACGTTGAGTTGAGTACGAGCCCCGTCTTTGGGTTTCAGCGTTCGAGCCCGACTTTTCTTCTCAAACCTTGATATTTTCAGTGTATAAGATTGATGGCGCACCTTTCCTCCCGTCTGACCTTTTAATACGTGATTTTGATCGGTTACCCTATTGAGCTGGTAACCGAGGCACAAGTCAATTGATTTTTCGCTGATTTAGACTCGCTAATCCTTACACTGGTTCCCCCTTTCAATTCTACAGCATACCGCCTTCTTCATTCTCCTTTTCCCCCATAAAGTCTTTCAGCTTACCTGCCAATTCCTATTGTGAGACATTTCACCCCTTTTGGTCATTGCTGTTATATTAAGCCAAGAGTACCCCCCCTCCCCTTTTCCTCAATAATAGTTTTTTGGAGTCCCTGCGAGTTCTCCGGTTTCGCTCCGTTCTCAAAAATTAAGTCAGTTTTTTTTGCAGTGCCCCGTGTGTGGTTCTTTCGCCATTACGCGCACCCCCCTCTTCCCTTTGGGACCTCCCTTACTTCACGTCTTATACTCATCTCTCCCCCCCTCACCACCCCCCTTGTGAAGAACCGAAAGCCAATTTTTTTTTCCCTTGGCACAAACACATTCTTTCCCAAACTCTTTTGCCAATTTCCCCCCAACCTGGTACAATTTATCCATCAATTCTTACCCCTGTGACCGGTACTCCTCCCTTTTCCCTGCTACTGCTCCTAGGCATGTCATCCAACACCTTCTTTCTTACAATTCCCCCCCCCGCATATATCCCTTTCGGAATGGTTAATGCACCCTGGGTTTTTTTCACCACTTGTTAAAACCCTAAAATCCCATCTTTTCGGCGTTTTAAGCTGACTTTTCTCCGTGTAATTTGAACGGGATGACTTTAGCCCTTGCCCGATCCCCCCTCCCCCCAGATCCCCTCCCCTCCCCCTTTGCGTCACTGACAATGTTTTTGCGTTTAATGAACCTCTGACACCATTCCCCTCTTTCTCTTGACGGCTGGCCTTCCTTTCTTGGGGAAATTTACGTCGCAATCCCCCCGTTTCACTCGTTGACCACCCGCACACCCCTTTTCAAAGGTTTCCCCCGCCTATGCCCCTTAATCATGATTCTATTCCGCTCTCTTTTGCCCTTTCTCCTCGTCTGAGAAGCTTTCTCCCCCCACCGGGATCCGACTCACTTACCACGGAAGCCTTTTTTTGGCCTTTTGTTTTAATGTCATAGTTTTAACTTTTCATCCTTTGTTCGTCTTCTAGCGACCCCCAATCCCTCTGGAACCTTCTCATGGGGCGCGGTGTTCCACTCCGTTAAATCTCAGCCTTTTCCTTTCACAGATGGGACGATCTGTGATTTTTCCCTTTATACAGCCCCTTTATAACGTTCCGTTCCGATTCTCCCCTTTCAATCCATTTACTTTTTCCCTCCGATCGCTTTCTCCCTTTCCGTTATTGAAACAGACCTAGGAGGAGCAACCCATTTCCTTCACTTAGGAAGGTTAGAAGAAGAACCTCAAGCTTCCCCCCCGACTCACCCCAGGCTTTTTCTCAGCACCGGCCTAACCGTCTTAGGACTTTCCCCCGGACATACAACCTATAAATCTCAGGTCCTCTCTCCTTGCCTAGGGAGTAGTAAGCCTTTCCAAGGCCTGTCCTTTTCGCTAGACATGAGAGTTTCCTAACCTTCCTTGCTTTTTTTGCTTTTGAACGTTCTTATTTTGCTTTCGCCGATCCCGGCATATTTAAGATGTTTCCCTCTGAATAGCGTCTCTCGCCCCCCCTTTTTCTTTTCACTCCGACGAACTCTTTTTTTCCGTCTTTCTTCCCCAACCAGTAAGAAGGCGTTCCTTCTCGTCCCTCCCCCATTGGATTGTCGGCGCAAGTGGATCCGTTTAAACCCCAGAGGGCTCTCTCCTTTTCTTATTTTTGATCCTCAAGATCTCCATTCTCAGAGTCCTTTTCTCCCCCCCCCCCCCGTGTGGGAAAAAGGCTCCCCTTTTTTCTCCGGAGATTTCGTCCTCAAACCTTTTTGACGATCTTTCTGATTCTAGCCAGGCTCCATAGGGCCCCCCTGTGTTCGTAAGTTCTCTTGGTGGAATTTAGCAAAACAGTCAGCTCCCTTGCACGTTCAGAGCGGTGAACAGCATTTTTATACCTCTTTAGCATCGGCGCGCTGCAGTGTGTACTTTCGCGAATTTTCATAGACGCTTTTGCCATACCTCTTGCCCTCTTCTCTTAATAGCCGCAGCGATTTGTTTTTTTCCAGACGCACCTTTTTTTTTACTCTGCCCAAGCTCTTGTAAAGCTGCCGCTTGAAG
>Ga0179591_1232182_pt1 | contig 11167 bp, 8 predicted proteins | sample CZOMad2_1_08_16f_FD_182891 | JGI IMG/M metagenome (GOLD analysis project Ga0179591, IMG submission 182891) | Vadose zone soil fungal communities from Angelo Coast Range Reserve, California, USA - CZOMad2_1_08_16fungal (PacBio error correction) | ecosystem: Environmental > Terrestrial > Soil >... | reverse complement strand
CGTGCGTCTCTTTTAGCTCCCTTCGCAAACCCCGCACCTTCTTTTTTTTATTGAGAGGGTCCGACATGAGTCGCCTCAAGTAAAACCCTCCGCGTACGTTTGCGTCCTCAATACGATTGTATTTCCCCCCAATCGTGTTTTAGGTCATCTTTTTTCTTTGTCGAAGAACGGTTGAAGTTCGTAGTGCTTAAAATACGTTTTCATTCACCAGTCCACAACCGTCCCTCTCCCCCAAAAAATCCTCATCCCTCCGATGAGGGCCGAAATCCTGACTTCGCCCTTTTTGCATGGGATTTTTTTCCCCAAGAGCAGTCCTTTCCCTGTTTGTCACTCTAATGCGTGACCACCTTCTCCAGTTTTCACTCAGGTGACCCCTTGCTTGCGTTCCCCCTGACCGACAATCAACCAATCCCGTATAGTCCCGTTTTGCCCCGTTCAATGCCGAGGAACGACGCAATGTCACCATCCGATCTCGACTCGAGCGGCCCGTGTTTCTCGCAGTGCCCATTGAGTTGCCTCCTTAAAGTGGCGGAAACCCAGTCCGGCAGCATCAGCGGCCCTCTTTTGTCCTAGATGTACGCACGACGCTAGGGGTTCAATTTCAGGTCCCAATCTCCGGAATAAAAGGCCTTTTCATCTTACCCCCGGGGTACTGACTGTTCTGGCACTCTCACGTTCCCCCTCCTTACGCCTTCGACCATCCCAAATCCCTCTTCAGCCATTTTCGGTGGTGCCCCTCCAATCCCCCCACGCTTATTTTGATGCTGTGGCTTCGTTTCTCCTGGGCCAGATTGTGAGCCACCCGCTTGTTCGAATGTCTCCCCGTGCATAACGTGGAATGCTTCCTTTCGAATCCCTTCACCGTCACTCGTCTGGCTTTCCGACCAGAGCCCCCCCTGAGACCACGATTCTTCGAGCACACATGCTGGATACAAAACCAGGGTCCGCAGCCCGTCCTTCCTTGCCCCTTGCCATCTTCGGCTGCTTGCGTAAGGGTTTGTCACCAGACTTGTCCCTTACTGTTTTCCCTGAGAAGCCGAAAGATTAAGCATATCATCTAAAGAGTTTTTTTTACCGATGTTGTTTGGGTTTGTTGCTTTCTTTTTCACCTGATGGCTCAGCACAGGATTCTTTTTGAATTGCCTTTCTTTCCCCATGAGTAGAACTTTTTCGGATCTCCCATCCTTTTATGATAACTGGAGGAGTCCAATCGCTTTCCCCCCTGACCCCCCCCGAGCGCCAACACGTCTTTCAACTCCAGACTCCGGTCTCATTGCTCCTGCCCTCGTCGCGTTTTTTTATTTCCCAAAACAGGTAAGCGATTTTTTTTCCCTCCACATTTGTTATATGCCTATGGAGTTAAGATGGATTACCGTTCTATGAATATATTTCACCCCCCTTTTTATTTTCCCCCCTGCCCCAGAGATCCGCCCGACACCCCACCCTGAATGCGGACCGACTTTCCCCGATCTATTGTTTTTCACTTAGAGTTGCGGGGAGAGTAGTATTTTTCATAGTGATTTGCCCCTCTAATTAACGGGCTTCAGCTTCTCTGCCCTCTGAAAAACGGATTATTCCAACGTTTTCTCATAACTCCCCCCCCCCCCTTCCCCGAGTTATACCTTTTTTTTTGATGGACCCGGAGAGTCTTTATTGGGGCGGACCGAAATGGCTGAGTGCACGACTGACCCCCCCTTTTCTGAAAAAAGCCCGTGGAATTTGGCCAACCCTCCATGCGAAGACCCCCATTGAGCACTGAAAAAAAAGCATGCTCCTCCTTGACCTCCTCACACAGTTTGCCCTTTCCCCTTCTGAAGGGCAGTCCACGGGCGGAACCCTCTCGGACCGGAAAACCCCCTTCAGCTTTTTTGCCCTTTTCCGTGGGCCCTTGTTCATCTTTGCGTTAGAAAGGTGGAAATTTTGCGGGCTTGCTCCCAAGATCTCCCTTTTTACCGTAGCACACTTTGATCGCCCCAATTCTTCGCCGCGTGTAGTCCCTTTTCTTTTTCTTACCTTCCCCAGCGGATGCTTGATTCATTTTATTGCTTTTTAGCTTCGAGTCGAATTCTGTCGCGGGCTATGTTTACTTTTAGAACCTTCGCCTTTTCCCCTCTGGCGCTTAATTCCCTTCCAGACCCTTTTCGTGAGTGCTTCACGACCAATCTTGCGAGCGTGTAATGTTTGCATCCCCTTTCCGGTGATGCATTGATAGATTTGACGGCCACTAAACCCCCTCTTTTGTTCCCTTGCCAAACCTCCTCCACTCATAGCACCACCCTCGCACATTTTTGACAGCTAACGCGACGGTTTGCTTTGAAAAGTCACAGGTCCCCACGATGTTTCTTTACCTCATTTTCCCACCCCAAATAAATAAAAATTTTCGCTTTCCCTGAACAATCCGAGGCCCCATTGGCCCCCCTTTTCTGTACGATCAGAGTTTCCTCTTTGATCTTTAAGGTTGCTATTTGACGCTGTGTGCGAACCACGATCGTCCATTCCTCGTTGTTGTTGTTTGGATATATCTATCTTTCCCATTAGCAACACATTTCATTCGCCCAAAATTTTCCCCCCCCCTTTACCCCCCTATCTAGGAGTCCCCCCCTCGTGGACGGCCCTGCATTGCGCCTGATTGGCCTTCTGGGAAACAGCTAAATGTTTATTTTTTGTTTGACCACTGCGTCAGAAAAAAGAATGGTTTTTCCCTGTTGTTTGTCGCACCGGCGTTCAAGATAGTGTGCGCTTTTTGGTTCTCCTTTTGCTCTGGTGTCATTTTTGTGACGTGAACACCACTAATTAATTTTTGTGCCTTCAGAATATATTCATTGGCATAACAATTATGCACACAAGTGCCCCCTCCCCTGCTTGGTTATGTGTCCCCACCCTTCGGACGCGGAATTTCCAACCTGGAAATGCGCCCATCGAAAACGATATGTTCAGACTCCATCCGGCTCTCAGCGCCCGAGTATTGGCGCCAATATTACTTTTGAAACATAATCCCCCACTTCTTGTTTCTGCATCTCCCCAACTTTCCCCCCCCCCCCAGATTGAAGTTGACTCGGCGAAGAAGTGTGACGAGCCCTTTCTACGGTCCACTGTCTCATCTTGGGCTCACTCCCTGAAAATTTCCCAATGCCCCCACTCTGAATGAACCAAGGACCAAGCCCTGTTGGACGCATGCTTTGGAACTTTTCTTCTGTTCCTTTTTCTTGGGGATTTTGACGCCCGTGAAGGTTTAGGTATTCAGCAACATTGTGTCTTTGGTCCGTACTGAGCGTTTTGTGTTGTTCTTCCTGTACACCTAATTGTCTCGCAGTGAGGTTGTAACCTTACACCCTGCCCCAGGTTTAGTTTCTCTTTCCTTTCGAGGGGAGGTCCGCCACCGTTTTCTTTGCCTTTCCCAGCAAGCTTTATAACCTTTGAGTTTGAGTTATTTTCATTTGGATCATCTTCCTTTTCCTACTCACTGACCCTTATTCAGGCTTCTAGTGTGAACCCAACCTCGCGAGAATTACTCCGCTCTCGTTCCAACCAATCTAGCCAAGGTTTGATTTGTTGGTCTTCAGTCCGTGCGATTAATGGATGATCTTTTTAACACCTCCCTCCCAAACTCAGCACTGGTGTGACAATCCGATTTCGCTGCCTTTTCCTTCTTTGCCAACGACCTTTTTAATATAAAATTTTGCATTGAACAATAGCATTACACGTTTTTTGACTAAAACTTGACCTCTACCCCCTGCGAAGCAGATTTGTGACATCGTTCTTTTCATGGTTGGTTTTCTCCTGATTTTTGATCCCCACTCCCCGATTTATCTCCAGTGATCACTTAAGTTATTTTCTCTTGAGAGATATGCCCCCGCTCCTCCCCCGGATCTCTTCACTCATGGAGATGTACATCAGTTTTCCCCCCCCCCGCACGGCCCCCCAACCCAGTCATATTTCACCGCGCTTTCGTTTCACTCTTTTTCGCACTTGACAAGTAATATTTTCTGACCAGCCTTTTTTTGTCCCTTTTAGACGAAATTTTCATGGTAGAACTATTCTATTCTGACCCCTCGTTAGGACTCCAGAGTGGTGATTAATTACCCTACTTTTTCTTTTTTCTCGGTCCCCCAATCCCAAGCCCTTGGATCCTTGAGTTCGACTTGACTTGACGAAGAGCAATGACAGCTTATGCCCGTTCGCATCGTTGCCTTATCCACAATCTTTGTTTATTTCCGGCCGCCCGCGATAAAGAAATCATTAGTGTTTTTTTTCAGTAAGTGAGGGAGATAAATTTAGTCAGAAATTGTTGGGTTAGAATAGCTTCCCTGCGTGTTTTTGCATTTTCCGACCTCATTCCTTGTCCAAAAGCCTGGTGTCCCCGTCCTCCATGCCCCGTAAAGGACCTCCCTTGGGTCCATTTGCTCATCTTACAAACTTCCTTGTGACCGTGAGGCTTCAATCCTTTTTTTACCGTTATGGGCGGCCGCGGTGCCAATATTTCCTCCTTTCTGAGGCCCTCAGAATCAGACCTTTCGATATATTGCTCATTTTGTTCTGCCGGGCGTCACTTGGCGTGGTTTTTGTTGTAGTTCCGATTGGTTGCATTTCATTACGTCTCAGAGCAACTAAGTACCGTCAAATTTGACCTTTACGGTCTTTACGATCTTCCCATCGTCCATTAATTTTTGTGGACCAGACTCCTTAAATGCGATTTTCCTCCTCGGAGGGAGGGTCGTTTTTTTTCTTCACTCATGATTCCTAATGTTCTTCTTTTTGGACTCTAGGTCAGCTTTTTGGGGGGAGGTGGTTTTCCATGGCTCATCAATGCTTTGGAGTACCCGAACCTAAGATTCTGACAGAAGACGATTTGCCACTCACCCCTCTTCTTCCCAAATAATGTTCGCCAAAAACGATCCCCCGAAGTCTGGGGAGGGGGGTGCGCCCCGACAGTTAGTAAATTACACTCTACCGAATTCGTGTGCATTGCCCTCTCTCTTAAGCAGGATTATAGATGGGAATCAGACTTCCGTTGTTGTGTCTCTCTTTTTTGTTCGTCCTCTCTTCCAGCGCGGCGTCCTTCCATCCAGAAGCGTTTGAGTGTAGAGAGTTCCTTTCCGCCAAACTGCTTTTCTCCGCAACTCCCACACGTCTCCGGGATAGATCTCCTCCTTTTTCTGGGTTGAATAAGCTTTTATGTCATAGCCCATGTATTCTTCCTCCCTTTCCTGAATGAGAGGTCCTTTACTTTTCTCCAATAAGTCATGGTTTCCTTCCCCCCCTAAGCCCCCCACACGCCGATAATCGAACCCCCCCTCCTCAACCCCCTTCAATATTTCGGCCCCCTCCCCCTGAATGACCCCCCCACGCCAGTCCAGATCCCATCTCATTTGTATGTCGTCTAAAAATTATCAGGCTGTTCTCTTTCCAAATCTAAGAGTGTGCTTTGCCAATGACTGCCTTCCATATTCTCCCCTTTCCCCCTTCTTTGTGCGATATGTCCTTAAATCAAAACATTATGCCCTTCCCGACGTCATGAAAACGAGTTTCCATGCCTCCCCTGGTCCTTCACGCAATATAACCCAGCAGTATGATGGAATTCCGATTCTGTTCCGCACATTCCTTGCCTTCTTGCGTTCCTTCCCAATATTGGTTCTTCCACAGTCAGGGCCCCGCCTCATCTTTCCTAACTAATAGGTCTTCGCCCACATTGACCCCCTTACTTCGATCTTGTGTTTCTTTTTTTTTTTTGGGGTAAAGGGTCCTGTTCCTCTTCCGGTCATCACCGGCCGGTTGTAACTCAACGGTGCCTTCTCGTTAGGCCACGATAAATTCCCCAAAGCTGGGATGGTCATGATGAAAAACAATTTCTTAATTTCAAATGAGCCCTTTCCTAATCCCCCCGATTATTTTTTCTTGTGTGATCTTTTTTAGCCTTTGGCCGAGTGTTTTCTTTTCCGAGCCATCTTGCGCCTAGTCTAGCACGTTCAGTCCCTCTTTCTGTCGTCTCCCTCAGTCGACCCCTTGGCGGTGGGCTTGCTGAGTCCCAGTGACCCCTACATTATCGTCTCCCCATCTTTATCAAAACAGGTCCGCCTTTCCCCCCGGCCTTACTTTGTTTTTCCCCTGACACTTTACGGCGGATTTATCCTTTTCCTCAGTGGTCAGACATGGCTTATCCTCCCGTGCGAAGAGTTAACAGCATATTTTCTTCAGAAAGAGAGGTGACCCGATGTCCTTTGGTTTGGGGCTGAGTCTTGGTCTTGATGTCTCAGCTAGGAGTTATCGCAGGGTCGTTCACCCTGTAGCAATGCTCCAAGGAGATACCTCCCTTACTTCTCCTTGACGACGAGTTGCCAATCTTCATTACTCCCCCTGCACCCCCCTCCATGTTCCAAAATCGTCCCTCCCGACATTTTGGTTTCGCAGGATAAGTCATATCTCCTGTTGGTTTTTACAGTTAATCTCTTTCAATGTCCCCCTCTTGTAAGATTTTCTCCTATGAGACTATGCGGCCCAACTCCCTTGTGGAAGTGCCACCCCCCATGGCTGATTTGCCGAAATTATATAGAGCTGCCCACAGTCCATTGTGGGAAAGGTTTTCTGGATATTTGTGTCACGATTAGGGGTTTAGCTCTCTCAAGCCTCTTTTTTTTTTTTCCCTCTCCTGAATCATTGCTTCATCCCGCTTTTTCTGAACAATCTTTATCCAATGAATGATGTCACTCTCGAGTTATTGCACTTGACTGTTTAACGGCCTCCTCCCTCGCCTTTTTTTCGGACTCCCTCGCGATTAAAGATCCCATTTTCCTGAACCTCCCGTTGTTACGGTTCCAACCTCCGAAATTTTCATGGCATGACCCTCCCACCAAGAAAAGACGGATAATGGCAAAGCCGACAACCCAGTTATTAATCCCCTATCTAGTTACGGTCAGCCCTCTCAGGAAAGGGAAAAGATTTATTCTTCCGTTTTTGGGATGAGGGCCTTGCCCTCTCTTTCCTTCATTCCTTTTTCCCTGTGGTGCTTCTAATTGGTAACAGTCTCGGCCCACTTATCTCCTAGTGTTCTCTCCTTTTAATGTTTGTGCGACACATTTTTTCCCAAGCGAATTCCTATTCTTAGATGATATTGTTCGCCTCTATTCGCTCACTCTTCTTTCGCCCCGTCTGATTTTGTCCCTCTGATTTTCTCTTTCTTTGCTCCTGTTTTGCTTGATCTCCAGCGGGTTATTTGTTCCCCGGCCCCAATACCTCTCTCGCTGAATTGGTTGCAGTGCGGTTATTTCCCCTTTAGAGTCCGACCGGAAGGTCCATAGCCCCCCCCCCACCCCTGAATTTGTTCACTTTTCCACAAGACTCAAGCTCACGTAGCCTGGAGCACACATCATATAAAGCAGCTTTTTCTCCCCCAAACACAACCCGACAGTTCCCCCCCCTATTCGTTTTTTTAGGAATACCTTGTACCCCCCCCAATAAAAGTCAACCTTTATTTCCCCCTACGTCCAATCCCTCCGGTGAAAATCTTCTTACCTTTGTATTGGTCCCCTGCTAGGATAGTCCAGAATGGAGACTTTTTTCCTATCCGCCGTGTTGTTGAACTCTCCTCTCTATTTTTCTCATCCGTTGTTGGTTTTTTCTCAGCCATCCCCGATCAGTCGTACGTGCACCACACAGTTTGTTTCCATCCCTTTGCCCCCGTCCCTTTTCGGTCTTTTCCGCTCGCTCTCCTTAACCCTTTTTTCTTGGGATGTCCCCCAAGCTTGATGGCCTTTCTTTAAAAGAGCAATGCTTCTTTCTTTTGTGTGGGACATGTCTTTTACCGAACCCCTCCCCCATTTTTTCCTTTCCGTTTGTTTTTTTCTCCCCCCCGGTCTGTTCCGACTTTGGCCACAACCCCCCGGTGGGTCGACTTGTTTGTCGCTTGAGGGTGTGTTGGTTTGGACGTTGCAAAAACCCCACCAGGGTGATGTTATGTCCTCATTGCGCTTCCGTGGCTCCCCTCCCTTTATAAACAGCTCTCCTGATGGACGGTGCCCCCCCCCCTACCTGCGGAATGTCTCCCCACATCCAATCGATCCCGACTTCTTCTTTCAGTCATCTGGCCTCTTCCCTCGCGAAGTCGAGGAAATGAGCGGTTAACTCCAAGAATAATGCATCACCATTTTTTGAAGGTTGGGATTCGTCCCCCCCTTTCACAATGCCTCGCTTGAAGTTTTCGCCTTAAGTTTTGCTCTCAAGTGCGACGGTACCCCTGTGAGTGTGGATGCACGACTTGCACAATGGCAAATTCTTCCCAGCACAATTCTTACTTTTCCTTTCCCACAAACGGGTGATAGCAAGCTCTGTCCTTTTCCGATAGGTAGCCCGTCGTTCCCTGCTATTAGGTCTTACCTTTGCCCCCTTTGTCTTTGCCGGTTAGAGCGTTTGTTTTTCGTGTAGGTTAACATCCTTGGTTCGTTATGATTGTCCCCGGAACTCTTTGCTAAAGGGCGAGTCGCGGGAGGTACCCGCTGACTTTCCTTTCCATTTCCCCCCTCTTCTGTCACTCGCTTGGGAGTGTTCATCATCATGGCTCACCGTTTCCCCAGCTGAAGGCGCCAGCCGCGTCTTTGAACGCATTTCCGTTCCCCCTCCTTGACACAAACTTTTTATCTTTTTTTTTCGATATTTCCCACACCCCCACAGAGTCCCAGTGTCCTGGTGTCCCAGCAGGCTTGTTGTCTGGGAATGATCTCCTTCTGATGCCTCGCCCTCCAGAACTGTTGAACCTCTATTCCCCTCTCCCCGTTCTCTCCTGGAAATCCTCTCAGAACTCCTACTGTTTGAAATCTCGATTTAAAAATTTCCAAGTGTTTCTGGACCGCGAATATTCCAGTTGCTTGCGACTCCCCTAATCTTTTAGTTTCCCTCCCCTTTTCCTGCGTTTATTTTTTGGGTGATCCATGCGATTGCCTCTGCCCCGTTGCTCATGCCTTAGGGATCTGGCTTTCCCCCTCTACTGTTGCATCCCCCCGTCTTAAACTCTTGCTCTGATCCCTCCGGTCCAAATCCGACATACCCAAAACAGCCTCTGTCACCGCTATAGAGGATATGTTGAACCTTTTTCGACATCCGGAGAACGTAACCGTCTCTTCGTTCCCCCCTCTTCCGCCCCCCTCGCCGACATTTCCTTTTTCACCGCATGCAGGGCGCGTTCATTGTTTGAGCCTCTTGGTGCTCCTCCATTCGTTTTTTTTTTTCTCGGCCCTACATCCCTTAACGCGTTCGACTTGAAGGTGGCTTCCCTGACCCCCTGCCATGAAGATTCGGCCAAGTGTCTGCATCTCGGGCATTTTTTCCCGTACCCCCCCCCCCATAGTTGTTCTCGACAGACAAATATTCCCCGTCTGCGCGCTCAGCCCGATTTTGTTTTCCAGTGGAGGCCCCTCCCGAGTTCCTCTCATTTCAGCCATGTGCAAAATTGTTGGATGCGGTTTTTCCTCCCTCCCGCGTCGACGTGATTCTTCCAGAACTTTTTTAAAGTCCCTGGTAGCTTAAAAAGCTAGGTGACTCGTCCTCTTCTGTCCCAGGACTCTCGTCTGACCTTGTCTAATTATTCTGACCCAAAAGATTAGTTCCCTTTTTTCAAGGCTTTGTTCTTTTCCAGGTATGGTCTTTTTTGGCTCCCTTTTCCCTAGGGCTAGCAACGACCGAATCTACGTCTATATGATGGTTGACCCTGTATTCCCTTCTGCATGTTCTTGCGGTTCCTTTGACCGGGTCCTCTTGTTTTGATTTCAGTCCGTAGCTCTCAGACCTAACTTCACTGATGCCCTTTCCCCTTTTCCAAGAATTACAGCTTTTTATAGAGCCATCTGGGTAGCTTCCCTTCTTCTTTAATCCTCTTCTGCCGGGGTCCCGTTGAGGCCTCAGCTCTACGAACCCCACGTTGTCTTCGTTTTTTATAGTATCTATTTTTGGGGGCTCGGTTCTTCATCTGTCCCTGACTTATGGGTAGCCATCCGAACTTTTCCCCTCCTGACATGACTCTGTTTATAACGATCTGTTGCAACACATCCCCATAGGCTTCCCCCCCCCTAAGAAGACTGTACGTGTTTGAGTTCGTTTCCCATGAATAGTCCCAGGAACTACTCCTACTTCTTGTGGATCTCGCTCTGACCCTTCGGTGATTCCTCTTTTCTAAGAAGAAGTTGTTGTTGTTTGCTTGAGATCTCCCCGTATTTTTTTCAGTCCTTTTTTCTATAAGAATGGGTCTTTTAGGAGTTCCTGGACCCTGCTTCGCCCCGAACGAAACACGTCTTTTCTCCCGTTTGATGCGTCCTTCTTTTTTATTTGCCATAAAGCTTGTTTCGGAAGAGAAATGTATTCGCGACGGCTCTTGAGAGAATTTCCTTGTTTCCCCCCCCACTAAGTCAGGACCCTGAACCTGCCACCCCCCCCATCGATCCCTATTCAAAAACCGCGCTTTCGTTTTCCTCTTTTATTCCCCGTCCCCCCCTCATGTTTTCCCCTTTAAACCGCCCCTCGATTCAAGTTGATGGCGGTCGCTTGCCACAGCTGCATTCCCTTGCTCGATTAAATACCGGCGAAGATCTTGAAGAATTTCCATGGTACGTTTAAGGCGGGGCGCGTACGCCCCTGCCTGACCACCCTGGAACTATAAGTCCCTGCAAAGAGCTCCCCTCCCTGCCCCAGACGATATCCCCCAGCACATAAGTTTTGACTTCGCTCCCGCGGCGTCCCCTTTCCCCCTTTTCCCCCTGTTTCGGCAAGGCCGCCCCCGTGTCTGCCAAAGCTTCCTCCTATGATTGCCTACTACGCTTTTGGCATCGATCCCAAACCATACATCCGCTCGGTACTACTTCCGTTAATTCATCACCTATTCCGTTTGGCTCTCCCCCCTGTTGTTTTACTGGGATTTCTGGAACAGCTAACGCCCAACGCTTTCCAGCTCCCATGATGAAATCCCCCCAACCTTTTTTTATGAATGAATTTAGCGTCATTCCTCCACGCCAACCTCGTCTCTGTTCGCGATTTCTTTGCTGACCCCGATTGGCTTTAGTTCAAAGATTGTTAGCCTTCCGAGGAGATCCGTGTCGAATCATCGTCATTGAGTCGGTCTCAATTAAGTCGACCCCCGGTTGGATTGACGACGAGCCCCCTGAACCCACTCCTTGATGATCTAAAA
>Ga0179591_1370608_pt1 | contig 11168 bp, 8 predicted proteins | sample CZOMad2_1_08_16f_FD_182891 | JGI IMG/M metagenome (GOLD analysis project Ga0179591, IMG submission 182891) | Vadose zone soil fungal communities from Angelo Coast Range Reserve, California, USA - CZOMad2_1_08_16fungal (PacBio error correction) | ecosystem: Environmental > Terrestrial > Soil >... | reverse complement strand
TTTATGCGTTTCTATCGTTCCCTTCATCCCCTGACGCGAATCAGATCATAGAACTGGCAGAAGAAGTTTGACTCCCTTCCCTCTACTGTGCGACCCCTCCCTTTCTGCTCCCCCTCCGCAGATGGAATGCGCTCCATCCCTTTTCTGGCTCTTTAAGTGAGGATACTCAGTATAGTGCTTTCTTCTTGGTTTGCCCTTTCTCCGCCCCCCCCCCCTCGCCCCCTATCACTGTCTCCTTCTCTCTTCTGTTGTTTTTAGTCGATTTTTGAATTTGATGTAAAACTAGAGCGAGCTGGGAGCCACTGTTCTTTATGGCGTAGTATTGCGTCCGCCTTCCCGGTCATAGGACGTGCCGGTCCCCCCCCCCTCCTTCGGACTTTCCCCTTTTCTGCGCGGTTAAGGCCTGCTATCATCGATAAAATCTGCCATATACCGGTTTGGCAATGAGTGTTCCCCTTTCCAGGTGACTTTCCCCCCCGCAGCTTTTTCCGCGCCAATCCTCTCGCCCCCCCCACTTCGTCGTATATGTATAAGAGATTCAGGTGGCGTCTTTTTTCCCCTGCGCCTACCTCCTCGAAGGCATGGCTTTTTTTTTTACGAACTCCCATCTGGACGCCCCCGGTCTGGGAGCATACCTCGGTGCTTGAACTAGGGAATCCGGTGATAGACTTTATGTTACGGTAGTCCCCTTTTTTTCCGGTATAGAACTCGTTTGTACCTTTTCTTTTAAGACTTAACTAAGTATCTTTAATTTCGTGTCGTTAACAATCAGTCAGTCACCCTAAAGGAGTCCCCCCCTTCGCGACTAAGCCCCCTTGTGCGATCGACCCTGTAGTCTTTAAAGGCGAAGAGTGAACCCCTCAGCAGGTTCGCCTGCGTCCCCCCGGTGTTTCCGCCTCGGCTGTTATACCAATAACCCAGCCAGATTCACGAAAAGGGTTTTGCTTTATGTGTTGTTTCTTGCGGATTTCACCGTGCTTCCCCCCCAGCCAACATTAGGCCCGGAGAACACTTTTTTTTTAACCGCCAGACCCGAACTTGCGGAGAGTGCCCGGGGGAACATGATTTAGGCTTCTTCTACTTCTCCCCCTCTTCATATTTTTTCTTCCCCTTCTCTGGTCCCTCGAAGATCACGCCTCATTTTCTTTTTAACGGTTTACTTGACGAGAGCTTTAAGTTTCGCTGGGCAACCACCCTGTCACTTTCTCATATCTTTCCATCTGCAGGGTTTTCTCCCTGCTCGATGGGACTGGTTTTTACCATGAGCAACCACTCCCGGACGGCGAAAGCACGGGTAGAAAGCCATCCCGATGTAGCCGTATGTTTTATCTCCCTTATCCACCCCAGTCCTCTTTTGTGAGACCGCGGACCCTTCCTCCCACGAACCCCCCTACCCTGGCTTCACGTTCCCCCCGTCTGAGTTACGTGGCCAGACAGCGTAGGGTGCACCCTTTTTTTTCCTCTGTTTGCGACATTTTTTTCTATCTGGCCACACTTTCTACATCCACCCTTCGAGGAGTTATTTCTTGTCAGAACATGCCCGTCCACGAAGAAAAACCTCTCTCTCTTCCCATCCCCTTTTGTTTTTTTCGAGTTTATGGAATTTCCTGACGTTGGAAGGCCTCAAGTCTACATAACCTTCTCGCCCGCTTTCGAAGGGAGCATTTTTGTTTCCCCCCCCGGCCAATCTGGAAAATTGCTTGCCCGCTTGGTTCTTTTTTCTTTCACAACCCGTTTCACTTTTCCTAGTTACGGGTCCTTTCTCCACCAGCTCTGATGTTAGTTTAGTTGTTTTTTTCGTCTGGTCTTTTCTTCCATCCTAGGAACGGAAGGTTTTTTGAATCTTAGAGGGTACCAGACGGCGACATTAATTCGTAGGCGACACCAAACGCTTTTTTTCCTGGGCGCAGTTCCCCGTTTCTTTTTTTGATAGGCATAGACCCCTTAAGGTCTTCCCCATTCCCTTATGGCCCTCTTTTCTCGTTGACCGTGGGTTAGTTTTAAAGAGACCTATACCGACGGCGTTCCTCTTATCCTTTGCAAAGACTTCAGTTGGGAGCTCGTCTTGTTACTGTGAGATGACCATATTTAGCAAGGACTCGCTCTTAGCACATTTCTCGTTCTCAATTTTCCCCCCCCATCTTACCGTTTTTCTGTTTCCACTGTTGGTTAGGGAAATGAAGATCTTTAGCGGATCTGTACCTCCCCCCCCTCCTTTGTCACCCTTCGGCTTTTGTATTCTCCTCCTCCTCCTGTTGGGCTGGAACACCCGTGTCTTGTTTCGCGAATGCTATTGACGGCTAGTATTTTTTGAGGATTTCCTGCCTCACATTTCTACTTTCATCTACAGAGATTACCTCATTTTTCTTCCCTTCTCCTCTTGATGATATTGAGTGGGACCCCGACATAACCCCAAGATTGGGCTCCCCCCTAGTTGGTCATTGTTCCACCTAACCCCCTAGTGTCTATCGGCGGGTTCAAATTCCAAGCCTAGTTTCAAAGCTTTCTCCTCGTCTTCCCCCCCCCTCACGCGATAGTTCCTTCCCCCCTCCCCCGGTCCTCTTCGTCCTACCTAGCAATCCCCTGCGGTGAAGTTGGTTTCCCCCCCTGCCGATCCCCCTCCACCTTCAATCGCTCCCTTATCGAGGACTCAGCCTGCGACCTTGAGCGCCGTCCTTTTCGTGCCTGCCCCCCTCGGCCCCCCGCGTGTTCCCCTCCCCCGCCGCTTGTAATCCCTTCGGCGGGTGTTTTGTACAGAACGGGCCTTTTTTCCGCGCAGTGTTTGACCCTCTCTTTGCCCTCTGCTTCCGAGGGCCTTCCTTGGACTCCTGGTACTCGCCATCCGATACCTGCCCAGTTAATAAAAGGGGAGATGAGCGCAGTGCACCCTTGTAAGGCAGATTCACGTATCCTTCCACGCCCCTATTTTTTTTTCCAGGACCATTGGATCGTTCTTTGGGCTCCTGCCACCGCCGTGTCCGATGAAAGACCCCTCATATGGCTTTTTCATAAAGAACTAGAGCCCGGCGGACCTGATCGTTGCCACGGCCGAAGGTCTCGAGTTTTGTCTCCCATCAAAGTCCTAGAGAGGGAGGACCCCCTTTAGTTCGGATTCGGGTTTCTTCGATCTTTGCCCTCTGAGAGAGTTCTTTTTTTCGGCCCTCATAGCCAAAAACTTCCTCAATCGGGCGCTTCCCTAATATAAGTAGATTTCTGAGTCAGAGAACTCAGAGGCATATAACCAATTTCTCCTGACTCGTACTGAGCCCCCTTTAAAGTTTTTTTCTTTGGGAAGGGTACCCCCCCCTGCAGAAGCTAATCTTGTCACCTGAGACCTGTCCGCGGTCAATCTAACTTTCCATAGTATACTATGACTTCTCCCCCCTGCTCTTCTATTTAACCCCTTTTCTTTTTCCCCAATTGGCCCCCCCCCCTACCCCGTCGTGTACCTTTTCCGCGTACATCTTCCCAATGGTAAAGACTGATAAGCTCGAGTTCGGCAATTCGGATTTTTCTACTGGTGCGTCTCCCTATTTTGGTACTGTCCCCGTTTGCCCGGATGCTGATCTCCGGCCCGTGATAGAACTCCAAACGTCCTGAGTCTTCCACACCGCCGCTTGATCATGATCGCTGGGTTATCCACATCCCTTCCGCCGCCACCGCTCGGGGCTTATCTTTCTTAAGGCGCCGGTTTGCCGAGGGCTGACCCAAAATTTTCCGTAACGGTCAACTCCCTTCTTCTGCGTGGGTCTGGTTATTCCCCAGGTACTCCCCCCCTATCCATTAATCGCCCATCCGTTTTCGCTCCCCCTTGCCCGTCACTCCGCGGAATATGCTAAAGAATACCATGGAGACGCGCCTTCCGGCCCCGGGTTCCCATAATCAGTGCCCCTTGTCTTCTTTTCTATGGTTCTAGCGAAGGTATAGGGTCGGGCTCTTTGAACAACGATGATTTACCTCCGGATTTTCCATGTCCCATGGCGGGGGCCCTCCTCAGAGATTTTTTGTTGTCTCTTTAGACAATTATCTATCTTTTTTTTTCCTCCTCCCCCCTTTGTTTTTAGAGACCCGTGTTCTCGTTCACCAGGCGAAATCACATTCTGGGCTCTGCATCGATGCCGGGAATCTTTTGAAGAAAATGGAGACATTTTTTTTAATGATCGAGTGAAAAGGTGCCTTTCTCCGACCCAACCCCTTTTCCTCCTCCCAGCTCGCCTCTCCCGACCCTTTCCCCCCTGATTCTTTCACCGAACTTTTTTTGTTTTGTCTTTATCGCAGGGGGCCCGCTGATTCGTTTTGTCTGATGCCGAGAGAGAATTTTTTGCGCAGGCTCCGGATGTGCTCTTGGTTTTGACCCTTCAGGACCTAACCCCTTCTAGCAGGCTCCACCCTGCCTTTTTTTCCGTTCCCGCCCCCCTCTCTTTGGGTGGCGGGAAGAATTTTCCTGCAACCGGCGAGCCCACCCCTGTTCCTTCTGTGTGTGGCGTTGCCGCTTCCGGTGCCTCTCTCCGGATTGAGCGCCTGTAATTGTGGGGACATCGTTTGTGTATGCGCGTTTCGATTGCACCTTTTGTCTCTGCTCCTTCCTTAAAAGGGGACCCCTTACCGCATCCGACTCTCCCCCATTTCTACTCGCTAATGGCTCTTCCGTTCCGGTGCACGGAGGGCGGTGGATGGACGGATGTATTCACGGTGAATAGTCGGTGTCTTTTTGTTTTTGGGTTGCCCACCCTCTTTTTCCCTCGCGCTCCCTTTTCGGCTTTCTGGGGTCCTTTGAGCTTTGAGGACCATGGAAGGCGGCGACGCCCATGACCCTTTTGCTTTTTCCTTACCCGGCTACTCTTTCGGCTACAAGGGTGGTTCCTTTTCCTAGCCTTCCCGATTTTGTGCAGTCAAGTCCTTGACTGGTTTAGAGAACGAGTTCAGACTGTATATCCTAATTATGGTCACGCGTCTCCTCTCCCCAGAACCACTTGTTTTTCCTCTCCTCTATTCCGTTTTCTTTCTACGCCAGTTCTTCCAATCTAGGTGGATAAAGTTAGGGTCGCGTTCCTGAGACTCCTTTTTCCCAATCTGCCAGGGTCTTCCTCCCTTCCCCGCCGGTTTATGGCCCTACTCCCCCCCCCCCATCTCTTATCACCTGTTATTTCCCTCTTAATGATTCGTTGCTTGTGAGCACGAGTTTGATGAAGGTTTTAGGTTTTCAGATATCCCCTGGTGATTCCAGCTTATCCTGATTTCCTCTCAAGATCCCGAGTTCGGCATTTTGCCCAGAGTTTTCCAATTCTCCTGCGTTAGTCCCCATGAGAGGCTAGGAAGTCCTTTATCGATCTCGCCTCCTTCCCTCCCCTCGCGCGGGGTTTCAAAGTTCCTTTCAATTTTTTGCACCCTTTTTTTTGCGTCCCCCTCATATCGCCAGGCGTCTTATCTGTTTGATGGCCCGTCAGTTGGGTGTATTCTATTTTCTGCTCTTCTTTCTTACTTTGGGCCGCCTTGCTTTTTCCTGATCGCGTTTTTCTTTTTTTCTCTAGTACGTCTCTTCGGTGCTTATCAGGTAGTGCTGTATTCCCTTAAGAATTGTGTCTGTTTTACACTCCTCAACTAAGTATAGTCTTTGTGATCGGTCACTCGTGGTTTATTTTTTCCTGCCCCACTATCCTTCTCACCTCCTCCCTTCAGTCAACTTTTTCCTCCCTACCTGTCTGTTGCGAGGACCCTGTCGTCGGTTCCCTACCCCTCCAAGAGTTGCCAAGCCCCCAAGGTGCGCCAGAGCCCTTTGCTTCCCTAAGTTTTCTTTTCACCTTTTTACTTTCACTCCCGTTTCCAACCTCTTCCGAACCCAGTGTAGTTTGGACGCGGATTAGCCACAGCCAACAATTTCCCTATGACTGGTACCCTCCCGCGGACTTTGTAGATATTGCCGGGAGCCCCTCTACTGGTGCTTCGCCGCGTCTTCACGAAAAGCAGTACCAGTGAACGTCCCCCTCTAGCTTTGAACGTTTTTCAACGGTCGCCGACGCTGTTGCCCCAGTTTTCTCAGTCTCTTTCTGCCCCCCCATCCTCACCGGTCGGGTCAGCAGTGGGTAAGAATGCTTGTAATCTTTTGTCTTTCTCCCCCCCCCATTCCCGGCAACATGGTCCCTGGAGCAAGTGAGACTCCTCTTTAGGCTGGTATTACGCCGCCGACGTAACCTGTCAACCTTTTCTTTTACAGTTTGTGCAATAAAGACCTTATTTTTGTTTGCACTGGCGGACCCTTTAAAGACTTCCCCCTGTTCTCCTCCCCTTTGTTCAATGGATGTAAGATTTTCACACTGTTTGGCGCGGGCCCCTTTACATCAGTGCGATTGGTCCGCACATTCAGTAAATCGACCAACAACCCTTCCTTTCCTTTTTTCCCCCTTTTTTTTTTCCCCGTGTTGTGTCTTACCCTGGAATTTTTGCAGTAATATTTTTGTAAGACTACTTTTTTCGAATGTCTTCATTTTTTGCCCTCCCCGCCACATGGTTTTTTCCACTCTTATCCCTTGCCCGCTTTTTTTGGTGCTGGTATGCTTCTTTAAAGTGCCCGTCGTTTCCTGTTCCTCCCCCTTGCTTTAGTGGGATCTTTTTTTGCCTTTCTCCCAGGCATAGACCTTTTGATTGCTTCGCGGTCTAGCGAGCACATTCGAACAATCATTTTTGGGACACTTGATGCCCCTGGGCTCCCCGGTCTTGAGGTTTTCGAGCGCCAGAAGATTTCGCCCTTCTGCTTCCGGCCCTTGTCTGGTACTTTGAGTCCCCTGCCGGGTTTTTTGATGGGCGGCCGCGGCTGCTACGACAGGCCCTTTCCGTTTCAGGTGCCAAAAAGCGTCCTTTTTTGATGATTGGGTTTTCCTCCCAAGGCCAGAACGATTCCATTTTCGAACTGACTCGAGTAGAACCAGGTGTGCCCCGGGCACATATAATGATTTCTTTTGTTTTTCCCTTTTTTTTGCTCGGGACCTGAATTTTTTTTTCTTTTTTTCCGGCGTTTTCCCGACCCTGAACTTGTTGTTTTGATTCTGCGTTATTTACAGCCTTTCTTTCGTTGATACAAATGCAGATGAAGATGTTTCGGGTGTTTTTTTTAACCCCCCCCCCCCCCTTAGGTGGAAACGGATGATATTTACTGGTGACGGTGAGATTTTCCCCTTTCATTGGCTTACTCTTGTTCTCTCATTTGGCGTTCTGACTCTTGGGACACCGAATAAAAAACCCCAAAAGATTGGATTCAACCTCTTTTAGTTAGTCCGTGCTAAGCCCTCCCCAATTTCTATTCGGGTCCTTCCCTTACACTACCGTATGATCCCCACCTCCTCTTTCCCTTCCGTTACACACGAAAAAGCTCGTCTCTCGGAAAAGTCGTAGTTTCCTGCGAGTAGGGCGGCGCGTTTCCTGCCGTCCTTCCACTCCCCTTCCTCCCGCTCTACTGGTCTCTCTTCTTTTATCCCCTGTTCCTCTTCCGTGGCAAACTGTAAAAAGAGTTTGTTGAGCCAGCGCGGCTCTTGTTTGGTGTCTACCACCCTGAAATTTCTTAGCCCGGCAGGTGAGTTTTTCTTCCCCCGCCGGCCGTATTGCCTAGAGTAATGTAACTGCGGACCGAGGTCCTTTTCCCCGGCTTGTTATTTTCCTCCCGAGTCTGATGCAACTTCACACCGCGTCACAACTCGTTCGACCTTGGGAATAATATTTTTTCCTTTGCCACTTTTCTTGACTCCCTGCCATTTCCCTCCTCCCGGCTTTGCTCTACCCCCACTTCGAGCCCGGACCTAAGGATAGATGCATTGAAGCTGAGCGATGTCATTTACCCCCCCCCCTCATCACGGTAAATTCTTTAGGCGTTCGGAAAACTTTCTTTCTTTGCGTGAATGCGATCGGCTGTTTTCCAGGTGGGATAGGCGACCCTGAATCCCTCTCGGGCGTTCTTCCCCCGTTCGCGTGCTTCCCTTTCCCGACGCGCTTTTTTCGAGGCCCATAAAACATTAGAGCTCAGGTCTGGAGCTTCCAGTTTTCTTGGTTTTGGTCCCTTTTCGGTTGTCCCCACTCTCGACGCCCGCTTTAGTCTTTTCTCAATTCAAGCCGGCGAGTAGACATGAATCGTAATCGAAATTCTCTCCATCGTTTCCAACAGGTACAAAAACCCCCTCCCCGTATTCCCCCGTGCGTAACCTTCCCTTCCTGCCCGCCTGAACGCCTCTTGGTAGTAGGCACCAGCTTTATAATGGTGCGGAGATTTATGTCAAATGGCCCGCGCGCTGTCTTCCCCGGCCCCAGACACTTCCCCTCCCCTCTAGTCACCCCCTTTACTGAGCATGTCCCCCCCCCCCACATTCGGCCGTTGTGATCCATTACCGCACGGTCTATTAGGCGCATCAAGTCTTTTTCCGAGCGGAGGATTTCCGGTTGGTAATTTTCGGCACCAGCCCCCCCTCCTATCATTGTGCGGGCACCGGACAGGCTGGGTAGAGCATGCGCGTGTGAACGGGTTAGCTGCGTTAACAGAACGCATCAAAAAATCGCCACCTTCCGACTGTCAATGCGTCCTTTCTCTTCCTTGACTTTCTGTCATACCCCCCCCCAAAACGAATCCCTTCAACTGCTATGACCGTAAAAAGTTTTTTGGTTACCTTAGAAGTTGGGTCGCGGCATTTGCGTATATGTTTTCGTCCGTCTTGAAACCCCTTTTTTTCCCAATTTCCGTGGTCACGCTGATTAGTTTCCCATGGTCTCCCGTGGCGTTCCGAACAGATGCCATCTCTGTACAGAGACCAGATACCTGAGAGTGGGAATGTCTAGCTCTCTCCCTGCGTTGTTGTTGTGAGTCTACTTTTGACGACCCCCCACTTAAATACCCTTTCGACTCTTATGCGTTCCGGGTCAATCTGTTCAGCCGCCCCTTTCTCACAGGGGAACTGCATCTTCCGGATTTCCAGGCGCTTACGAAAGACGACTCTAAGCTCGCTCGCCACGACTAAAATGTAGGCACCTGACACTGTCCTTTTTTTTTTGCTTGCCCGTCCCGCTTTCTTCCTTATGGCTTTCTTTTTTTCTTTCAGGCGAAGCTTTACTTTGCAGTGGGGTAAGAGCTGGATTTGGAGGGACTGTGGTTTTGACAAGAAACCCAGCCGACCCCTCTCTGCTCCGACCCTGCCTTTCCCTTGAAACCTCTGTCGAGTCTTTTTTTTGGGTGTCTTTTTTGTCTCCCGCGCGGCAAACTTGCGAATAAAGATCTCAGGAAAATGATTTTTGTGTGCCCCCCTCCTTATCGCATCGACGGATGGTCGCTTTTTTGAATGTTTTTTTTTTTCCACTTTTCGCAGGGAACGTTGTTTAGATTACGGTCAGATCTGGCGGGAGATGACGATAGTTTTACGGGTCCCCATTTTCGTCTCGACGCCGACCACTCGTAATCTAAGAAGCTGAAGGTGCTTGTCTTGAAGGAGGACGGCTTCTCAGGACCCCTGGTTAATTTATCAGGTTCTCTGTTTGCTTGGACCCCCTCTTTTTTTCCCCTCGATCGACGTTTTTTTGTTTCCCCTTCATTTTTTCCCTCCTATTTTCAGCTTGAGATTTGAGGCTAAGGAGTTGGTTTATGCCAAGAGTCCAGGCATTTTCCCCCCTCCCAAAATTTTCTTTTTTTTGGGAAGTATTGGTTCTTCTCCTAGGGTGGGAGAGTTGTTCGCCGGCGGCGCTCTTGTCAGTGCGAAAGATCTCTTAGGGAGGAGCGTGAAATGGAAGTTTCATACCTGTGAAACCGCTTTCCGACATCCTCGATCCCCGACGACTCCACCGTTTTCTTTCCTCTACTTAAGTTGATTTATTGTTATAAGAATGCACATGGGTCTCCCGTTCCTTGTTTTCGAGTTTTTAGCTCCCTCGATTCCCGATGCCAGGAGCTATGACCGCCTGTGGGACGAACCTCAATCCAATGCACATATGAGACGTGGCGTTTCGATTTGGATCGGATCCCCTTTCCCGTCGCTCCTATCTCTCTGGGTTCCCCTGCTTATCCGGTCTGGCTCCCCGAGTAAGGTGAATTAGACGTAAGGGCACAGGACTGCGCTTTAGGCAGCCCGTTCTCGACAAATCCGCGACCTCTTCCCTCGTCTGCCACCGCTCGGGGGGAACTTTACAGTGATGGCAGCGCGGAATATGCCAAGCGACCTCCCCCTTCTTGCATGGCATTTTTTTCATGTGCTTTGTAAACTTCCTCTCCGTAAGGGGACGAAATGTCGGTGACTGTCCTCTCCTCACCGCTGGTGCTTTTGGACAGAGTAAGGTCCGAGGGGATAAGCCGTTTTCTTAGGTAACCCTCCCAGTATGCACCCTTGCTTTGTAAGTGCTTTTCCTACGGATCACATAGTCGTCTTTTCACTCCGGGCCCCCAAATCTTGTTTTCTTTCCCTGCCCAAATTTGAAGTTCAGAGATACAAATGTCAGACTGGTCTGCAGCTCGTCCGTCCTTTTCTATCGCTCTCTCCTTGTTTCCCTAAGGTTTACTCAGGCGGCGAGCGCTTGAGTCTAGCCGGGTTCTATCTATCCGCCCCCCCCCCCATCGATACTGTACCCCCTTGTTCGGTGGCTAGCGTCCTCTTCCGCTCCCCGAAACATAGTCAGAGAATTCACGCGAATTGTGATATTTTCCATTCTCCCCCTATATTTTTTTCTTCTTCCCCTCGTCTTCAACCGATGGCATCGGCTGCCTTAGTCCCAGTAGAGATCCGCATTCTCGGGCCTTTTTCCTTCATCTACCAAGTTTTTTTTTTTTGCGGAGAGTCCTTTTTTTTCTGACCGCCGTCCTGTCAATGCATGTCATTTTCCGGGTGGGAGACTTCTCTTATGGCGATTGTAAAGCGAATTTTAATAGAGCACTGCCCCTGGCCCCCCTCATTGTTCGCCACGACATGAGTTTTTTTCTTTTGATTCTCTCCGCGTAAGCAAAACCTCCTCGAATGGGAAGAATTTGTACGAACGACACCATAGGGGAGGCACCGGGCCACGTGGTTTTACAGAAGTTTTTGATACATTCACCGATTCCAAAGGCCTAAGAGTTCTTTTTACCAATGGGTTGGCGTTTTCAAACCTACAACTCGTCCTGAGGAGGTTTTCCGCGCAATGAGCCAACTGCAACTGCCCCCAATTACCCC
>Ga0179591_1265468_pt1 | contig 11170 bp, 9 predicted proteins | sample CZOMad2_1_08_16f_FD_182891 | JGI IMG/M metagenome (GOLD analysis project Ga0179591, IMG submission 182891) | Vadose zone soil fungal communities from Angelo Coast Range Reserve, California, USA - CZOMad2_1_08_16fungal (PacBio error correction) | ecosystem: Environmental > Terrestrial > Soil >... | reverse complement strand
TCCGGCCCCCGGTCGTCATTGCGGATGATTGGGTCATTGACCCAGTGACGGGTGTTTTGTTTATCTGTTTGTCTTAGGTAGTTGCTTTAGACCCCAGCCGGCGTTGTGCACCACGGGATCTTGGCATGCTGGCTCCCCCTCTTTCGCTGTCCCTTTAATCGCCCTAGCCCCTCCCCTCCTGGGGTGATCGATGCTTTCCGTTGTTGCGAGAATTCGGACGTTGTTTCCCACAATGGTAGTGACATTCAAAACGCTCCGTTTTGCTTTTTTTCCCTGGCCCACCCCCTTTCGGTTCTTTCCCGCCGGGGTCGTAGGTTGGGTGTTTCCCCCTAGCGGTTAGTTTTAAGTTTTCGCGCCGACGGGCCAGAATGGGCTTTTTTTTGTCCAAACTTTTGCACTTGTCGGCCGCCAGTTTCCTATCGGGCTGTGGGTCACAGGAGCGCGTGTGCGAAGAGGACAAATAGCGGTGCCTTCATCCCTCAGAATTTTATTAGACAAAGTTAGAGGGGCTTACACAACCTGTCCGACCAAGTTGAGCACGCGCTCTTCCTTTTTTATCATTGCGGCGTCGCTAACTTTTGTTTTTTTAGCCGTACCCTCGTCAGAGTGGCCGCATTCAGCGACATGTTAAACGTTCCGTCTTCGCTATCATTGCCCGCCCCTTGGAGATGAATCGTCAACAGCGGCACGACAGGTCTCTCCTGAGGGCTGTTTCGGTGATTTTATTCCGCTCTTGGTTTTTCCTGGGGCACCTGGGGCCTCCCGGTTCTTGAGCACTCTTTTCTTTCCTACCTGATATATAGGATTTCTGAAATGTCCCTCGCGCAATTACCGTAGCACCGTGTTGTTACATGGCGGCCACCTGTGTCGCAAAGAAGCCCTTCCCACTTTGTCTGACTTCTCTGTGATGCAGCTGTGCCGCCCCCACCCCTTGATGGACTCTTATAGTGCTCGCTAACGGTATTTTTTCGTTTCACGTTACCCCGGTCATTGACGTCTCTTTGCCAGTCCATAGTGAATACGCTGTGTCCCTCCGTTTTTTCGCCAGTTTTACGTTCTCCCTTTTTTGGAAGGAGGGTAAGACCCGTTTTCGCCGTGACGAGTAGCCTGACCTTTTTTCCCCCTATTCTCTGGCACTTCTTTCCAAAGTGTTGGGTTGGGTCGCCCTTTTACAGACGCAATTTTCCGTCTTCGAAATTCCCCCGCCATCATTAATCCCCGCCTGTTTTGCCGCCGTTTCCCTTTTCAGGCAGGCACGCTAGCCTGATTTTTAAGCAAGTCGATCAGAAATTTCCCCACCGCGATCCTTTGCCCCGTAAGGAGTTACCGTTTGGTTCATTGCTGCTTAAGGGCTTGACAATCGCTTTCCCCGGTCTCTTCCTTCCCACGACTGTTTAACCGGCCTTTTTTGATAAGAGACCCCCCGGCCCGATCGGTAGTTGTTAGCATGCGCTTTTCGTCCCCCCCCCCACACCCCCTTTTAGCTATTTTTAGACCGGCTTCGGCCAGTTTCTTTTTCTCCGGGCCAACCACTATAGAAATTTTTTGTTCTTTCCCGACCACCGGTGACGTGTGTTCTTTCGAGCAGAACCGAGTCTCCTTTTCTAATCCTTCCCTCTTGCCGCTTAGTCCTCTTGCATCAAGTCTTTCCCCTATTTTTCTTCCGCTCCGGAAGTACCTTTTTCTTCCCAGTACTCGCACCGCAAGACCTCGCGTTTTAGAGATAGCCCCCGTGCGTGCACCGGTAGCTTCCGCGAGGTTTTCCCTTCTATTTTTCCCTCTCGTCCCCATAAGAATAGCGGTGAGATCCTGTTCCCTCATCTGTTTTCTATGGAGTTTCACGAGGTTGCTGATTGCTTTCTCACAGTCTCCATGTTCTCGCGACTTCTGTGTTTTGGTTTGTTGTTTTTCAAGGTTTTTTTTCCACTTTCCCCGGTGGTCCTATGCGAACAAGGGCGTTGTTCAGTTTTTTGAATCTCCCTTGGGCCGAGTGCTGTGTGCATTTTCCCATTCCTTTTCTTCCCCCTCATGTCCTCGTTTCATAGTGAAATGCCCTGGAAGTTCTTTCGGTGACGTCCCTCGGCTTGCTATGACGATACAATTATTCCTTTTTACCTTCGAGGGGTTTCTCGCTGCGATACGCACCCCTTCGTTGTATCGCTTTTCCCCCCTTGTCCTTCCATCAGAGCAGTCTCTCTAATAGCCAAACCCCCTGTTGGCCCTCCTGGACAACGCCGAGATGATCTGCATTTCAGTTTTTTTTCCCTTTCTGTTGTGGCGTGACAGCCGATTTAAGATTTCCCTTAAACTCTCATCGTCCCTAGCTCCTTCCTTGTCGATTTCCCCCGTCCTCCCCCCTTGTCTTAAGTTCGTCGGTGCACCAGTTCCCACCGAGATTCGACCCTGACCCCTTGTCGTCCCCACCGATGCTTTCCTCTCTTGGGCCCATTTTTTGCACTTTGTTTGTGTCGTCGCCTTTGATGGTTGCATCAGGTTCGGAGTCACAAAGTTATTGGATTGATTTTGATAATCTTTGTAACGAAAATAGCCAATACCGATGTTTGGCTCTTCCGGGGCGTCCCACCCCCCCCCCCTGCCCCACCCTCGAGCTCTCCTGCACCACCCCTTTCCCCTAAGGCTTGACCCTGCCGCTGGCAGGTTGGTTTGTTTGTCTTAGCAAAAACTGTCGCAGACCCGCGTGGCGTTTTTGCCTTCCAGGTATCCTTCTCTCGCTTTTCCGCGCCTTTTCTGGTAGTAGACCCCGACTATATCTTCTCTTTCCCTTCCATCTTTGTAATAGATCTGGTCGATTTTAGGTGAGCGGGCTCCGACCCTGACTATACTGGAATCCCCTCCCTTTGTTTACGGTTTGCGGATGGTCCGTTTAGTTTTTTTCGTCGCCATTACAACCAAACGATTTCAATGCCCCCTATTCTCTGTCCGGTTTTTTTCACTGTGTTACCATTACAGTCAGCTTACCCCCCGGATAGCGCAGTCCAAAACGTTTTCTAGGTTTATGGACCGTCCCTTTCTCACTCTCCCCGATTTGATCCCTGAACCTAAGGACCCCGACGACAAAACCATCGTGAGATTGTTTGCGAAGGATTTCTATAGGGTGTGGGGACTGTTGGTCTTCCTCTCGGTTTTTGCTGGTCCATGAGAACCTTTCTGAGTGCCGACATTTACAGGTCGCCTTTCGTGTAGATATTTTTCTTCGCTCTTGGTCTTTTGCATGTCCATCGGTAATCGCTGTCCGACCCCCAAGACGGAACCCTCATGCATGTTTTTCCGGATTCAGTTCATTTTCCCCTTTTTGTTTTCATCATGTGTTTTTTACTTTTTAGTGAAGTTTTCCTGTGCGCAGTTTGGAGACTTTTTTTGGTTGTACTTTGATTGTGTCGATACCCGAACGACGTTTTCTTAGCAGCGCTCCCGTCGGCACTTGTCTTTTATGAGTACCTTCGGAAGTGTCACCGCGTTTGAATACTATTGCTCTGGCAATTTCTTTTGAGGTGTGTTCCTTTTCCGTCGTCGATTTGGTCCGTCTTAAGTTTTGTCTCCAGAGCTCTCCGCCCTTCTCTCGTCTTTTCCCCCCCCTCCATCTCTTTTTCGGGTGGTGTCCGAGATCCCAGATGAGCTCCCCGACCTGGTCTTGGGCTCCTGTTCCTTTTCCCTTATCCTATCCTTGTCTTGATTTTGTGCACTCGACCCACGCTATTCTCCCTCTTCCGAACGGATCGCTCCCTCTGGTTTGACGACCTGACCTCAACCGGATTTTGACAACCAGCGTCATCTATACTTTCCCTCAGCGGCGATTTCTAGTGTATGACGGACCCTCCCGTTTTGGCAGTGAGAGGTGGTGGCGTAGTGGCTTTTCTCGCCTTTGCGTTTGTATGGTGGTGTTCCCCATGTCGAAGGTCCGTGAAATGCAGAGCTCTTTCGACGGAGGCCGACGTTCTTTGCGTTATGCGACTGTCTCCTCGTCGTTCTGATTGAGAACCGTCCTTTGTTGTGCTTTTCGTTGAGAAATTTTTGTGTCAGTGGTTGTTAAAGGCTCCCACGGCCTGGTTCCTGAATCCTCTGGGGGGGGTTTTTGGTGGCTCCAAATTCTCGCCTTTTGGTGTGGTTGTGACAACCTAGAATTCTTATCCGACGATCTCTTCACTCCCGCCGTGATTTTGCTTTTGAGGATTGCCAGGTGGCTTGTGCCGGGTCCCCCCAGTCGTTTTGGTATCACTATACCTTCCAGTCACAGCCTAAGCGCAGTTGTTCCGGTTTTTTTCTAACCTTTCCTGATCGCGGGGAGTTCTTTAGAGCTTTCGGGTTTGGGCCTCCCTCTCTGACTGTTTGTATTTTTTCTTTACTTGAATGTCCGTTTCACGATATTCTTTTCCGTTACGCCTTATCGGAGAAGTCGAAGCTCGTCGTTTGTTTTTTTTTTTAGGCTCTTTCGACCCTCCCCGTGTTTTGCCGGAAATTAGCTTTCAAGTGTCCTCGAAGCCTCTTTCTTTCCTTTCTCCACTTATCAAGGCCCGAGGAGCGAGCGAACTTTTTTTCTTGTCTCCCACTCGCCCATGGAGCGTCTTACTTTACTGCTAAAAGAGGGGTTAATGAGCGGCATTTGTGGTCCTTGAAAACTCTCGTCAGTTTTTGTTTTCGGACATTTTGGTTCTTGACTCGATATCTAAACCTGGGGTTTGCGATGTTGCAGGATTTTTTCTGTCTTACCGCGCTCCATCAAACTCTGTTTTTTGTCTTTTCCCCTCCCCGCATCTGTGAATTCGCCTCGGGCACCGTGGGCGGTTTTTTTTTTCCACCTCTTTCCTTCAAATTCAAATAACTGTTTTTGTCTTGCTTCTGAGGTAATGGATAGCACATCCCCTATCGGGTAGTGTTGCGACACGCTCTTCCGTCCGATTCCCCCCTCCATTCGGTTCCCCGGCCTATTTTCGGTCATTTCCAATAACGTTGATGGTCGCCCTTCGGGCTTTTGCCGGTGTGTTTTTTCTTCGCCACTGTTTTTTTTTCTTTTCGCGTCGGTCTCTTTTCTCTGCAGCGTTGAGGAGCTTTTTATGTGTCCACACAATTTAGAGTTTTTGGTGACGTCTGACTCGAAAACAAGTGCACAACAATTCCTTTGCTTCGAAGCGCTGCCTGAATACCTTCTCCTCCGGTCTTGTCAAATTTCTCGTTAACCTTTTTTTTTACAGAAATTTTGAGCTTTTTTTCCTGGATGAGTCCATCTCTTTTTTCCTCGTTCAGCCCCGCGCTCGCTTTCCCCCCCCCCTTCGCTTTTCCCTTCCGCCCCCCTTAGATTATGGTCGGCGACCGTTCCCCCCCCGTTTTTCGCAATGCCTGCTGAGTTTTCTTACTCCATACCGCCTGATCAGCTCAGCTCGGCTTTTCCCAGTTACTCAGTCTTTGCCGACACCTACTTGGGTGGTTCCCTCTTTCCGGTTTTTACCTGGCTGGGTCTATGCACTAACCTTGTGGGGCTCAGGATTTTTCCTCCCTTTCTTTCCTCTTTGTTTTTCTCGTTTCGTCCATCGAGTCCGTCTCGCATCAATCCACTTTGACTGCCCTTTCTTTCATTTGTTTAACCCGTTTCTAATTTTGGCCCCCCTAAGTCTTTGTGTTTACCCGGGCACCCCTGCTCCCCTCCCGCCGCTCTCCTTTTTTTCCCCCCCGCAACATTGCAGTTCCTAGTCAGGTTTTATACCACATTCTTTTTTGATGAGTCCGGGTTCCTTTTCGTACTGGTGATTAAAGACTTTTTGGTTTCATGTTCATGAAATAGTCTTCAGGGTGCTGGTGTAGCTCTTGTCGTTCCCTTCCTTTTTTCTTGGCCCTGCAAAGATTAGTTTTGCCCAAGGGAGTCGGTTGGCATGTTTGGCGACCCATTTGTGTAGAGTTTCCCCGCTTAACACTTTCTCCTCCCGTTGCTCTGTCGACTTTTCTAATCTTGCAAGACGCGTTTCTGATCTGGGAATCCTCATCCCCCTACTTTGTCCTTTACCAACTTTAATTGTTGTCCTTTCATGCTTTCCCCCCCCCCCAATATCCTTTTGTGTTGTCTTTTTAGGTTTGAAATCTCTCTCTGTTGATAGCTTTGTTCGGGTTTGGGTGTTGTTTGTTTTTTTTTTTTTTTTTTTTTTTTTGTGGTTTTTTTTTTTTGGTGTGTTATGCTGCTTATTCGTTTCCCCGCAGTTTTCACCTGATGATTTTTCCCCTTTTCACTTTCCCGGTGACACCGACTCCCTCTGTGCTTGAAGACGCCGCTTTGGTTTTTTCCATCGTTTGATCTTTTCTGACGATGGGCATTTAGTCTTTTCCGTTTCCTCCCTTCTCCTCCCCCCTGAAGGGCGGTCTCGAACTCCGATACTTCCTCCCTCTCCAGTGTTCGGGATTCATGCCCCGTTCTTTCTTTTACTTTGTTGTGGCTCTCTCCGTTCCCCCGTTATAGCGACTGTAAAGCATCCCTCACCCCTTGGTCCAGTTGAGTCTCTACCCCGATTTTTTTTCTCCAGTGTTTTTGCTCATAGACAAACCCGTCCAGTTGACACTCGACCTTCCCTACCCCTTCTCTCCTTTCACTGTCTTTTCGCATTTACTTCAAACCCTGCGAGAGGATGTTCTCGGCAATTCCCTGTGCCTTTTTGTAATTTGAGTTTCATAGATATTTTGGTTTTGGACGCGCCCTTCCCCGCAAGAACCTAGTCTTCCTTTCAGGTCTTATGCCTGACACCCCTTGTGACACCTAGTGTTTTTTCCCCACGATGATAGCTTCCGAGGTTTCTCGTTTTTCGAAGTTTTCCGCACCTAGTAGGGTTTTTTGAGAGAGTTATCTTGTAGCCTTTCTCTATCTTTTCCGACAAAGGTTCTCCCATGTTAATGCGGGATTCTCTTAGATGGTTTCCCCCTACTTTGTGCTTTTGTGTGAGAAAGTCACTTAGTTCCCTCTCGAACAGTGGGCTGGCTGTTGGTCCCCGCCCCGTTTTTTTCTCTCTCCTTTTAACATTGTGCCTTGCGTTATCTTGTACTTGTCACAGCGCCTCCTTTTTCACTCTTCTTCCCTGCTAGACGAGTATGGTGTGTTTAACTTTCTGGCAATAAGGTAATGACCCAGTTTCCTAAGTTCGGAGGCCTTCATGTCTTCGTTTTCCTCCTACTTGTCGATGCTCCCGCCCTCCGAGCTTTCTCTCCCCTCCCTTCCCCCCGACGATACTTTCGAAAGGCTTACTTTTTTCCTCAACCTGGTTTTCGCTTTTTTGAATGGATAACGCAATGTTTTGATTCTTTTCGTTCCCCCATACGCTTGCACCGTTTTCTTCCTTCCCTGTCCCTTCTCCTGCCCTCCCTCAGCGTCCTCTTAGGCTGACCCAATCGCTTTTGTTTTTTTCATCACACCCAGGCGATATGTTGGAGTTTTCCCCTCGCTTCTTCAGTCCTTTTATCCGTTTCCCACCCTACGCCCCTCTGCCAGTTCCTTCCTCTGGCCCCGGTCTGGTTTTTAGCATATAATCGATTATATGGTCGCATTACTTCTTCGCTTGCCGTTCAGCCCCCCTTTTTCTAGCCAGTTTTGCTGCTCCCTTTAGGTAGTTGGTGCATCTTAAGCAGGATCGCGAAACTGCAACTTCGCCCCCCCTACCTTGCGACGCAACTGTCCGTCAGAGTTTGCCAACACGAAGCTCGTTTTCGGTCCCTTATCTGACGAGAAACACTCCGTTTGCCTTAAAATATCTTCCTCCTCCCCCCCTCGCAGGGCGATTTTTTCTTTTCGACTTTTTATTCCTTCTTTTTTTTCCTCTTTTTACACATCTCCTTGCGTGCTCTTTCTTTCCGCCCCCAGTCTGATCAGTTATTTTTTTATTTCATATTTCGAACCCCACCTGTCCAGATTTTTAGACACTCCTTTCGTTGTTTTTTTTATTCAGTTGGGCCCCTTATCTATTCACCTGTACCCTTTATCCCCCATCCTCCTCCTCTGGCCTTCCTTTCTATAATTGAAGGAATGAGCCCGGTCATCGTCAAGTCCGGAGATGCAATGACATCCTTTCCTTTCCTCTGACTTCAGTCCTGTTTTTATCCGCTCTTTCTTCTCCCCCTTCCTTCTGGATACCTTCCCCTCAATTAGTTTACTTCTCTACGCCCGGAGCTTCTTATTCCAAACACCTTGTGGACCTCGGTCGCTCACCCTCCTAGCTTTGTTCTCCTTTTACATGCTGCGTGGGAATTTGTATCTGTTTGTCGAAATGCATCTTTTCCCCCCGAGGCAGGAAACTTTTTTTCCCGCGTTTCTCTCGTCCCGGCTGTTTTTCCCTTCTTTCTCTCTGTTTTTTTGTTTTTTCCTCCTCACTCTTGCGCATTATGACCCTTTTGCCCAACTCTAGCTGTCTGCGTTAGGTTTGTTGGCAGCGCACCCTCTTGTTTTTCGTTCCCGTTTTTGTTTTCCCCCGGTCCTTGTCTCCCTTTCTTTGATATCTTTTTAGACTCTTGAAGAGTGTCTTTTTAAACACCCCTAAAGGCCCCCTCTTTTTTGGCTGCCCCGTGCTTGCCGTCCTCTCTTAATTTTCCTTTCCCCGTCTCCTTTTCCCCCTGGTTCTGGTTTGTTTGGTTTGTTGCGACTTTTTCAAACATACTGGTTCCTCACCCCCTCGAAATTTGAGTTCCTCCCCATGGTCTCGTTCTCTTTTCTCTTTAGCTTTCTGGTCTAGTACCTTCCAAACGATCCTCCTTTTCTCAACTTGTTTTGTCTCGATATCGATTCTTGCTTCGACTCCCCTCCCCCTCTTCTTAGAATTTCTTCTTTTTCCCCACTGTTGAAGGTTGATAATCACTGTCCGATTGGGTGCGAACCCTTTTTTTCTTTTTTCCCCACACACGCCCCTTACCAAGCCTTCTCTGTCCGGCTTTTTTCTTTTTTATTCCTTATGTCCCCCCCGAAGTAATACCGGGCCCCTTGACTCCCCTTTAACCCCCTTTTCTCTCTAGTTTTTCTGTACCCCCTCTCCCTCTGAATACCTTCCGTCCCCCCCCCCCCTTGGTAATCCCATATCCTGTCACACGGACTCCCCCTCTCGTTGATGGGTTCTTCGGCTCCTCCCCCACTATCTGGTTGGGGCTTCTTGTGTTTTTTTCTTTCTTCTGGGCGGGCGGGAGCTCCTGGTTCCTTTTTTTTTCCGATTTACCGGGCGCTGAGTTTTAGGTTTTAGTCTTCTTCTCTTCCTTTCATCGGCCTCCCTTCCGCCCCACTATCTGTACCCCCAATTCTGAATTGAAGGCTATTTATCTCGCGGTGGTCCACTTCTTTCCCCCCCTTGGTCTCTTCTCCCCTCCTGGAGCCGTTGATCTTATGTTGATTTTTCTTAACCGCCATGTGATTGTTGTTCGCTACAAGTTAACCGATGTTGCTTTCTAGGTTTCTACCCTGTCTTCCCTTTTGCCCCTCTTATTTCTTATACTCTGATTAGTGCCTAGCCGGCGCTCGACGTCACCCGTTCCGCTTACCGGTCTCATTTTTTCCTTGACTTTGGCCTTTTCCTTAGATGGTTGTCCTCCGTCAATAAGTTGTCTCGATCCTTGGCCCCTGAGATTCATGCCCCGTTCAATCATCCTGCGATTCTCCCCTCTTTGCATTTTTTTTGTTTCTCCCCGATGACCTTTCATCCCATGGTTTTTTAGCCTTGTCGAAAGGTTCAGTACAGCAGCCGCGTTTCGGTACTTCTCCCCTGCTTGCCAGCCGCTTCCGAAAAGTGTCCTCCCCTCGATTTTTTTTCTTTCCTTTCCGCTTTCCACACATCGTATTTTTTTCAAAGAGTAAGGTTACTTACTTTGAAAGCAGTGGATCTCGTGGTCTTCTTCCTCATTCTCCTTTTGACCTAGTCTGTTCCTTGTTTTCTCAGTGTCGTTCGTGTCCGGAGAGGCCCCCATACTACCCCTCAGTCCTGCTGGCTCTCCCTTGTCTCCCTTTTCGACCCTCGCTCCCTTTTGGATTGCTTTTCCACTTCCTGATAGAGAGTCCGGTGGGTGTGGTCTTCTTGACGAACCCTGTTTTTTCTTTTTTCCTGGTTTTCCCTTCTCACTTTCCTTGGCACGAATCGTTAGTTGTACTAACGATTGTTCGCGGTTTTTGTGTTGTGAACATGACTGTTCACTTCCGACGATGCTTTTTTTCTCTTTTCTCGAGTTTCCCCTTTTTTTCCTCCTTACAGGGTAACGTTGATTTTAGTTTGGTTTTTGCCACGAATAATTTTGCGGCCTTTCCAATCCTTGCCCCGCGATACCCACTTTTGTTGCTTTCTTTTCTCCTTTATTTTCACAAGAGGGTCCCTCCCAGGCTGCTTCCTTATTCTGCGGTCGCACCTAAGTATTTTCCCCCTTGGTTTCTTTCCCTTCCTTTTCTCGTTCGTCCACAGGCTTTTGCCTTCTTTTAGAAGTAGGAATTAGTTAGAATTTTGCGTCTGTTCGGAGCTGCTTTCGTTTTTTTACTTCATGCTTGACAAGTAATCGACTCGTCCCTCAGCTCTTCCTCTTTCTTTGCGTCTGTGATGGAGTATTTAACCGAAGTCTAAAAATGTTGTTGAGGGGCGCATTGCCCTTTTTCTTCACTGCTTTTCCTGCTTCCTATTCGTTATTTACTTTTGGCCACTCCCTTCTCTCCGCGTATTGGTTTCTACCCTTTTTGCCGAGAGCATCTAAAGGTGGATGTCGACTCTGCCCGAGCTCACCACTTATTTGGATTTTAGGCCTCGCCCTTTCTTTCGGCCCTTTTTTCCCTTCTTATTGCTTCAAAAGTGTTGCCGTACAATCCGCCTTCACCCCGGTTCCTTCTATTTTCCTCCGCTGCCCCCTTTCCCTCTCTCGGCTCTTCTTGGGCCTGCTACCGAGGATTTTCAGAGGCCCGAATAATTTGGTAGAATCGCTGAGCTGGTGTCGTTTTCTTCTGCTTTTCTTTCCTCCCTCCCTTTCTTCTGATTGTCGCCCGTCCTGGCGGGGACCTGTGGCGATGACCAGCTGCCTTTTATCGCTGAGCGGATTCTTTTGACCCTGCGTTTTTTTTTCCCTCTCTTCGCTGCGTTTTTCCTTTAACTGCAACCCCAAAGTTTTGATTTCGACGCGCGCTTTCTTCCCGGACCTGTATTTTTTTTTTTCGCGGTGCGTGTCTCGC
>Ga0179591_1261391_pt1 | contig 11170 bp, 6 predicted proteins | sample CZOMad2_1_08_16f_FD_182891 | JGI IMG/M metagenome (GOLD analysis project Ga0179591, IMG submission 182891) | Vadose zone soil fungal communities from Angelo Coast Range Reserve, California, USA - CZOMad2_1_08_16fungal (PacBio error correction) | ecosystem: Environmental > Terrestrial > Soil >... | reverse complement strand
CCAAAACCCTGACTCTCTCTCTTCCGGACCCGAGGGAATTTATGGAGCGTGCCTGTGATCGATCTTAAATTAGTGACGCCGGGCGGGATGTCCTAGACTTTGAGTTTCTCTTTCCTTCTTCTTTCTTTAGATATGTCTCTGCCTCGGAGGTTACTTTAGATCTAGCCTAGAATAACGACTCTTCCTCTGTTCATAATGCCCGTTGCTGCGGCCGGTCCTGGCCTTTTTGCAGTCGCGCCACCGTTATCTAGGAAGTTCGGTCCCCTCTCATAAAGTCGTCGCTTTCTTGCCCGTATCAGCACGACGATTGTGTTGGGTTTTTCTTTCACGGGCCCTCCCTCCCTTCCTCGTTGTTTGAATGGCACCTTTTCGACAGCATCCATAGGTGGAGCGCTGAATAGCCTCATTCTTCCCCCTTCTTCAGGTTGAGCCTACGATAGAACGGTCCATCTCTTTTCCCGGAATTGCAAAGCCGTCCCTTCCCAGCATTGCCTCCTTATTAACCTTTTTCTCTCCGGACCCTAATTATGCTCGGGATTCTTTTTGGCGTCCCCCCCCTTTTTTCCTGCCCTGGCAGATTGCGAGACCGACCTCGCCCAGCCAAGAGTTAGTCTCGCCTAAATTGAGGTCGCTTTTTCTGACTCCTCTCTCAGTTTCTTGAATCGGTGACATTCGGTTTCCTGTCGGGTTTGCACCCCAATTTTTCCTTTTTCGCTTTTTTTCGTAGAGCGTTGGTGACCTCGATCATCCCGCACCTCTCTTTTCATAGCCCCGTCTCTCCTCCCCCCCCCCCTCTAGAGAATCTTCTCCTGGCGAGTCGGCGACGGATTTCGACACTCTCTAGTCTCCTTTGACCCTTCCCCAATCAATTAGGGGCGGACGCATTATGGGCGAACGGCTTGTTTTTCACCTTCTTTCAGCCTTTAATCTTTCACCCTGTTCCGATCTTTTTCCGCCCCCTTGTCGAGCTATCCGAAAAGATGTGTCTTGTTTGACCTTTTTTTTTCGGTTTGCGACGGCGCACAAGTCAAGGCGCTCTGGTCCCTATTTCTTCGCAACGAGGCTTTCTTTCCCTGTATTTTCTGTGATTCGACCACCTCCACCCTTTTGTTCTATTTTTGTGTTTCCGAGATATTTCGTCGATTCTGCACGATGCGCGCGCGTTTAGGGCCTCAACCACGCATGGCTCATGCACCTCCTTTTTTATGAACCGACTCTCCCCTTTCAGTGATGCCGCGAGCCTCCTCGGTTTTTCCTATTCTCAATTTTATTTCATATGCCGCTTTCGCCGCGAGCCAAGTCCTTTCGAGCCCTGGGGCGTGTTTTTCCCCCCTTTTTTTTTCTAGTCCCATCCGCGTTAGAGGTAATCGGGCCCTCGACTCTGTACTACCCCCCCTTCCCGTACGTTCCTGCGCCCTTTTTCGACCACGGATAATGAGGGCATAGTTCCTCCCTGACTTCCTCTAGCGTTTCATTTTTACCAGCTCCTCACCGTACTTCCGGTTCTACTAAATAGCAGGCAATATAGCCATCGCTCTCCGGCCGCTGCGTGTGCATGGATGCTTCCGGTTTATGCTAAGTTCTTTTTCCCTCAAGGAGATCGATCTGTCGTCACAGCACCTTCGTCCAGCCCCGAGGCGTCTCTTCTTCCAAGTCAATTCTTCGGAAGTTCCTTCCTCTCTCTTCGGATCGCAGGAAGACATCGAACCGTCCGTCCACCTTTCGCGTACCCAAGTCTCCTCTTTCCTCTTTTTCTGATGTCTGCGAGGTAGTCCCCTCCCTCTTTTCTTCGATTAACTCTTTTCCCGACGCAGAGGATTCAGAAAAGCGTAAGATCGCGGAGTAGTGTCGATCGAGTTTCGTGTGGTGTCCCTTTCTCCCAGTTACCGACCGCTAGTGTTGGGGAAAGGTTTATGAGTTTTTTGGTTTTTTCTGCTGTTTTCCCTGCTCGACAGCAGCTAGAGGACTTGTCCGTAGGCTTGACGCTCATTTACCTCTGCTTCGGGTCCTCCCTTTCCTCCTCTCCCTTTAACTCCCCGCTCTTTCGATCACGGCGACGACCGTCAAAAAGCGACTTGTTCATTGCTCTCCTATCCTTCCGTCGACTTTTCCCTCCGCTCTAGGGGATAGGCTAGCACTACCCCCCCATTATTCGTGCAAGCTTATTCCCAGGCACGGTGGGTTCGTATTGTTCCTCGGACCGCCCATTGCGGTCAAACTGCGCGGATTATTCCTTAGCCCGCTCAACGTTCCTTCCTCCTTTTGACTTAACAGGAAGAGGCGGTGTCCGAGTCCTTCGTAGTTGGGAATTAGTGGGTTCCCCTCCCCCAAAATAGGGACGTCTTCTTTGAGGTTGCGTCTGCCGTTTACCCCTCCTCCCTATATAGCTCGTTCCCCTGCCTTCATGCGAACACCATCTTCGAGGGACCCAGGGCGAGACGCCCTTCTTCTCTTTGAGTGTGAGTCCGGCCTTCTCCAGGATCTGCTTCCCTTGTCGCCACCGGGGCGGTCCTTCCTCCTTGAGGAGCCCACGCCCCCCCTATCGTCTTCCAGGTTTAGATCTTCCCTTAGGCAGGTCTCTCTTTCCCGTCAGGGTGAAAACTCCGACATCACCGGCTGCGACAGAGAGATCCCTACCCCTTCTGTAGCGATCTCTGTTTGACGAAGGTTACCCCAAATCCTGACATCACGATCTGGTCGTCTACGTGTTTTCCCTCTCCCCTTTTTATGACTGCTCGGGCTGGCCCTTTATGTTATTTCCTTACGATTCCAATGACTCCTTACTCTCCTTTTACTCATTTCTTGTAGAGATTAACTGTTTTAGGAACCGCACAGAAGGGATGTTTTTCCCCTCGCATCCTATTTTTTTATTCGTGCGGACTAGAGCTTTACCCCCTCTTATGTAGGGAGTTTTAGACTCTCTACATCCTACTATATTGACGGTTCCTTTTTCCCTTGGGATCCTTATATTCAAGCAGATTTTTCAGTCGGGCGTTCACCCGTCAATTTGATTCCTCCGGCCTAAGCATCTCCCTGCCCCCCTTCCCAAGCCTTTACATGATACGTTGCTTGTATACAACGCCTCCTCTTCTTCACCTACGTCACACGGGACCTCCCGTCGAGTCCTTCCCTTTCCTCCACAACGCGCTCCTCCCTGACTGCTGCTACTTTCCGATCTTATTCCTTCTCTCCCTTTCAGCGGCCGCCGATCTCGTCCGGCGGAGTCCACAGGAATCCGCCACGCGCCGCCAGCACTTTTCAGATGGTGTGATTTTGACCCCTGCCCCCCTCACACAAAACGGGCGTTCCAGGAGAACTGCCTGCCTCACTGTTCTCCCTTTTTTTAAGGCCGTTTATAATGAAGGAATCGAACCTAGTGCCGAGGAGTTAGATTACACTATACTACCCAGCAAGATTCCCAGCTTCCTCCTCTCCGATTTTTAATAAGGCTAACATGGGGGTAGTAGGGATATTACTAATTTTTCCCTCGTCCAATGGTCATTAGCCCTTCTTCTCGCTACAAGCTTTTCGAGTTTCCGTTTTCTTCTCCCCTTATGGCGGCACGTCATTGAGTCTTGTCTTTTTCTTTGCAGTTTCCAACCCTAATCTCGTCCATGAAAAACCGGAAAAGTTCTCGATCCTTATAGGTTCGGCGGATGCGTTCAAAGACTAGCTGAAACCCCCCAAGGTTACTCGACATCTCTCGCGAGAAGGAGCCGGCACCCAACCAACCCCATCTCTCCTCCTCTGAAGTCGATCTGGAGATTTTAATCCTCTGCACTGCGGCAAATTCCTTTGAATTTTCGTCCCCCCTCCCAGCCTTGATTGACTACCCGCTACCTTGGAACGCTGGCTTTCATTTCGAGAGGGACCTGATCATTCGGACTCTGTCCTTTTGTTTTCAACGAGTCTCCTTTCTCATCTCCGCTCTCCTGGACTGATATGCCCTTTCCCCTAAATGCTGCCTCGTGTGCGGTTGAGTCTATATACTCTTTTCTCTTTGTATGTTCCGACAGCCCCTCACTTCGAAACAAGCAAGAAGATTCCGCGATGATCCATAGTGTCTGATTCTTCTACTCCCAGTTTCTGCGTGTTTCGGCTGGTGTCTACTGAGGGATTTCTCCTTAGATTCTCACTCCTGATCTCCCTGCAAGTTTGAGACCCCTTTCCCTTCCTTCTTTTCCCTTTGGCGTGCGGGCATCTAACTAGCCTGAGGAGTTTCCCGAAGGTCCCAAGTTACACCCCCCTGTATCTGCGTTCCCGTTCGGGACTCGGAATTGACGCGCAGACTCTCCCTCCGCGAACTGCTTTTGCTGCGGCCTAGTTTCCGTTGGTCTGAGTTCCCAAGGTCTAAGTTGCCCAGACACCCCCGCATAACTGTTCGCCTCCCCTCCTCCCAGGTAAGGCTGGCTTGGAATCCCGATTCCTCCACCAGTCTCTACACCCCGTAGGAGTGCTAAAAGCCGGCCCTCCTGTCCGTCTGACCATTCGGGTCCCCCTCCCCTCCCTGTCCTTGGTCCAGTCGGACCTGCAAGTTGCCTTTTCTCCCAACCCACTTTTAGTGAGCTCAAACTGTGGCTGCTCTTAGTACCATCTCCGAACTCAATCCTTCCTTCATTTTTCTTTATCTTTTTTTTTCGAACGCAATGCCGTTCGCCCTTGAGTAAGTCCCCCCTATTTTATGATGCCGATTAATGGACCCTTAAAAACCTTCCGACTAACTCGAGCAAGTGAGAATCCTTCTTTTGGAGGGCGACGGGAACATTGGCGATTAGATTGCTCTTCTCTCTTGACCCAGCACGCCGAGTGAAACGACCACCTGACGCCGTTCGAAACTTTTTGGACTCATACGACCCTTCCCCTCCCCTTTCCTAACTCATCACGCGTATCGGAATTCCACTACTCTGGCCCCTTCTCTCCCTCCCCTGGAGTCCTAATCTTGATTTGTCGAGGAGATGAACTGCGTCATCGCGCACCTTCGCCCACCACCTAACCCTCCCCCCTTACTCTTACTGGGGAATTCTCTCCAGTATCGCAATGCACGGGTTTAGAGATGCCAGGTTTCTCGATTTCCTTCCTTTAGTGATGTCCGATTCACGTGCCTATCCCTTCTTAGGCGCTATTCTCTGTGAAAGTCTGTGGAGTGGCGCTGCCAACGATTGAATTTGTCCTTAGGTTCCCCACTTCCTCCACGGCTAAGGCATGTGAGGCCATATCTCAAAAGAATCGACGTTGCTGATTCTCCTTCCCCCCCCCTTTACCGAGTGTTCGACTGTCAGGATTCACTCTTCTCCTCTTCCCCCCTTTAGCCCTCGTGAACCACGGAGCAGGATATTTCGCCTTTCGGAGTCTGATTCTGACTTATAAAGGCCTTTTCTTTCTCTATCTGTATCCCGCCGCCTGATAGCGACAACGTCTGGATGACACCTTCTATTTTCACCCCTCATGAGTCCTTCTCTCTCTGACTAAAAGCTAGGCGGATTCGCTCTCGGCCGAAGCTACTGGCGTTTCCGTCTTTCGTATCTTATCTTTTGTTTTTGAGATATATCTCACAAATGCCGGACTAAGCCGAGCTTACTTCCAAACTATCTTTGCAAGTTACTTTACTCCATTCTTTCTTCCATGTCGCGCGTGTGACGGAGTGTTTTTTAGACTTTTAGACTATCATTTAGGAGGTTTTTCTCTCTAGTCTCCCTCTTTTTTAAGTCTTCCCCTTTCTAACGATCGATAAATCCGCTCGACTATAATTCTCTTATTTTCATGGTCTGCAGGAAGCGAATTCTGCGTCCCAGTTTATTCTTTGGTCCTCCTCCTACCCTGTCGAGATTTCTCCTTTTCTCCTTTAGTTGCTCGAACTCATCACGTTCGTTTTTTTCTTTTCCCCCGATGCAACCCTCCCCCCCTCCCTTCTTCTGATTTCGACATGGGACCAGACATCAGTAGGTGTCGCGGCCCATCGCCCCCCCCGATTTTCCCCTCTCTTGCTATTCGGTTATAGTTTTGGTCGACGATTCGACAGACCCGTGTCCCCCCCTCGAGACACTCCCTCCTTTTTATGACCTTCGATACAGGTCGCGCGAAGAAATTCTGCTTTTCTTGTTTTCGTCGGTGGTGGACGCCTTTTTCCTGGACGATGACTTCCTCCGAGCCAGAGTCTCCTCCTCCCCCCGCTACTTTCGACTGCGGGCCTAAGCGTTTGAATTCGATCAGTTTTGTGTTTATTTTGATGACTTTTCTGTGAAATTCTGTGCGAGGATGGCTGACCCACAGCGTTTTAGCCCTCTTCAGTTGGAGTACTCTGATTTCTTTCCGCTCTTGAAGTCAAGAGCCATCAGCAGATGCCGGCTCCTCCATGACGAGCGAATTCTCCTTTTAGAGTCTCGACGGGCTTTCGCAATTCGAGATAGGGCCTCTGTGATTCCCTTATAACATCTATTTCTTCCTCCAGGACAAACGGTTGCGTTTCGCCAGGAAAAGGCATGAATATCCCCCTTTCTCTCGATGTCGAAGTGCAAGTGTAGGTGTCCCCCCTTTTTTCCTAGAGATCAGATACTTTTCTCGGGTTCAAGCCCTTCGGCGGCGGCCGGCGTAGTCTCTTCTCCTCAAGTTGATTGCAGGCTCCCCCCCTTATTTGAGTGCGTGCTCCACAACAACCTTGGTGGACTTTTCTTTTCTGGTCTTTGAGCTATCTTTACACTCGTCATGAGCAGTGGCTCCGTGCAGCATTTGGATTTCCAAAGCCTTAAGCAGCCACTCCTTTCAAGACTGCGTCGCCAGCCTATGAAGAGAGCTCATCTTCCTCCTCTCCATGTACTTGGCTCTCCTCTCCGTGCCGAACGAGGAAGATTGGGACTTTTTTTTCTTTTCTACGGCTTTGAGCGACTCCTTTTCTCCTTGGTAAGCTTCAAATAGCCCTCCTTTCTTAAGAGGTAAATTCATTTTCTCCCTGACTAGTGTTCCCCCCCGCTCCATGAGTGCAGTGTCGCGCGCGCCGCTCGATAACTCCCTCAAAAAAGAGAATACCCCCCCACAGAGGCGGGAGCACCCAGCGGCCCATTAGGCAAGTTCCTCTCGAGATCTCTTCCTTTTCGTGGCTTCCGTTGCTCAGTGCTTTGGCTTTTTGGTTCCCCCCCCCCCCCCCCCCCCCACCCCCCCCCCCCCCCCCCCCCCCACCCCCCCCCCCACCCTCCCCTCTTCCCCCCCTGCGACGTCTTGCGATGACAGCAAACTTCCCTTTCTTCCGCTGAACCGCAGGACAGGCTCTCCAGGATCTTTCTGCTCTTCATTCGTCGTTTTACCCATTTTCCCTTAACCATATGCTGCATCCACGGACAGCATTATTCCCTTCTAAGACATTCCGCCGCGTCTCGGGGCGAGTCCTCTCTTTCGTCGCCGTCCCTCCCTCCCCCCCCCCCCGCGTGACAGGGAACCGAAAGCCCCACTTCTGATAGATTGTGACCCGTCTCGGTCTATTTGGGGGCCGCGCCTCTCCGACCTCGATCATTCTCTTCACTGTGCTTTTTTTTGTATTGTTCTTTGACGACGACCCTCTCTTCTATTGCCATTCCGCTGATGGATCCTCCACCGAAATTCCTGCTCTACCCTCAAGGACCCGGACGATGCTCCCTCCCTGCGCGCCGTAAGCGAACATTTTCCTGTATCCCTCTTTTCTTCAACCCATTGATAGGGATCGAGCCCCTTATACCCAGTTTAGCCTCCGTTCCCTCTCTCTTGTGTCCCGGTTAACGGCGGGGTAGTATGGTGCCTTGCACCTCCCTTCCCGCCTGCAAACTGACGGATTTTCGTCTGCCTTTCCCTCCCACCCTCCCCCAGGCCTGTCCTCCCCTTGCTTTCAAAGGGCCGAGTAAGCGTCACTGTTTAAGATTCTTCCCTTTTCTGTTTTTCATGATGTTTTTCCCTTCCCCCCCCCCCCAAGAGGACTGGTTCTGTCGCGGTTATGATGGATTAACCCCTCCCGTCTGTCTTTCTGATCGCTGGTCCTCGTGCATGTCTTTACAGGACCTTCTAGGCCCTGCCTAGCTTTTCATGTATTTCGAGTTATGGTTCCCTCCCCCCCCTTTAGGCTCGACCGTCCGGCGTGTAGCCACCGGTGCTCTCCTTTTCCTCGTTCAGCCAACTATCCCACACAAACCACAAAACACTTTCCCGGTTCCCATGGAATAAGGTTTGGACCCTATCAGGGTGAAACGCCGGCAAGCAACATGAAGACGTCACAGTCCTCCCTTCCTGGTCCTTTCTAGCTGCTCGGCTATCTATTTTTACACCAAAAATCCCTTCCCACTGCTTTTTTTTTTTCGCGCGTGAAGAAAGAGAAATCGATGTAATGTCGTCGGTCCACTTTGAATTTTCCCCCCCTTCCTTTCAGGCTCTAAATGAAGCGAATCTCTCTCTTTTCATTTACCAATAAGTTGTTTATAGATCTCGCATTTCTCAATACAAGTTGCCTCTACTATTTCATACTCATTTTTTCCAGTCTTCTTTTTTTTTTTCGACCTCCATTCTTGATGTCTTGATCCTTTAGTAACTGTTCGCTCTCCACGGAGACACGGTGGATTGGGCGTTCTCCTCGTATGCAGAAGAGGTCGGTCTTCCGATCGTTAAACAGTGACTTTGCTTACCTCCATAGCATTGGCAGATCGAAAAGCCTGGTCTCCTCTCCCCCCCCCCCCTGGTTGCTGGTTCTCTCCTAAATGAATTCTCCGCCTTGACGGTTTTGATGACACTTTTGGACGAGTCAAGACGGCCATGATCCCCAATCTCTCTGCACAATACCTCCCTCCTTTCCTCCAGGGCTCGTCTCATGTATCGCACTCCCCCTCGTGCCTCCCCCATCGGCGTCGGACGGCCGAAGCCACATGTTCTTCGTCCTACAGCCTCTCTTGTGATTTTTCCTTCCCCTTCCTGCCCCCAACCCTCATATCAACTGCGCCAGTCCGCCTTATCTTCTCTTGGATTCTTTTCTCTACGGTGTGTGGCTGCTCTTCATCTAAAGTTGCTCCCCTTTTTCCTCAATTTGTTATGAATCCCCCCAGATGCTTTTTTTCCCCATCTGACTCTTGCCCCCCTTACCTTGCTAACTGTTGGTTAGTCGGGCTGAGGCTCCCCACCCTCTGCCCCCAATGTACTTTCTCCGCCTTCTTCCTCTGCCAGCGTTCCGTTTCACTTTCCCCTTGACTGATGCCTTCTATTGCCGGTCGATTTGTCGTGATTCTAGCTGATGGCGTTAGTGACCGAAGCCTCCTTTTTCCGTAGTAAACTCCGCAAACAGGGACAATAGTTAGGGAGTTATTCGTCCCCTCTAAGTAACCCCCCCCCCCCCCCCCTAAACACTTTTTTGCTCGCGGCGTTTCCTTTCAGCCCTCCCCACCCATACGACTTATCTCCCGCTATATTTAACCCTCATTTTTTCGGTCCCCTTCCGCATCGCAAAGCTTGCCTGTCAGCAGACCTCTATGGATTGAGATTTGTGTTTACGACATAGACGAACGCTTCAAGTTTGTCTATCGTTTCTAGCTGCTGTCCTTCCCTCTGCTGACTGTTTCTGCTTTCCCCTCGCGACAAGCGTACTATAGAGTTCTATCCTTTCCGGGACTCCCAGCTGGAGGGATGCGAAGTCTTCCTCCAGACTACTTCTCTCTTGAGCAAAGAATCGCGACCTGGACCCTGCCAGAAAAGCCTTCTTTTCTACTCCGTATTGCTAAGCCTCTGCATAACGCCACCCCGATCTTTGTAGGAAGGGACAGTGTACGCTCTCCTTAGACGATGCGTCTGATCCTCTTTTTTAGACTTCCAAAGGTCAAGTTCCTCCCAGAGGCCCCGCGAGGTGTTGTTTCGATTCCCTTCTCTCGATGGACAGCTTTCCCCTCCGGACTCCCCAGACAAACCCCGTACTATAACTGGTTCCCCGTAGGTCAAATCTCCGGTCGGCCATTGCTAACTAATGAGTCCTATTCCTTCCTTTTTGGTGCCTCTTGTTGTCCTCCCGGCTGCTTGCTGAATTCTTTTTTATTTTCGCCCCTTTCCAACGGCCCCCTGCGCAAGTTGCCTACTCTTTCCACCGACTATCTGAACACAGGGATCCCCCTTTTTGTGTTCAACAGCCTGGGTAGGCCCCCCGAAAGCATACGCTTTGAGGACCCAGAGGGGCGCCACTCTGCCCTACTTCGGCTCCCCGCGCTAAGATCCTTATACACGCAGACTTTCTTTTTACGCGCTCTCTTCCAAAATGGCACCCGGCTCGGACAGCGCTCCCCCTAATTGATGCCATTATTTCTCTCTTTCTCAAGCGTTCGCCCAGCGTCGCCCTATTGATTATGATTTATTACCCTCCTCTCCTCATCCGATTTCGAACAGCCCCCCTTTTCCCCAGTCACCGAAGCCATGGAGAATGCGCAGTCCTCTGGCGGCTCCCTTCCCTCCATGGTCTTATTCTCTTTCTCGGATTAGGCGGTGAATATCCTACGCCAACCTAAGTCTTTGCAGAGCCCCTTTTCTCCCCGACCCATACGCCTATTACGAATCAACGCGCTGATATCTTAATATTCGTTTCTTCTCCAACCTAGGTCTCTGCTCCTCTGTGGCGGCCGTCGGCATGCTTCGCTTTTCCGTCTGCCAGTACCCTCGACCCCCCCCCCTCATCCCTTCACATAATATTGCATTTGTTCGCCAGGCATTTTCTCAGTCGTTCCTTCTATTTCGTTCAGAGATTGCATTAGATCGTCTTCCGGTTAATCTCCTTCCTCTCTCAATAGGCTGTCCCCGGCCCTTTAGACCTATAGCTCTCTCAAACGATCCTGCCTGTACTTGGAACCTTCTCCTTCGGCGTCATGAATCGGCGGGCATCGCTCACCAACGACTTCCTAGTCTTCTATTAGAGTAACTCCATCTACAGCGGATCTCGCCGGAGGCAAATAGCATAATTTTTCCAGACTCATGCCCCCCTTCGGCCCTCATACGCAGCAAATCACGCAGGATAGGCTTAGTATTCTTCGTTATATCCAGACTCTCCAGTCGCCTCTCTTCGAATCGAGATCCCTCCTCATTCGCTCCCCACTTAGCTCCCCTAGAACCTTCTATTTCTGACCAGTATCGATACGGAGTACGCGCTAGGAGCCAGAAATCGATATCCCTGACTTACTCTCTGCGATTA
>Ga0179591_1260826_pt1 | contig 11170 bp, 12 predicted proteins | sample CZOMad2_1_08_16f_FD_182891 | JGI IMG/M metagenome (GOLD analysis project Ga0179591, IMG submission 182891) | Vadose zone soil fungal communities from Angelo Coast Range Reserve, California, USA - CZOMad2_1_08_16fungal (PacBio error correction) | ecosystem: Environmental > Terrestrial > Soil >... | reverse complement strand
TTTCCTCTCCCTGTTTTGTCTCCTCCTTTTTCTTGTTCTGTTCAGAATTCCTAGGGGGGGGGCGCTCGTGATTTCCCCCGTTTTACCGTCTTTTTTTCTTTTCCTGCCCGTCCACTACTTTTTTTGTTCCTTTCCCCCCAACCGACCTAATATAGGGACGGCCCGTGATGTCCCGAAGCCCCCTGGCCTCCCCGAAACTGCTTCGTCGGCGTAGGTCCTGATCCTCCCGCAGACCTTTCCCTTTCTTCCTTCCGCTCCTCACCTCACCGTCAACTCTTTTTACAACGGTTTCAAAAAGAAAAATATGCTTTAACCCCTTTTCTCCTAAGTCTCCCTCCCACAGCGCCCCCCCTCGAAGCGAACAAACCCCTTTCCCCCCCCCCTTTTGGCCCTCTTCTTCACGACTTCTCGTCTTCTCCCCCGTTTTTTCGACAAAATACTTAATAAGTGTGTCCCCTTTATTCCCCTCCATTGCCACCCTTCAATCTGCCGTAGCCCCCAAATTCGTCTTTTTTCTGGACTTCCATCCCAACCATCAGGTTGTTCTTTCTTCAATCCTTCCCACGGTCCTACACCTTCTTCCCGAATTTCGCGAGTGAGGATTGGGTCCCCTTTCCCACATCCCCCCGCACACCTTCGGTATTAGATTACTTTCTGCTCAATTGGGTTACCCTCCTGACCTCTCACTCTCCCTTCCTAGGTCGTCGCCCGCAGTAACCACTCGATCCCCACCCTCCGACCCTTCCTGCCCCAAGCTAAGGCCAGACCTTCCTCAAAGGCCCGTTCCTCATTTACGGTTTAAACATTCAAAGCTCAGTATGAATAAATTTGAATCAATAGTGTTTTTTCCCATCACACCGAACGGAAAATCTTTTCCCCCCCTTTCCCTTTTCATCCGTGGTGACCCCTACTCTTTCTTGTATTTTGCGGTCTTGTTTGGCATCAAGGTGAAAGAATGCATCTTCCTGACCCTTTCTCCTCCTGATCGGAGTAGTAGTATTGTAAGTAGCTATTTCTTTTCGTTCCCTCCGCTCTCTTTTTATAGCAGAGCTGCTGTATGTTCGTTCGATTCCTCGGCCTGTCAAGGATTTCGTCTCTTGAGCTTCGTCATCTCCCCCCTACTCTTTGCCTCATAGAGACCTTTCCTCCTTCTGTACCCTCTTCCTGTACTTGACTTCTTCCCTGCTGCACAGCATAACATGGTGGAAATCAGAGGTCCTTTTGTCTTTCTTGCGGTTTCGGCGAGCCTGCCAGAGTTTCCCCAGCGGTCTCCTTTCCGTCTCTCCCCTTTCAAATATTTTGCCACCTTTTTTCTTGAGATTAAGGGAAACTATTTCATACCCGTGCCCCCTTTTCTTTGACTCCCACCTTCTTCTCAAAGAGTTTTTCCCTAACACGAAGTCGATGTATAAGCATTTACTCCCGTATTCCAACCTCTTTTTTTTCATCTTCTCCCGCCTCGACCTCCTACACTGTTCTCCTAGCCCCCTAGAGTTGACGTCCTGGCGTCCTCTTTTGAGTTCCCCCCCCAGTTCAGACTCAAGTTTGCAGAAAAGATCTCCAACTCCGCCCCCTTTTTTCCTTTTTTCTCCTACCCTCCGCCTCTTCCTCCATTGGCTCATTCCTAATGATCTCAGCTTTTCCCTTGCCCCCTTCAACCCAAGAAAAATATTTATGGCAGAAAACGACCTTTCCTTCCTTTCCCCTTCCCCCTGGTTTTTCCCTTTTCACCACCACCACACGATTCGACGACCCACAAACTATTCGGCACGATCTTTTTCTTAGTCCTGAGAACCTTTTCAGCTTAATACAAAATGGAGCACATCCCTTTTCTCCCCCCCACGTTTTTTTTTAGAGGTTGTCCCAGTTGTATCCTCCCCTTGATCTTGAGTGCCGGTATAGTAAAGAGTCGGTTGGATCCCATTCTCGTTCTCTCACCTCTGGTGGGTTTATTTGCCCTTTTCCTTATGACTTACCGTGTCGATTTTCTTCGATATGTTTCTGTTTATCTGTGGAAATGTCAGAAGCGGGACCCTTTTCCCCGAACCCTCGGACATTTCCTTTAGGCGCTTCCCCCAGTGCCCCCCTACTCTTTTTCCGTTTCTTACTCTTTCCCCTTTTTAATGAAAATTCTGCTCTCCATTGTATATTCGACTTCCCAAGAGTAGATGTCGAATCCCTCTCCGCTTCGGTATGAATCACGTCCCTTGACCCCTTAAGCAGCGTAGCAAGACCCCTTTTTTTCTGATTTCCTTCCTACAGTTGTTCGTGTCCCCTCTTTCCTGGATTCCCAGAACTTTTTTCTATGTTGATGACAATTTTCCCGACCTCCCCCGTCGCCCTTTGCCCCCTCGTCCAGAATGTGAAGTGTAGTAGAAGTCTCCCCTTAAACCGTTCACCCTACCTTGACTCTTTTTCTTTTCTTCTTCTTGCCTCCTCCGAGTAACCCGACATATAGGAGCCCTTGCCGGAGTTCCACGTTGTGAGGATTTTCCCCTTCGGGCCCTCCGATCCCCAGTACATTCCTCTCGGCTGTTCTTTAACTCCGATGATGACCCTCTATCCCCCACAAGTCTCTTCCTCGGACCAGTAACCCCGACGTGGACGACTCCTCTTCCGTAATTTTCTCTCCTTCATCCCCCTGCTTAAACCAGATAATTCTGTTCCAGGTCCTCCCTGTTTGACAGAAATACTAGTACGTTCCTCCCCCTTATTCCTGTCGATTTTCGTTTCACCTCTGCTTGCAGTACGTTCCCCCACCCCCTGTTACCATCCGGTTCAAAAAGCAATAGAGGGCTCCCCACGATTCCCTTCTTTTCAGACCTCCCCCTCATAGTTCTTTTCCCCCTTCCCCACAGCCCAACCCTTCTCCAGATCCATTTAATTCAGAAATGATAGGTCTATTTGAATTGTCCCTTTCAAATTCTTCCTTAACCTCTTGGTTAAATGTTGTTTGTTCTTGGCTTGTCTGATTTTCAATGTCCTATAATTTTTTCTCTTTTTTGTCAGATTAGTTGTGGCATTATTTTAGACCTCCCCGCATTTTTTGTATCAGCTGAGTTGTGGGACGTGTTACCCTTCCGGTACTCCCCCCCTTATCCCTGGTGCGGTTTTTCTTTTCCCTCAATCTCTTTCCACGCTGTATTTTCTCGGATTTTTTCGATCCCTTGAATCCCCCCCCTTTTTGCTTCTTCCTAGGTATCCTGATTTGGCTCAAGAAAATTGCTTTCCCCCTGCCTTTTCTCAAAGTTTCGGCGAAAGGATCCTCTTTTGAAGGCCCATAGCCCCTTTTCTTTGTCTGGAACTCTTTCCTTTTGGAGATATTTTGTTGACGATTGCGTCGACCATCTGTCTCTTTTCTGCTCTAGTCTTTGCTCACTCCTTTTTTTTTCTTGGCACTAAAAAACGTTTCAGAATTCCCAGTTTTGTCCGTTTCTCCCCTTTTCCTTGCGTTTTTTCCTGCCCCATGTGTGTTTCTATTTCAAGATACACACCTTTTCTCTCAGACGACTCGGCAAGTTTCCCCTGCGCTTTCTGATCCCTTTTTGGTTCGTACTTTCCTCCCTTTATGTTTCTTATGGTGGCGTCTTCCCTACCACCACAATAGGGCTGCTCGGGTCCTGACCCCCCCTTCCCCTCCCCTGGTTTTCTTACTACCCCTCCCCTTTTCGATTCGAGCGCCCCACCAAATCTATCTGAAATTCACTCCCGCCAAAGGATGTCCTTCCCTCTCTGGCAGCCCCCTTTCTCCTCCTAAGTTGGCGAATGCTTATGCGTTCCTCTTTTTGAAGCTAGTTCTTTTCTTTCGATCCTCTTTCTTTGCTCTTGGAGACCAGGGCCGGTGTGGGTTGTTAGGGTATGAACGTCTCCTCCCTTTTTGGTATCCCCCCTAGGAGACCCCCTCCTTCTCTATCTTGAAGGAAGTGGTTCTTTCCTTTGCCCCCGATGATTTTTCCTCCTCTTTTCTGACCCCTCCCATTATTGTCTCTTCTACTGTTTCTCGTGAACTCCCACCCTTCCCTGGGCTTCTCCCCACTCCTCAACTTCCCGTACAGTAACTCTTACTGCACTGTTCCTGCCAAGACACCTTATATGAAGGAGAGTGGTCTCTCCCCCCCGCCTCCGCCAGTCCTCCCTCCATAGTCCCAAGATATCAACTTCTCTATCCCTTCTAGGTCCTTTCTCCCCACTGTAATCCTCTGTACTCCCCATTTCCCCGAGGAAATAATTTCAGTTCTCCCCCTTCCCTCGTTTTCTTGGAATAACGGCCCCAAGACGGTTTTCCCCCTTTCTCCAGTCTCCCCACTCAATACAAATCCTCCTTCCTTTCTTGCCTAGGAAACACCGCCGCAACCCCTCCTTTTCTCTCCCTTTTTATGGCCGCCTAACCCAACGCATCTCTCCAACCATCGCCTTCGGTGTCCTTTTTTGATCCCTTCTCAAACCTCCCCCCCTGCTCCAGGGCAGGAACGTCCCCGCCCTTTCAGAAACACTTGCCAGCTTCTCATTAAGGTCGAGTCTTTTTCCCGGAAATCTTCCCTCTCTTTTATCTAAATTGGCCCTTGCTCCTTTTTGGCGTTCTCGAAAAGTAACTCCCCTCCCGTAATGCCTAAAAGCCCTTTGGTTTTTTTTAATCGTGGTTCTCTCCCTCTGGCGCGCTTTTATTTACAGGTGGGCCTGCCCTCGTGTCGTATATATATGAATAGTAGTCTTTTTTCTAGACTTTTCCTTATGCACCTTCAGCAGTGAGAAGAGGATCGCTTTGCGTGACATTCTTTTTTTTTTCATCGTACCGCCTCTTATAGTTGGACGGCACCTCCGATTTTTCTTCCACTCCTAATCCTCCCTATCCTGCTTGCCGATGTTTACGACGCTTTCTAGTTTCCTTTCTGGGAGACTCCCTCCTCAGTCAATCTCACCAATTGTACCCAGGCCCTTTTTGACCCTTCCCTCCTTTTTCCGGAGGCTGCAAGAGACCAGCCCCCTCCTTCCGTATCTTCAGGTGATTTTCTCTTGTTCGCCTCCAGTTTCCTTCTCTTTATTTTCCCCCCTTCTCCTTTGAGTTTTCTTTTCCGTTACATCAATGTAAAAGGTTAGGGGAACCACTTTTCGACCCCTCCCCTCCCGGTGGACCAGTTCCTCCGAGGTTGGTACCGCCCTTCTAATAAATATTAGCTTCTTATCTCCTCCTTTTTTGGCTCCTTCCCCCTCCTTCGCCCGAACGACGCTCTTTCCAATCTTCTTCATCTGAAGTGGGACTTAATAGTGTTCGGTTTCCAATCTCCTTCCCCCCTTCCTGAATATCGACATCGAAGCAGTCCACCAAGGGGTGTTCCCCTTGGCTCCTCTCCGCAAGTGTCCCTCATTCCCTTCCTGCCTGTTCCTTGCTCCAGACAAAGGAACCTACCCTAACCTTTTCCCTCCCCTTATTTTGGCCCCTCCACGAGCCGTCTTTGAACTAATCCCCTCAGAGAAGGTTTGCGTTACGTTTCCCCAATACCACCTCCTTCTCATATCCTTTTCCCCCAAGATGCTAGCTGAGATTCGTTCAAGGTGGCACTGCTCCTAAAACATGGAGTCTTTCCAACCCCCATATCTCTTCCCCCCCCTTTTGTTGTTGCTCGTCTTTGCTAGGCAATTGGAGATACTCCCCTTACCACCATTTTTTTTAGTGAATTTTTACCCTTTTCCCCACTCTCTATCGTTTTGGCTCAAGGTAGTAGATAAAGGATATTTTTTTTGAACCCCTGACTAAACATTCTTTTCTTGCCGTCCCTTTATACTTTTGTAGAGATAGGCGTGCGTTTGAGTTTGAGGGTCCGGGTGACTCTTTGTTTATTCACTTCTCTTCCAATGAACTACATTGAGTGCATTCTTATTCGTTCTTAGCCTCACACTTGTTGACAGTGTTATGCTCGGTCGATCCTGGACCGTACCCCACCTTCTTGTGATTCTCTTTTCCCTTTCTTTTCCGACCCTCCTCGTCTCTTGTCACTCCCCCTGATCCAGTGCGTTTTCCCTTTAGGTTCTCGTTTTTCTACATTTCCCCCTCCTCTCTCGAGTTCCCGCAATTGCAGTCGCTTTAGAATTGAGGGACCGTTTCTTTTTTTCCCTTTTGATCTACTCCTTTTTTTTCCCCGACCCTTTTCGACATGTGCTTACACTCTGAGATCCTAACCGTCTACGGTTCCCCCCTCTTTCCTTAACTTGTCCCCTCCTTTCCTGACAATCTAAAAGCCCAGACGATAAGTTCCGACTTTCTGGATGTTCTCAGCTCCTCTGACCCCGACAATATCTTCGCAAATATTTTTAAAGTTTATTCGGATTCTTCGGAGTTGACGAGTATCTTTTTTACCATTAAGATAGAAAGCCTTTGGACTCGGCTTGCTTTTCCCTCTGATGCCCTCTTCTGAGTTTTCTCACCTCTTCTTCCCAACCTCATTTGGAACGGGAAGAGAGAACTCTTCCTGTTCCCTCTGATTACTCTCTTTTCTCCATCATCTTAGGCTCACTTCATCTCCGCCAGAGCCCTTGCCCCTCCCAGTCAGAAGAGCTCAGGTCTTTTTCAAAGGCCAATTAGTCAGTCCCCTTTAACCCCCCTTTTTTGGAATGAACACACCTCACTTCCTCTCCCTCCTACAGCTGGCGCTCCTGATTACTTCCAGTTCTCCCCCCTAATTGAATTTTCTTGACTCTAACGTTAACCTCCCAAACGTCTCTTCTGCGGCACTTTGCCTCTCGTTCCTTTGGACTTAACCTTGTACCAGGAAATCTGTCTTTTTTATCTGCATTAGGATTTCCTCTTCTTTCTTTCACTTTTTGGTCTGATGCTTGTGGAATTTTCCCTCTTCGTCACAGCGCATGGGGTGTGTTGTTCTAATGTTCTTGAGTGTTGGTCGTTCAAAACGCCACCCCCTCGGAAAATACCTCCTTTGCCTTTTTTCTCTGTCCCTCCCCCCCGCCGCCTTGAACTTCTGCGCTGTGTATTCTTTCGCCTCCCCTCACCCACGTCTGGTGGCCTTTCCTTGTGCCAATTCTCACTTTTTCCCTCCCTAACACTTTTCCGCTTTCTTTGGGCTTCGGAAAACGTTAAAGAGGTAAACAACGTCCTTTCTCTCTCTTTCTGGTTTTTCTTCCGCTTGCGTTCTTCTTATGGGGTGACGTCTGTCTAGTAATGATTATTGTGAGGTCAAGAATTTGCCCTCATGTTTCTGACCCTGTTTAAGACTTCATTCCGGTAGTTCTCCTGTTTTCTCTTCTCTCTCGTCTCAGGTTTTTTTTTGGCGCTTTTCACTTCTACGAAGACTAGTTGATATTCGTCTCTGACTCTCCTAAGGTGGCAAAAGAAACAATTGTCCTTTACCTCCCCCAGGGTTCTTTGTCATCCTTCCCACCCCCCTAGTGAGGACTATCACGAAAATTAAAAACGTCTGGGCTCGACCTTTCCTCGAACCACCCTCTTTCTTATTTTAAGACCCAGAAAGTCTGTCACCTGAAATGAGCGCTTCCCTTTTTTTACTCTTCCCCTTTTGTTGTTTTCCCCTTTCTCCTTAGTGCAGACGTTTCTTTCTGACGCGGTGCTTGTTTTTTCTGATGTCGTGTCTGAGACCGTGTCGACTGGAAGACCCCTTTCTGTAATTTCTCTGAGCTCCCTGACTTTTGTGCCTGACAAACCCCTCTCTTTCCAATCTTTTCCCGCTTTTTTTTCTTGTCTTTCAAAACACTTTTACGAAGTCTCTCTCCCGATCACGGCTTGTCGGCTTATACCGGTTATTCGTTCCCCCTATCCACCTCCAGGCTCCTTGTCACGGAGCCCTTCACCCTTCATTTCACCTCGGATTTCCTTCCCCGGTTTTTCCAAGCAAACTAGTGCCTTCGTTCTCAATAATCGGGCCAGAAAAGAGGTCCAGCTTCGTCATCCTTTTTCTCCTACCAACCCCCCCTCCTTTCCGGGATGAAAAAACCTTTTTATCGCCGTCCCCTCTGGTCCCCTTTCCCATCTTACGGTTCCGTCCAGCCAAAAAGGGCCCACCCCCGCCTCTTGGCTTTTCCAAAAATAGAGTACCTTTCTCCTACTACACTTCCCCCCCCCCCTTTGTGCTTAGTAGAGGAGAACACCTCCTATTCCCCCTCCTTGCTTTTTTCTCACGAAACTTCCACAATAGTGATTATTTTTCCTTTTCTATTTGGGTCCCCAAGAAGCTCTTCCCATTAGGACGGTTTTTCTTGAACTCTGGCTCATTCATCACACTGTCCCCCCAACCGAAAGCCGTTGGATTCCTTCTCCTACCTTTCTCTCCCTGAAAAGGGAAATCTTTCTTGACGATTTCCCTTGCCCCTCTTTCCCTCCATGTCTTCCCACCTTCAAGTTGCTCGAACCGACCTAAATGAAGTCCTCTTCTGACCCGTGGTTTTCTCTCTCGGGTCCTTGTACCGTCTTGTGTGAATTCATTCATCCCCTCCTTGACCGTTTACGACGCTGCCTCCTTTTTCGTCGTTCTTCAAGTACCGTAGTTATTGGCCCTTTCGCCCTTGGATCTTTAGAGACTTCTCATATCCTTGGAGAGTAGCTCTTGGCCTTCCTCTCTGTGTCCTTCTACTAATCTTTTTTCGCCCACTCGATCGGTGTGCAACCCCCAGATCAAGGCTCTTAGTCCTCCTTAGATTACTTTCCTTTTTCCCCCCTCGCCGGCAACATACATTTTGGAAATCCCCGCTCACTTTTCTCGTGGTCCCTCTCTCTAGGCCCGGTCTCCTGACAAGAGTACAGCCATCAATCTTATCCCCCGGGTGACGGTTCGCTTGGCTACTCCAAGTTCACATTTTCGCACGGTGGCGTTCTCGCTTCCTTTTTGAGTTTCTCCTCTTTCCCTTTCCGATTTTTCTTTGACCAACTCTCCTTCCCCCTTGTGACCCTACTCAAGGTCTTTTCCGCATTCTCCTTCACCTTTCTCCCGTGCCCCCCTCCCCTTTTCCCAAAGGACTTTTTTCTTCCTACCCTCCCCCGACACGTTTCCTACAAAGATTCGACCTACCTACTCCTATCATATTTTCGGTGCGCCACCTTTCCCAGTCACTTTTTTAACTCCTCCCCCCCCCAAAGTGTTGGCAATGGTATAGACCCTTCAGGCCCCCTGATTGCCCCACCCCTTCCTCCTTTGTCCTCTTTTAATCTGCGCGGGACAGGAAATCCTCATCCCCTATCCTTTTTTTTGTCCTGACAATGAGACGGTTTCTTTTCCTAGTTTTTTTTTCCCAATCCCCACACGATCTTTCTCTCTTGGAGCTGACGGCAAGAGAGTGACTTAGACTTGCACTCTATTTTCCAAGGAGATCCCCACTTCATAAAATCCCCTTTCCTACTCTTTTTTTTCTCGATGTTTTCTTCTCCATTTTTTGATATAGCCGTCCCCCGTTCTTTTACTCGTCCCAGCGGTGACGGATCGGTTGACCCTTTCTTCCTTTCTTTGACCAGTTCCCTCCCCCCTTTCTTAGTCTTGCTCTTAAAAGTGCCTTGGCTTCCCTGAAGTCGGTTTTATTTTTGGCCACCCTGGCTTTTAAAAGCGGAGATTTTCTCCTTCTTTTTGTGATCCCCTCTTTCCGGATTGTAGGTCGGCCCCCCCGTGCCCACCTTTTTTCTCTGACTTTCCTGTCAAAAGTTCTGCCCTGGGGCCACCCTCCCCTATCCCCCTCCCTTTGTCAAAGAGTATATTTCGTCATCTTCAATCCTTTTCCCCGTCTTGATGACTTCCCTTTCCCCAACTGATCTCCAGCACTTGATCGCAGCTTAGAGCCTTTTGGAAGACCTCCGGCTTTTCTCCCCTTCCCCGACGCGGTCAAAGAACCTGTTTTTCCTTCCCCATAGTTTTATCCTGCAAGCTCAAAGTAGCCTTGCCCCTTACTTTTCCTTTTCCCTTCGCGTAGAAAATCGTCCGTCCTCCCTCCTTCGTTTTGCGGTTCTTTCTCTCACGCCTCCCGTCAATATCTGCCTCCCGTTTTTCACCAGTGAGGATTTGCTTTGAAGATTTAAACTCTTTTCATTCGACCGGTTGATCCCGTCTTCTTTTTATTACTATCGTCAGTGTTCGACAATCTTTCTACCACCAGAAACGAGTTGGCTCCTCCTAGCACCGGCCCCCGCCCTTCTATGAGGCCTCTCCTCAGCACTGCGATAGTTGCCAGTCGTCCATCTTCCTCTCCTGAAGCTCCTCAGTGATCCTCTGTTCCTCCCCCCCTCGTGCGTCCCTGGTGAACCGTTGAATCCCCTAGCAGCCTCCGCGGAGTAAAAACGAGACCTGGCCTTTCTGAAGTTCTTTCTTGGAGTTTTCGTGAAAACTAGAAAACCCCTTTTCCCACTTTCGACCCTTTTCTTTCTCTTTTTTGGACTTGTCCCTCGTCCCTGAATTCACTTCCCTTTTTTCTGAGTCTCAATTAGGTCTTGTCTGTTTATCCCTTTTTTGTAAGTTGGGCGATGCGATTCTTTTCTTATCAGCACAAAGGTTCGCACCCTTCTGCCTCTTTTTTCGCCTTTCCCGGTTCCGTGGACCTTCCACCTTCCAACTTTCAATAAAGATTGGTTTCGTCTTTTCCAAGCCCTAACGCGAATAAAGTTCTGTTTGGAGTTCTCCTTCTGTTCCCCACCTTTTTTTCTTTCGGCCAGACAAACGCTTAATATGGCAAAGCCCGAGTGAAGAGTGGCCTTTTGGTTTCCGGGTCTTCCTTCCGTCTTTTTTCTCCTTCGCAGCGTCCGGTCTTGAAGGACATATGCGTGTTATTTGTTTTTCCCCTTCTGACGGCTCCTTTTCCTTTCCTTGGAGGCGCCTCGTGAGCAAACCGCCGTTCGTTTCAGTTCTCAAGTTACGTATTCAGAGTTGAGTACCCCTTTCTTGGTCTCTTACCTCCCCACCTGGTAGAGTTGTTGGTTCTATCCTCCCTCTCTTCCTTTTTTCCCTACCCTCCTCCCCTTGGCTCTTCACGTCGTCCCTCAATTGTGGCCAGGAAACCTTGTCAGTAAAGTCTATCTTTTCGTTTTTTTAGTAACCCAAAAATCCTTTGGGTTTTGGCAGTCCCGCCCCCCACCCTTCTTTTGGCCCCTCTTCCTCCCCTGTAGCCCCACTCTCCACCCCTCTTTTCTAGCACTAACATCCACCTGCGCGTAACGCTGAGCAGA
>Ga0179591_1490606_pt1 | contig 11171 bp, 15 predicted proteins | sample CZOMad2_1_08_16f_FD_182891 | JGI IMG/M metagenome (GOLD analysis project Ga0179591, IMG submission 182891) | Vadose zone soil fungal communities from Angelo Coast Range Reserve, California, USA - CZOMad2_1_08_16fungal (PacBio error correction) | ecosystem: Environmental > Terrestrial > Soil >... | reverse complement strand
ATGTCAACGGCGTATGAAGGAACGCGGGTCGAGTGAGAAGAAGGCGCGGGGATTCAAGCGCGGCTTGGGCTACGGCGAGATGTCTTTGTGTATAGGGTCAAGGTTGCCGCCGAAGAGAGCGTGGCCATGGCAGCATTGTTAGTTTGTAGATCGCGGAGAAAAAACGATGATTGGACGCGAGCATCAACCTGTAGCACACGAAGGGCACAAAAGGTTCAAAAAAGGACACTACGGCAGGGAGGTGTGAGCGGTGATGCGCCGCAGATTGCCAGAGTAAAGTAAGAGATTCTTCGCTGCGCTTCACAATGACAAGGACAGGATGTTAGCAATTAGGCGAGAATATTTGTTGGTGCTGCAAAAGTGCAACAGCAACCGCCTTGCCCCTCGACTTCGCTACGCTCGCTCGGGTGAAGAGTTGGTGGCGGCGAGCAGATTGCAGCAGGTGGTAGGATTCTTCGACTGCGCTCAGGATGACAATCCGGGGTAGATGCGAATTAGATTGCAGAACCATAGGGGTCCCTCGCTTCGATTCGGAAAAACTTGTTGCACCGTCTTCGGCTTGTCATTTTGGCTACTTGACGCGAAGAAGTTTATTGCGTAGCGCGGTGCATGAGCGCGATTAAAAAAAGTGTTGTTCCACTTATCACATGGGAAATTTCTGTAGTAGTCATGGAACACGAAATTGCATCATCACCGAAAAAGTTCGCATCGCCATAATTCCAAATAATCTGCCAACGCCCTCGGCCCTAGGTAAAAGGAAAATAAATGCCTAACCTTATCGAGTGGTCTTTTTTCATTTGATTGACCGTTGGCTGGTTAGAGTTGTTTTGCCCCGAGCGTGATGTTCCCGTGCGTGAATCAGTGCACCGAGCGGTTGAACTGAAAGTCTTTAAGGCCTGAAGAATAATTGTCGCTAACGTCAACTGCCGCCGCCGCCGCCAACCCTGGCTCCAGACCGGGTGCCCTGGAAAAGAGATCAATCGCCACTCTCTTACGACACATGGCTTAGCCAACGCGCTATAGCCATTGCGACGGCGGCATCCTGTTTGTGCGCGGGCCACACGGCGGAAATCGCCACATCGGTGAAAATACGCCGACCTCATTAAAGAGCGACGATGGAAAAAACTCTGGTCGATGGAGTTTGATGATGTGCCGTGTGACGCGGAGGAAGACCGACGGCGTAGCAGAAACATGATGGCGCCAACGTGACTATGAAGCACGACGGCGGATTTCGCTCCGGCAAGTACGATTCGGCGAATGCACCTGCACGAGGGATCTGCGGGCGGGAGCGGGCCGATCAGCCAATGGCGTTCGACTGGGGGATACGGGCTGCGCAGTTGAATTCGAAAGGACACGCTGCACGAATTCGTGATCGGTTACGGAACCAGTCGAAGCATGCTGCCGCGCAGGCGGTGGCGGAAGTCCTTCAAAGGACTAAACCCCGCTGTCCTATAGGCGGCGTTGGTATGGGCAAGACCATCTGATGCAGGCGATTGGCCATGAGGTAAAGAAGCACCTTGCCCATGCGTCGATTGGACTTGTAGAACGAGAAGTTCACCAACGAGATGATCAACTCGTGGCGTTACGACAAGATGGGGGGGGGGGGGGGGGGACTAAGTTCCGCGACAAATTCCGCAATGTGGCATATCTTTTGATCGATGACATTCAATTCCTGCGGAAAGAGCGCACCCAAGGAAGAGTTCTCACACGTTCAACGCTATGACTGAATCGTGAAGCAGATTGTGATCGCGAGTGCTCGTCCGCGAAGGAGTTGTAAGGATCTGAGGACAGCTGCCGCTAGTCGATTCGAGTGGGGTTGATAGCGGAACCAACAGCCGGACCGTGGAGACCGTAAGGTAGCCATCCTGCAAAAGAAGGGTTAGTCGGAGAGAGTGGCAACTGCCGACGGACGTGGCGTGTTCATCGCGTCAGAAGTCAGGACGACTTCGCGAACTCGAGGGGGCAATGATTCGTCTGGTTCCCTACTGCTCGCTGACGTGCGCGCGAGGCACGTCTGAGCACGCACAGCAGGTGTTTACGCAAGTTCATGAGCAACAGGTACGGAAGATTTCAATCGAGAGCATCCGAAGGCGGCTTTCAAGAACGTTTGGGATCCACAGCAGAGATCAAAGCAAAGAACACCTCGCGCCGGTAGTAGTGCCGCGCTGGGAGATTGCCATGTACCTGGCGAAGGCAATTTAACCGATCTCATTGGCCGCAGATCCGGTAGGCAGTTGGCGGCAAGCACCATACGAAAAAGGTGATGACGTCAGTGCGGGCAGCTACGCGAGATTAGTATTTCGAATGTCAGGAGGTCGTCTGTGGAACGCGAGTTCGTCGGTTTGTCTCGCAAGGCTGATGGATCCGTACCGAACACCGTGTCACGGTTTGCGGGGCGATATAGAACTCCACGAGCTGGACCCGCCGTTTGCGCTAACCGCGTCGTCGCGGCGTCGAAATCGAAAAGCTCTGGGCCATGGTGATCCCTACCCCACCGGAGGCCGACGGAGGGATCCGGTCTCGACAAGATTTACGGGGTGACGGTGGCGACGAAGACTGCAGATTGTCTGGAACAAAAGCTACCGGTTTTAGCCGCCGACGGCCAGATCCCACACCCGGCTTTGGCTGATGCCGGATACGTCGTGTGGTGACAGCACATTCGCCGAAGTGAAACTGTTGCGGGATTTCGCCGGGACCCCAAAATCGCAACAGTTTTTCACGGCTCGCCCGTAAGGGGCTAGGCGGTCTCGGTTGATCGGGCGCTCGACCCCAGCTCCTAGGTGCGCAAGCTTCTTGCCGACGACATCGATGGGATGCTCAGCGTTCTCCTTGCGCAGCGCTCGAGCTGCTTGTTGCCGCCTACCTCGGACGTTGGCGACGAGCTTTTTGACGAAGATCCGTCTGAATTCGCGCAGGATCCGCGCATCAGCTCCTGGCGGTCGGCGTCGATCACTAGAGGCCCCGACAGTATATCCGCCGACTCGGCGGTGTGGACACCGAGGAGTTCATCGGCGATGCCGCCATCGTACATCAGATCGACGATCAGCTGAGCTCGTGCAGCACCTCGAAGAGCCATCTCCGGCGGTAGCCCGCCTCGACACATTACGTCGAAAAACCCAGCCTTCACCAATTCCTCGGTGCCACCGCAAATACGGCCTGTTCGCCGAACAGGTAAGTTTCCGTTTCGTCTGTGAAGGTTGTCTTGATGACAAAGGCCCGGGTGCCAACCGATGCCCTTGGAGTAGGGACAAGCGGCCAGCGCCTCGCCCCGTGACGGTCGGGTTCTTGTCGACGGCGATCAGAAGGGCACCCCCTTGCCGTCGACGAACGGGCGATCGCACAAGTGCCCGGACCTTTCGGCACTGCAAGTGCTCGCTGACCAGGCCTAGAGCCGCTCCTCGAAAATTCTTCCCTTTGAGAACTTGGTCTAGAGGGTGTATTGCGATGATGCGCACGTAGCAGCTGGTCAGACCATGCTCCAGCAGGTGCGCTGTTGTTGAAAATATTGTAGAGATCAGCCGTCGGATGAGTCCGCCGCTCTGTGCGATATCGGTGATCGAAGCGGTGGGAGTAGCCCTTCTCGGCGAACACGCGCGTCGCCGCGGCGAGGATCGCGTATAGCGGTCGCGATGCGCTTCGGAATGCTCGCAGCATCAGGCGCGGGGAACGTTACGGAAAAAAAACGTGAAATGCGTGCGCGCCCCAGCCGGGCATCTCCCGGGCGGCGCGGGATTTCACAGCGACCCTCTTGGATTGGCATTATTGAATCGCTTCACTTTGGAGTTCAACGCAAAGGCGCCCCGCAGGGCAGCGAAAACAGTTTGCGGAGAGAAACCAGGCGAAGCGACGAGGACGCGGTCAATTCGCTCGCCGCGAACGGTTCGTCTCCAAGCCCGAGCAGGAAGAATCCCGACAGGCGACCGCTTTCGCCGAAAACGAGCACTGGGCCGCTGACAGCAGAAAGCTGGACGGACGAGGATGGTGGCCGCGCAAGCGATCCGGCGATCGCCAGAATGGGTTTCCTCGGAGTGAGCGTGCGGTAGCGGGCGAGTTCGGCGGCGCCGAAGCGATTTTTTTTCACCTCGGGCCCGGACGAGCAGGGGCTGGCGCGCTGGAATCCGGCGGGTCGCGTCAGGAGTGGCGCACGAGAACCTGTGCGTGAAAAAACATCGCGCGGAACGGGTCGCAGGGATCTCGCAAAGCGCTATCTGCCAAAAACTCTGCTCAGGCAGCGCGATCGGCGCGCTCGGCCCCTGAACCGAGCCCGGTGCCGACAGACGCGCTCGGCGCAATGGCGACGACGCGCGGCCGCGACGGCGATCATTATGTGTCAAGCCGCAAGCTCTACATCACCAATGGCCCTGGTGGGCGAGGTGCTGACTCAGTTACGCCCAACAAGACCGACAAGACCAAGGGCCGGAAGGGCATTCGGCGTTCAATAGTCGAGAAGGATTTCCGGGATTTTTAAGTCGAGCAGAAGCTCGACAAGCATGGGCTTGTGGCAGAACCCCGCCGAGTTGCTGTTCGAACGATTGCCGTTGCCGGCCGACAATTCGCGTCGCGAGAGGAACGCGGCGTAGCCGTGGTTTGATGAGGCGGCTCGATCTGAGCGAGCCATCGTCCGATGACACTCTCGGCATGCGGAGCGCGCGTTCGCGATCGCCCTCGACTACGCCAAGACGCGCAAGCAGTCGGCAAGCGCACGGCGAGTTTCAATGGTGCAGGCCAAGATCGCCGACATGTACACGGCGATCGAAACGTGCGCGACTATTGTTACCGCACAACGGAGGAGGCGACTGACCTCGAGGGATCGCGGGGTGGAAGCGGCGAATCCACAAAATGAGGCATCGTGCATCTCTACGCGGCGGAAAGCTGCACAAAGTCATCAGCGCCGCCGGGCAGGTCTTCGGACGCGCCGGCTACATGCGCGAGACGCGATCAACCGGCTCTACCGGGCGACGAAGATGCTGGAGATTGGGAGAGGGACCGTCGGAGATCAGGAAGCTGATCATTGGGGGAGTGATGAGGGGGGGAGACTCGGGGCCGGCTCCTTCTGGAGCAAGCGTGAATACAGGGGCCAAAAGACCGCGGTCCCGCTTTCCTGCCTTCGCTGAAGCTTACGGCGGAACTAAGCACCAAACCCCGCCGAAGCATCGTGCGTAGGCGGGTGCGGGGACGAGCGGACGCGAAATAGTGCGTACTCCCCAAACCACTCAGGCCGCGGGATAGTCCACTGATCGCCCCAGATCGGGTGCCGCCATCGCCGGTACACGACATCGCAGGTCTGAGCACCTGACGGGCCCCGCCAGGTAGCAGACCGCATCGGCGATATCGCGCACGTGCAGAGCGTTCATCAGGTGGAGCGTGGCAGCGCCTTGCGGGCTTCCTACGAAGAGACGTTCATGCCATCGGTGGTGAAAAATGCCGGCGGGCAATCCGCAGGCGGCGATCGACTTTTCGCCCGAAAGGCTGGATGGAATGCCGTCATCGACACCAATCTGAACGGACCGGAGAGCATGATGCAGCAGGCGGGCGGCGCTGCGTGATGCCAGCGCGGCTGGTGCGATCGTCATATCGTGAAGGTCGTCTCGCGCGCATTGCCGGGCGTCGCGCATACAGTGCGCGGCGCGAGCGGGCGTGATTACTCTCGAAGACCGTGCGCGATCGAATGGGCCGCCGCCGGGATCCGGATCAATGCGTGCACCGGCGCGAGATCGCCACGATGGGCATGAACGGTCTATTCGGAGGGAAGCCCGGCAAGGCGATTTGCCACGTCCAACCTGATGAGCGCTTCGGCGGACGTGCGCGATATCGACGATGCGGTCTGTACCTGGCGGGGCCGTCAGGTGCGTTCATGACCGGCGAGGGTCGTGACGTCGATGGCGGCACCCAGGATCTGGGGGGCGATCAGTGGACATCCGCGAGGAAGATGGTTGGGGGAAGTAGCGCACTATTCGCGGTCCGCTAGTCCCCGCGACCCGCCTACGCACGAGGGTCGGCGGTGTTGGATTGCTGCGTCCGCCGAACTTACAGCCGAAGGCGAAGCGGGGAACCGGGTCTTTGGCCCCTGGATCCCGCTTGCGCAGGCAGGGCCGGCAACGAGGTTAACCCCCGCATCAATCCCCACCAATGATCAGCTTCCTGCTCCGACGTTCCCGCCCCAATCTCCAGCGCTTCGTTCGCCGGTAGAGCCGGTTGATCGCGGTCCGCGCAGTAGACGGCGCCGACGAAAGAACCTGCACGGCGTCGGAGATGACTTTGGTGCAAGCTTTCCGCCGCGTCGTATAGAATGCAAATGCCGTCAGTTTGTTGATGTCCGCCGCTCCACCACCGCAGACCTCGAGGTCATTAGCCTCCGCCAGTGTGCGTAACAATAGTCCGCATCCGTTCGATCGCCGTGTACATGTCGGCGAGCTGCATGCCACCAGTGAAAATCGCCGATGAGCTTGCCGAACTGCTTTGCGGTCTCTGGCCGTAAGTCGAGGGCGAGCGCGAAACGCGCGTTCGCCATTGCGGAGGATTGATCAGCGAGACGATGCTCGCTCAGACGAGCAAGCCTAATCAACACGGATACGCCCGGCGTTCTCGTCGCCGACGCGATGGCGGCGGGCACACACGGCATCGTCGAACAGGCAAACTCGGCCGGTGGTGCTGCCACGAAAGCCAATCTTGTCGAGCTTCTGCCGCCGACTTTAATCCCGGAACAATACTTCTCGACGATGAACGCCGAAACGAAATGCCTTCGGCCCTTGGTCTTGTCGGTCTTGGCGTTAAATGAGAGCACTAGGCCACCGGGCCATTGGTGATGTAGTGTAGGAGCTGCGCGCCAGAGCACATTAAATCGCCGCGCGCCGCGCCGGTCGTACAGGCCATTGCGTCCCGAGCGGTCTGAGCGGCACGGGATCGGTAGGCAGAGAGCGCCGACGCGCTGCGTCGCCAGAAGTTTGGGCAGATAGCGCTTGCGATATCCTGCGACCCGTTGCGCGCGATGTTGTTCAAGAACAGGTTCTAGTGCGCACGTAGCGGAGCGCCGAACCGCCGGGGGATTCCAGCGCGGCCAGCCCCCTGCGCGATCAGGCCCGGAGGAGAAAAAAATCGCTTTTTGTCGGCGCGACGAACTTCGGCCCGCCCCCGCGACCGTCACCGACGAGGAGGGAAAACCCAGCGGCGACGCGCCTGCATCGCTTGCGGCCGGCACCATTCCTCGTCGTCCATCTGTTGCTGCAGCGGCCACCACAGCTCGTTTTCGGCGACACGCAGAGGTGCAATGCATGATCGAGGATGCTCTCCTGATCGGCAGTGAGACACGAAAGCCGCGTTCGCGCGATGCGAATTGAGCCGGTCTCGTCCGGCTCGCAATGGGGTCTCCCAAAACTGTTTTCGGCCTTGCCCTGCGGGCGCCTTTGCGTTTGGACATTCCAAAGTGGGATGAAGCGTATTCATATGGCAATCAAGAGGGGAGCGGGGGGAAATCCCGCGCAGGACCAGGGAGGATGCCCGGCATATGGCCCCGCGCACGAAAAATTTCCCGTTTTTCCGTAACGTTCCACCGCGCCTGAGCCTGCGATCCGTCCGAAGCGCAATGGCGACCGCATGACGCGTTCCTCGCCGCTGCGACGCGCGTTGTTCGGAGAAAGGCTACTCAACCGCCTAGATCACGAGTCGCACAGGCGGCGGACTAGCGACGTGTTGATATACAAATATTTCACCCAACAAGGCGAACCTGCTGGAGCATGTGCGACCAGCTTCTTTACGTGCCGCATCATCGCCGACCTCGAGACAAGGTCTCACAAGGGCAAGAATTCTCGAGGAGCGGCTTACGTCCTGGTCAGCGAGAACTTGCACGTGCCGAAGGTCCGGGGAATTGGTTGGTCGCCAGTTCGTCGACGCAAGGGGGTGCCCGTCTATTCGCCGTCGACCAAGACCCGAGCGGGTGGTAACGGCGAGGCGCTGGCGCTGTCCTTACGCCAAGTGCAGCGGTGGAACACGGGCCGGTGTCATCAAGGACAACCTTCAAAGACGAAAACGAAACTGACCGGTCGGCGAACAGGCCGTATTGTGCGGTGGGCACCGAGGAAATTGTGAAGGCTGGTTTCGACGTGTGGTCGAGGCGGGATACCCGCCGGAGAGGCCGACTCGAGGTGCTGAACGAGCTCAAGCTGATCGTCGATCTGATGTACGAGGGCGGCCATCGCGCGGACGGATGCACTACTCGGTGTCCGACACGGCCGAGTTCGGCGGAATTGTGGGCCGCGAGAGTGATGACGCCGGAGCCAAGTGAGGATGCGCGGTAATACATGCGCGACATTCAGGACGGCAGCTTCGTCAAAAAGTCGTCGCCAAACGTCGGAGGGCGGCGGCAAACAAAGCAGTAGAGGCGCTGCGCAAGGCGAACGTGAGCATCCCCCATCGAGGTCTCGGCAAGAAGCTGCCGACATGATGAGCTGGGTAGAGGCCCCGATCACGAGCCGCCTAGCCCGGAGGCGAGAGGAAAAATGGGACGAATTTTACTGGCGAAATACCGCAACAGTTTCAGTTCGGCGAATGTGCTGTCACCCAGCGTTATCCGGGCATCAGCCAAAGCCGGGTGGGGGATCTGCCGTCGGGCGCGACCGGTTTAGCTTTTGTTCCGAGACAATCTGACAAGTCTTCGCCACCGGGTCCACCCGTAGTAGGAACGCGTCGAGAACCGGATCCTCCGGCTCTGCTCCGGTGGGTTAGGGATTAGCATGGCCCAGACGCTTTTCGACGCCGCGCGACGCTCGGTAGCCGACAACGCGGGTCCAGCTAGTTAGAGGTCTATCTCGCCCACCCGCAAACGTGACACGGTGTTCGGTACGGATCGATCAGCCCTTGACGAAACGACGAATCGCGTCCGACATGACGACTCCTGACAGGTAGATTTACTAATCGCGGCGTAGCTGCCAGAGACGCATCCCGTCGTTAGGGTGCTTGCCGCCCAGGCCTACGATCTCCGGAAATGAGCAATCGGTAATTGCTTCGCCGGGTACATGCAATCTCGACGCGGCACTACTACCGAGCGCGAGTTCTTCTTTGCTTTGATCTCTGCGTTGAGCATCCCAAAAAAATGTTCTGAAACGCCTTATGGATGCCTATCGATTGCATCGTCCGTACCTGTTGGATCATGAAATTGCCGTAACACTGCTGTGCGTGCTCAGCGGGGTCTTGATTTCTCCGCGCCGTCAGCGAGCAGTAGGCGACCAGACGAATCCTTCCCCTCGAGTTCGCGAAAACGTTCGTCCTGACATTCTGCGCGATGAACAAGAAAAGTCCGTCGGCAGTTGCAACTCTCTCAGGACTAACCCTTTTTGAGGATGGCTACCTTAGTCTAGGCTCAGGCGTTGGATGTCCGCGATCAATCCCCACTCGAATGACCATGCGAGCCGGTTCGGATTCTGGACAAATCGTTCGGCGGGACGTCACTCGCGATCACAAATCTGCTTCATCGATCATGCAGAGCGTGAACGGGTGAAGACTCTTCCTGGTGCGCTCTTGCCGGCAAGGATGAAATGGCATCGATCAACAAGACATCCCACAATTGCGGAATTTGTCGCGGAAGCTTGATCTTGTAGTAACGCCACGAGTTGATCTCCTCGTTGGTGAAACTTCTGGTCGACAAGAAACAAACGACGCATGGGGCATGTGCTTCTTACCTCATGGCCAATCGCCTGCATCAGAGGCGTCGTGCCCATACAAACCGCCGTATAGGAACAGCGGTTGTAGGCCCTTTGAAGGCCTTCCGCCACCGCATGAGCGCAGCATGAGCGAAAACTGGTTCCCGGAACCGATCACGAGTTCGGGAAAGTGTACTTCGAATTCAACCTGCGCAGCCGTTTATCCCAGTCGAAACGCGAATTGGCTGGCCTGATCGGCCCGCTCCCGCCGCAAGTACCTCGTGCGGTGCTTCGCCGAGGCGTATTGCCGAGGCGGAATCCGCAGTCGTGTCATAGTCACGTTGCGCCATCATGTTTCGGCGACGCCGTCGGGTCTTCCTCGCCGTCACAAAACGCACATCATCAACTCCATCGCCAGAGTGTCCATCGCCTCTTGAATGAGGGTCGGGTATTCTAACCGAGTGGCGAAATTCCGCCGTGGGCACGCGCACAAACGGATGCCGACATCGCATGGCTATAGCGCGTTTGGCTTACGCCTGTGTCGAGAGTGGCGATTTGATGTCTTTTCCAGGGCACCCAGGTCTGGAGCAGGGTGGCGGCGGCGGCGGACATTGACGTGAGCGAATTATTCTTCCAGCCTAAAGAATCAGTTCCAAGCGGCAGTCTGGCAAGATCACGCACGGGATAAATCACGCTCGGGCAAAACACCTCGAACCAGCGGCAAGGTCATCACTAATGAAAAAGAACCCACTCGAAAAGGGTTGAGGAATTCGATTTTCTTTATACTAGGGGCCGAGGGCCGGTGGCAGATTATTGGAATTAGGGCGATGCGACACTTTTTCGTGAGACGGCATTGCGATGTTCATGGTCTAGCAGGAAACATGTCCACAGGGATAAGTGGAACACGCTTTTTTATCGCGCTCATGACACCGCGCTACGCAATAAACTTCTCGCGCAAGTAGAGCACAAATGACCAAATGCCGCAGACTGGTGGCAACCAGTTTTGTCCGAAGCGAAAGCGAGGACCCCCTATGGTTTGCAATCGATTCGCATCTACCCCGGATGGTCATCCTGCGGCAGCAGCGAAGAATTCCCTAACACTCTGCAATATGCTCGCACCACCAACATCTGTCACCCCGAGCGGAGCGTAGCAAGTCAGGGGGCAATGCGGTTGCTGTTGCACTTTGCAGCACCACAAATATTCTCGCCTAATTGCTAACAGCCGGTCTTGTCATTGTGAGCGCAGCGAAGAATCTCTTTTACTCTGCAATCTGCGCGCATTCACGCCTCACACCTCCCCTGCCGTAGTTAGTGTCCTTTTGTGAAAACCTTTGTCCTTGTGTGATCAGGTTGAGGGCTCGCGTCAAATCAGTCGTTTTCCGCTTATGAAGCTACAAAACTACAATGCTGCCATGGAACAGCTCCTTCGGCGGCACCTTTGACACTATACACAAAGGACATCTCGCCGTACCGTAGCCCAAGCCGCGCTTTTGAATCCCGCGCTTCTCATCGACCGCTTCCCTTCATCCCCGCTAC
>Ga0179591_1374933_pt1 | contig 11171 bp, 12 predicted proteins | sample CZOMad2_1_08_16f_FD_182891 | JGI IMG/M metagenome (GOLD analysis project Ga0179591, IMG submission 182891) | Vadose zone soil fungal communities from Angelo Coast Range Reserve, California, USA - CZOMad2_1_08_16fungal (PacBio error correction) | ecosystem: Environmental > Terrestrial > Soil >... | reverse complement strand
TTCGTGATACGGGTCTCCCGACGGTATGTCGCCCGTGACAATCTTGCAGGTGTCGTCCTCCCCTTTTTTTCTGTTTGAGTACTGTCCCTCCCTTTCTTTTCCACCTCCGGCATCTTTATAGAGTTTTTTACTTCCCCACCCACGTGCCCGTTGAGGATGGTTGCCGTGTTTTTTTCTTACATGATTATTGTCCGCTTTTCCCTTCTTGTTTTTGGCTTTATACCCTGCTGATCCCCCCAGTCCTGGCTGGTGGTTTCGTTTCTTTGTGTTACCCTTCCCCCTCCCCTAGGTTTTTCGGTTAAAGATGCCGTTTTTTTTTTACACCTTTTGAACTTTTTGGATATAGTCCCTAGGGCCACTCCTCAGGCGATTTAAAATGGCTTTTTTCTCTTGAGTTCAATTAATCCGTTTTCCTTTCTACCTCCCTTTAGCCCTTGTTCATTTTTGATCCACGCTCAGCTCCTTCACCGCCCTCGGTAATGCAGGTGTCAATAGTGCACTAGTCCTTCAGTTTTTTTTCGTGAGCACAGCCTTCTTGTCTTCAAGTTATGTTTTTTTTTTTTTTCTGACTTTGCCCTGGACCTGTTATAATTGACCGAACCCCCCACCTTCTGATTCACAGGATTCTGGGGGCCCTTTTTCGTTGACCGCCCCTTTTTTTCCTTTATTTTTCACATGAATGCAGTAAGGGCAACCTTTCCTCCCGGTCCTCGTAAAGCGCGTTGGTGGCCCTTCCTTGTCTTTCTCCCTTAAAGTTCACAGATTTCGTGCAACCCCTTTGATATCAGGCTGGTTCGTTCCCCGTTCAGTGTTCTGTAGTCTGGTGAATGGGCCTTGGTTTGGGAAGTAGAGTTATTAGTGTTGTGTAACATCCCCCCCCGTTTCGCCGTGCGTTTTTTTTTGGACGTAGCTTTATTCCTTTTGCGGGTGTTCGGGTTCTTCGCGGTACAGCCGATTCGAGGTTCGTGGCACCCAACACCCCTTTTTTTTTTTTTCAGGTTTTTCATCTCCCCCCTCTTTCTTCCGGGACGTAAACTAATACACCTTTGCGATTTTGATGCCCCTCCTCTGGGGGGATTACCCCAATTTGGAGCGTTTCCCCCGAGTCCTTCCGGATTTTTTTTTCTCCCCCCATAATGTATATCCGGAACTGAGTCCATTCGTTGTTTTTTTTTTTGCTTCAAGATAGTTTTCTTTTCCGAAGTCCGAAACTTTCTTTTCGCTTTTCCTCCCACCCCCTTACGTAGTTCCACCCTTCCACAACCCCCCCCCCAATCGCGTTCGTTTTCGCCGGTCAAGTGAGGGCCTCCGGTGAGTCTTTCCATCCAGTCTGATCCTTTTTCCCCCCCGATTTGCTGTTGTCTGTTATATGGTGGTCTAGATTACTTTCCCCCGCTGAACTCTTTTTTTCTTGTCGCACGTATTGAAGACACTCTATCCCGGTTTGTTGTTGTTGTCGTCAGAGTTGATTTTCCCCTCCCCCTGACCTTTTGATTTCTTGTCAAGAAAGTTACCGTTCGGCTTCTTTTTTTTTCATTTCTATCTAGTCCCCTTCTCATTTAATCACCAGCATTTTCCTTACTGCTTTTCCTTACCTGGGTTTGCTAAACCTGCCTCTCTTTCCCCTTGCCCGCGACTTTCACCGGTGCAGTGTTTAGGTGCTACTACCTGTTCTACCCGACACTTCAGGTGTCCGGTTTCTCTCCTTGCCCTTTTCGATTCGTCCCCCGGCTCCTTACCTCTTTCTGGGACCCGACTATTTTTTGGGGCACCCTGTTTGCCTTTGGTTCCTGTACTCAAGAGGCTTCCACAACTTTCTAATCGAAATTGTTTTACGGTCTGGTCCCCCGCCTCTATTTTTTCAGGCGCCGAGGCTTCGTTCCACCCCCAGGATTGTTTTTTTTCCAGAGTTTCAAGTACTCAGGTGGACCAGACCCTCCCCCCCCCAGTTTGGCCGGTACCTCAATTCTACGGTCCCGGTCAATAACGCTGGGAAGGGGTTATCATTAGGTTACCCTGTGACTTCACCTCCCTAGAATTTTCTCCAACCCTTTGTTTTGAAGCAAACCAACCCCCCCCCCCCCCCCCCCCCCACAACCCCCCCCCTCCCCCCCACACCCCCCACACCCCCCCCCCCCCCCCCCCCCCACCCCCCCCCCCCCCCCCCCCCCCCCCCCCCCCCTACCCCCCAACAACCCACACCCCCCCCCCCCCCCACCCCCGTTCGGGTGCCGAAGCCCCTAAGGGCCCCTTGATTTCCCACAAATCCCTCCCCAAGACTTTGCCCGATTAAATCCTTTCCCCTTTTTCTCCCCATTTGTTTTTTTAGCTTTCCGAGTAGTTCCCTCTCCCACAATCCCCGTGGTTGCCGTCCGGTTGATCAATGTAAAGTTTTTCCCCATTTGATTTGGGGTCTCTCCCTCCCTGCGATAACACCATTCTTCCCGCAGGAATCCCTGTGACCATCCCTGCGCGAACCCCTAAGCCTAGTTTTCTCTTTCCTTTCTTCCGTTCCTATCGTTTTTTTTAGCGGGTTTTGTGTCTCTTCCTTTTTCGCCCATGAACCTTTGAGCAGGTGTCGTCGAGTGACCACCGATGATGTCAAGACGTTTTTTTGTCCTTTCCTCTCCTGCGGTTTATCCCCCTTTTAATTTTCCCCCTCTGTCTATCCCCAACTCAACTGTTCTTCCACCCCCAACCCGACGACGGGGAACACCCAGATTTCATTTCCTCCTATTTTTTCAATTTGATAGGGGAACACCCGGGCTTTCCCCTAGTTCCCCCCCTTTTTTTGTCTCAACTCTCTCCCCTGGCTCGCCGGCGTGGCGACGACTGCGACCTTCAGTTACCGACACATTCGAAGGCCCTTTTCCCCCTTTTTTCGCCCTTTGTTTTTGGACGGAAAGATTTTGATCATGGGCCTTTTTCCTGGTCCTCTTCCCAGAGTCTCACCGGCATCTGTACGGGACAACCCTCACCGCCGGTCATGGGGGGGGCGAACCAACCCCCCCCGTTTACCCTCTTCTGTGGCACCCCCCCCTCTTTGAATTTGGCCCCGAGGTACCTTTTTAAGTCCTTCCCCCTTTTTTCCCTCCTCCCACCTCTCGTCCCACCGATCGGCACCAAGTTGCGGGCGGGGAATGGAACGGCCTTGTCCCTGCCCTTTTCCCCAGCGACAACCCTGGTATTACCCGTCCCACAGAGCTCTTAAGACCCACCACATGATCGCCGAGGTGGGAGTTCCCATTGCCCCTGTGCCTGGTTTTTGGGTGTTTTCCCAAAATTGAGATTCCTGGCCCCACCCCCTATTCGTGGCGCAGTCCCCCCCCACCCCCATGCCTACTGACACAAGTAATGTTATCGGACCCCCTCCGATTTTCCTTTCAAGTCAACCCACCGCGTATGATTTTTTTTTTGATTTCCCCCGAAGATTCATTTAAGTTAACATGGCGGGCCCGGTCCGGGATCGACCCGGGGTAATGTCTAGACCTGTCTTCTTCTTTCCAGACTGGCTTCGTTGTGCCCTTTTCTTTTTGCCTGCCGGTCCCTCTGGCCTAGGACCGTCATCCTACTGCCCACTCCGATGGTTGTCCTTTAGAATAGTTTTTTTTCCTTTCTTTTGCCTCGTGCCCCACTTTCAGAGTACCCCCCTGACTCCCCCCCCTTGTTTTCCTAACCTGTCGGGACCTGTTTTGTGTCCCTCGCCGGAAAACAGGCTGTTGGATTTTTTTTTTTTTTTTTGAGTCCAGAGTTTTTTTCAATGCAGATTTGGCCCCATACTTCTTTTCCGCCTTTCGGAGCCCCGGGTCATCTAGGTGGTCAGTAGACTCCCCGGGCGCCTTAATATACCTTTAATCCACTCTTTTTTTTTGTGTGATCTATTCTTTTTTTTGAGAGGTTACTTTCTCCTGTTCCTATACTCAGGTTACCTGGGCTGTTTTGACCCCAGGGCCATCGGCTGCGCCTATAGTACCTCCCCCCCCCGCCGGCTTCGCGTTTGTTCCTGGCTCACCAGGTAGACCCTGCAATTTTTTTTTTTTTTTCTTTTTTTTTTTTTGTTGGTGGCACGTAGAAAGGTGAGTCCCTTTTTCAAGCCCTGTTTTTCTCCGGGGGATGATCTCCGGACTCTCCTGATTTGAGGGTCCACCGGTCCGGCCCCGTTCGTGACAGGTCTCGTTGGTCGTCCGTTCAGTTCGCAGAAAGAACTTGTTCCGTTTTTGGTGGTTTGTCCTCTAGCCTTACCGTTACGATCAGACCTCCCCCCCCCGTCCGATCCCGCGCCGCAGTTGGTAAGGTTTGAATTGAAAGTCTTCCCCTGCCCCCCCCCTAAGTGGTGGTTGTTGTCTGACCCTTGTAGCTCCCTTCGTAGGTGTGTCCATGCCAGGAGGGTTTCTTAGTTCTCCAGGGTTTTTTTTTTTTCTTTTTTTTTTTTTTTTTTTTTTTTTTTTTTTTTTTTTTTTTTTTTTTTTTTTTTTTATTTTTTTTTTTTTTTCTTTCCTCTTCTTTTTTTTTTTTTTTCCTTTTTCACCTTTCTCTTTCCTTGTTGGTCCTGCCCCGCGACAGTTTTATTGTAAGGGATTCTCCTGGTTTGCCGACTGTCTGGGCCTCTTGGTTTTTTAGAGAACCCTTCCCCGGGATCTTGGTTGTCTGATCACCTCGGGGTTATTGTTTTAGTTATGAGATTTGTTTTTTTTTTTTTCCTGAATAAACAGGGCCGTTGCCCGGGGTCCAGCCGACACATTCGGTTCTTTCTTTTTCTCTCGTATTTGGAGGAAGGCGGTTTCCTTTCGGGCCTATTTGACCATGTTCCTCCGTTGAGTGAGAATCTTCCACACACTGGTTTTTCTTTTTTATTGCCATTGAGGGCGGGTTTTCACCCCTTTCCTGTTGTCAGATCAGTTTGGATTTCCGGGGTACTCCGTCTGCGCGGTGTTGACCTATTCCCTTCGTTCGGGGCACTTCGTAGAAGTTGTCGCTCCCTTTTTGGTTTTTAGTTTCCCATAGGTGTCAGGTTTTGACTCCCATTCTCCCCCTAGCCCCTCCCTGATTATTCTTTCCCCCCCAACCCCCCTTGTACTCTTGGGATTTTTGGAGAAGTTGTTTGTGTCCCCCGACGACCCCTTTCGCCTTCGGGTAGCGGATACATTTCCCGCCTGATCCAGTCTGGCTGGTGGTTTCGGGGTGCTTCCTCCAGGATATCCAGTGAAGTGTCTAAACCCTTAGTGATTATTCTCCCCGGTTGGCGACGGTCGGATGGTTAACCCTGGTCTGGTGAATTCCCCTTGATGAGGAGAGGAAACATGAGTTGTAAATTAGCTCCAAACTTAGAGGCCCGTGGTTGGAAAACATTTGAGTCAGCTCCTGAAGTGGGTACGACCACACGAGAGTTTTCCTTTTTCTGTTTTTTTTACTAGGGGATGCTTGTCTGTTCTCCCCAGAGGATTTTTACCCCTCCCCCAGTGTCCTGCCCCCCCCTTTAGTTTCAATGGTTGATCCCCGTGGCTTTTAGGACCCCAAAATGAGGAACATGCTTTGACTTCCAGATGGTTGACCTCCTTTCTGTCCTTTTTTCCCTCATAGAGGGTCTTGTTTTTTTTCCCCCTTTTTTCAATAAGATCCCTACTTCCGCCGGAGTAAGGAGCTTTCTTTTTAGGGCTTCTGGTGGCCAACTTTTTTTTTTTTTTCTTTTTCCTCGACTTCCCTTCTTGTGACGCTTTTCTGAAAACGTCTTTTTCCCTGCTCTTGCGTGCCCTGTGCAGTGCCGGTGACGTTACTGTGGTTGTTCTTTTGGGAAGTGAGGACCTTTTTTTTTTTTTCCTCGTCATCCCCCGTTGCCGTTACATTGACAAACCTATTGATGTTCCTGGCTGCTTTTCGTTTTTTTTTTCTTTTTCCCCCCCCACTTTCTTTTTTTTATCCTTGGTCTCAGATGAACCACCCCGCCCCCGTTTCCTTCCTTTTATCACCTGACCAAAAACAACATCTCTGGGCGTTCTCGGACCGAGATTCGTAGTTCCTCCTTGCGTTGAGGTGGTGGTTTTTTCTTTCCCCGGATTGGGACCCTCACGTCGTGATTTTGTTCCCGATAGTAGCTTCCGGTCCTTCGAGTACTAGAGGCTATTCGTTTTTCACGTTGAACCTCCCCTTACATGAATGGGTAGTAGCCTACCCCCTTTTCTTTGGCCCCCCTCCAAAAAACCCTGCCACGGATTTCCCTTTTCAGATCCTTTCATTCTGTTTTCTAGCTGGGGGCGTAGGTTTGGTTAATTGTTGCAACTCCTCCTCCCCCCCTTTGAAGTCTTTGGTGGCTGGTTCTCTCTTTCCTTTGGTTTTTTTCCCCTACCCTCGGTCACCGCGGCAGACACTGAGTACACCGTCCCGGTGTTTCTTGTCGAACTTGCCCATTAACTGTCCTTTTCTGTCCTCTCTTTCCTTTTCCCTCCCTTTTGATTGGAGATCGGGGACCAGAAACTTTTTTTCCTTTTTTGTTTCCGCCCTCCCCCAAAACCTGCCTTATTTTCCGGGGCCGCTTGGACCATCGGATAGAGAAACCTATCAGTCCAACAGATGGCTTTCAGTTTTCTTTTAACTTATACTGGAATGCACTTACTTTTAACCCTTGCCCTCTGCTCCTTTACACCTGGTGATAAACGGACCGTGCCTTTGGGAGGTTTCAGGGCCATACCCGTCAAGCAAGTTTTTCGTGTGTGGCCTGCGTCCTTTAATAGAGTTCTTTCTTATATCCTCTTTTTTTTCCCCCTTCCCCTCTTCTTGACCATCTGACTTTGCGGTGGCGCTCCTTTGCTTTCTTCCCCTTGACCCCAACGCTGTAATACCTTAAATGTTTTCTACCGCCTCTCTCCCAGCGGAGAGTTTTCACTTTTTTTTTTTTTTTTTTTTTCCCCCGCCCCCCTTTTTTGAAGTAACCCTGCCCACGATTTACGAACCGAACACCACGCGGCCCTTCTTACCCTTTTCCTCCAAATAACCCGGGAGGCCCCGGGGTTTCTCTCGCTGCCACCCCCGACCCTTGACTACCTCTACCCTTTTCCGCTCCTCCAGTCGCAAACTTCGGTCCCCCCAGAACGAGCTTTTTTGGTCCGCCACTTCCCCCCCTGCAATGACGAAAATTTATACACGTCTTTTTTTTTCCCCCCCAGGAACTCCCGCTTCTCTAGGACCTTTCAGCACGTTTTTCTGCTTTCCCATGTGAGGCTCCAGAGACTGCTAAACACCCCGTTGTTACCATATGGGTCTCCCAGGTTTCCATTTCGAGTGTGTGGTTCCTTCGCTTCCGCTCACACCAGTTGCTGACGATCGTTTGCAGTCACTTATTTCTTTCCACTCCCTCACGACCTTTTCTCGAGCTTTTTGCTGCTCTGGTCCCTAGGGGGGGAGATTGAGCCCATTTTCCTTTGTGTGACCCTTGACCCCCTTTTTGGCGAGAATTTTTTCGGCCCCCCCGTCTTCTTATTTTTGAGGCGCCCGGGCTTCCCTATGGCCCGCCTTCGCCTTTGCTACCATCTTTATTCTCCATCAAGCCCCCCCCCTCGCTGTATTTTCCCCCCCAAACGACGTAGGCCCCACCAGCAGGAGGTCAGCTGTATAGTTTTTTTTTTTCTGTGCTGACCATCCCAAGGAAGCTCAATTCCCGTTTTTGACTCTTCCAACTAGTTCCTGAGTCCCGTCTTTGTCCCCTTCCCCCGGACCTGGCTCTCAAGACCGCACCGACTGGGGACATCGGTGTTTTTCTACCTTTTCGCGCGTTTTGAGTTCCCTCTAGTTTTTTCCCCTTTTTTGCTCACCAACCAGATCCCCGAGGCATTCATTTTTTTTTTTAAAAAATCAGGTCATCCTCCCCCCCCCTACCCCCAGTTTCTTCACCCTGTCTGTTCCCTCGCGGACTCAGCGGTTGCCGGGCCGATTTTTCCCTCGACCCTTACCCTTCCCCCCTTCTGGGGCCAGCTTGCCCAACCCCCGCCCTTTGTCCTTTCTGTTTAACCCTTTTTGCCTGTGATGCGGTCCTCGATAGCGTGACCCGTTTCCCCCCCCCCTAGGAGGGATACGCCACCCTCTCCCCCTATGTTGTCTTCTCTTCAAACTCATGGCCGCTTCGCCGCACGGGTTCGTTACCTCTCCTTTTACATGGAGGGTTACTTTTCCCCTCCCCCTGTTTTCATACCTTCCCAACACCCCGTCCTTTTTAGTCAGACTACCCCACCCTCCCGACGGGCATTATAACCTACCTTTTTCCCCACCACCACCTGCTTTTGAGAGTTGCCTTTCCCTTTCCCTTCCTTGGTCCCGGACCCAAGGGCAGTTAGGAAGGGCGGTTCTCGTGACGGGTACTGGCTGATCGAAGTCTGATTCCCCTCGTCCCCGACACGGCTGTTCGTCCGAACGGCGGAGACCACACTAAAAGTCTTCTGGCCCCCCTTTACTTGAGGCAGGCATTATTGATTCACGGCCCTTTTCGCTCACCCTCGGCGGCGGGGGAGGAGTAATCTGACCCCAGCTTAGGTTCTTTCCCCCCACTGATAAAAGTTCTTTGTCCTCCCATGGTTTTGGCCCCCTTTGCCCCCCCTTCCACACGCGGATTGCGTCTGAATATAAGCTTTTGTCGGTTCCCTTCCTTCCTGTACACTTGCGTCCCCGGCCCCCCTGCCCTTACTTTACTGTCGCCTCCCCGTGCGCGCCCACCTTTTTCTTCTTTCCCTCCTTTTTTTTTTTTTTAGGAGGATGATTCGCGCTCCCCAGGGGCGGGCGACTTTTTTTTTTTATCTTCCCTTTACCCGGATGTTCCTTCTACCTTTTGCCCTTTTCCGTTCGACTCGGACCCCTCCCAACACCCGCAGCTTGGGCGGCTGGTTTTTCCTGGGGCTTAAAAGTTTCCCCCCCCCTTTTTCGGAACCTTTCACTTTCTGTCCTTTTTTGTCCCTTTGGTGCGCAATTTTATGTGGGCTCCTTTTTTTTGGTGTCTGAGAGGGAGGAGAATCCCCGAAAATTTCTGGTTTAGCAGGCTTCTTCGTCGCTCCGCCTCCCGTGGTGGAGAAGGTTCCGGCTGAGTCACTCCAGGATAGCCTTTCCGTTTTTTGTCCTTCCCGTAGTTTGTCGAGAGCCCCTCCCCGGTGCACGTTATCAGCCTCTTTTAAACCGTTTTGTTTTTGGGTCCCTTTAAATGTCCTTTTTTTATTTGAATCACCTTCCCCGTTTTTTTTTCCCCCCCCCCTGGACCTTTCTGCTTCCTTCGAGGTTTGTAGTTCCCCGTGTTCTCCAGTACGGGGTTTGCCAGTTAGGTTCGGGTAGTGGAAATGCGTTTGGTCCCCCTTTTCTCATTCTTTGTCGAGTGTGTTAACTTTCCGTCTTGGTCGAAGCGGCATTGGTGGTTCTCTTTTCTTTGTGCTATCTTTGCTTCATTATAAGTTCTTTTTTACTTTTTTTCAATAGCCCGTTCGTCGAGCGAGTTTTTCTTTCTCCCCCCCATTTTTTCCCTTTTTCTGGTGAAGAGACCCCCCAATGTCTTTGGTTTGCCCCTCCTATTCGTTTGATTACTGTTGTGAGGGGCAGTCTAGGGTTTCGACGGAAGGATGGTTACCAGTTTGATTTTTTCCTTCCCGTTATTTATCTTTCCCCCTTTGAGAATTCTTTTTTTTTTTTCCGGGTGACCTGCGGGAGAATTTCCCTGGACCCAGAATTTGGAGCTCCGGGTTTTTTTTCGCCCGACCCTGGCGCGCAATGTCGTTCTTGGTCGCCTTTCTTTCGCCTGTCTCACATCGTTTGGTTTTCTTTCCTTTCTTCTGGTCTTGAGAAACTATTGGGTTCGTTTTCGGACCCTCCTTCCCTTCCGAGGTTAGTAGAGTTTCAACCCCCCCCCAGTGTCCGGTGAGATGGGGAGGCCTTGGTTGGGATCCAGCGGATGCAAGAAGTAGGAGCAGTTTCTCCCGTTGGCTGGTTTCCTCTTTGTGTTTGGTTTTTTCACTCCACTGATTGAGCTGTATCCAGCTTGGAAGGGAAATTATAGGCGGGGTCTTTTTTTTGTCCCCTTGATTTTTTAGTCTGCCCTCTAAGTGGCTCCCCTCTGGACGCTCTTCGAGTCATTCATCGTAAGTTGTCATCGTGGACTTCGCCCTTGGTTTTACCTTCCCAGGCTTCAACTCCCTGCCTTGTCTTGCACCGAGCGGAATTTTGACTCTTGGGAAACAAACGAAGTATAGGTTGTTTTTTTGTTTGGCTTTTCCCACCTTGACAATCTTTGGTCCTTTTTTTCTCCCTTTTTCGTTCTGGATGGCCCCCACTCGAAACTCACTTTACGGAGTTTTCCGGCACGTTTATTTTTTTCCGCCATTTTTTTTTAGTCGGGGCCCCTAAGCCCAACCCAGGAGCACTATGTTTCTTCCCTTTACCCTGGATCATCCGGACCGGGTGGTTCTTTCCCTTTTTTTGATCTAGGAGCCTTTTTTTTTTTTCCCCCATGTCTTTCGACACCTAGGGTAGGTTTCCTTTTTTTTTACCGTCTTTTGCGCAACCCCCGTTTAGAGTTTCTTTTTTTTCCTTTTCCATGGTTCTGGACTTTCTTTGGTAGTCAGTCTTTTTTTCAGATCCCGACCCCCAGCGGTATTGCCCCCTACGTAGATGAGGTCCGGCGGTGGGCCTTTTCAATTTGTTTACAGTCCTTTGCCTCTCCTTTCTAACCCCCGCCCCTTTTTTTTTTTTTTTTTTTTTCCCCCGTCCTCTCCGGCTTCGAAAAACAATAGAGGCGTTTGACAGAGGTGTTTCACTCCCCTTTGATGAGGGTGTTTTTTTTTAGGCCCTCTTTGTTAAGGTTTTGTTCTTCAGGCGGGCCGCGCACTCTAGACTTGTCCATTAGGTATCCGCGCCCCCCCCCTTTGGGATAATTAACGTAGTGCCTTTGACTTCGTTTTCTTTTTTTTTTTTTTTACTGTTCCCAGCCTTTTCCGGCCCCCTCCCTGTCCTTAGTCCGAACATAGTCACCTTGTCCAAGAGCACGGCGGTCCGTTGGCGCCTTTTATGTTTACCCTGCATTTTTTTTTCGGAGAGTTTTTTTCACGGGTCCTGTTTCCTTGTTTTTCTCTTCTTTGGCTTTTTGATGACCACCCGCCGAACGAGTTCGACTTTTTTCCCTGTCACCCCTGACATTTTCCCTGTCAGTT
>Ga0179591_1345877_pt1 | contig 11171 bp, 14 predicted proteins | sample CZOMad2_1_08_16f_FD_182891 | JGI IMG/M metagenome (GOLD analysis project Ga0179591, IMG submission 182891) | Vadose zone soil fungal communities from Angelo Coast Range Reserve, California, USA - CZOMad2_1_08_16fungal (PacBio error correction) | ecosystem: Environmental > Terrestrial > Soil >... | reverse complement strand
TTCTATCCCCTTCCTCCCAGCCCATCGAGTTAACAATTCCCCCCCCCCCTTTTTTGTTCGAAAATTGACTCCTCCAGTCTCTCCCTTCCAGGCCGCGGATGCCCCCCACCTTCTATTTTTAACGGACCAATCCGCTTCACTCGCAACCTTCACATGGAAGGCGTCACTTCCCAATGGTCGCATTCACCTCGTCTTCTGGGCTTGAAGAAGCGCCTTCTTCGAAAGTAAAAAGCGACCCCATCTAAGGAAACACACCACTCCCACCAATTCAACTTTTTATTCCTTTTTCCCGTGGCTATTTCGGAATTCACCTCTTTCCCACCCACACCCCCCCCCCTCGATGAACACATCAATGGAATATATGTTCTTACTGAATCAGGAACGGGAGTGTCATCCCCTTTTTTTTTCCCTCCACCCACTGTCTTCTTTCCCGCTTTTCTGTACTTTTGGTGGGATGGGTCTGGTAGTGGTGATGTGCGACAGTTACCAGCCAATTCGATCCCCCCCCCCAAGATCTTTTCACAAGTGCTTTGCTGGCCCTCTTCACTCTTTCTTTTCCCCAACGGAGTTCTCTTCCTCCCTCCCTCCGGACCACCAGCTCTTTCAACTTAGTACAGGCTGCCTCAAACGGCCTTTTGGCCGTCGCCCTAACCTCAAATAGAAAATCGTACCCAAAATCCCCTTCCCCTCTTCTTCTTGCTTTGCCCTCTTGGCAACCTCTCTCCCAACCGAACCAGCGCCAATAAACAAGCTGCGTCAACGAACCAACCCCTTTCCCAACCCACACCTCTCCACGCCACCCTTCAGAAAAAAACTGATTCCTTATGTTCCTTCTTTTTGCGATACTCTTCCAACCCCCCCCCCCAATCTACACTGACCAAGCCCCCCCGGCGCGTTTCTTTTTCCCCTTTTGCGACGATGAGAAACCCCCACGGCTGCCGTGCGTGCGCTGATCGACCATCCAGTCACAAAAGCAGAGATTTCCTTCTTAAAATTCGTTTCCTGTTTACCAGAACTTTTTCCTCTTCCTTCCCCCCACGATCTCCCTCCTGACTTTCCATGCCAATCTCTTTCCCAACTATGGTTAAGATGTGTGGCGCCTCCCCTCGACGATCAGCGAGCCAGAATGAGAGCGACGCCCCATTTCCGAGTCGTATGTCCCATGGACTCTCCCCCCTCCTATTTCTCTTTCTCTCTGCAAGACCGCCCTCCCCCCTGCCTTCAAAAGTTTGTTTTTTTCCCAACTGACGGTCGCTCCCGAACTTTCGTTTAGGCCAACAAGATGTCCCCTTCCCTTTTTTGTCCTTTTTCTTCCGCGGGAATTTCGGCCATTTCCTGTCCCACCACATCCCTGCCTGCGACTATGCAACCGTTACCAGGACCTACCCCACCTTACGAGTTTGTTCCCCCCTCGCCCCGTTTTAGTCGATATCTCACACCGAAGATGCTATTGTGACCCCTCAGACGCAATTAGCCCAACCCGAGGAATATTCGATCTTCGGTTCCTTCTTGACTCTCAAAAAAAGTCTGCCTCGTCGGCCCCCTCCCCTTCGCCACCTTCATCGAACTATACACAAGAGCGACCCCCCCCCGCCACCGGCGATCCCCCATCACTGAAATAGTTCTGGGCCTTCCTCCCTCCCACAATACATTCCGTCTCTTCCCTCTCCCTTATCGAATCAATTGCCATCGATAGACTTCATCGCCGACTCCAATTGTGATCTCCCGGAAAAGGTCCCTTCCCTTCCTCATTCAAAACCAATCCGCTGCTGTTGAATCAAGAGAACTGCCGAACCCCCATCCCTCTTTGCCCTTCGGGATGTTCCCCTTTTTCTTTCCCTAGACGGATACTCTGAGAGGGCAGGGTTCGGGCTTTTTTTTCTTTTTTTGAATTTTATTAGATGTTTATCGCAGCCAGTTAACAATCTACCCCTTTTACATCCAACGTCGCTCCCTTTCCCCCTTCTCTTTCTTGACCGTGGAGGGAGTAGTCTTCCACATTATGAAGGTCTCTTTCTCGCCAAAATCCCCCAAAGCGCTCGTGTCCGAACTTTCGTGAATTCAAGAACCTCTCCGTTTTTCCCCCCTTTACCCACAGCCCCTCCCTTTTCCCCGAGCGGTTCTTTTTGTCCTCGCAATCAAGGGTGACACCCCCTATCCCACGAATTCGTCCCCAAGGTTTATCCGCAGGCGGATCGCGCCTACCTAGTTAAACGGAAAAAAGAAGAGAACATCCAATATGCCCCAGGTCGTCTCACCACAGAAGTTTGTTTGGCACACCTCCCATTCACATCAGCCATCCCTGTCTTTTAAAGGGATAGGCCCCTTTTTCCCGGGTCGAACGTCAAACCTATCATACTCGGTTTGGTGGTGCTTCTGATTTTGCTTCCCCGCCCTTTCTTCACTTTGCCACTCATTGTGAAGATGTGCATGGTTAGTTTCCCCACCGAAAGGCGGTGTTTGAGAAATTATCAGATGCATCTTCGGGACTTTCTCGGATGCGCGAGTGATTTTTCTTCCTTGCTTTTTCCTTTTTTTCCTGACTTTTTTTATCACCCCGTTTCCCCTTTCTTGATGTTCAAAAATCCTTTAGTGCGGCGGGGTTGTGTTTTTCCAGCTGATGGTTTTCACGCTCCTTTTTCGTGACTGCCCGGGAACTTCCGGACTACGGGCGTTTAAGCTTGTTATCTCAGCCTTTGAAATGTCCTACTCCCTTAGAAAGAGCCTCTGCTTTTTTTTTTTGACTCCCCTTCCCGACGTGGGATGTGATTCTCGATTCTTTTCTGCAAAGGAATAACATAGAAAATTACAGTCCAAAAAAAAAAAAAGCCCTACACCCTAGCCATCTACTTGCCGGAGTTTTTTTCATCGTCAGATTCCCTTTTTACCTAGAATTTTCTCTTTCCCCTCCTCCCTCTCTTTTTTTTGGTTTGGACCATGAAATTAAATTAATTTTTCCTGAGTTTCGTATATCCCAATGGTTGGGCATTCGGCCTCGATTCGCCTCTTTCCCTGCGTCGATCCTAGAGAACGCAACTTTTTTTTCCTTGCGCTTTCCTTACAGCTGATTTTCCTTTCTGATGGGCTTGGATTTCTCCTTCTTGCGGGTTGTAGCTCCTTCATTAGAGGCGTTCCTGGTCCCTAGGCGTGCCATACGGTGAGAATTGGTCGTTGCCTACACTTTTTTAACTCCGAGGATTTGCGAAGGTGCCTCGTGTGAGGGTTGTTTTTTTTTTTTTTTTTCAGGTCTCTGAGGGAATAGACTTTGTTGTGGTCATCTCATAAAAAGCGAGTTGAAATTCCGTTTGATTTGAAGCTTCCTTCCTAGATCCCTTCTTGCTTTGTTGTACTAATGCCGAAGTTTTCTTCCCGACGAGGCGGAGCAAAGTACTTTTCAATATGTGTCGGACTCTTCCCAACGCTTGTCTGACTTCGGCGCGACAGGCGGGGTGTTTCCCCAACAAAACTTCGTTCTTTATTTTTTGGATTCCCTCTGTACTTGAGGTCTCCTTCGGCTTAGCTCATGCCGCCTCACCAGAAGCGGCCTTGATCTTGAGATACTTTTTCGTTGCCCCAAGGTCTATCTTTTTCTTGACCCCCCCCAGCCTCCCCCTTTTTAAAGAGCTCCTTTTTAGGATCATCCTTTTGGTAGTTCAACTCTTCGCCCATTGAGCTTGGTAACCCCGCGAGAATTTAAGAAGGTCGTGCTGTTTTTTTTATCCTTTCGTCGTTTTTTGAGCACGCACGGCCTCTCTTGTTGTCGTTCGTAGAACTGAATTTCCCTCCAAGCAAAGCGAAGGTCATTGTACATTCGCTTCATGTTGGTTGGCCAGTAGTTCCCACGTTCCCCCCTCCCGATCTTTTTCCTTTTTTTCTTGCTTCTTCTTATGCTCGTTTGTGGTTTGTCGTACCTTTTTTTTAATGTGACCGCCCTAGTGAATTTGGATGGGTTTCTGGTGATCGCGTGTGGCCAGGACTTACGACGCATTAAGATGTGATTTTGTGCTTCTGTGTTTTGCGTCTGTTCAGTGACTACGGGCCCAACCGCGCCTTTTTTTTTAGGTCCCAGCGTATGTTAATGAATTTCCGTCCTCTTTTTGGTGCGGGCGGGCGATAGAATTTGTGAAACTGATAGTAATTCCTTCCTTCCTTTTTCCCAATGAAGATTTCAGCTGATTCGAGTGTGATGTCCCTGGCTTTCTTCACTTATTCTGCAACGTGCCTCATTATCCCCCCCCCAAAAAGGAAATGAGGAAGAGCTACCTTTTTTTTTTTGATCCCCTCGGCTCTCTCCCCCCCCTGTTCTTTTTACTTAATCTCGGATGGCCTTGGGTTTCCCTTGGGGGGGGGGGGTTTTGATATCTCGTAATGAGGGTGGGGGTTGGTCTTTAAAACAATCCCTTGAAGGGATGGTTTTTCACTCCCAAACGACCCCAACCCCCCAGGAATTCAATGAATTTCTCTTTTGTGTTTTATTTGGCCTTAGTATACTATTGTCGGGCTATCCGAAGATCTCCTTCAGAAATAGGAAGATTTTGGGAATGAGAAATGGTTGTGCCTTCCTTTTTTATTTTCCTCCTTCTCGAAGAGTCTTTTTCGAGTTATCATAATTAAGTCCTCCTTCTTTTCATTCCGTTTAGCGGTCAGTTGATGTATTCGTGGGAATTTTCTGATTCTCGTTTTTTTCTAACCGGATGGGCTGGGGATCTCTCTTTAAACTTCATATTTTTGAGATCTATCCTCTCAGCAGACTTTTTTTTGAACCCCCCTCCCCCCCCCCTGCATCGACACTTCCCAAGACTTACATCCTGACTTTGTCCCTCTTCTTCAATCCCTCCTTTCTGTCCCCCCCCTCATTCCTTACGAACGCGCCCAACCGAGGCTACGTCACCCTCATCACTTAAGTCTCTTCCAATGGTCGCATCAAAACTCGTATGCTGAAGAAGGCATTTGTTTCCTCCCCTCCCTCACCCGAAGCTCCCCCTTTTAACCAAGAAAACACAACTCAACCCTCTCTTTCGTGTTTCTCTTTTTCGTCCATTCGTTTTGCTTTCGCCTTCTTTCCCTTCCCCCTGCGATTGCATGATATATAAGTTTCCCTGCGTATGAATCTTCCCTTTCTCCTCCTCCTTTTTAGCAGTCCCCAACTGGTGTTCGCTGCCGCCGTTTCTGTCCCAGGTTTGGGATTGGTTACGAGCACGGTGATGCTTTCTCCCCATTTCCTTCCTCCCAATTCCGACCACCCATTCTTGGCGGCCATTCTTGAACTCTTTTCCCACTATCTCCTCTCTTTTCCCAAGTCTCTCCTCGCCGCCACTGAACCCCCCCTCCCTGCCCTGAATTAAAAGACCTAAAGAAAAGGCGGTTTCCCCTTCCGTCCTGAAAAACGTGAAATAGTCGCCGCCTCCCCCCCTTATCGCAACTCGGCCTCGGTGCTTCGTCCGTCCTGTACCCCCTCTATTCCCAACGCCCCCTCTCCACACTACCCAAAGTCTAGGCGTCACCCCCCCTTCCCCCGGTAAAACCCACCACTACTCTGCTTCAGTCCCATAAACCCCGTGCGGCATGATCGTCAAAAGTTTTGCTGACGGCGGCGCAAACCCCCCACATGACCTCCGCCAATGGACCACGAGGACGGTAAGGTTCCCCCTCTGGCGAGGCGCAAAAACATGCGTCTAGTTTTTCCCCCCTCTCCCTCGTTACCGAGTCTCGGCGTCCCTTCTCCTTCCCCTTGGTTTTCATAATGGAGACCCCATCTGTACCACCCCCTCGTCTAGCGCGCCCAGGTGAACAAGAGAAAAATGTCGGAAGATTTTTTTCGCATCAACATCTGTTACTTGTGTAGCGCCATGACTCTCTTTTCCGGAGCTTTTTTTTTAAAGGTCATGGATACTCCTCTTTCCCCATCGCGCGAAGAAATAGAATCCGTTCCTCCTTTTTTGGTACCACGACTTCCGCGCCTGAAGTATCAATGCTGTTCTCTGTCCTCCCCTCTGTCAAAGCACTTGCTAGATCCATCGTGCCGAGCCCTTCTCTTCCATGTCTTCCCCCCCCCTCGACGGCTTTTTTAGCGAGGAAAACGGCACGTCCGATTACACCTTTTTCCCTCGTGTCACCCCATTACGCTTGTCTCTTATTTTTTCCCCCCCCCCTACATGCGTTTTTTTTTTTTGAGTGGCCCGTTCAGAGACCCTCTCCCCCCCTCACCCTCTTGAAATATTTTCCTCTTTTGACCGGTGACCCTGCCCCCCTTAAACCATTCTCCCCTCTATGGCCAGCACTGCATAGTCAGCAAGATAAATCAAGACTCCCGTCCCCCCCCCCCTCCACGAATCCACAAATAGTGAGGGCATTCAGTAACCCCCCCCTTTATGGTCTCGTCGAGGGCGGTCTTCCGAAAGGCCCCCTATCGACCCTCTCAGAAGCCCATAACACAGATGTGATCCCCCTTCGGGACCTTTCCTGAACCTTACCCTCTCATGGTCCCCCACAACCAAAACTCCTTCCCCCTCTATGTCGGCCGAATCTAAATGCGATAACCTGCCCGCGGCCGTCGAGGATGAACCCCATTCCCTTTCCCCCTCGCCCGGTACTGGAGGGCGTGCTTTTTTTTTTTTTTCATGTCATGTGCGATTTTCTTTCCCTGTGCTCAAGCAATCGAAACATTCAAACCATCCTTCGAATGACCTCACCCTGTCCTTGAGTAACTTAGTGCTGAATATTTTTTTTTCTTCCCTCCCCCCCCCAATACCTCCCCTCCGCCTTTTTGGCCGATCCCTTTGTATTAAAATGCGCCGCCCCCGCTTGAAAAAGCATCTGCACCGCCCGCCGAATCCCCCCCTCTTCCGGAGTTTGTTCATAATAAAGGGGCCTTCTTTTTTTCCATGAATTAGCCCAAGTACCGCTGCAGGCGGTCGCCCCCCTAGTCCCCCTCGCCCTCGTTGAACTGCTTTCAAAAGAGAGCCAGTCCCATATTATCTTCTCGGCTTTTCCCCCCCCGCGTTCCTGGGCACCCCCTTCAGAACCCTTCACTTGAGTGGAAAGGTTCATACGAGTCCGGGTCTCACCCCCTTCAATTTTCATTGACCTTTTTTTTTTTCTCGAGTCTCTTTGCCGTTTTTCTTCACAATCGACGTCTATCAAATTGCCCCGATTTCTTGCGGGTGTGCAGGATTTTCCATCATAAAGGGAGGGTTGAGAAAACTGCCTCCTCTCTCTGGATGGCTCGGTTTTTTCTCGTTTCCACTCTGGCTGCGATTCTAAGCCTGGTTCCTTTTTTTCCGATTCGTGGCCCCTGGATCATTCGGCTCTTGACCCCCAAACAACATCCAGGCCTCCCTCTCCCGGCCGGGTGTCGGTTTGAAGATCAACGGGCTGTCAATTTTGGAATGACCGTTTTTCCCCCCTTCCCTCTTTTGTCTTTGATCTACCCTCTTTAACCTATCCTTCAAATATAGTCAAGCACACCCATTTTTTTTCCCTCGACAGGGATAAGGTCGAGTGCCGTTTGAGCGATTTGTTGTCTAGTTCTTTTTCCCCAAAAGGAATAAATTGGAACATCCACATTCAAAAAACTTTTTTTTAAACCAAAAGCATCACCATAGCACTATCCAGCGAGGTCCAGGGAGAGGGACAATTTCAATTTTTCCCTCAGGAGACGTCACGTGCTTTATTCGTGTTCCAGATCCCAACATCCCCCTCGTTCCATGTTTGTTTTGCAATGATTTTTCCACTCTTTTCCCGCGAGTTCTGATAGATATGGCTGGCTTACCTTCTGATTCTTTTATCGATGGCCTTTCAGTCATCCGGCTTCAGTTCTCACGTCTTGAGATGTTCTGCTGACTTCAGCCCCTCCGATTTAATTTTTTTTTCTTTTCTTGGGTATCCTTTTGGGGTAGTCTTCTTATCTTTTTTCCTGGTCGATCGCAGTGCTTCCCCCTATTTTGAGCTTGGTTACGGTCGCCTCCGTCCCCCCGCCGCAACCGTACTTTTGAGTGCGCAGAGTGTGTTTTTTTTTCTTTCTTCGCGATGACGGTGCCCCAGTTATCGGTGTGTCGCATCATCGACTACAACCGCGAAGGGTTCAACTCTTCGGTTATCGTCCGGGTGCGCCTGTTCAGTGAAGCGCCCGGAAGGCGAGGTGGTGGACGGAAAGTGCCTCATTTATCTCTCCTCTTTGGTTGCTCCCAAAGGCATTTTCAAATTGGCTTTCGATCACATTTTACTTAGTTCTCGAAAGACCGTCGGGTTTACCAACCCAAACTTTCTTTTTTGCGGTGAGATGGACTGAGTATATTTTTCCTCTTCTCCCTCTCCCTCTGCATGCGCATAGAGCGTGATACTGCGTCTTCCCAATTTTGTCGATGTTGCTGGTTCCACAGATCTTCCTCCTCCCTTTCAAGAGTGGCCTTGGCGTGTAGGCGATTCCTTTCTTTTTCTTCCCTGACCCCCCTTTGCGATCCAGCGAATTTTACCCGTCGCTGCGGTTTTTTTGTAAAGAGTTTAGATTGGTTTAGACTTAGCAACTTACGGAGTTCGGAATTCTTCCTTCGACTGAATGGCGTGGTGAATTCCCTTTTTCCTGTTTGGTTGCGCCTTCTTACGGTCTCCCGGCATCATGAGATTTTGACGAAGGCTGCTTTCTCCTTCTTTTGGTGTTTTGACTGAATTCATTTTGGCGAGGGTTAGTTGTCCGAGTTTTTTCGGATTCTTGAATCTTGCCGCGAATCTTTTTCCGATGATTTGGGAGCGGCGAGTTTGCTATTCTTTTTTAGTTACGACGCATGAGATCCTTTTTTCCGACTATCTTGTGGAATTCATTCCCCTTTCCGGCAGTTGTGGGGGCGGGAAGAGACTCCCCTTGTCCCCACATGCAGAGTCATCTTTAAAATCTTCAAGATTCAGGAATGCCCAGCATGTCTCTTGTTTGGCATACGAATTGGATGATTACCATTCGCCAAACAGGGACCCCATATACAAGCCACAAAAGGACAAGAATTCCCCTCTAACCGTTACCTTGTGTCGAGAAAAAGAGGTAAATCAAGTTACTGACTCCTATGATTCTCGGCTTCGATATCGTTTTTCAGTGTTGGGATTTTTGTTCCCCTTCATTCCCTCTCCACTCAGTTACTCCCTCCACGTCTCACACGAAGGAACTTCTTTTTGTTGTTTTTCTTTTTTCATTAGTTCTTTTCTCTTTTGGAATGATAACGATTTCTGGTTCTCAAGCATACCTCGTTCTTTTGGATGCGACCAGTTGATCGTCCCTGTTTTGCGTGATTTCGCTCGTCTTGTTTGTTTGCTTTCGTGAAATAGAAGGTGTCATTTGTGATTGACGTCTTCTCCGGTCCTTCTTGAAGGGATTCTGAGAGTGGTTGATTGTTCCCCTCGCTGGGGGTAGTCAGTCTTCTCACTTTGGTTCACCGACATTCTTTCCCCCATCCCGAACCCCACTCCCCCTCACTCCACTCATCCCGGAAAGAGGATTTTGACACATCCCTCCCCAGCACCACCGCTCATTTTGAAGGCTCACAAAAGTGCCAATGGTTTTCCCCCAATACCTCGTCCTCTGCTAGAAGCGCCTTCGGGATACCCGTAAACTCCCTTCCCCTGGTACGCATTCCCACTCCCCCCGCAAGGCAAAAATTAAATTCTTCATTTTTTTCCTTTTCGTTCCTTCGTCACATGGCCTTTTATTGGAACCTTCACTCCCAACCCCCCCCCTCCTCTGAACACGAGAAATATAGTTGCCTCTGGAACTTTTTTTTTTTTTTCTCTTCTCCTTCGCGCAAAAAGTCTTTGAAGTTTTCGTCCTGTGTTGGGTCTGCGGGATAGGATTTTCCCCCAATGATTTGCGACGTAATTCACTAATTTCCAGATCCAACACTCGCAGACCATTTTTTTCCTTTTCAACTCTACCTCTCTTTCTGGTCAAATTATTCGTCATGCCTTCCTTTCCCACAATCTCTTCAATGTTAAATTCCCCAGCGCTGCCGAAAAGTAGTGGTGTCGTCTTTCCCTCCCTCATCGCAAAATAGCTCCACACCTCGTACCCTCTTCCTTTTTTTCTTCATTCGGCAAAAATTTTCCCGTGAAACCAGAGCCCCCCAGTACCCCTTCTAGCGTCACCGGAACCCCGACCACCACCACCTATCTACGCCATATTCAGGACCCCCACCCTTAGCTCGGTTAACGTGGAGCCGCGCTGCCCCCACCAATTACTTACCTGACAAGCACTGGTTCCTGTGCTGAACTGCGGCGATGCGCAAAAAAACGTGTGTTTTTTCCCCTCTTTCTTGTCGGAACCTCAGCCCATCCTCAGTCGCCTTTTTTACACAATTCAGCGGAATGGTGGTCCCCCCAAAAGTCGTCTACTTGACCAACACTCACTTATCACTACCCTCCTCCTACGGCAATCTCTTCAAGATGGTGAGTTCTGTCGCCCTTCCCCCTACTATCGTGGTGCCCCGAGTTCCACGAAGATTTGCACACCTCCTTCGTGACGTCTGAGCCCTCATCCTACTCTCTTTTTGCCTATAATCCCGGTCCGAAGTTTGTTTGTTTTTCACCAACGCCAGCTAGAAGTTTCCCCTTTCTTTGCACATGAACCCCTTTTTCTTTAGCCTCCCATCTGCGAGACAATTCGCTGAAGTTTAAAACTCTCAGACCCGTCCGAGAGATGCCACCCCGTTTACACTTCGACCCACCTCTTTTTGGTCCCCCCTCTCCCAGGTTTTTAGATCGAGAAAGATGCATGGAACCTGCCTCAGGCACCGACCACCCCTCCCCGCCCCTTAACTATGCGGCACGTACTCTTTTTTGGTGACCTCTAAAGAACTCGAAAGTCCCTATACTAGCAAACTTCAAGCAGCATCTACCCTAGCGAACAACAATGGTATCTCCCCCACCCTAATCAATGAACGTTCGCTTTCAACCTCGTCCTTCCTATTCTTCCTATGTCTCCTCCAGACTCGAGAGATCATAGCGACTCCACTCCTGTCATTCTTGCTTACTTCCCCTTTCCAAGTTCCTGAAAAAATTACCCTTGTAGCAAACAACCTCAGATGGATTTTTTTTAAGCGGTCCCCCGCGATCACCAGAGACGTTTCTTTCTCCCAAATCCTGTCCCCTCTCCCCTTAGATGTGGATTCTTGTTAATTTTTGAATTTGAA
>Ga0179591_1350367_pt1 | contig 11172 bp, 23 predicted proteins | sample CZOMad2_1_08_16f_FD_182891 | JGI IMG/M metagenome (GOLD analysis project Ga0179591, IMG submission 182891) | Vadose zone soil fungal communities from Angelo Coast Range Reserve, California, USA - CZOMad2_1_08_16fungal (PacBio error correction) | ecosystem: Environmental > Terrestrial > Soil >... | reverse complement strand
ATTTCGAGCCCCGAAGGTGTTTGGGGCCAAGGCGCAAGTTGTCATTTCCAGGTTCCTTTATTTCCACCCAACTGCCGTGCTATTCCACAACACCTTTTTTTACTTTTTTTTACCCCTTTTCTTCCTTTTTTTGATCCCTTTTGATCCGTCACGCCCCCATTTTGTAGTGTGGTAATTGCTCCCTCAAATATATGATTCCCTAAGTGGTTACCCCAAAATCTCGTTTTTGCCACCCTTCCGTAGGTGCAATGCATTTTCACATTTTTTTCGGTCCCCTCTTTTTGTGGGGGAGGTTGGAAAAATCCTTCTTTCGGTTAGCTTTTCTTTCCCCCCCCAAACAACTTAGGCACATACCCAGTGTTAGGTGCTTCCCCCCCCCAAACTCCCTTCCCTCCCCTTTCCCATACCACTCCCCCCCTCTTTTTTTCTAATACCCTTGGGTCAGTCAACCACAAAACCCCCCCTTTTTTGTGTGCCAGCATTATTTTAGCACTTTCTGCCCCCCCATGTTCTGCATTTTTTTCATTTGTTTAGTTGTCCATACTGTTCCTTAAGATTCAGGATTATGTTTTAACAGACCATCCCCCTTCTTACTCCCTCATTTCCCCTTTCCACCAGACCTGCATTCCCCTTTTTTTTGCCGCGTGTGACCATTACAAAGTTCACCATCGTTCCCACGTGCCAATTTTGTTTTTTTGCTCGTTCCTCTACTTTTCTCTGTATTTCCATGTCCAAAGAATCGGTAATCTTTTCTTTTTGTTTTTTTGTCTCCCTGATGTCATTTCGTCTTCTCTTTAGTTTTTTTTTTTCTTGACAACTCCGTTTGATTACCCCCACCCCGTTTATGCCAATTTTCCCGTATACCCCCAAACCCCTCTAATGTTTCGCTTGTTAGGTATTTTTCTTTCCCTTATTTTTTTCCCTTTTTTCAAATGCGTTGCCCTGTTTCCCCCCCCCCCTCATTAGCCTTTCAAATACAAAAAAAAAACCGCCCCTTTTTCTGACTACAGTCTTCCTTCATGCTGCTTTCTTTTTTATGTCTTCGTCCGGGGTTACAAATTTCCCTCCCTTTTTTTAACTTGTGACCAAATTTTTTTTTTTCTTGGCTTCCCCCCACGACGACCCCCCCTTTTTGTTTGTCATTTCCCACCAAAGCGGTGACAGCTGACCCACCCATTTCGGCTGTTTTTTTTTAACGCTAAACACCCCAACATCACTGTTAAAAATTTGTCTAACCCGTACGTCTCCTTCATTGTTTTGTTTTTCTTTTTTCCCTTAAAAACACGACTTTGTCCCCCCCCCCCCCCCCCCAATTTTTGCCCTCGGACCTTCCCCCTTTGAGCCTCCCTTTCCTTCAATTTCCCATAATTCCTACCCATTGTGTAATTTTGCTTTCACTCCATCCCGCCCGCCCCATACCTGCCATCCGGTCGTCCCACATCCCCACCCCGTTTCCGATCGGCGATACCCCCCCAACACTTTGAGTTGGCACGTACGTACAGCGCCGTGTATTTTTAGATGTTTGAACTTTCTTTATTTCATCTTTTTTTTTTTTTCACCCCCTTCCCTTCTCCCACCCAACCTCCTCCAACTTTTTTCCATTTTCACCATACTGGAGACGAGCTCTGTCTTATGAAAAAGCAATATCTCTTCCCGCTCCCCGGCCCTCCATTCTCCTCCCTACCCCATCTCATAAACCCCCCCCACTCATCCCCTCATTTGCGTCGTAAATGAGATAACCAATTTTTAGTTGCCCATTGAAATCCCGTCCCCGGCGTGTTTCTGTTTTTTTTTTCAAGCTTGTTTGGCGGTTTTGCGGTCGCGCCAGGTCGGGACTTTACTTTTCCTTTTCTTCGTTTCTTTTTCCCCCTTTACCCTTATGTTTTTTTTCCCCCCCTCACGCGTCCCAGAAAGGTTTCCCAATTTCTTTTTTTTTGCTTTTCCTACCATCACCTTCACTCTACTTTTTTCCCTTTCCACAAAGAAGATCCCCAATTTTTTGACCCTCTCAAGGTTTCACGTTTTTCTTCTACAAAAAGTTTTGTCAGGTTCCTTCCCCTTCAAACCTTCCTCAGCCGTTTTTCCAGAAACGACCTTTTTGTCCGTTTCAGGTCCCCTTTTTTTGCCCCCTTTTGCCCACCTTTAGGACCTAGGCAGTGTCACTGTTTTTCAGTGGAATTTTTCTGCGCTCGAGCGGTTTTTTTTTTATGGGGCTGTTCCCTCCCGTGGAGGAACGTATCACAATGTTTCCCCCTTCCAGCCTTCAAATTCCCCTGTACCCCTCTGTTGATACCTGGTGGTTAGCAATGGACTTCCTTGATTGCGGCCATGGTCATGGGCTCCCCTCCTGACTTATGCACCCCCGTCGGTCTTTTTTTGCTTTGAGGCCATCAATCCACCCATTCAATTTTTACAAACGCTGTATTCATGCACATCATTTGCTCCACCTTCCATGTCCCCTTTCAACACAACTTTCAGCCCTTTTTCCCCCCCCCCCCCCCCCCCCCCCCTCCATTTTTTCGAGGGGTACTGTCCAGGCAAGTGAACCCTGTCCGGGTTAATTGTTTTGCCATCCTGTCGGCGTTTTCCTTTCTAATTGCAAAAGTTATGTTTTGAGAATGGGTAGTTGAGCAAAAAGTGGGTGAAAGGGGACACCCGTCTCTTTTTTTGTCCTTTCGATCTTCCTTTTTCCCGGTGCGTTTGACCGTACTTACCCCCCAAAAAACAGGTTTGGAAGGCGTTCTTTTCCATTTCGTTACTGCCCCTTTTAAAACCTTTTCTTCTTCCTTTTTTTCTTTTTTTTGTTTTACCAGACTACTCTTTCCCTCCCCCAGGTAAACCTCCGACCTTATACCAGGTCCCCTTTTTAAACCACTGTTTTCCCCCACTTCCATCAAAACTTATTTTGTCTGTCTGTTTTTTTTCCATAATATTCCGTGGCTGGTTAGCGTCCGTTTCTGAAAGTTACGCATAAGGCCAAAGTTCTTATTTAAATGTTTTTCATTGAACCCGTTCCCCCCAAACCCCAGTCCCCTTTCCAATTACAGAATTTCCCATTTTGCTACCAATTTTTCTCCTTTCTTTCCCCCTCCTCATCGGGGGAGTGAGGCATAAGATTGATAACAATTACTTCTTTAATTGGTTTTGTTTTCGGGTTCAATTTTCCCCCCCTTCCCCCCATTTTACTCATACTTTTTTCCCAAACGACTTGGAACTCTTGCTTTCCTTCTTTTTCAACGTTCTTAACACCACCCCAAGCCAAATTTGATTCCTGGCCATTTTTTATGCCTCTCTGACCTGCCTTTTTTCTTTCTATTACCTTTCTCTTTCTCTGTACTCTCATCCCCCCCACCCTCCCCCAAATTCCCCTTTTCATACATCCATCATTTTTTTACTATTCATTCTGTACCCCAACAGTCCACTCGTTGTTTGCCCCTATTCCACCCCCCCTATCCCTTTCCCCCCTTTTTCATTTGTGGAAATGTAGAAATTCCTTACTTCACGACCCAGATGCCCCCCCCCTTATGTGGCTTTTTTCCCTGCACTTCGCTTTTTCCAACTTCTTTTTTTTTTATAAAAGGCGACCTGTGTCCGTCTGTCACCAACATTTTCCTTCTTATGTATCCTCCTCCGTTTGACAATTAATGTGGTTCATGTTTCCGTTCCCCCGCCAGCCACAAAGCCCTCCTTCTCCCACCTTTGCCCGTTTTTCGTGGCCCTGACCCCCTTTTTTTCCTGCAATCTTTCCTTTTCTAGGGACCCAACCTTCCCCGCGGCTCACCCGCCTTTACACCATTATTTCTTGTATTTCCCACCCTTTTTATTCGTTTCCTCTCTGCCCTTTATTTTTTTTTTCTTTATTTTTTTTCAAACCCCCCTCGAAGCTGGTTTAAAAAAAACCTCTTCCTATTGGACTGCCACCTTCTGATATAACCTTGTACCCAACCGTAATTCCTTTTTTCCCCTTTTTAACCCCTCCCAGTCCCCATTTTTTCTGCACTTTTCCCCCCCCCAAATGGGAAATCCCCCCCCGACCCCAATGACCCTAGATTAACTCCCTTAGCTTCAAAGTATTTCCATCCCCCTTCCCCCCATTGTAGTGTACATTTTTCCCCCTTTTTCCCCTGCCAACCCCCTCCGGGTAGGGACACCAGCTACAGATTTTACAGTCAGACGTGCGGTTGTCTTACCCTGGCGCTTTCCGTCCTGGCCAGCCACTTCGCCCCCACCCCTACCCCCTCTTTTCTCTTGTTTTGAATTAAACAACCAAGTTTTTTTGGCTTCATTTTTTTGGGTCCCTCGCCCGGCCTTATGAATGAGGTTTCTGACTGATGGTTTCTGGAGATTATTGTTTTGTCCGCCCCCCCTCCTCCCTGCTAAAAGTTTTTTATAATTAAGAATTTGTCGCACCCTAAACACCCATCCTTTTCGCCTTTTTTTTCCCCAACTTTCATATTGTTGCTTTCTTTCGTTTCTATTTCACAGCCCTTTTTCCCCAATAACTCCCCTGATCGATGACTATTCCCAATCCCCAAGTCAGTGTCTCTCCGTCTATTCAAGCCTTTTCAGCCGCTTCTCCGGTCTTCGTTTTGGCCTCTGATTGTTCCCCCCATACCTTTCTGTCCCCCCCCCTTGGAAGATGCTTTTGTGGAAATTTTTTTTTTTTTCAATATGGCCAATCACCCATTTTGTCCATTGTGCCGATTTCAATTTTCCCTCATGTTAGCACATTTTTTTATGCAACATCCTAATTGATGGTATGCAAAGTCCCTTGTTTTTCACCTTTTTCTTAGAAGGACTTTTTTTTTCACCATTGTTCAGCCTTAGGTTTTTCTTCCCAGACCCCTGTTCTGTCGACAAAGAAACATTTATTTAATGATTCAACAACTTTAACCCCTGCCCAACACATCCTTCCCCTACAGCGCTCATCCTGTTTCTCCCCTTGGTCTTCCCTGTGTTGCCCCTAATTTTTTTTCCAGACTTCCCCCTTCCCTTTCCCGTCCTTAATTTTTACCTTCCCCCCCGCGTGACCTATGCTTGATTAGGGTTTTTCCCCCCCTTGATAACGTTGGCATTTCCGTTTCTTCCTCCGCTTTTCCCCGCACCCCAAACTCCCTTCCCTGTTTTTTTCCCCTCCCCCCCCCCTTTCTTCCAACAAAAAATTGAATTTTCGGAGACTATTTCACGCTCTTTTCCCCACATCATACTCGCAATCGTTCTCGCCCCCTATGCACAACAACCCCATTTTTCTTTTTTTGTCAACGCTTTTTCTTTCTTTTCCTGGCCTGATTGGCCCCGGCAGTCTTTGATGTCCCCATTAGGGAATTCTGGGGCTCTTTTTCTGTTAGCAACATACTCCCTCCTCCCACCTCTCTTCTCCCCACCAACCACCATTTCATTGATCACGTCTAGTAGTTTGGTCTATCATAAGCCAACCCACCTTTTTCCTGCCCCCACAATGGTTCTGATCCTTGGTTTTTTTCTTTCTTGCTGTATGTTGTTCGAAGTTGTCCTGCACCTGCCCCCTGGCTCCCGGTCTTCATACAATTTTCGTGCCTCCTTCACACCATAACGAAAGTGAAGCTTTTTAATGTTGCAACACCACAAACACCATATTTCCTGAAAACCGTTTCCCCCCCCCCTTTGCATACCCTTCATGTTCAAAACTGCTTGGTTACCCAATCTTAATCGTTTGATTCCGTTGCTTTCGCCCTAGTTTTCCGTTTCCCTTACCATATTTTGCTTTTTTTTCCCCCCAACTTTTTCGAACCATTTTTTAAATTCTAACGAACGTGTGTTATCGTTTCGATTACGCTTCCATCAACCCCCACCCTTTCACCCTTGTTTGCCCACCCCCACACTCTCCCCTCTAGCTGATTTTCCTCATTATAAGGTGGTGTTGTTTCCTAATATGTGTTGTTACCCTTTTCAAGTGTTCCCACCGTTTCCCCCTGTTTTGTTGGGGTCTATTTCGTAAAAAGCTTTCTCACAGACAATTCTTTAGCCCCTTTAAAACTTTCTCTTTTTTTCCCACTCTTTCCAGACACGTCCAGAGGTTAGGTCCCCCGGTTCCAGCGCAAATCTATACTTAAGTTGTAACCACCCTTTTTTTTCCCCTTTTTTCAAATCCTTCTTCCCCACTGTTTCCTTTTTTTTCCAAAACCTCTTTTTCGAATGGTTTTTTTTTTCTTTGGACATGCTTAATTCGTTAGCTTTTTTTTGATTCTCTTTTCCCCCCAACAAACCGCAAAATTTTCGTTGACCCCGGCTATCCAGTTGGGCCTTTTCTTTACCCCAAACTTCTTTCCTCCCCCTACTTTCCACCCCCGTCCTTGAATACCCATTGTCAGCTTGACCCACAAACATTTTTCGCATCCCTAGATCCCCTCGGGATCCTTTCAATTTATTTGTTTTTATTGTTGGTTTTATTTTTTGTTTTTTCTCCTTTCCATTCCCAGTCTCCCCCTTGTTCTTCGCCACTCCACATTTACTTCCTTGTCTAAATCAAACCTTCACTAGGGGCTTTTGGGCCCCCGGACTTTTCCCCTTGACACTTGTTCCCCCCCCTTTCCCCCCCCAAGATTCCAATGTTTTTGTTTGTTTTCTTCCTGTCCCCTATACTATTTTCTTGCTTTCCCACTTTCAGCTGTCCCTCGTCCTATTCTCATTGTTGGGTGTAAAAATCTGGGTCTTCTCGATTTTTGTTTTTTGTTGTTGATTAAATTCCCCTTCCCCAGGACGGATTATTACCCCCACGGCTCGAAAACCCCAAAAAGCCCCCCCCTATACCCCCCCTCCCCTTGGCTGTTGCTTGTACCTTTTTTTCTTTTCTCAACCTTCCAAGGACCTTTCAACTATGTTTTCCGTTCTGGGAAATTTGCAAATATTACCCAGGTTCACCCACCCCCCCCCAACGACCCAGGGGAGCATAACAGTCTCTACCCCGCGGCTTTGCTCTTTGATTCGGTTGTCACTTTGCCCTTTCCCATCCTTTCCCCGTGGGCCTTTTGTGCCTTGGTCGATTCAGTCACGAAGCACGTGGGCTTGAATCCCCTCTTTCCCCACTCTGTAAACCCCCCTTCCGTCGGTATATTTTTAAGTCGATTTGAAAAAAAACTTCCTTTGACACCCCCCCTTTTCCTAATACCCCTCCTTACACATTATCGTCAGTTTGGGTTTTTTTGACCATTTACCCCTTCAGGTTGGAAACGTTTTACCCCCTTCGTCCCCAACAATAACCAATTTTGTGGTACTCTAGTACCCCCCCCCACCTCATCGGGTATTCCCACTTTTTTTTTTTTCACATAGTATTTTCTCTTGCCCCGGTGCAAGCTACAAGTTCATAGCGGTTTTTTGAACCACGCCGTTCCCTTTTCATCTTAACACCCCACTTTTTGTGATCGTTACCACATTCCAGGATTAATTGAACAAGATTTGATATTGTAACACTCCCCTCCCCACTCCCTATCCCCTTTTTTTTCCCCCACTGGTCGCGTGTTGGGGGTGTCAAATCAGGTTGTAATTGAGACTCTTCCTTCCATCAATCTCCCAGGGATTTCTTTTAAGGTTACCTGCTTTTTCACGGCCATCACCTTTAGGAATAAAACCAATAAGAAAACATCCTCAGTAATTTCCTGTTTTCTTTTCAGAAACCTCGCCCCCCCCCCAACTTTTCGTTTCCGATTTTCCCCCGATCCCACCCCCTTCTCAAGCGTGTTGGGTTTTGGAGAGTGAGGTTGGGGCTGTTTCCTCCCGCTCCCTCACCCCGGAAGACCAACAGGGCCTTCCTGACTTTTTCCCTCCTTGCAGCTGGTCCATTGTCCCCCCTTTCATTTTGCCTTGGAACATCTGTTAAATGTTCAACTCCGCTCCCCATTTTGGTTGTCTTTTCAACCCACATACCTTAACTCTGGGTCGGATATTGTTGCATCTTCAACTTTCTGTTTTGCATTTCCCTGGGGTTTTTTTTTTTTTTACCAAAGTTGTTTTTTTCCAAGTTGCAGTAATCCTAACCCACTCAGCGTTTTAAAACCCCCCAAGGGACAAAAAAACCCTTTCGTTTTGTAACCTGTTCTTTTCCTGCGCCTCCCCCTTTTTTTACCCCACCTGTACCCCCTTGTTTTGCTGGCTTTTTTTTGTCGATTATTGGCGGCAGGTTTTCGATGTTCTTGTCATAATGCAGATTTCCTCGTGTTTTTTTTGTCAACCCGGACTACACTTTTTTTTCCCCCGGTTTCAGTAAATAACATATTTTAAAGCAAGTTTGAGTCTAGCCGATTGATTTTTCCTTTGTCCCCTTTTTCCTTCCCGATTTCCCTCCCCCCCATTGGTTTCCCCTTTTCTTCCGAAGGACGTGCAAATATTGGGGCAGTCGTTTGTTGGTCTGTTCTTTCTTTCTGGGTCACCCCGTCATCCCAATAATTTTTAAAAAAAAAAAAGCGGCCTTGCAACCCGCCCGTCCCCCTCCCCCCCCTCTATTTTTGTCCCCTCTGACCCACCCTTTTCTCCCCTTAACACCTTTCCCCTTTTTTTTTCCCGTGCCGGAAGTTCAAGTGCGGGGTTTGATTGGTACTCCGGGAATTCTAGGCCTTGTTTTCCCTGAATGGCGTGCACAAAGGTTTTCCTGTGTAGCCTTGGATGGTCCCTCCTTTTAGTTTCCCCTAGTTGGGTTTGACAACAATGCTTTTGATGCGATAGTATTCCTTTTGAATTCTTTAACACCTTTTTCTTCTTTTCCCCCCTTCCCCAGCCTTCTTTAAAAACTTTACAAAACTTGATTTCTTTGTGAAAGTTGTCTCCATAACAGAGAAGCTTTTTTTACCAAATTTCATCTTCGATTGCCTTCTGATCCCTGACCCCCTTCCCCCCCCATGTCACATCCTTTTCCACTTCTTGCCTTGCCTTTTTTTGTTTTTCTCATCCTACGGGGGTTTTAGTGCGGCTTGAAACTTCCCCCTCGTTTTTTTTTCCCGATTTCCCGTTTTCCAAACCCCCCCCCTGTCTTTGACCCTGGTTTCGTGATTTACCGAAAACAAAAAACAGTTAAGAAGTAATGTACCTCTATATCTTTCCTTTCCGCCCTACGTTTTTTTTTGCTATCCTCTCTTCCCTCCCTTGGTTACCCTCCTTCTTCTTTTTTTTTTTTTTTTTGTCAATCACTGACATTTTTACATCCTCTTTTTTGCCACCGCCACCGGGCGGAAACCTGCATTTCGCCGCTTCTCCCTACTATTATTTTTACCCCCCCCCAACCCAAGCTCAATCCCTTTGTGATTTTTTACTTTGACAACTGGTTATGGCCTGTTTGCCCTCCTGCAATTTAGCTTGTGACATGATTCTTCCATACACCTCAAGTTATAGTCATTTTTTTCCTGGCTTCAGTAACCCTTCCTTTTTTCCTTTCCTTCATGCCCCACACTTTTTTTTACGACTTCCCCCAGGGCCCCCCTGGGAAAACTATATCCCTCCCCAAAGCGCTGTTGCCCCCCCTATTTATCCTTCTTTTCACTCCCTTAATTTTTCTCCTTGCCTGTCCTCTTCCCTTTTTCCCCTTCCCTTCTCCCTCACCCCCCCTTCTTTTTTTCTTCTTCCTTCACCTCGGGTAAAAAGATTGGCAATGCGCCCTGGTGTTTGTTTCATTGGACCACTCCCCTCTGTGCCTTTCCTACCTCTTTAACATTTTTGCTTTTGATGACGCTTCAATACCGGCACACCATGCACCAGTTGCGAAGTCGCTCCCCTGACCATGGCTGAACCTTTTAATTTTTTTTCTCTGCCTGACAACCCTCCTGAGTAGTTAACGGCCTCTTTTTTTTGTTTTTTTAACCGCATTGTCTTTTCCCTTGCCCCCGGCTAAACCTTGTATTTAGTTGGACTCCTGGTCCGTGGGTACCGTCGGACCTAACCCCCCGGCCTCGTACTCATCGTTCACAACAACCGTCAATCTTCCTTTACGTCCAAATCTGCTGCTTATTTTCTCACCAACCTTCCCCCCTTCCTTTTTCTTTAACATGTTTCCTCTTTCCTGTTTTCCTTGCCTTACTGTGCACTGGTAAAAACATTACTTCTTATTACAATTGACCCTCCCTTCTTACTCTCCTTGCCCATAGAGTACGTCTTTTTTTTTTTACCTCCCTGGTTTTGAAATGGTCTTGGATTAATTTCCTAGTCTGCCAAAATTAGTTTCCCCTTGTTCAACAGCTCCTCATTCTTCCAAGTCTTCCCGGTGAGTATAAGGAGTCTTCCCGGCCCCCCCCCCTGCCACCCTTGTCCATAACCCACGGATTGTTTGGGTGATATTCTCCCTAAAATTTGTTTCTGCATTTTTGAACCGGTTTTCCTCCCCCCCATGACCCTCGAATGATGTTTTTACTAATCTTTCTTCATGCGCTGTTTCCCGTGAGGCAGTAAATGTAACGATTCTTTTCTTCATACTCCGGACGCTTGCTCCCCCTCACCCATGTACCCCAATAACTTGATCCCCCGTTTACCCCTTGAAGATTGGTTTTTTAATTGGTTCCCCCTTACAAATAACGTTCCCCCATCCACCCCCCTTCTCTTCTCGTGCTCCCCCACCCCTCATTTTCCCATTCTTTTTTTCCCCCCCCCCCCCTTTCCTATAAGCTGCGTTGTGGATTTGACCTTTTTAACTTTGTCCCTCTGATTCCCAACATTACTTCTTTTTCCCCCCCAAAATTGGGGAATTACGTACCCCCTTGTATGGGTCCTTTTTTATCCATGGAAACCAATTTGTGCTTTTTCGGGAAAATTGGGTACCAGCTTTCCTTTTTTATCAGCTTGTCCCCACCCGTTTGATTCTTCCCTTTTTTTCCCTTTAATGTATGATTCACTGTTGGTTCCCCCCCTTGAGTTTTCATTTATATTTAATTTTCTCAGAGTGTAGCCTTGCTTCCCCTTTGTTCTTTCTTCCTGCAAATGCCACCCCATCCAACTTTTTCCCTTTAACCTGATTTACCCAAGGTAACCCTTCCCACATCCATTCTCGCTTCATTATCTTCTTCCCCCCCCTTGTCTTCATGTCCCCTACTATTCCATTTTCCACTTGCCACATCATACACTTCCTCGTCCCCCTACCTCCATATTGCTTTTTTTTGTATTGTCCCATCCATGTTTTTTTTCTCAATCGTAGCCTATTTCCGGCCACCCCCCACT
>Ga0179591_1333725_pt1 | contig 11172 bp, 10 predicted proteins | sample CZOMad2_1_08_16f_FD_182891 | JGI IMG/M metagenome (GOLD analysis project Ga0179591, IMG submission 182891) | Vadose zone soil fungal communities from Angelo Coast Range Reserve, California, USA - CZOMad2_1_08_16fungal (PacBio error correction) | ecosystem: Environmental > Terrestrial > Soil >... | reverse complement strand
GCACTTGGGTTTTTCCATCGATTTTAAACCCTCCAGAAATCTCGAGCTCTTCCCTCGTGAGTTTCTGTAGTGAAACCCAGAAAGAAGTTCCTAAGACCACATTCCTGCTGAACATCAGGTTCTTCAGAAACCCTCGTCGTCTGTGGCGCCAGTCTTTCCTTCTTCTAACCCTTTTTTCAATGATACTATTCCCCCCAGATATGTGGTTGGCCCATCTAGCTTCGACTACTCGATGCCTTTTTGTAACTGACAGTATTTTCTACCCTTAGTCCAAAAATCGCATCTCCCCCGACAATGCTTTTCCAAGCGCTCGCATTCTCTCGTATTCCCCGCCCAGAGTGATGTTACCCGGCTCTCCTTATTATTCCGGTAGGTACCTTTTTCTTGGATCTACCCGGTTACCCGAAGCTCTTGGTAGTCATCCCCAATTCTATTCAAGAGATGCCTAGGCCACTCCTCTAGTCTTTCTATGCTCTCCCACGTGTGACGTTTTCGTGAAACAGCAAATTCACGTCCCTCTACTATTGAGTTTAATCTTTCGGACCCGAGTCTCTGGCGGATGTGTAGATCCTCTCGAGGTGAGAATCTTCCTGTTTAGAGTGAGCTCTTCCAGCCTTTTTTTTCCCCCCCTTTCCTCTTCCGTTTTTTTTGAGATTACCCATGTTTTCTGACGCACTCTTCCCTCTGATTCCGGGGACAAGTTCTTTTTTCCATGCGAGCGATGCGGCTCCCTGACAACTTCGACTCTTTTTCTTCCCTTTCTTGTATTTTTCCTTTCGATTCCGTTTTGCGGCTTTTTTTTCCCGAAAAGGCCAGTTTCCGTGAAGCTGATTCTCGGGCTTTCTCCGACTTACGCCACTTTCCTGTTATTAGTCTCTCTCCTGGAAGGTTTCTCCAATCTGTCGCTCGTACTTTCATATTGTCGACCCTTCGGGAGGAGCTTTGATCGCGTCCATCCTTGGTTCCCGTCGCCAGCTGCAGGCAGAGTTGGTTTACGCTCAATTCGCTCTATTCCTCGTTTGGAAGCACCTTGTTTTTTCCTCGCCTGACCTCTTTCTAAGATTTTCGCATCCTTCTCTTTTTCTCCCGACACTCGTTTTTTTTTCCACCTCGTGTTCTTTTTGAAGTCCTGCCGTCACCCTGGCTCTCTTCGCCCCGCTGTTTGTTTTTTCATACACGTATCGAAAAAACTTTCCTCCCTGTCTCGTAGAACTTCTTTTCTCTTCTTTTCACGTTCTCTCTGCTCTTTTCTCTAGCTTTTTAGTTTTACACACCAGACGAGGACCAACCACTATTTTTTTTCCTACGGCCCTCAGGATTTTTTTCCCGACGACTTTGACTATTATTTTTCCTCCCGACAGCCGGCTCTTGTGTTTTTCGGATTTTGGTGGTCTGTAGCCCACGCCATTTGGCCCCCAGGTTAGCCGTCTTCTTTAGTTACGCTCAACTGTACTCCCACGCCAATTTCTTGGTTCGATTCTGTCGTGCTTCATAAGTTACTATAAGTGTACTCCCCACCGTCCTATCTAAACAAAACCCTTCTTCGTATTCCGACTTCTTTCCGGTGCCTATCCCGGCGGCGCTTCATAACCTCTCCCCTTTCCAAGTATTACTGAAGTCCTTAAACTGCTGGTCAAGTTTAACGGCCAGGTTCCTTCCGCTTGGGTGTTTTATTTTTTGCACCATCCCCACGCTGTTCTTTCCGACCACCGCGTCTTATTCGGTCTTCTCCAACCTCTTTCTCCCGCGAGCTACCATTTTTGTAAGCCTGCGTGTACACCACATGGCCAATTTCCCACTTTCTTTTTCCGAAATCTTCGCTCGCGAGCCTTTTATGTCGTGCAAATCAATGTAAACCATCCGACGTAGTTGTCTCTCCTGGTTTAGGTCGGTTTCTCTTTTTCACGACTCCCCCATTGGTACGCGGCACCCCTTATTTGTATCGCTACGAGTCCCAAAAAAGGGAGTTGCTTTTTCCCCCAGAGGTTAGACCCCCCCCCCCAACCTCATGCAACGCATTTTCAAACACCAGCCAAGCTAACTGTCATTCTCCTCGAAATGTGTCATCGTCAGCATAGGCACGCCTCTCTTTATCACTCATGCTCTTCCGGGTTTCCCCGCTTTTTTTCTAACTTACCACCGTGCGCCCTGACGATTTAGCGGGACGCCCCACCCCCCGGTGATCGTGTCCGGAAAGTTGACACCAACGATCTCATTCCCCCTTTTTTTTTATCCTTTTCCCTTTAGAGCGCATAAAATTCACCCCTTTATGATTTTTTCACCTTGATGCCGAGTCGTGCGGCAGCCCCCGAAGAAAACCCCTTTCATCGGCGGTGTGGTTCCACGAATGTTTTTTAGGGTTTTTCGAATCAAGGTTCTATTCCCGAACGAGACTCGTGTCTGGCTTGGTCGCCGGGATCTGTTGAGTCATCACAGGATTGCGTAGTGTCCGAACCCCCTATCCCTCTCGTGCTTTCGGCGAGCTATTTTTTGGTTCGTTTTTTTTTTGCTTGTGGAACCCTTGTCACGCTCTCCCTTTTTGATTGGAAAATCAGAATTCCCTTCTTCGTGCAGGAAAGTTTGTAATTTTACAGCAGGGCACTGAAGTCAGGTTGTTTTGACATCCTAACCGACTAGTGACGCGTCAGGATGTTTATTTTTTTGCTTCTCATTGCCCTTTTTTTTCGCCACTTTGCGACCGTTCCCCCCCCGAATCGCAGTCTGACCAGTCGTCCACCTCGTGCTTCACGGCGCGGACGAATCTTTCGGGATGGGTTCCTTCGTTCGCGAAAGTTGCTGTTGCCAGCTCGTCCAAGGTCAGTTTTACGCTCCCTTTGCCCCCTTTTTCCCCCCCTGCATGCCCAACTCTCTCCACGCTTCGAGTTTGGGTTCAGGAGTTTAACCAATCGACCCCTCTTTTTTCGCTGACGCTCTTTTTCACCTTGCCCCCCCCCCCTCTAACTTTCGTGCTTTTCTGAAAAGCCAGTCTCTACCCCCCATTCCTTCTTTCTCCCTAGTAGAAGTTGATTACCTGTCTTGCCTCTTTTCCCTCTACGCATTCTTTTTGGAGCGTCTTTGTCTTCTTCCAAATTGAGGGCGGCCTGCACCTTCGTGAAAATCCCTCATTAGCCGAGCTCTTTTTTCTTACCCATGGTCCCCGTAGGCGTGTCAACGAGAAAGCCTTTCGCGGTCTTCCCCTACCGCTATTGTGCGGATTCATCTCTTCGCAGACTCCCTGGGCGAATCTATCCCCAAGTCTAGATCCCTCATAGGGCGCTTGAGACTTCCTCTTCCCCCCCCCATGTGATCGTTTCCCTCGTCTCTCCAGAAAGCTGACCTTAACTCGTCCCACCTCGCGAGCTCGTTTTTTTTCCTTGCGCGAACAAACGGCAAGTCTATCGCTCGATAGCTTTTCTCCCTATTATCCATTCCCGAGATGAGCCCCGTTATTTTTCCTTTCATCGCCGTTGTCTTGCGCCCTCCACACACACTGTAGGTCTTCTCCAGATCTCTGTCTGAACGCCCTCCTCATCCGTCACTGGTTTCCCACCCCCTTGCCCCGTTTCAAAAAAGTGGGTTGGCGTGCCGATCGCTCGCCTATTAATTGGCCGGCCCGCGGACCCTGAGATTTTCTCCTCCGTCCCCAATTCTTGAGCGTCGCCCTTCTTGGACTGAATTTTCTCCAGCTTACGTAACTCGGACAGTAGCAACTTGTAATTTTTCCTTCCTATGACTTTTCCAGGACTTCCTTTTTTAAGACACTGCAAGAACCAAGCTCCTCTTGAGTTTCGAAAGTTTTTTCTCTCTCTAGTGAATTTCCTTTCGCACGTTCTCCGCTCATACTACGTGCCGCGAGCTCTACGTTTTCTCCTCTCGCCTTCTTTGCGACGTTTACGCTTCTTTTCCCCCCCCCTTGTGCGCATTGGCTGGCGACCTTTGCGCCGCGCTTGCGCTTCTTCAGCGTCGTGGAGTTGTTTTTTTTTTTCCCTCCAGGATGTTTTTTTCCCGCGTCCCCCCCCTGAGATAATGCCCCCGAACTTTCGCGCCGCTATTGCGCCCTTCCTAGAACTGCGGGGTCCATTTTTTTCGTACGACGTTTTTATCTTGCCCTTCGTCTTGCGCGCTTTCGCCGATGGCCCTCCGACGGACCCCTTCTCACGAACAGTTTTCTCCTCCCACAATTTTCGGTTAGTGTTCTGAAGTCTTTCCGTGAAGCCGGGACCTTCTTCCTGGCAGCGCAGTATAAGGTAATGATATTCGTGGCCACGGCGATGCCCGCCACTGCGCTACCTACCGAAATCCCCTTCTCTTTCTCCCTGAGATTCTTCATATTGGATGCTTTATAATAGAGTAGTTCTTCTTTCCCCCCCCCCCCCCTTTAACGCGAAGTGATGAGGAACCCACTATCGCACCTCTCCCCTTCTCATGTTGTCCTTTTGATTCGAACACCCGCCTTCCACCAAGATCGGCTTTCTTTTTTACTTTGATGGTTCGCTGCTCGCACTACTCAACCCTCTCAAATTTTACTCTAGTATCCCTTCCTAACTTTCATTTTTGTTTAACCCTCTTTCCTTTGCTATTGCCCTTTTTTAATCACTCGACCCGTGTACCGTAAGCCTCTTTCCTTAGTACTAACGAATTTTTCGATGTAAACCTTCCCCCCTAGTTCCGGGTTCGATTCATCCGTCACTCCACGTTCCCTCTCGCTACTTCTTTTCTCTATACGATTGTTAGGGTTTTATCTGTCGTTTTTGTGGTGTTACCCCCCCCCCGCATTCTTTCCACGTTGTAACCCTAACCTGGGTGTGTCTTTTTCAATTCTTTCAACCTTAATTTTCTGTCGTTCCACGTTGAGACGCCCGACCCATCGACCCAAGAAGTGCAGTATTTTTAACTATTGCCTACCCTTACTTCCCTTTAGCGTGTTTGTGTTTCTTTTGAGACCGGTTTTTTAAATTGTCTCCACGCGTCCCTGCCACCGGTTGAGTCGGCGCGCCCCCTTGCAAAATCTTTAGCGCTTGTCTACAGACAGCTTTTTGTAGTTTCATACTACTCTGCCGGGTCCGGAACCCGTCCCATTCTGGTCCAGCGTTTTCCTCTTTTCCAACCTTATCTATCCCTTTTAGTTCTCTGCGAACTTGAAGTCCCCGTCACCGGTCGTGCCTTCCGGATATTGCTGGACTTTTTTTGCCGAATTTTCTTCTTTCCCTCGAAACCTATCCCTTTTTGTTAACATAGCTTTTCAACGCTCCTTCCTCAGTTTCACCACTATGGTAGCCGACCGCGTTTTAACGGTCTACCGCCCCCTTTTCCCTTACGTACGCAACGACACCGTTCAGTGTCCCCGACGATTTTCGTCCCTTTTGCTTTCTTGGTCTTGGCTTCGTCGGCGGGCCTGGTGGGCATTTTGCAACCGTCCCTCGACGCGCTGAGAGGGTCTTGCCACATTCCCGGAACTTTCTTTAATCGTTGGTAAAATTTCCTTCTCTAACCTTTTTCTCCTCCCAGCGCGTTCGATTTCTCGGCGCCATGCGTTCTTTCAGCTGCCAACCAGATTCTACTCCGGTTCCCCTCTCTTTTTCCTCTCCCCACAATCTTTGACATTGCCCCTATCGCCCCGTCGTGAAAAACCATTTCCTCTTGTCCGCCATTTTTTCCCCAAGGCCGCCATTTTTGCTCCAGACCTGAGGTACGAGCACCGCCGCCCGCGACGCCGCTTTTACCTTCTTTTACCTTTAGTCGGACTTTACCCTCTACGCTGGACCCTTTCTGCCCACCAATCGAGACGCACCCCGCGCAGTCCGAGAATACGAGGTCCTCTCCCCGCGGCTTCCTTCTCCCTTACGGTTAGGAAACCCTACGGCGACGATGTCTTTCTTCATTTATGCTAGCCAAGCCCAGGTCCAGCTCCTTTCGCGCGATTTTGTTTCTTTCGCGGTTCGCCTAGACCAATTTCCAGTAGTATTGTGGCCTTTATACTCGAGTCTCGATTCCCCCCCTCTTTACTGGATATCTCCCCCTTCTGGAACCAAGAGAGCCTAGCGAAAGAAAAAATCCTTCGCGTGTCCTTGCGTTCGCGACCGCGATTCCTCACGTGTTTTTGCCGGAGAATACTCAACCCTTTGGAAATCTTCTCTTGACCCTGCCGTTGCTCGCGTACCTAGCTCGGCCTGACATTTTTCATTTCATGCGCCTGGTTTCCACCCCCTCTCTTTTTTGCAGGCGTCTCGTCTAACCTTGGAGTACCTACTTCGCGCTGCCAAGGTTCTGTTCTCGTTTGAGCGGATCCGCTGCTTTCTTCCGCTTTCTCCTCCTGGGTTTCAGAATCCCGTGTCTGTCTCCTCTCTGTTAGATCGCATGAAGTTCTATTCTTTTTGCGACGTTTCACAACATCTCGTGGCCAATTATCCTATCGCCCTCTCTTTTGGCGGACGATTGGCGGCCGCTCTTTAAAGGAAGTTCGTTTGGCTTCGCACATGCTGGCGCGCAGAGTACGAACGCTTGATTAGCCTATTCCTTTTTTCCGTTTTTTTCAACCGACTGTTTATTTGTCGCATGTGATTCCAAAATATCTGGCCAACCCGACCCAGTACTCTCCCCCGCGACTACGCTCCCGCCCAAAACTCCTGACTCATCTCGGGCACTCTGATGGTTTTTTCTCAGGCGCTTTGGAGGTTTCTGATTATTAGGCGCCCCCGGTACCGTAGGTCCTTACGTTTTCCCCCCACGGGTAGTTCCTTTACACGGTTTTTACTTCACGAGAGAAGTCTACCCTTTATGCTCGGCAATTTTAAAGAGCCCCCTAGAGGCAACTCGAACCCTTTCGATGGACGCACCGTTCCCTCTTGCTTTCTTACTACCGCGATTCCCACGGTTCGCGCTCCCTTAAGATCGTTTAAGCGACTCCCGGTGGTTCACTTTCCTCCTTCTTTCTGCGAGTTGCTTCAACTACAAACACCTCGTCAGGGTATCACAAAGAGTCCTCTGCTCCAGTGGCTTACGTAAAAGGTTGGTTTCTCCCCATGTGTTTCACACCTCGTTTTACCCACCACCTTTTTCGAGCCTCCGCCCCGCCCCTTCAAACCGAGGTCCTTTCACTGGTTCGTACTTCCCCGTCACGAACTTTTTTCATGGTTCGTTTTTTTCAAACCGTGAATACATTCATGCCCGGCCCTTTACTCGGCAACGCCTCTTCCACCCCCCAATGTGTGCGTGTATTGTCCAAGATGGTGGTACGCCCCACCCCCAAACCTCCGCACCAGAAACCTCTCAACCACCCCCGTTTTCTGAATAGTCGCCTCTCGCCTGTCATCTTCGCTACTTTGACTGGACGGAGGGAGTCCTCACGCTTGTTGATGTGTTTTTCTCCACGTGGATTCCTCCTTCTGTGACCTATTTTTTCAGACCTCTTTCAATGTTGATTCGTTTCGTGCCGCGCCACTCCCCTTATTTGTCCTTTATCGCAAATTTCACCTTTTTGAGGGCACCCCTTCGCTGGTTATTATAGACTCCCATTGACCTTTGTCCTGGTTTGGAACGCCTGTTTTGTTCTCATCCCTGTTTACTGTACCTTGATCTGTTTCCTCATTTTGGTCCCCCGTTCTAATCAACTTTTTACTTTGACGAGATAGTGGCGGACCGCTGCTGATCTCCCTCGTCCCTGCCGGTCCTTTTTTTTGGAGGGATTTTGTTGCGGGAAACTGACTTCTTTCCCAGCCCCTCAGGCTAGTCGCAGATCTTTCCCGTAGTCAGATCGCACGTTTCCCCCCCCAGAAACCATGCCCTGGAGGTGTGCGATTCGACATCGCTGGAACGAACCGCTTGCCTTTTTTTTCCGTTTGATGGGCGTTGCGAAGGTCGCGGTCGTCGCATACAGAGCCCCCCCCCCGAAGTCCTTCCACAGAAAGTGTTCTTCCTAACCCCGAGGCCACGCGTGAGAAAGTTTAGTACTTTTGGTTGACTCTGATCCTCCGTGTTTGTTCTAGACTAGATACGGGTGTGCCTCCCTTTCTTCTCCATTGAATTTCGGCGACCCCAATGGAGTCCAATAACCCTAGCTATCCACTTAAAGCTAGGCGTCTTTCCACCAACATATGTCTCAATCGTCTCTCCCTTTTCGGATTAATGCACTTCACAAGCTTAGCACTTGAAAAGGTCGAGAGGCAGTCTACAGGAGCTTTGACCCGTAGAACGGCTTCTCTCCTTTTAAACGATCGAACGTGTCTTTCACTGACGGTTCAGAGACGAGTCGAAAATTCGGGTCTAATCGCTTATTTCTTGACCTTGAGTTCTCCGGTAAAATTCCTCCCCCCTTCCTCCTGTTCGCGATTTTTCCAATTTTTGCTACAGGAACCCCTCCTCTTTCAAAGTGAGTATGACTCCAGTTTCTTCTCAGTGAAAGGGTGTTTTGAGAGTTCATCTATGCCTTCTACACATTCGACGCATGGATCTCTTTCGATTGAGATAGTACTCCAGGAGCGTCCTGCCACTGTGGTGACAGTCGCGCGTTCGCGCTCTGAGAGAGCATTCACTCCTCTCGTCCTGCCAACTTAGGACGACTTCGAACTTCCCACAGGCCTGATTTTTCGCGGAGCCCCCTTCTATCTCTGAGTTCTCTTTCTCCTCATCTTTTCAGACTAGCTTCTTATACGATGCTTTCTCTCGCTCTTCCTTTGGGGCGCACGCGAAAAACGCGCAGCGCTTCCGTGTTGAGCGTTACTAGGTCTTTGAATTATTGACTCGCGAACGCGCGAGTGTCCCTTCCATGCGAAGCTCCGGTCCGTACTCGATCTCTTGGTCGCCGTTCTTCGATATGATCCCTCTTTCCGACCGCTCCTGAGCTTTTAAGCTTTTAGTTGGAATTTCGAGCGGCTTCTTTTCTCCTCTCGTGAGGTTCTTCCATTTTCACTTCTGTCTTCTTCCATGTTCCGGCAGAAACCCCCTTTTTTAAAGAAAACAGATTTTGATCCCCACATAGCGTTCGCACAAGTGTTGCTATCTTTCTGATAGCATTTAAGACTTGCGCGCGTTTACAGTTATACGGCCCCGGTCCAGAACTCAGGTTAGCTTCTTTTTCGTAAGATGGTCCAGTTCTAGTTTCTCAGTTATGGCGCTATTCCTCTTGTTCGATCCCCGCGCTTGCGAGCGGTTTCGTTTTTTTTGATTTTTACCCCACTATCCTGCATTTTTTTGCTCGATAGTCTCTAGGATCAGCTTTTTCAACAGATTATGTGGCTCTTCGCCATTTCCTTACTATTTTTCCGGTGTCGTGTACAGACTTGGCCCGCGACGTCGCCTTCTGTCTTCTTTTTTTCTCAGAATTTGCGTCCCCGCGACCGTTCCTCTCCAATTCTCGCGAACCTATCTGTCCGTCCAGATTCATCTCCCCTTTCGTCTCCCCACACTCTTTTACTTTTGGAAATTTTGTTCGACGGCGAACTCCTTCCTCCGATCCTTGTCTCTCGTGTGAAGATCACTTTTTCAGTGAGTCTATTTTCAGTTTACCCATCATACTGAACGAACAGCTCTCCTCAGTCTCTCTGACTCTCTTTTCTCCTGTGGTTCCTTCTGGCCCTAGTTAGTCTCTTTAATATCGTACGCTCATTTTTTTCTGAGCATCCTGAGCTGTTAGGTCCCCACTAGCCCGATCATGAGCCGTCCTTTCTTTTCCCCACCCCCAGTTGCGTTAGTTGTACTTCTTCTTTTAGGCGATGCTCGCCGCCCTTGATCTCCTTCTCCTCTTACTTCGAGATTTCAACTTTTAAGCTATCCCCACCTGACCTGATCTTGTGTGCGAACGATATCGCTTGTGCATTTACCTTTACTTTGTGTCGTAGCCATGCCGGTTGCGCCCTGTAAAGACGTGATGTACCCCCCACTTTGTTTTCCCAAAAGAGGGGGCGACCCTCTTTGTTCCCCTTCGCGGTTCGCACGCTTTCCTTTCCTCCGAAACTATTGTCTTTCTTGATTTCGAAGAAGAGTTTTTAGATGAGTGGTTGTTCTTTCTTGTTTCTGCGATTTTTTTGTTTGCGACCCCTCCCGTTTCCCCGTTAGTTCTTGCAAACAGCATCCCGTTTTTTTTGGCCGTGCGGCTTTTTCAAGAACTGTCATCCAGCGTCCCACGTTCTTACGTTCACGTTGTCCTCCTCATCACAGACCACGATTTACTTTTCTCCTTTTAGTTTCATGGCCGACAACCGCCTTCCTTTTAACTGCTTTTCCTTATTGCTAGTAATTAGTGAGACCGGTTCTTTTTTGTTAATGCGCATTTCACCGGTTGAGCCCCCTGAGAACCTTCTGATTTTCGGCATTTTGTTTTTGCAGCCTCTTTGTAGACCCATGTGTTGTAGTTGCACCTCCCCGACGACTTCGGGTAAGGCCGTTCACCCTGTGTCAATGATCTTCCCATGTTTTTCCCAAAGTTGCGAGCACGTGTTCTTAAGCCTTTTGTCCCGTAATCCAGAAGCAAGCATTTCCCACTTTTTTGAGCCCGTTTGTGCGTATCTTATTTTTGCGTTTTTGCCGTTCGTATCTCTTACGGATGGCCGGATTGTAGCTATCAAATACCCCTTTTCTTTTCCACCTCATGCAGTTCTATTTTTCCCCACGAGCGACGTTCCCACATTTCTTTTCGCTCGACCTCCCCGATATCACGACCCCGCCCTGCCGATTAAAGCCACCATTGGGAGAAGCGTTTTTCCGTCTTCGAGTTTTCTTTAGATCCTTTTTGACGCGTCGGTTTTTTTAAGGTGGTCGGGTTTTCCACTTTTTGTGAACGCACTCTCCCCCCCCGACCTCGCTTCGTCTTCGTACGAAGGCGAGTATTTGTTGAACAGCGCCTCCAAGAAAGCAGTTTTTCTTCTCCCACCAGTTTTAGTCCCCATTTCCCTTGACCCCTTTTTCTTCCAAACAGCGTCCGTGAGCGATTTCCCTTGTCCGGCCTCTTCACTATTGCGACGTGGTACGATTTTCACAGAGATTTTTGTTCGTTCTCCCCCACGTTTTCTGTTCATCTGCGTAGATTCATCCTTCGCTTTTTTCTCCAAGAGTGTCACCACGGATTTAAGCGCTGAGCGCCGTCTCTTTTAGATCCTGAAAACGCTCTCCTCCAATGTGAGGTCCCTCCCAGAAAGTATTCCCCACTGTAGACTCTCCCTTCATTCATAGACGTTG
>Ga0179591_1251168_pt1 | contig 11172 bp, 9 predicted proteins | sample CZOMad2_1_08_16f_FD_182891 | JGI IMG/M metagenome (GOLD analysis project Ga0179591, IMG submission 182891) | Vadose zone soil fungal communities from Angelo Coast Range Reserve, California, USA - CZOMad2_1_08_16fungal (PacBio error correction) | ecosystem: Environmental > Terrestrial > Soil >... | reverse complement strand
GTCCTTGTGTTTCTTTCCCCGATTGGAGAGGTTCGACGGATACCCACAGTATTCCATTGGATTACTTGATTCACCGCTTCCCTTATCATGCTATACTGTGTTTTTTGATTTGTCGTATACCTTTACTCATTTTCTCTCAGATTTTTCGTTTTTGAATGCCGGTCAAGATCACTTTTTATTCCTATCGTTATTTCTCCCCCTTACGAGTGCTATGATTTGTTTTCAACTCTTGATTCTTTTTCATGACCTAGTCACGCCCTACCTCTTCGTTCCCGGATTCGATTTATGCTTTTCAACATGTCCAAGTTTCTCCCCGCGACTAGAATCCTGTTCCAGCGTCACCCCCGCCAAAACAAAAGTGCCCAGCTCCGTGGGCTCTCAACGTTTAACGTTCGTGTGTCTTTTTATAATTTCGTAGATTTGATTGAACCCCCACATATAAAGACGGACGCCTTCTCTTTATTCACCTACTCCGTTTTGGTGCGATCTCCTTTATTTCCGTTATTTAACTCCTACGTAATACGACCATTCAGCACGACCACGCGTTGCTCTCCCGCAGTCTGCTTAGGTGTTTGCTTTGTACGTGCCCTTATATCTTTCTCCTGCTATGAGCCCTTTTGTACCAATGTTGCCTTCTATATAGTGTCCTCAATGGCTTTTTCGCTCTCTGACGCATCAAGACTCACCGCAGACTTTGCTTATCAGCTTCCGCGTATAGCACGCCTGTCAAGAAGAACGGTGAGATTTCGGATCTCGACGCCCACCAGTTTCGGAACCTCCACGCTTTTTCCCCTCCTCGAACGGCGCCCAAGGAAATCCTCCTCAGAGTATCTTCCTTAACCTTGTTTAACTTTGGGATCAATAAATCTCCAGAGAGTTTCAGCTCTCCGCCAAGATCTACTCTATGACTCCCCTTGCAATCCCCAACCCCATCTTCACCGTTAAGTCGCGCCCTGTTTTTTTTTTTTTGAACCTTAACCAACTTCGATGTTTTCCTAATTAGTCGTATGCCTCCGCCAAGGGCCCCGATACTCTTTTTTATTCCCTCTTTCCGCGAACTCCCAATAGACAATTCTACTTAACATCAAGTTTATCCAACCGATACATTCTTCTCCCCTTTTTTCTAGAAATTGAGTTTCCTCCCAATTCAGATCGAAACTCCTTTCTTTCCCTCTTGCAAAGGCTCCGATCTCACATTTGGACCGCGATGACTTGCTAGCTATCTTGATTCACCCCCCCCGCCACCATCGACAACTCCTGCGGCCCCCCCTTTCAGTTGCTTTCTCGATCGTCGCTGTTACCCATTTTGACCACCCAACTAGTTAGGACCGACCCCCCCACACAATCTTTTTGTCGTTGCGGTTCATTACAATCACTTTTTGACCGATCAAGCACTCGCTGGTGGTTACCGGTGCCTGCGCCCATTTGATTGTCTTCTTGCCACCCCGGTGTCCAAACTTCGGTGGACTCCCCCCGCCCCCCACGAGACCCCTTCATCCCCCACCCACGACACCCTTCACAACTCTGCCATTATGATTCGAGAATCACGTCAAAGATGCTTTCCCCACCTTGTTTGGTTCCTGGCTGTCCACAATTAGATAGTCCCCGCGTTTTCCCTATACATGGCAGGTGCCAGTCTTATGTTCGCTCCTAGTTTACCTATCGCCCCTGGCACTCCCCACCAGTACTGATACTCTGAACTTAATCCCAGTTTCCGATAATGGTACGATTGCGTATTTTCTTGAGTAGTCCCGAGAGCGCGACCCTTTTTCGTTTAACATGCCTCCTTTATAGCTTTTAGGTCGTATTTCTTTTCCCCGAATACGAAGGATTCTTTCAGAGCGTAGTGCTATCTATTGAATCAGTTTCGATTGAAGCCGTTTTCCCCTTCTCTATATTCGTACTTCCCAGCTACTCTGGCGGGCATTCTCGTCGTACGACTGCCCATTTCCAGATAGGCCTTCATGTTGTCTTGTCCCTCTTCGTCTAACACACTAAACCCCCTCGCTTCGCCGTTAAGTTTTACCTTGCCCTGCCGAATCTCGCAAATCAGCGCGAATGCTATACCCTTTTTCAAATTAAAATCTTTTTTCCTCTTCCCCTCAGCCAAGCTTTTCACCAACTCTATTTTGCTTTAGATCGACCTCTTCATTCCTTAACATCTGTCTACTCCTATCTGCAAATTTATCTCTTTTACCGCCGCTGTAGCCTATCAAGCCAGAGGTTCCTCGGCTTTCACGTTTCTTTCGACGAACCGACCGATAGCCCTTTGTCGTCAGCAGGTTCAAATTTTTTTACTCATGACAACCCCCCCAATCCCGTCTTTTTCTCCATACCTTTTTTCCCTGTCCTCTCTTCTCATAAATTGATGTGTCGAGTCTTTCTATCTTCTTATGCGTTGATATTCCTCTCCCCGAAAGCCAATACTCTCCCTTTGCTAACCGCACATCAAAATCTTTCTGCATATAACCCCTGCACTAGCAATGTTCCCCCCATTTATTTTCCCAGCAAAACAGCCGTGCCTCCTATATGGTCCCACCCTTAAGATTCCTCTCTCCCGCGAAGAGCGTCTTACAGAGCCCTTCTTTGCTGACTCCCTCTCTTCCGCTTCCCCTTTTTCCCCAACCTCTCGCCACAATCACTGATAGGACACGCGTGTTTGTTTTATTTCTACAAGCGTTGCCTCCCCCGTCTTTCTCTTCAAGGTTAAGCAGTCTCCCTCCAAATAAGCACCCCGACACCCTTCTCTCGCAATTAATCCCACTTCATGCCTTTTCCAATTTGAACCCTTTCTTTCTCCGGTAAAGGTCCCTTTTGCGTCTTGCCTCGAACCTTATGTAACTCTTTTAACCTCTTCAACAGATGTGTCGGGAGGCTTTCATCCAAGCCCACATTCCAAGCTTATAAAGCGCTTCCTTTTGATTTCTCCTTTCAGCGGCCCCCCTTCATCCTTTTTTTTCTCCGTCCAGCGACTTGGGACTTTAATGTTTTTTTGAGAATCTTGCTGATGGCACCGGCCGCTTAGATCCTCATTCTTTTCTTTCCAGGAGAGTTGTTTTCCCTCCCTTCGGTGCTCTCCCCTTTTTGACCTTAATCTCGGACCGTGAAGGAAATAACTCCCTTTATTCGTTCGGCAATCTAAAGTTCCGCTGCCGTGCTTGATCTTTATGGCTTATAAAATGTAGATTTCACGGAGACTTCTTAGTTTCCGTTTCGTTCTTAGGACACTCGTTCGGTCGTTTGCCGTTATCCCTTTCTCCTCATTAACAAAAATAAGAGCTGAACGCGTCTACCCAATTTTTTTTCTTCCGCCGCCCACCCAAAACTCAACCACAAGATGGTGTGTGTATGTCCCAATTCTTCTCTTCTCTTCTTCATCTGAAACGTATACTCTTTCTCCGTCTTTCTCCCCATGAATAGAGATGTTTTACCGCCATTTCTCGTCCGGTATGGATTAACGTTTCCCTCTCGTCGCAACCTTGGCCCTTATGATATCTCGTCGTGCAAGCAGCCGCTCGTTTTCAGCCAGTCCCTTTATCCGAATCCATCGAGTCTAGATTGAGCCCTTTCATGAGCTTCCTCCTTTTTTCTCGCAAAGCTTCTCTTCCTTGTTTTATTCAACCTCCGACACCTTCCACCCTTTCGGATCCCTCCTTTGCCCCTTTCAAGGCAGCGAATCCTCAAAGGTCCCTATCTAGATTTTTATCTGCATTATGTCAGTTCTTCCGTTTTTGTCACTACCCGGTAATCGTTTTCCGTTTCTCGTTTCGTTCGTAATTGAGTTGTACACTTTAGGGCCTCCCATTTCTATTTCTACAACCTGAACGGTGGGGCCCCATTGTTTCAAATTTGTCCCCTCCCTTTTTCCTGCCAAGGTCTCTTTCCCCGCTTTTCACATTTTTCCTCCCCAAGCTTCTACAGCATTCTCTTATTTTCCTCTCTTTTTTTTTGTTTTTTGAGCGATATGCTTTCGGCTGCTTTTGCGTTCCATTTTGGGTACAGATAGTTTTTTTCCTCGACCCCTTGGCGCGATCGCCGCCTTTTTTTCCGCCCCACCACCGAGGTTTTTCCCTCTAAATGTTCGGCAACGGCTCCACTCGGCTGCGGACGGAAGGGACCCCTCAGACAGCACTCCGATTTTTTCCCCGATTTTCCGGCTTTCGATCGTACGCTCCAAACCTCAGGCGCCCCGTGGACATATGTGTAGTCTCTGCCCCTTTTTTCCCCCTGTTTTCAACTGTTTTGTCTCTTCAGATGCATTTAGCCTTTTGTCCAATTCTGAATGATCTTGGTCGACCTGTGTCAGCTTATGACCCCTTTGCCTCTACAGTCTCAGCCTTGTGAGGTTTTTGACACCTTGACCCCCTTCTGCTAGTCTTGCTCCGCATCAATCTTTAGTTTCTGGCTACTGCCCGCTCCGTACTGGTTCCCCCCACTCTGAATTCCCTCCCTCTCGACGCTTGCTTCTCGCCATCTGGTCGAGAAATTACCTATCGACCTCTTACCTTGCGGTCCAAAGTACGCGGCGATCCTTATGATAATCCCACCGTCCGCTAATTCTCGAGAAATATCTTGGGCTTTTCTCGGGGTTGTTTTAGGGTTTATTTTTTTACTTTTCCCCAGTTCCCTGCTCCTCTGGTCCGCGGTCGTATGCTTTTACATGATCTGACAGTTTCAAGCGCCTCACCTTATTGTTACGAGTTTCACTCTAGAGACTCGACGCGAGGTGCCTTTTTCCAATCCGCGCCTTTTTTTCTCGCTGTACCACTTGCGTCCGGCACTGGCATTCTTATCTTCCGGGACCAGCTCAGGTTATTCTCTGACTTTCGAGTCTGGTGCATTCCTCTCTGGCCCACCTTTAATTTATCTCACAGCCGCGCGTTGATTTGAAGAGCACCTCTTCCGCTGAGTCATATCTTGCTCCCACCTCAGCGGCCTGTGCCCCGGCTTGCCCAGTTTGTATATGTCCCCCCAGGCACCAGCCGACGCTGTTCGGAGCTTTTGCCCAGTGATGTCGTGGTTTTCGCTCCCAGGTCACAGGGAGCAAAGCTTCAACCGACTTCCTTTCTAGACTTTTTTTTTTGAAATCATCACAAATCGGAGCGTTTTCCACCTCCGTCGTGTCATTACTTTTTTCTCTTGCACCTATGAAAAGCGTTTTGGTTACCTTCCTGAACCTTTTTTCGTGTTAAAATTAGACCGTTCCCGTTTTTTTCTTTTTTTTTCCTATTATACTATTGCGGACGCTTTTTCGTGTTTCTATTTATTGTCGTTAGCTTAGTTTGAGTCTCCCTCCGAGGTTTTAACGATTTTATCGTCCGAGCAGACACGGTCTTTGGTTTCATGTCTTGGGGCCGTTTTGGTTTCCTTCCTGATTACGTTTTTGCTATGCGGGTCCGCCAGGTTCTGTAAATTCTCATCGTTTTCCGGTCGGATCTTTCCATCCAGTGTTTGCGTTTTTTTTTTTTTGATGATCCCCCCCCCCCCCCACTGGGCTGTTTCGGTTTAAATGCAGAAGTTTTGGTGACCTTTCCTGTAATTTCCTGCCTTCTCTTGGTTTCTTTTTTCCGTTTCAAGTGCTTTATCTACCTTGCATTTTTTGTATACAGCGTTCATAAGATCCCTTTTCGTGTCTCTCACTATCCTAGAAAGCTAATTCCTACGTGGCGTCCGAGTGCATTTTCTACTGAGAAGGGATGTTTTTTTTTTCGCTGATTATCAACCTTAATGCTGATGCTTGCAGCAGCGCATGGCTTTTTAGAAACGTCATCCGGACGCCTCGCGTTTGATCTTGCTAAAGCTCCTTTCTTTCTTTCAGTCGCCTCTTTTCCTTCGGTCAAATTCGTTTCTTATTTCCAGTCGAGTGGGTTCTGCATCTTCTCTCGGTGATCGTCACAAACTCTTCTTATTTGACACCGTTTTTCTCGTTCTTTTGTTGTTTTACCCGTGGCTCCTTTCCCTGAAACCGGTTTTTGGTGTCTGTCGGCAGACGCGATCTTGTTTTTTCTCCTTCCACTTTTTTTTCCCCTCCCACCCTCCAGTTCTTTGTATTTTTAGTTTTTTTCTTTGTGCTTAATTGCCGTGATCGTATTCCGTCTGCCTTTCAGCGTACTACCCCCCCTGACCCATTAAGATGCTGATTCTTTCCGGCTCTGGGAATCCGATGTTCCTCTGAGATTTAGTCCAACTCACTCCCGAGTCCTCCTTTTCCGTTCAGCCCACTTTCGCCCTTTCTCCTTTTGTCTTTCGTACTCCCTCCTCCCTCACTGGTCTCTACCCTTATCTGACCCTTGCCTAAGTTAATTACACGCTTCCCTTGTTTTTCTTCTGGGCTACCTTCCAAAGTTTTCACACTAATAAAAGAGATGTAATCCACCGCCCACCGCCATAGCAGGTCTGCCCCAAGCACGTGGCCGGATAAGTCTTGTTGACACACCCCGCAATCTCCTTCACCCCCCCCACACAATGGGTCCGGCACCGGAATTTAAAGGCACAGGAGAATATTGATTTATTTGATTGCTGGGTCTTGGGCTTCTCTTTACATCTCCTTTTCTTGTTGGCTGGTGACGAGAGTTCTAACCCTTTGAAAGTATCCACTAAACCCAAATTTTTTCGTCCCGATTTTGACCCTTCGAAGTCGTTTCTGAATTAAGGTCCCTTTCTTTTACCAATTGTGTTCCCCTGCTCCAAATCTTTTGCTCGAGTCCATGACGCTTTTGATATTTTTAAACCTTGTGTCCCCATTTTGCCCTACGGCCGCCTCTCGATCCATCAGCTGCAAACCCCTTGGCGCCCTGCATTGTGAGAGGTCACGGAAGTTTTCACGTACACGTTTCGTGACCTCCTGCAGGGCCCGGTCGACGTTTTTTTCTTTCATTGATGATGCAGTATTTTATTCATCTATGTTTTTCTCTCGCTTTTGACGGAGCGTCTTTGATGGATTGATTTCCCCTACTAATGTCTCTTTGATTGTTGCGCCTTGTTATATCAAGTTCTTGACGTTAGAGATTCCTTTATATCTCACGCGTGCCGCTGATCTTCTTTACTTCATTCATTCCAACTTTTGGGAGCACTTTTTGTGCCACTCGCACCTTTTTTTGCGAAAACTCTTTTCACCGTATTTTCTTTCCTGACGGCGCGGTTTTAGGGTTCCTTTGTCCTATCTCGTTGCTTAAGTTTGCGTACGTCCGGCGACGGCTGCTCTTTTTGCAGCTTGCCCATCAGATTCTCCTTTCCCCTTTTCGCGATCCTTTGGTTCTCTCTCGGTAAATCACTTTCTATTCGATGTTGGGAACTGACGTCAATCTCACAAGGTGATTATATACATATACGGGCTGCACCTCCTGTGCTCTGTATTTCAACAGTTCAATCTTCCACAGCCTGAAAGATTCGCCAATTTAGCTCGATGATGCCAACTTTCCAAGTTCCTCTTTCTATATCGATCAGCTACCCTCCCCCAAACCCTTGGGTTGACAGCTCGATTGTGAGAGCACTGGCAACGTCCTGGAAGTGTCGTTTGTTTTTTGATCGTAGTGGGTTTTCTTTTTTTACACACACTCTCCCCGACTTCGAATTTTTTTCTTCTTTTTTCCTCCTCCTCGGTGTGTTGGTTTTTGATTTCTACTTCCCTTTTTTTTTGGGTCACATTACGCTACCTTTTCGCCATCCCTGATCACTTAAGACCGAAAGTCCCCCTTTGTCTTGCCGTACTCCTATGGGCCTTTTCACCGTTTTTTTCTTTGACGCTGAATTGCTTGACTCCCCCTCTAACTGTTTTGCCTGCCTTTGGCTTTGCCATTCATTTAGGCGAATTCTGTTCGAGGTGCGATGACCGATTCCAATTATTTGCAGCATCTTACGCTTGACTTATCATTGATTTATAGCAACTACCCCTGTGAGCTCCGCCTTCTCCACGACTAGTCCATTCTCACATGCCCGCCAAGCTTCGGACCCTTTAAAGTGATGACCTTCTTATTTCCTTTTCCCGATGGAATTTTTCCCTACATCCGCCACTACGTGTCACTGAGACTGAGACCGCACTTTAGATCGACAACGCCGCGCTCCCAAGATTGGGCCTTCAGCCATTTGTGATCTTCGTTTAAACCCCCACCTAGCGTGTTCCACTCCATTACCGCTGATACGCCCAGTCTTTCCGCGCCCTCCGGCACTCTCATCTGTTCTTTCTTGACTTCCTATACGGAAAAGGCCCCTCGACCTTTGCGCCTTCTTTAACCTTTCCGTGTATCCACCAGATAACCTCGTTTTTGACACATCTTCGCTCCGTCCAACTACTCTAAACATATACTCTAACTGAGTCTTCCCCTCTAGAAATACTTCCCTTTCCGACCCGACCGTGCTCTCCGATATAGACCGTGAGATCTCGGTCTTTACCGTCAAGTGAATCCAACAGCTTTGCGTGATGCGCACCCGGTTTAGTTCATTCAGACGTTAGAGCTCAATCCCAATGTGACCCATGCTTTGTACGCCTCCACCCTCTTTTTTTTTTAGCCCCAGCGTTCACCTTTGTCCACTCCATTGAATTAGATGCACTAAAACGAGGGATTCTTTTCCCCGAATTGTGGTTATCCCTTGCGCACCACTTTGTTTCCGAACTGATGCAGGAAACCCATTCTGCCCCCAATCTCTCGGCCCAGTCACAACCCAACCCTATTTTTCGAGTCATCACCCCCAAGTACAAGCCAACACTAGTATAATGCTGATTCTGGCCCCTCCGAGGATCTCGACAACTGTTGGGTTGATTCTTGACTTATCCGTTCCCCCCCTCCCCGTCAAAGAATTTCGTTTTCAGTTTAGAGTTACCAACTTTTTTTTTTAGCCCGCCCTACTCCCATTTCCCTTCCGTTAATTCAAGTTGACATGTTTTTTCGATTGCCGCATTTTTGCTTTGCTCTTCTCCATACCAGCGAGAGAATAGGGGATCGCACGAGCCGCAGTTCTCGCTCTGTAGTATGCGTTGACGCCACTCCTGGCACCTATCTTCCCAGGATCAGCCTCTCATCTTGCCTTCGGTTATTTTCAGCTCTTGGCCCCTGGCGATACGGCCGTCCTTTCAATTTTTTTAACGTCGTCACACGTCAATTAGTTGATTGGTTGTACTTACTGGACGGATAACCCAAAAAATCCTCTCTTTCGCCGGTGCCATGACCACCCGGTTTCAGGGCATCGCCAGCCGGGCTATTCCTCCCCTCAAACGTGATAGAACTCCTTTTGTTGGAACACTTACCATCGTTTTTGTGACGATCCTCCTTTCCAGATTTTTTGTAACCACCTCCGCTTCTTTTAGGATCTCCTCTTGACCTTCCTTAAAACAATCTGATATTTGTCATTTGCTGTTTTTCTATTCTCTATCACCACCTCCTTAGTCCCTCGTGGATTTGACGACTTCCCATCGTCGGCACCCCTGTTTAAGTCCCAAGGGATAGAACCAAGGCTCATCAGCGACCCACCCCCCTGCCCCTTTTCTGCGAAACGCCATGTTCAGTCGATACTTCAATCTGTTTCTCTTTCTCTCCTTCCCCCCTCTTTAATATTCTATAAATTCCTTTCTACCGCCACGATTGCAGGAGTTTTTTCCCCCTAATATTGACGCAACTGCCACCCCATAGCAAAAAAGGCCAGAGCAATTTGTCCCCCCTTAATCCCCATCATACAAGCCGCTTATTTTTGGATAGATCAACCGGACTAAGTTAACGACCAGTTTTGAGCCCGTCGACTTTTATTCCCCTCTTGCTTTACCCTGCCCTCCTTTCTGGTCCCCGCAATATCAAATCCTCTTCCTTGAGCCCCACTAGAAACCAGCTTGATAGTTTTACCCAGTTTCTTTCTTCCGTCGCTAAACCTTTTTATGATGCAGAACCGTCTGCTTTTCGCTCAAACTTGACCTCCCGTTCTTTTCCACAAAAAATACAGACACCCGACAACCGCTTCCCCTCCACTGAGAATATACCTTTTTCTTCTCTCACGTTTCACATTTTTTTAATTCTTTCCGTTTACACCCAACCCCTTTCTCTTTTGCGCTACGAACCATTATGACACCTCCCTTCTTTTTTTTCACTTAACTCTCTTGATGGTTGAGGATTTCAGCACCCTCCCATTCTACTTCTTCCAACTGTATTTCAAGCGTCCTGCTTGGGCTCTTTTTGCTTCGTTTTGGCCCCGATCTCCGCCCCCTCGTCGGGTGTTTAAGATATTTCTTTAGGGTTTTTTTTAGGCCCTTACCGTCGTTGCTCAGAGCGGCTGGAGATTCTTTATTAGTTCGGCTGGAGATTTACATTTAAACTTGTTGGTCTCACGAGCCCTCTTTTGCCCCTTCCTTGAATAGTCTTCCTGGACTAATCCAACGACCGATAATTTCTTGTCCTCCTTTTTCACCTGAAAAAGTCTGATTTTCCGACGGCGCGAGTGTCTCGATCGGAAATCTCCGTAGTCCTCGTTGCCCTTTATTTTTTAGTCTATGGCCATCCTCCCCTCCCCTCTGCTCAAATGTTGGATCCGAAGAACCAACTCCCCCACCACGAACCCCTAGGAACAAATTACGTTTTCTCTCTTCTCGTCTTTTTCTCCTGGTACTTCTTATTCATACCCGTTGCTCTTTGCCCCCGCCCCTGTTTTCTCTCGCCCCCAGATGTTTCGCCATGTTCGCTCGGCACTATTGCGATAACTCTGTCCGCATCATCCCTCAGATTGGCCCACTAATGCGTCCTGGATCGCCAGACCTTCAATAGCAGAGATTTTCGCGGTACGGCAAAGGACTCTTTCTTAACTCAGCACGCCCTTTTAGACTCGGTCGATCCCTCTGACCGTCAGCACGTTACGCTAGCGTTCCGAATGTTCCCCACCGTCGCCATGCCATCGACGCTCACGCACTTTGTTTTCATTTTGGCACAGACTTTCCGTCCCCTTTGTCACAGCTTTAAATCCCGATTATTTTGGTTTTGGGAGAGTCGTCAGACCCTGTCAGGGACAATCCCCATTCTTTTCATCGTTTCTTCTTTTGTTTTTTCGTTTCCGCCAGGTAACTCGGGAAGTGAAATTTTTAGTTCGAAACAACGATGGCTGCTGGTTTGAGGATATAACCCAGGGTTACGGTTCGCCACTGGTTATCTTTTTCCTTTCTGTAAAAAAATTTTTCCTCCCTACCATTTCAGAGCT
>Ga0179591_1437992_pt1 | contig 11173 bp, 12 predicted proteins | sample CZOMad2_1_08_16f_FD_182891 | JGI IMG/M metagenome (GOLD analysis project Ga0179591, IMG submission 182891) | Vadose zone soil fungal communities from Angelo Coast Range Reserve, California, USA - CZOMad2_1_08_16fungal (PacBio error correction) | ecosystem: Environmental > Terrestrial > Soil >... | reverse complement strand
CAAATGAAGCGATCGTGCTGCGCGTCCCCCCTCCCTCTTATCGCATCGTCGGCTCCCCCTCGACGGCAGCGAAAGGGTTCTTTTTCTCTCTAGAATAGAAGGCAAACGCGGTCTACTTCTCTCTCTCCTTCCCTCTTTCCTTTCTTTTCCAGGCGGAGTAATGGTGAGAGGACCGAGCCCCTTCCTTTTTTCTTTTCTCTCTATTTCCGTAGTGGCCGGACGAGGAAAAAAAAAAGGGGATAAGGGATCTCTCTCCCTCCTTCCCTCTCCTCCCCTTCCCTCTTCTCCTTCTGGTTTTCTTTCCGACGGTCGTGCTGAACAAGGAAAAAGCGGCATCGTCACCCACGTCGATTTTCTTTTTCTTCTCCCTTTTTCCCCTCTTCCCCTCTTCCCTTCGGTGGGAAGTAGAGACCGGCGCGTTCTTTTCCTCCTTTTTCCTCGGTCGCGAGCGAAGGAAGGGTCCGGCCAAGGACGGCTCCCTCTCCCCTCTTTCCCCTTTTTTCCTGTGATCAAAAAAGATCGGCAAGGGAGGGGCGTAGGTTTCTTCTTTTTTTTACCGACCGGCTGCTCCTCACCGCTGCGACAACAAACCTGGCGCCTTCTTCTCCCCTTCTTCTTCTCTCCTGGGTCGAGGAATGTCGCACGAGGGGCCCTTTTTTCCAAAAGCACGATAAGGTGTGGAGCACCGAGTTCCCTTCTCCCTTTTTCTTTTCCCCCTCTCCGTCTGACGTCGACGTAGCGTTCTGCGCGACGGCAAGTTCTTTTTTTTCTTTCCTTCTTTTTTCCTCGGACCAATCACCACCGGGTGCTGCGCGGCAACACGCGATGTTCTTCTTTTTTTCTTTCTTTCCCTCCGGACTTCCGATCGGATGTGGGAAGGTAAAACATCGAGCTGCCCCTTTTTTTTCCTCCCCCCCTCTCATTTATTTCGCTCTCTATCGCCAGGCGAACGGGATGCAGAGTAGAGAGGGAACTGACGCTTTTCTTTTTTTTTCCCTTCTACTTTCCTTTCCCCCTTCCCTTTAACTGCGTACATCGCCGGCAGTCGAGAGGAAAGGCCGTGGTCGCGTTTTCCCTCCTTCCTTTTTTTCATGGCTAGAACGAAAAATTCAACACGCCGGCCTTTTCTTTTTTTTTTTTACCCTTCCGTTTCCGTTTACATTACTTCATCCTCGCTGAGCTAGGGAGTGAGAAAAGATCCTCCCTCCCTTCTGTTTCCTTATTTCGTGTATCCTTTTACTTCCGGTGATCGAGGCGGAGCTGGTGCGCTGCGATCTTCCCCTTCTTTTTTCCTTCTTCCCTTTGTTCGCGGTAGAGAGTAGTGTCCCTCTCCCCCTCCTTTTTTCACCCCCTCCTCTTTTTGTTCTCTCTAATGGGCGCCGCTGCCGGCTATATGCGAACTAAGACGAGATTGCGCGCACCTTCCCTCTATCCCTTCTTTTCCACTTTTGGTCGCCGCCGGGATTCTGGGTAGGAAGAAGGAAGAGGCCGGGGCGCACGCTCTCTCTTCTTTCTTCCTTCTCCCTGTTCTACGAGCTGTCGGGGGTCGCGGGAAGGAAGAGGATATTAGAGATAACGACGCTCGTCCCTTCCTTTTTTCTCTTTTCTTTTTCCCTACCTCCGATGCTCGCCTCTTCACGGCGTTCATTAACTGAGAGTTAGGAAAAGGACAGCTAGGCCACCGTGGAGGCTTCTCCTTTTTTTTTTTTTCTCTTCCTCTCCTTCTCTCCCTGCTTTCCCCTCTTTCCCTCCTCGGCTCAACCGCTAATAAGAGTAGAGAGATGGAAGAGAGGTAGACATGAGAGAGCGTCCCTTTTCTTTTTCTTTTCTTTCGTGCGAGGACAAATGCATCTTAGGAGGAAGGATGTAGGAGGTAGTACGCTGGTTCCCTCGACTGCTTTCCTCTCTTCCTTTCTCTTTCTCTTTCTTCCCTTGCTACTCCCCCTTCCCCAGAAATTGAAAATGGTGGATACAATATATAGGTTCATATATTATTTACTAATAATAAGTGTTGTGTGAGAGAGCTTCCCTCCCTTTTCTCCTTCCTCCCCTTTCCCCTCCTTTCCTGTTACTCTTCTCCCCTCATCGAGCCCCGCATCGGAGGGAAAAAGAGAGGAAATCGACATACGTACTCCAAAAGAGGCATTTTGCCTCTCCCTTCTTTTTCCTCTTTCCTTTCCCCCCCCCCCCAACATTTTTCTCAGGGCGACAGCCTTCGGCCAGCGAGAGAAGATGAGGAGAGTTGAGAAGATTAGCGGGCGGCGAGCTCTCCTCCTTTTCTTTCTTCCCCCCCCCTCCTCTCCCTCCGCCACTTTTCTAGCGGCCGTAGGCAGAAAGCGAAGGGCTGAACGCCGGGCCGCCCGAGGCGAGCATCTCTTCTCCCTCCTCCTCTTTTTTCTCTCTTTTTATCCTCTCGAAGCGGCAGTCCGCGAAAAACGGCGAATAGAGGCAGCTAGGAGCACAGGTCGACGACTCGCTTTTCCCTCCTCTTCCTCCACCTCTCCTTTCGACCTCGTTGGCAAATGGATAGTAGGTGAGAGGAGCGCAAGCTCGGCAGGCTTCCCCCTTTTCCCCCCTCTAGACCCCCCTTGTGCCGTCGGCCCGATTGAAGAGCGAAAGCGGCGACTGGGCGAGGTACCCCTCTCCTCTCCTTCCCCGCAACCTAGCCCGGTCCAGATAGCCAGAGCGACCATCTCCTCCCTCTTTCCCCTTCCCTCCCTCCTACTCCCCCGAGCGAGAAAAAGTGGAGGGAAGGGGGGCAGACGGGGCTCCTCCCCTTTTTCTCTTTCTTCCTTTTCTCCTCTCCCCTTCCGACACGAGATGACCAAGAAGCGAGAAGGTCGCAGCCGGGCGGCTTTTTTTTTTTTTTTTTTCACTCCCATCTCGGCGTCACAAAGATAACAAAGAGGAAGAGTAAGCGCGACGACGGCTCATTTTTTCCTCTTTTTTTCTAGTCTAACCCTCGCGTCAAGCACCGTCAGATGGGACAAAAACGGCCAGCGAGTCCGGTCCCCTTTCCTTTTTCTTTCCTCTAGAGAGAGATCCACGCGGGTTTTCTCTTCTTCTCCCTATCCTCTATTGCCTTCGGTGGGTAAGTCAAAAACCGGATCTTTTCCTTTTTTCCCTTTTCTTTTCTCCTCTCCCCCCCACCTCTTCCCCCTGAGGGTGGAAGGAGAAGCACCGGTGTTTTTTTTCTCCTTCTTTCTTTTTTTTACCCTCTCCTCCCCACAGCCCGCTTAGAAGTAGGGAGAGAACGCGTCCCTTCTCTTTCCCTTTCCCTCTCAGCCCCGTAGAGCAGAGAGAAGGGATCGGTGCCTCCCTTTTTTTCTCCCCCCCCTCCCTCTTTCCACCGCGACCAGGGCTGGCGAGATAGAAGACGGTGAAAGCTCGCCTTTTCTTCTCCCTTCCTCTTCTTTCTCTCAGCCGATAGAGTCAAAGGCTACGAACTCGTTCTCTTTTCCTATCCTTCTTCCTTCGATAAGGGTAGGAGAGGTTAGCCGGCATGGGTCCCTTCCTCTTTTCCCTTAATCGGTGAGGTGGTATGGAAGATCCCCCCCCTTCTTCTTCCCTTTCCTTCCTAGTGCCTATCCAGACGGCCGCAGAGAGGAGAAATAGAGTGGGTGACGAGGCCGGCCCCCTTTTTTCCCCTTTCCCTCCCCCTCCTCCCCTCTAGCGCTCCTTCCTCGCTCTGGATAAAGAAGTGATGGCAGTCGTACTGCTCCTTTCCCCTTTCTTTCTCCCCCCCCATTTTTTCTCCCCAGGTCCCCTCTTGGACCGTGGTCGCGGTCCGCGCCCCAGGACGCGCCGTCGAACCGCTGCCCTTCTCTTTCCGCGCTCGCCGTAGACGCGGTGCGCAGGAGAGTCGACCTCCCCCTTTTTTTCTCTAAGCTTCTCTCTGACAGATGCGCCGGAAAAAAGTAGTAGTAGTGGAAGCGCCAGCCACTCTCCTCCCCTTCCCTCTTCCCCGCGATAGTGATGAGGAGGAAAAGAAGACGACGTGTTCCCTCTCATCCTTTCTTCTTTCTCTCCTTCCATCTCCCGGGTGTTTTCTCTTCTCCGAGCACGCGGTATAATAGAGGAGAGATAACGATTCTCTTTCATTCTATCTCCCCTTCCCCCCTGTTCCGGCTCGCTGGAAATGGCGAAAGGGGGGAGAGAGGCTTTTTCTTCTTTTCTCTTTTCTGTTTTCTTACTCCCAGCACGTCGTGATCAACAGCCGCCGACGGACTCCCTCTCTCTTCCTCCCTTTCTTCCTCGTTCCCCCCAACTTCGCGTTTTTCTTTCCCTGAAGCCGGTGGTGTACTCGTCGAGGCCGATGGCAAGATGCGGCTTTTTCCTCCCCCTTTCTTCCCTCTTTGCTCGCTCCCCCACCGATCCGCGGGTTAGACGGTAGCGCGCGACTGCCTTTTTTTATTCTCGCTCCGTCCCCCCGGATCACCAAGCAGGAAGGGCGGGGGGCGTGTTCCTTCTCTTCCTCTTTTCTTCCATCCACCGTCCTGCGAAACAACCTGGAGAGAGGCAGAAGGAGTCCTCCCTCCCCCCTTTTGGCTATCGCCGCCATAGGGTTTGGCCTTTTTCCTCTTCGCCACTTTTTCTTTCTTCATGTGCACCCGAGAAAGGATGCTTTCCTTCTCCTTACTTCTTGCTCGAAGTAGAGTTACTAGCAAGACGGCAAGCTGCTTTTTTCCTCTCCTGTCTGCGGTACCACCAATCCAACAACGGGTGCTGCGCTTCCCCCTCTTTTTTTTTCTCTTTGCTTGCGTGTGGCGCGGAAGGGGAAAGGAAAAAGGGTGAGCGGCTCGTTTCCTTGCCTCTCCTTCCCCAGTCTCGAGCTTTGCCTTGAGATAGAAATAAGAGCGGCAGGCTAGACGCCTCCTTCCCCCTCCCTCCTCTTCTACCTTCGAGGATAGAAGAGGGAAATGAAGCGCTGGCCGTCTTTCCTTCCTTTTTCACTTCTTCTCCCTTTAAAGTGCCGGCGTCTCGCGGGGAAAGGAAGCTGGTTAGCGTTTCTTTCCCTCCCTCCCCTTTCACACTCCTCCTTGAACGTCGCGGAGTGGGAAATAGTGGAGTAAGGCCGGTTCTCGATCGTCAAGTCTCCCCTTTCTATTTCTCCCCTTCCCGCCCCTGTTCTCCTGCTCTCTGTGGTGAATTATTCGGGCTAGCAGTTAAGTCAGGTGATCGCGGTTCCTTCTCTTTTTTTCTTTCTTTTTTCTTTTTTGCTGGTCCGGCGGTGATGATAGAGGTCGCGATCGTTTCCCTTCTCCCCCTTCTCCTCCGGGCGCTAGGCAAGCGGTGAAGAAGGAACACTCGCGGGTGTTTTTTTCCTCTTTTCTCTTCTTTCTATATTCGCCTCCTGAACGAGCTTGCGCGCACGATCACACGACGAGCAAGGTGCCAACGCTTTTTTTTCTTTTTCCTTTCCTACCTTCCCTCCCCGCCAACAGAAGGATGAAGGAAGGATCGCGATCTCGTCGTCTGCCCTTTTTTCCTCCCTCTTTCTTCCCTTTCCGCGGCTACTCTCCCTATTTCCCGACGCTAGAAGCGAGAGTAGAAGACGGCAGGCCCAGATCGCGCTCTCTTTCTTCTTTCCTTCTCGTTTCCTTCCACGTCCTCTCCCCCGTGGCGGCGGGAGAGAGGGTGAGTAGGGGGAGAGGCGACGCCAACGATCTTCCTCTTCTCTTTCCCTTTCTTCCCCTTTCCCCCCTCCTTCCGCGCGCTTCCGCGTCCTGCAATGAGAGAGACGTCCATGTGGGGATTAAAGATAACATCATGAGATGGTATGTATGGAAGTCTTTTTTTCCTTTTGTTCTTTCTCTTTTTTTCTTTTTTCCCTCCGACTGCGTGGCTCTTTGCGATCGGACAGAACTATTTGATATATATGGATACATTCGCGACTCCAGCGCTTCCCCTCTTCCCCTTCCTTCCTTTTTTTTTCCCTCCTTTCCTCTTTTTTTTTTTTTTTAGCGCTCTTACCCTTATTCTTCATGTCAATTCTGGGTAGCGCTGGAGTCGCGAGGTAATACATAGCAAAATAAAAATAGTCCTGTACCGCTCGCAGCGTCCCTCCCCCTCTCCCTCCCTCTTCTTTCTTCTTCCTTTTTTGCTCTCACTCCCGATCCTCACCATTACAGACAATCTTAATGAATGGGACTCGTGAATCAAACAGGACGCTCGCTCCTTTTCTCCCCTTCCCTTTATTCTTTTTCTCTCTCGCAGCCGTTTTTCGATCGTGGCGTTTAGCCCAGAAGCACAAGAAGCGCCGACGCCATGTGGCCGTTCCCTTTTCTTTTTGGTGCCTCCCCCTCCTTCGAGCCTTCTCTTTCCCCTTTCTAGCGCGCTCTGGGACGGAGGTAGGGAGAAGTCAGAGTAGAGCGTCGGGACCTTCTCCTTCTTCATCCTCTTGCTCCCAGTTCGTACCCGATCGCGATAAAGGCCGGAAGTAGTGGACGCCGCGCCGGCGGCCTCCCTCTCTGTCCCACTGTCTCTCGTTTCTGTGCGCGAAAGAATAGTGAAGGAGGAGCATACAGCCGCTCTCCTTTCCCCTTTTTTTCTTCCTCGCTCCGCGTCGCTGGCTCTGGTACACGATCGGAGACAGAGAGCAGCAACGCGCCGCGCCACAGCAACATCCCCCCCCCTCTTCCCGACTCCCCTCTCCTCCCGCGTATTCAGGAAGTAAAAAGGATAGAAACGAATAATTCCCCCCCCTATTCCTCTTTTTTCTTTCGACCGCCCGGAAGAGAAGAGAGGATAGTAATGGACGTACCTTCCTCTCCTCTCTTTCTTTCTCTCCTTCTTTTGAGTGAATGTTAGGGAGATAAATGAGGAAAAGATAAGACCACGCCGCTCCTTTCCCCCTTTCTTTCCGATGTAAGCTTGATGTACGAAGTGAAGAAGAAGTGGGGAACTCCTCTTTCTCCCTCCTTTTCCCTCTCCTTTCATTTCCCGACGACTCCTTCCTAAAGGCGCAGGGAGATAGAGAGAGATCCTCCCCCCCCCCCTTCTTCTTTCCTCTTTCCTCTCGCCGATGGCAGCTCGAGGGATGGGTAAGTCCAACAGCTTCTCTGCTCCCCCCATTGGCCGGCGTCGAGACAAAAAAACGCGTATCACTCGGCGGGTTTTTTTCCCTCTCTCTCCCCCATCCGGGTGATCGTATGTAAGATAGAAGAAGAAAGAAGATGCAAGTAGTGCTGGCCTCCCTCCTTTCTCCTCTTGTGCCGCGCATCCTCTCAGAGAGCCGTATAGGTGATAAAAAGAAGGATTTTTTCTATCCACCTCCCCAGGAAAAAAGAGAAAAGGGTGGAGAGATAGACGAAGGTCTCCCTTCTCCTTTTTCTGCTTTTGGATAAGAAGACGTTTTTCCCCCTTCCTTCCCCCCTCCCTCCCTTTCCAGAATCTTCTAAGGAAGGAAGGATAGATAAGGTAGGCGATTTTTCCCCTTCCCTTTTTCTTTTTCTCTACCTCGAACCCGCCCTTTAGGGGTACGAGGTGGTATAGAGCCACGATCTCCTTCCTCTCTTTCCCTACGGGCTCCGAGTACAAAAAGAGGCAGTCGCGCGAGACTCTCCTCCTTTTTTTTTTCAGCACGACCCCCTGACGGAAGAGCAAGACGCAGCTCGGTCTCTCTTTCCCTCTTTGCTCTACTAAAAGAATAAATAGAAAAGGGTGTGGAATACGTCGGCACCCGCCTTTCCCCCTCCTTCCTCTCCTACCTTGTTCGCGGTCCTCCCAACAGGACGCAGCCGTAGAAAAGAAGAAATCGATAGGATCGCTCTCTCCTTCTCTTTTTCTTTTCCCCCACACCGGGGCGATGACGTAAGTCGAGTCGCGACAGATGAGCTAGTAGGAGACCTTTCCTCTCTTTTTCGCGCAGCACGGAGAGGAATGGGATATCTCTTCTTTCCTCCTCCCCTTCCCCTTTTTCCGCGATTATGCGAGGAACAAGACGGACGACTCGCGCCGCTGTTCGCCTCTAGAGCAGCGTAGAGAAAGAGAGACTCAGACGCGCAGAGCTTTTTTTTTTTTTTCTTCTAGTGCGATAAGATGAGAGGGAAGGAGGTTCGACGGCGGTTCTCCTTCTTTTTCTCTTTTTGCGCGATGGGACATGGAGAAGGCGGTGAGAGACAGGAGGTGTGTCGTTTCCCCTCCCCCTCTCCCCCACGGGACTTCCCCTGTCCATCACGTCTTGACCCCAAAGGCCGCAGACGGATAGATCGAGGCCCTTTTTCTTGCTGACGGACACCTTCATCGCAAAAAAGTAGAGTTTATCGCAGCGATTTTGGTGCCTCGTCGTCGTCCCCCTCTTGCAAGATGCGGAGGGTGGGACGTCTCTTCCCCCCTTTCCTCCCCTCCTCGAGACCAAAGACCCACGATTCCGCTTTTTTTTCTGCTGCGGCCGGGTCGACGGCCAGGCAGGCGACCTCGCCCCCCCTTCCTTCCCGGATCAAAGCGAGGAAAGGGAGGGGAGTGGTAGTTTCGAGCCTTATAGGATGATATCCACCTCCCCTTTCTTACTCGTACGCGGCGGAAGAAAGATCTCTTTTTTTCCGCCAGAGGGCGGTGGATCGCCTTGGAATGGTAGGGGGAACGCCCCTTTTTTTTTTCGCGTGCTCGACGTTTTGCTGCGCATTCTTTTTTCTCGCCCGACGGCACGATTGCTGGCGTCGGAGAGATGGGAAAAGAAGCTAAGGCTGTTGTCCCTCCCCCGCAGGGTGCTGCCGCCCCCCCAAAGAGAGGTGCTGAGAGTGTGTGGCGCGACCTTTTCTTCCTTCAAGATCAGGATGTGGGAAGTAACCATCCCCTCTTACCCTTTTTTTTCCTCCTCGAACCAGGCGGCGATAGAGATAGATCCTTTTTTTTTTTCTGACCTTACGAGTGGAAGGGTGGCATCGAAGGGCTACGCCTCTTCTTTTTTCCTTTCGCCGGCGTTCTGCGGACCGGGCCGCTTTCTGGTAGAGTGTGAAGAAGCGCGGCGTGGGATAGGCGTTTCCGTCCTTTTTTCCTTCTTCGACGGCGCGGCGTTTTTTAATTCGGGAGGTACGGCGGTTCTCGATCGTCCACTTACGTCCCCCTCCCCCTATCTACTCAAGCCATTGGTCTCGATCGACGTCTTGTTTCCTCTTTTTTTTTTCCTTCCTCGGCGGCGCTGGTAGCGCTTTCTATGGACCGGCTTGTGTTTTTTTTTTCCCGGTTTCGCGATTCCTTGTACCTCGCCAAGGCGCCGCGGTGCCTTTTTTCCCCCCTTTTTCTTTTTTTCCCTATATGGGGTACCTCAGATGATAGATAAATGCAGAATCCTGCCCTATCTTGCTTCCTTTCGTGTCGCCGCAGGGATCTGGGTCGGCCGCCTTCCTTCCGTCCTCCCCCTTCTTCTCGTCGGCGAATGTGCGACGAGATGCCCGACTCAGGGGGTAGAGGAAGGCCGGGCTATCTTCTCTACCCTTTTTTCCTTCCCAGATCGCGCGCCTCTTTTGACGCGATGATCGCCGCGTTCTTCCCCCCTTCTTTTTCCCTTCCTTCCCTTTCCTTCCTTCAGCTCTGGTGGTCGGGGAGACGCCACGCTGAAGACGTCGAGAACCTGCGCGCGCGTTCTCCTCCCTCTCCCCCTTTTCTTTTTTTTCCAAGCTCCCATCATGAAGCTTGTAGTATGGAAGTATGGGATCGGGCGGTGAGAGGTGCCAAAATGCCTCTTATGGATCCTTCTTCTTCTTCTTCCCCTCCTTTTCTTTGCTATGATTAAATAGAGAATCAGAGCATTTTCCCCCCTCCCCCTTCCTTTTTTTTTCTCTTCCCTTCCATGGTTCCAGCATGTCAATTTCTGGGTACGCGCGGAGTCGCGATGTCTAATATAAAATAGATTAATGTAACCGATCGCAGCGTCCCGCAATCGAGCCACGCCTCTTCTTTCCCTTCCCCTTCCCCCCCATCCTTCCATACATCCAATCTTCATGAATGGGATCTTGCATACACTCAGCTCAGGGCGAAAGCATCAGGACAGCGCGCGACGGATGCGCGTTCTCCTCCTTTTCCTTTCGTGGGAGTCGGACCCCGATCAGAAGCAAGCAGCAAGGTGGCCGAAGAGGCCCGTGGCCTCCCTTTTTTTTTCTCTCCTTCTCTCCCTACCGCGAGCGCGATTGGGAAGGCGTGAGGCGACGTCGCGTCGCTCTCTTTTCTTTCCTTCCTCCTCCCCCCGCGCGAATCGGGCAGATAGGAGCAAAGGTCGCCTCGATCGAGATACCGGCACGGCAGCTCGATTCTCTCCCTCCCTTTTTCTTCTCCCCTCTTTGGCAAATGGCTCGTAGGGGAGCTTGCGACAAGCTCGTGAGGAGGCGCACTCTCCCTCTCCTCCCCCCTCCTATTTTGCCGCGGAAAGCTGGAAGAGCGCCCTCGCCCTGGGAGAGGGGTACACGATCTCCCCCTTCCTTTTTTTTTTTCCCACAGAAAAAAGAGGTAAAGATTAGAAAGATCTCGAGAAGACGCAGTCACCGGAAGTACCTTCTCTTGTTTCTCCTCTCCCCCGTGGCGGAGGCAGACGGGGCGAACAGCCACGGAAGCGCATCTAGGATAGTCTTTTTCCTTTTCCTTTTCCCCTCCTCTGGGGGGGGGGGACGGTAGAAGAAGGCAGTTTGAAATTGTTAGGGATAGGCCATGCGGAAACTATATCCCTTCTTTTTTTTTTTTCCTACTCCGGTATGTACGAAGAACAAAAAAACCCCCCACCACACACCACCCCCCCACCCCCCCCCCCCCCCCCCCCACAAAACAACCCCAACCACCACCCCCCCCCCCCCCCCCCCCCCCCCCCCCTTTTCTTCCCCCCGCCTCTTTCCACAAGGACAGCGCGTCAGGTCCAGCGCGACGCCCATCCAGGTGCGGGCGCTCAATCTCCTCCCTCTTTTTGAGTCGAGCGCCGATGGCAGATGAGGCTGGGTACCACAGCCGGCTTCTCTTTTTCTCTCCACACCACGCGCATCAACATCGGCGGTGTGGCCGCGCAGCACACGGTGGTGCTGTTTTGCCAGGTCCCACCGTCCTTCTTTCCTTTGAGAAAAAGCAGAAGTAGAGAGGAAGACCCTCTTTTTCCCCTTTTCTTTTCCCCCCCCCCTCCTTCTTGTGCGGTAGACCAGGAAGAAGGAGACCCCGCCTCCCTCGCAACTACTCCCCCTCCTCATCCGAC
>Ga0179591_1297700_pt1 | contig 11173 bp, 16 predicted proteins | sample CZOMad2_1_08_16f_FD_182891 | JGI IMG/M metagenome (GOLD analysis project Ga0179591, IMG submission 182891) | Vadose zone soil fungal communities from Angelo Coast Range Reserve, California, USA - CZOMad2_1_08_16fungal (PacBio error correction) | ecosystem: Environmental > Terrestrial > Soil >... | reverse complement strand
CGCGCAAAGAGGATAAATTCGCTCACTTCTTCCCACTACTTTTCACCGCCATTTCCCTGCGGTATTCTGCATTTTCCCCCTCCCCTATATGCACGCCCTTTCATGTTCGATGTTTCATGTAGGTTGTTCATTTTCCTCTCCGCCATTGGTCCTTTTCAACCGTGTGTTTTGGTGTTGAAAAAGGCCTACTTGTTTCCCTTTGTTGTGGACTCCCTGCCGGCGTCTTCTCCCCGATCCACAGCGATAACTCAGTGTTCTTTTTCGTTCATTTTTTTTTTGCTGTTTTACCTATGACATTCATCCCAATCTTCCCACTTCGCAGAGTCGACGCCCACCCCAAATTTCAGTTGCCGAATATCACTTCCTCCCGCCCCCCCCAAACGCCATTATCACTCTTCCCCCCCTTACGATTCCTCTCCTTTTCGGGTCGTTCTTACAACCCAATACAAAGAAAGTCATCTGGCTCTGCGATCAGAACTTCCTCCCTGGACGTTATCGCCCCCCCTGCGGAATTTTCTTTTTGCGGTTGCCTTCCCTAATTTATGAAGCTTTCGGAGACTCACAATCCCTGCAGCTGTAAAGGCACTGTATTGGCACTCTTCCCCCTTGCAGTTTACTTTTCCTTACCTTCGTATCCTCGCTTGCTTTGAGTCAACGCCTGCATTTTTTATTGTCCTTTGTTTTCAAAACACTGTTGATTAATGAGACTCCTTTCCCCCTCTTTTGGTTTATCTCTGCAGTTTCTTTTCCCCTACAATCACTAAGCTAAAAGATTTCTATCGTGACTCGTCCCCTGTTTTTTTATCGCTTGGAGAATGTGTGGATGATGTATCCCCTTCCCTCCCCCCCTCCTTTCCATCCCTTACTACTTTATTCTTGTTAATCTACTGCCTGACGAATTCTCGGTGCAGGTCCGGCTTCAGACCATTATGAGGCTACTCGACTCCAGGGCTGGTTCGTGCCGTGCCTCCCCCCTTTTAACTCCCCTGAGGCGGACTTTTAACATTGACATGCCATTTCATGTGTCTAAAGGCATATGGTGGGCGTTTAGCCATCTTCTACAACCGACAATCTATGCTCCCTCACCCCCCCCCCTCTTGCGAAATTTTCAATGAACCGTAGCTTCTTGGAGTAGGGCAAAAAATTCCCTCTTCCCCCCCCCCCATCCTTGTTAATCTCCCGCATTTCCCCTTGTCGTAATTCAGCCTTACCGGAGCTGGCCATTTTTCCGCACGTTTCTTCCTTGTAGTTAGCGCGCGTGTCTTTTGATGTATCCCCCCCCCACTTTGCGAAAGATGTGAACGGCGTCCCCCCCATCCTTCCTTCCAATGTTAAGGGGCATCTGTGTCTCTTGTCTTCCGGAGGATGAGAAGTTCTTGGAATAACCCTACCTGGAACATGGCGTATCCATCATTAAGAAGATTTTCTTTCTTTTCAATAAAACCCCCCCCCCTCACCCAATCCTCTTTCCCGTCCTCCCCTCCCCTTGTGACCGTGATGAGCGAGCCTGCCGAAAACTAAACAGATGCTCCTCCCCCCCCCTTTTATGACGCACCCTCCTTCCCCCCTAGTTTCAAAGTTGTGACTTTCTGGTCTTTTAAGCAGTGGCCTTTTTTCTTCCCCTCCGCCCGCCGTCTCCCCCCGCGTAATACTTTTCCCTCCCTCTATCTCAGACCACCCTATTAGAGGGACCCACCGTTTCCAGCGCGAAATGTGTAATTTCTCGAGCGTTTGTGAATCTTAGCTCTTTCTTTTTTTGCCTGACCTTGGATCTTCGAATTGTTTTCTTTTTTCTCCCACCCCCTGGGTTTTGAGGCTGCCTATTGTGGAACTCAGGTTACGCCGCCTTTTCTCCCCCCCAAATAGCCAACATCCAAGCGGAGTTTAGGGATATCCTCCGGTTTTCCGCCCCTTTCTCGGGGGCACTCTGGCCCCGCCCACCCATCTGGTGACGTTCTCCTTTCTAGCAAATTCCTCATACGCACCCTGTTGAATTGTTTTTTTCACAAGACGGGTGGGCTGGATTCAGGAAGTTTTTATTTCGGTTCAAGGAAGGTTTTTTTTTTAGTAGATTTTTTTTGACGACATTGTTCACGTTTTCAACGCGACTGTCCCAATTTTTTCCGTTGTCTAGGCTCCCCCCTCAACTGTCGGGATTTCAGACGTCCCGCGTTCGATGGTTCTCTCTCTCTTTTTCCCTTCTACGGTTTTTTTTTTTTCTCTCCCACCTCGAACGCCCTCCTTAAATCCCGACGCGGTTTGGAGGGAGCACTCGGACCTTCAGAACCTGGGACCACCGCCCCTTTTTCAACGTTCCCCTTCTGAATTTCTTCCTCCTCCAATTTACTCCACCGTCAAAAAAAAAGATACTCCCCCCCCCTTCCCCTCACCGAAAACTTCTTCGCAGAATCAACCCCCTTCAGTAAACACTCAACCCTTATAGACTTTGACCTTGCTCGAATGGATCGTTCCAATTCAACATGCGCATGATTCCCGGACCTGAGCCCCCATTCATCGTGATAACCAGAACCCACCCCTCATCGTCTTTTTCCTTTGATAGATAATATTGCGTAACGCCTATCCACATATGAATAACGCGGGTGCCATCTTTTCCCCCTTTCCCCCCCGAGATCACTTCGGATCACCCCTCCCTCCCAGCGTCCCTCTTCTCACCACAGTTGGCCAAATTCCAATTCGCCGCTGAACCTCGGTCCATTTTTTTTTATCGTGGTGGCAATGGTGTCCGGTTCCCCTCCTTTTTGTCTTTTTCCTTTTCACATCTCCCCCCCAGCACTTCGCTTCCCCCCCCCCTTTCCGAATGAATTCCACAACCCCGTTCACACCCCTGGCCAGCAGGCGGACCCTGACCCCACCTTGTTTTTCTCTTTATCTTGATATTTTTTCTTTCCCGTCGCTCTCACTTCCAGTTTCCTGCTTTCCGCATCTTCCCTTTTTTTCGTTTAGGAGCCTTTCCTTCTTAAAACCCTTTGTCTTCCCCCCCGATGTTCCAATTCGCTTCCCCGCGTGCTCCATATAAATCAAATCTGACCCACATTTCCTTAACTGATGCACGGTTTTGGTTTTGTTCGCCGTTTCCCTATTCCACAGTCCTTCGATTCTCGTGTTATGTACTTTTTTTCTACCTACCCAATCCAGCCCGCATAAGCTAACACCCTGACACAGTGTCGTTCTCATTTCCTTACGTGCGCTGATAGTTCCCAACATTAAGACTTTCTTCCCATATGTTCCCATGGAATTTATTTTTGGCCGGGAACTTTCCCCGCCCCGAGATCAAGATTGTTATTTCACTTCTGCCTGTTTTGTTATCTTCTTTTTTTTTCGTCGTACACGACCACCTATAAAGTCGATCCCTATGAACCAACTGTCCTTCCTTCATACTTACGCGTTGGGCTCCCCACCTCTTTTTCAGAATGCCCCAGCCCTTGGACGCGGTTCGTCAAGTTTCCAACGGTTGTCGCATCGGCCGGCCCGGCCCGCTCCGGACTGCTTCCTCTTCCCCCCCTACTTAAACACTCGTTCTTTTCTTGTCGAGGAACCCCCCTTTTTGAATAAATAAAACCGCACATGCTCACAGCGCCTACTTTAGCGATAAATATTTCGGCTGTTCTTTTTCCTTTTTATTCCCCCTGTTCCAAAATATCCTCCCATCAGATGCGAAGGAGTAAGGACGAACTTGTCCTATCAGTGGTTTCTCAAGTAACCATGCAGCAATAAAATGACAGGGTGCCTCCTTCACTCTCTTATCGATGATATCTTGCCATCCCTCTTCTCTTGCCCCACCCAGGTCGTAAAGATGAGTTCATTTGCTCTCCGTGAGATGTAGACTCACGATGATTTGAAAAAGCCTTCAGCAAGATTCCCCCCCTCCCTTGTATTGATACCTATCCCTTTCCTAATTCGTGTAATGCTCCGGCGAGCCCGGATTGTTTGACGGTTTCTTTTTTATGTGGGTTGTCCCCGTTTCCCCCCCTCCCCCATCAGGCCGAATATCGAACGGTTTTCTCCCCTTTATCATTTTGGTTTTTGATATGTCCTCCCTGGCGCTTCCTAGTCCTTTCCTTCTCCGGGTCATACTCCGACCCCTAGGAGGTTGGAACAACTGATTTTGCTGAATTTCCCTAAGGGTAACAGCCAATGAAACGAAAAAAACACCGATATGGTCCGAGTTCCTCCCTTCCGAACCCCCCCTTTTCAATTCGTTCCCCCCCCAGTTAAAACCGTTTCGTTTCACCTGTACCCCCCCCCCCTCCACCACAAGGTTATCCTGACCCTTTCAACCATTCTTTTCTCTCTCGAAACCAGCATTTAAATAGGGACTGAGGCGTTTCAATATCGCAACTCTTGCCCCTTCTCCCGCATTTGATTTCCATCCTTGCCCTGTGCTCTCGGAGAATGGACCACCCCGTCGCGATAATATATTGTCCTCCCCCCTGTGTGTTGTTGAGAGCTCTTCTTTTTTAAATTGTCCATCGTCCATGGCAAAGCATCCTGCCCGCTGCAAGAAGTTCCAGGTTTTTCTTTCCTTTCCCTCCTTTTTCCCCCAAAGAATGACCCTCCTCCTTTCCCCTGGCCCCCGCTTTACGTCGTGTGTCGAATATCAATCCGCCATGGTGTCCCTCCCCCCCCTTTTGTTGGAAAAAAGGTAAAAGCTGGTTTCCCCCCTGTTTTTTCCTAACTGCAGTTGCTGAGTTCTCTCTCCCCCTTTTTACCATTCCTCTTAGTTATTTTCTTTAAATTGGCTTCCCTCTTACATTCATCCCCTTTGACCAAATCCGGGTTTCGGGACCTAATTCCTCCCCCTAATTTTTCTCCCACTTAGCAAAAAACCGCCTTCTTCTTGCTCAAAGATGCCCCCTTCTCCCCCTCTTATCTGACTGCAGTTGAAGTCCCCCGTTCCCCCCCCCCCCCCAGAATAAAGACCGTTTTTTTTCACCCTCTTTTCTTTCTTGCCTCTTCCCCCTGTCCACTTACCTCTAAAGGCTTTATTACAAGGATCCTTTGGTGCTTGCTGCGCATGCTTTTTCTAAGATGAAGATAGGAGACTCCCCTTTTTTTTTCCAATGTCACAGCCATATTTCCTTTCCTTTTGCACTAGAATATTTCCCTATCAAGAGTATCATATGAGAAGTCAGGTCATGAGTCCCCTCCTTTATTGCATGGTATGGCCCACTTTGTTTTCCCCTTTCCGTCTTTCCCCCCGCTTGATTTTTTCTTTTCGCTGTGCCACCTTTTTCCAATCCAAAGCCGACGAATAACGACCCGATTTAATCCTCCTTTCCTTTCGTTGATCGCTTGAGACATGTGAGTTTGGACCCAGTTCTCATCCCCCCCCCTGCTACTTCCGCTTCGTTATTTCAAGTCCCCTATTTCCCCTGCCATTGTTCCCCCTTGCCTGTCCTTTGACGTTTGCTGGTCCTCTGAGAAACGCCTTATATGTGGATCCGCGATCACTTTTTCTGGTCGTCTGTCTCCCCTCTTTTTCCCCCTCTTTGAGTCTGTGTAACATTGAAATGGCCATTCAGTTTTCCGTCTTTTCTATAGCTAGCTTCTGTGACTTTCCCCCCCCGTGCGCATAGACTTTTTTCCCTACACCCCCTCTTTTCCCCAAGCCGACGCATTGTCTGTGACCCCGTACCTTACCTTATGTGTCCCCTCCCTTTTAGGATTTCATTCCGCTTTTGTTAAGCCTCAGATAACATGACTTACCCTAGCACCGAGTGCTGGAGTGTGTATCTGAAGGAGTCAGCCTTTTCCTTTCAGTTTTATCACAACCCATCACCCCTTCCCCTGGTCTATGAAGTTTCTTAGACGCGCGACAATCCTTTCCATACTGGGGTAATCTGTGCGCGTTTTCCCGCTTTCTCTCGGCCTCCGCTTATGTCCATCTTTCCCTTTTTGCTTTCTGAACGGTCATGTTTCAAGATAAGAAGAATTATGTCTGTTCCTTCCACCCAAGACAACTCCGCTTGAATTCCCGCCCACGTATGAATTCCTATCGTAGTCCGTCTCTCCCCCCCCCCCCCCCCTCTACCTGCCATACCTCCCAAAAATGTGGCCTTTTCCCGTAAAAGCGCTTTGTTGCCCCCCTTTTTGACATCTCGTTAGTTTCCTCCCTCAACTTCGGATATTGAGAGAAGACCGCTAGCCCAAGAGTCCCCCTTTCCAACCACGAGAATTGCTAAGAACCCCCATCTCCCCTTTCCCTCCATGTCGAAAGGTGATTTTATTCCTATTTTTTTGTGAACCCTTTTTCTTTCCTCTTCCGGCGGATGGATCAGAAGGTGATCGGCGGTCCTTTCTGTTTTGTAAAAAGAGGTTGCGCTACTTTTTTTGAATCCGTCTTTCCTCAAGAGTGGTCGTTCGATTTTCCCCCCCACCTGCAATACAACGGAGAGTAGTTTTTCTTGAAGCCGATCATGTAATGGCGCTTTCCCCTCCCTCCCCGACAATCATGCTGGGCCATGGCGACATCTCCCCCTTGTCGTATCCCCTTTTGTGCCTTGTTTTAAAGAAGCCTGGGGATGGATCTACTCCAGGATTCTGTGTCCTTGGTGGGGGGTCCCTTCTCCCTCCGAAGGGGGTTTTTTTACCCCACTCTTAATTTGTCCAAGTTATAGTTTCAATTGCCTCCCTCCACTGTTTTTCGGGATTCCATTTAAAGAAGCGTTAGAGGTCTTCTTTCCCTTTCCCTTTTTTTTTTGTTGGAGAGAACCCTGAACGTTTTTTCTTTCCCCTTCGACATCTGTTCTTCTCCCCTATGAAAACGATTAAACTTGGGACCCTTTTCTCTTTTTTTAAAACAGGAGAATAGAAGAAAAGCTATCCCCCCCCCCCCCTCCCCTGAATCAATCCCTTTTTCTTCCTGCCCCCCCCCTCCCACGCAGTTCTGTAAACACACCCCCCCCCTTCAATTTTAGATATATGAAATTGCGAAGGATTCGCCCCTTTTTCCCCCTGCAGCTAGGTTGATCCCATTGACGGACCAAGGATCTTCCCCAATTTCCAAATCAGAGCTTCCAGGAAGTTTTTTTTTTATTTTGATCGCCTCAAGCGGTAGTTTTTTACACTCCTGGATTCAAAAAGTAGCCCCATCAGAGGTTCCAATGCAGCTCCCCTCCTCCGCGCTTTCCCTCGGATCCAGTCCCGCCAGCGCCTTTCAAGATTACCCAATCAGCGAGATCAACTTTCCCTCCCCCCCCGTCTGTTTTTTTTCCCAAAATCGAGACCGTTCTCTTCCTTGTCGCGCAACATGCGCGTGCGGTTTCTTTCCGACTTGGGAGTGCGCTTCCCCAATATCAGCAATTTACGGTAAAGTAAGAACGCCTACTTTCCACCACAAACTGTTTTCCCAAATTCCGCTTTCTACGTTGGTTTCCCCCCTCCCCTCATGTTGTCTCTTAGAATCATTGGTCTGACTCTTTCTAGAATTTTCCCCAATACCCAAAGATTGTGCACCCTGCAGAGGTTTTTTTTTCGGGTTCTGGACAGAACCCTCCCGTTTTGATTTTTCTCGTTCTGTGCAAACTCAGTTTTCTCCCGTCCAAGGGTTAAAGATTTACAAAAGAGTAGCCGTACTAGTCCCAACAACAATCTTCCCGTATTTTTATGCCCAGCTTTTTCGCCGTATCCTCTCCCCTTCTTTCTATTATCTTAGTGTTATGATATAAATTGAACTCCGCGTAAGCCCCCACCCCCACCCGTTCGGTTTTCATTCGTCCCGGTCCCCCTTTGTCTCTGATGCCATGTTGAAACGGGAATGCCTTTTTCATTTATGGCCAAGTTTACCACCCTTTTCCTTGCCCACTTTTTTTCCCGTCTTTACTGCCGTTCTGAGTCAATTTTGTGTTTTCGAGGCTCATGCTGACTTGGTGGTGCGGATGTCAAGCGTAAATCCCCATCTCATTTCCCTCGGTAAATTCCGCGCCGCCGCTGGTTAAAACCCGATGGTCATGCATGTACGACAAGTAATGAATCGCGTCCTTTATAAAGCATTAGCGAGTTTTCGCATCGTCCTGCACCGGCAACCGCTCCCTGCATTGCCCCTTTCCCGTAATCTTTCCGACGAACCTTCCCCTCTTTCTTTTTTCTGGTCACTTTTTTGTTGCGGCAACTGACCCCCCCCCCGCCACTGAAACGCGCCTCCACCCCCGCGACGCAAGAGTCTTAAACTTTATGGTTCGTCTGGGAGTTGCTTGCCAGAATTTTCCCCCGAAGACCATCAACGGAATTACACGGCGCCTTTTTCCTAGGCCTCCCTCAGTGACCCCTTTTCCTCCTAAATGCCTTTTCGTTTCTTTCCTTTCCCAGCGTGCTAAGATGAGAAGCTGAGAAGATGATCTTCCCCCTGATCCTGAAAGTGGCCGCGCCTCGTTTCTATTTTCCCGCTCCTCAATTCCCACGTCCGCTGTTGCTTGAACCGCCTTAAGCAAGCTCCAAAATTCGCCCTGGTTTTGGTCTCCCCCTCTCCCCTCTTATCCCCTTCATTTGACTTTCTTCAACTGACCCCTTCTTTTGCCGGGCGCGTAGGGGTTGTCAGGTGGAACCTACCTAAACTTCCCCGCGCATGAGTTGCAGCAAGAGTGGTTTTTTGGTTTAGTACTCTTTCGGATCTCCCAGAATGAACATTGTCTCTTTCCCTCGAAATACGGCCTGATGCAACCTCTATGAAGGGAAAGGGGTTTCCACCCCGAACCCGCCAAAAGTCGTTTGATCCCTCCTCGACTTTACGTTCGTCACACCCCATGGAACCTCGTGACACCTGGTGCCACCCTGACAAACCCTTTTTTTCTCGACCAGGTCACAAATGGCGATGATCTTCGACAATAGGCAGTCCGAGGCCAAGGAGCGTCAATCTTTTTCTCCCAACTCCGGAATCACCGCATGGATGCCTTCGGTTGCATGCTGCCGTTGCGCTACTTCGACACTCTTTTCGATCTGCTATTTATCAATCAAGTTGTTGTTGTATCTCTCTCGCGTCAACGTCTTTCCCCAGCGCATGGAATCGCACTGTCCCGCAGTCAATTCTTCCCTCCGCTTTCGAAAATCTCGTCACGCCTCCTTGCCGCTTTCCCTATGGTCCCCTGTAGGGTTGTCGATATAATAAGAACTGTTACATTGCAGCACCTTTTTTGGTCGGGTTCCCTGTCACAGACGTTCCCTTGTTTTTCCCGAAACTTGCGTTTTAGTCTGGGATCCCCAACAGACTATTGAGAGACCGGTTTAGTTCAGGTCTTTGCGTTCACTTCTTTCCTATCACTTCTGTCCATAGGAGTTCTCTGGACCCACAATGTCCTTTTTTTTAGTACGCACGGAGTAACTATCCCAAACAAATCTTTTCCCTTGGTCCCTCTCAACACTTGATCCGTGAATAATCGCGTTTGAGTTCGTTAAACGGACCCCCCCCCCCCCCACATATAACCCTAAAATCCGGGCGATACTTCCAATGCATTATAAAGTACGTTATCTACTAACCCCCCGGCGACTGGCTTTTCTTCGTTTCATCATATGAGTTTAATATGCTCGCACCTACTCCCCCCCCCCCCTTCCACGGAGGCCCTATGACAGCATCTGACGGACTTGGCACCCTTTCCATGAATTTCTTCTCACTCGTATCGCTTATACGAGCTTTTCCTTAGTCACGAAGGCATTATCTAGGGTCTTGAAACCCCCCTCTTCCATGTCGGTCTTCCCCTTCGATGTCTTTCTTTTTTCCACATGCACAGCCACAAGAGATACCATCAACTCTTTTCCTCCTCTTTTCCTTTCCGCTTTTTATAGAGCTGTTTTTCTTTGAAGGTGCTTGTGCTTTTTGATGGGCCTTGTCAGCATGGCCCAGATCTTTAGTCCGGGGGAACATTACTGCATGGGGCAAGCCTTATCTTTGCCGGTGAATGTGAAATGCCTCTGATCTGTATAATCTTTTTCCGGCTGTCTTCATCATGACCCATTTTTTTCCTCCCCGCGGCCGCGGTCCCCATGACTTCCATTGAAGAAGGATCTATATGTCGATGGCGTTACGCTGAGATCCCCACCGGCAGATAGCTCACCTACACCGAGCCCTCAACGTCCGTATAGGCGTAAAAGTTCCCGGGCCAAAAACTTTTAACATGCCGGAACATCAACGGGAAGGGGAATTTTGCCCCATGTTTCAATTGAACGGATTTTCACTTCACGTTATCCCTGTAGCGGACTGCGCTAGGTATTTACAGGTTAAAAACTTTCCATAACACGCTTCCCTTAGATGAAATGACAGTTCTCCTTCTCCCCCCAGCATGTCATCCATGTTACTTTTGGCCCTCTGTGTTCGCTTGTCTTTCGAGAGGCTGAGGCCTCCTTTCCCTTCGCGATTTCCATGGGTGTCTACACGTTTCATCCCGCTAAGGTCCTGCTTTGTCCAACCCGAACCACTCCGATGCTGGCAGCAAGAAAAGCGGTGAATTTCGAGCGATTCCTCTCCAGAGATCCCCGCTGGTCCACTACCGTGTATTTTTTTTCCACTTCAAGTTCCCGGTGTTTTAAAACAAGTTTTCCCTTATCTCTGTGCCCCATAAATGTGTGGATATGAGAGCCTCTTCTCAAAAGACCATTTGACCACGCGCATTTCCCTTTTTCCCCCACTGCGGAGCACGGGCAAAACTGTTAAGCGCCCTCCCTTTCTATCTGAGTTGATGGAAATGCAGATTTTTTCCCCCCTCTTGGCGGGCGACTCCTGGGATCGGCGGCCTTCCTCTTTTCTTTTTTTTTGGGACCCCCCTAGTCTGTGCGAATGGTGGCCTCCCTTTACGCCGCTGAGTTCATCACAATTTAGCAACAAACTTTCGCAGTGATTTTCTGGGATCGACTACAGGTCGGCTTCCTTGTCCGGCGGGAACGCATCGGCGAACTTCTTTCTTTGAAGGGTCCAATCAAATTCAGCTACGGGTCCCCAACCCTTGTTTATTTTGTGGTTTCAGACAGGAGTGGGCTGGTCTCTCCTAAGTTGATGATTCGGTGCCCTTTGAAGGTGGTAGGTAGCCTATTTAATTAAAACTTTTTTTTTCCTTCGATTCCCCTGCTGTGAATTAAAACGTTTTCGCATTTTCCAAAGGTTATCTTTACCTCTTGGCTCCATCCAGCTGGTCTCGGATTAAGACTTTCAGCGTTCGATTTTCCC
>Ga0179591_1554788_pt1 | contig 11175 bp, 14 predicted proteins | sample CZOMad2_1_08_16f_FD_182891 | JGI IMG/M metagenome (GOLD analysis project Ga0179591, IMG submission 182891) | Vadose zone soil fungal communities from Angelo Coast Range Reserve, California, USA - CZOMad2_1_08_16fungal (PacBio error correction) | ecosystem: Environmental > Terrestrial > Soil >... | reverse complement strand
GAGCAGGGAGGTTCACCTTCAGCGTGACAGGTGAAGGAGAACGGCTGTTCCCGTGGCCTGAAGGATTATCGATGAACCATCCCAGTCGATCTCCAGGAATCTGCTCAGTGTTCCGCTGAGGGTTTGAAACTACAGTCTGTTCAAATCCGGTTGATAAACTCGGAGAAAACTTGAGCCGTGCCGCCTCGGGGCCGGTGCAGCTATTCTTTTCGTCAAGATGATGGTAGCCTGCTCCGGCCGCTGGGAACGTGCCGAAACCAGACCGCGTTCATCAGTGCATTCATTTCGCCCGCGCCAAGGTTGGAAGGTCATCACGATCAGGCACTGCGACCGGTATACCGGCGATTGTTCCCAGCGTAAGAGTGGCGTTATCAGGATGACCAGACGAACAGATGCAAGAAGGTCGTACAGTCCGCACCCCAACCCCACCAACCCCACCCCACCCCCCCACCCACCCCCCCCCCCCCACCCCCCCCCCCCCACCCCCCCCCCCCCCCCCCCCCCCCCCAACGACGGTTTTTCGATCTCGTCGCAACAGCAGGGGGGGAGCGTCAGTTGAGACGTACGTATCCTTGGTTCAGGGCCTGGGTCCAAAAAGCGGATGTGTCTACCGATGTCCAAGATATCCGGACGGCGGCAATTAACTTGGCTATCTCGTGGTGTTTGGAATTTCCGCGCAATCGATCTTGATGGCCGCCGGGGTCGCGAACAGCGCTTCCGCCATGGACTTCCACTACACGGGTCTGCCGAGCGTCGGCCAGAAACAGCAAGGTTACCCAGGAGGCCGGCGAATTCAGTCCCGCCAGAAACATCTGGAGATTCGACCATTTTCGACAGGGCCGGCCTGGCCAAACGATTTCCCCGTATCGCCGCCCCCCTTTCAAACCTGGGCGGTCGGCGCCGGCGGTGGGATCAAGTGCGGTTTAAGCCGGTTTTCAACTTTCCTGCCCATTTCTTGGTGAGGCCCTCACCTGTGAAATATCGCTTGCTCAGATGGAAAGGTAAGCTGATGAGTGGAAACCCGACGGACACTTTCTTTCGGCTCAAAAGGTAGATGCTGATTCATCCCAACGTCAAACGACCAATGGTTCCGGAAGAGGCAACTCTGCGCGTGCTAAGAGGCTCACACACTACGGGAAATGAGATGGAGATGTCACCCAAGAGTGTTCCAGTTACGATTCCTCCCGTTTCTGCTGACGGCCAGCATTGTCGTCCCATGATTTTGTTGCCCGGACACGAGCAATGGTCTCACAAACCACGCTGAGACGCCTTGCGCCGGTTCAGAACACGGGCGCCCAATACTGCACACGTCGGCGCCGTTGCCGCCGGCGACTATTGCCAAATGCCTAAAGCGATACCTCTGCTTTGGCAATGCGCTTATTCATATCAACGAGTCTCGTTATGACGCGACAGAGTTTGAGGGGCGGCCATCGCAAAGGAATGTGGCAAAAGCGGCTTCAAGAAAGATGGGAGGATGTTCATCCCGGAATCGAGCCGCAACCGGTTTAGAAAAAAAGCGCCATTTCCCCAAGGACGGTGAAGTCCCGCGCAATCTATTCAACGGCTCCAGCGCAGGCAGCGCTCGCGGCATGGAAACTGGTTGCGCTGGCATCAGAGCGGCGGCAATGGGCCGTGGTCTTCGAAATCAAAGATAGTGAGGCACCGTCAACGTTCCGTTTCAACCATCGCTTGGCGGTAAGCGAAAAGAGCTATCCGATTTCCCATCTGCCAAAGACGTGCGCTTCCTGCACTCTCGACCTGCCACGCGATCGCGCGCAAGGCGTCTCCTGACGATAACATTGCACAGAACCCGGCACTCTCGCCGTTTCCAATCCGCAGCGGCCTCACACCGTGGCGCGAAAAATGAAAGTGGGTGGTATGACCCTTCGAACGGAAGACAGGGGACAATCTGCGCTCGCCAAGACGTGCTTCAGCCGGAGTGGAAGAAGTTTCAGTTCGACTAGTACGGTCCCTGCGGGGCGACCAGGCAGAGCGCAGTTCCGTTTCAGTCGAACACCAAAGTCAATCGCGATGGGAAGTAAATCGCCAGCTTCCTCGAGAAGGCTTACAGAGAACTGCATCCTAGGGCGTGTTCTATCGTCGACGTTTTCGCGTGATGGCGTGGCAGAGCAGGTAGACCTGAAACAATACCGGCAGGGGAATCGTTGAAGATGGGAAGCACTGTGATGTGCTCTCGCCCCATGATCTATCCTTCACAATTCCTTTTTTTTTTTTCGGCAGGATGGTTAAGCGCACATGGCGACGAGCCGGCAATCATTCAGCCATTTCCCTGGACCGCTTTCAAAAAGTTCACTGTCGGCACCGGCGTGACTCTGCGTCAGTGCTCCAGGTTTTGCGTGGGAGGCGCGGACGTATCGCCGCAATATATTCTTACGCAAGTCAGCCGCCTCCACAGGGACCGGCGGGGGGACGGCTTTCCTTTCTGGAAATGGGGCAACGATTTTCCAAAACGTTGCGCCATGCCGTGATCATGGGCTAATCCAAAGACGTATTGCACACGACGCGGAAACGCGGCCAAAAATGTCCCCGGCTGCTGGCGGCGCGTCTACAACGGGCGTCAGCGGACCACCCGACCCGACCCAAAGACTCATCTGTATGCGCTCATGGGCCACATCTGTATGTGGCCCGCGCATTTCCTCGTCGGGATATAATGTGCCGTCCAATAGGATTTATGAATCTAAGGTAATAGGATGAGTTTTATTTTTCGGCGAGGAGCTGGGTGGGCCATTAAAGCAAACAAAAGAAAGGATTGGCGCAACGGGCGAATATCCCTGGGGAATGGACGCGAGCATCACGTGATTGTCCCAGGCGTCAAAAAACATGGTTCGTCGCTCTTCGAAGGCAATTTCCGTGCTACGATTCCGCCGGATGGTTACGGCGTCTCCGGGCTTCGCGAAAATGCAGCGCTCTGGACTCCTCCAAGATTTACCGCATCGAGGTGACCTACAGCCTGAGCACTCTGGACATCGCGGTGGATCTGCGTGCGGACCCAACGGATTGGCCATGTATCTGCGCCCGATCGTGACTGAGCGGATCTTATTTACTCTCCCCCAGTTTTTTGCGGTGGAGCACGGAGTGGGATGGGGGTGGCCGCGCCGGTGCGGTGGGGAGGTGGGGGGGGGGAAAGCGGCCGGGAGCTGGGGTGGAGCTGTCGAGTGGGAGGGGTGGGAAGTGGGGGAGCGAGGCCTCGGGAGGGAGGGGGTAGTGAGGGGGGGCGTGTTGACGAGTATGGGGTAGGGGGGGGTGGGGTGCCACGGTGGGGTTCCGACCGAGCCTTCGGTTGAGAGGTGGTGACGGGGGAGGGGGAGGGAGGGTGAGTAGCGGGGGGCCGAGAAGGCGATAGAGCGTGGGTGCCAGCCGTCGGAGGCGACATGTGGGGCGAATGCACTAGGGGGACAAGTTGAGGCGGTGTAGGCGAGGAGAGGGGAGGATTCGAGCCAACGTGGGAGGGGGGGGGTAGGAGGTGGACAACAGGACCAGCGGCGGGGGTTGCCGCGCGGGGGGGCCGGGGGTGTGGGGGGGGGCGGGACGAGAGGGAGGGGCTTTTGGACTTCACGGCGGGTGTGGGGGGTTGGGGGGACGGGAGGGGGGGGAGGCCTGCCGGGGGCGGTGGAGGGGTAAGTGGACGGCAGCGGGGGAGGGAGGTTGGGTCGAGGCGAACAGGAGGGGGGTGGGGGGGTCGGGTTCTGGGGGGGCGGCGTATCGAGGGGGTTGGGGGTGGAGTTCGTGCTGGACGCGAGCGCGGGCGAGGAGGTAGGTGTAAGGGGGGCTTGGGGGGCTGGGTGCTGTGGGTGGGGGGGCTCGGGGAGGCGAGGGGAAGGGGGTGGGGTGGGGGCTCGGGGGGATTGGGCGGTGGGGGCTGGGGAGGAGAGTGCTAGGGGGCGAGGGGGAGTGGAGCCATGGGGGGGAGATGGTGGAGTCGTGTGGACGAGAGTCAGGCGTCCGGGGGCAGGGCGGTCGGAGTGAGAGCGGCAGGAGTGGGGGGGAGCGGTGCGGGCGTTGAAAAGGGGGGGCAGAGGGGGGGAGGGTCGGTGGCGAGGGGGTAGCGGGTGGGGCTAGTAGCGGGGGGGGGATGGGTCTAGCGGGAGTTTGGGGACCGAGTATGCACCACGGCGGCGCACCTAGGTGGGGGGGTGGGGAGAGGAGGGGGGCGGGGGGGGGGGGGGGGAGTGGTTTGGTCGCCGGGGGGGACCCCGGGCTGCCCTTGAGAGGGTGGGGGGGTTGCGGTGCGGGTGGGGGGACGCGGCCCGAGGTCGGCCAAGGGGGCCACCGCGGGCCGTGGGGGGAGGACGGGGGGAGAGGGGGGGGGGGTCGGGGCTGGAAGGGTGTGGGCGTCATCTTGGGCGGGGGGGCTGCGAGGGGGGGGGGTCGGTGCTGGAGTGCAAGGGGGGGGGGGGAGGGCGGGTCGTGGGGCGGGATGGGAAGGGGTGGGGGGAGAGGGCTGTTTCCGTGGGTGGCTGCGGTGGAGTCGTGGTAGTTAGGGGGTTATGGGGGGAGCAGAGCTGGGCGCGGGGGAGGCGGGGGGGGGGCGCTGGGGTTCGCGGAGGGTGGAATTGGGGCGGGGTTAATGGAGGCCTGGGTGTGGGTCGGGGGGGGGTGGGGTGGAATTTGGCGGGAGCCGTGGGAGATGGGCTCGCACGTGGGCTGGTGAGTTGGGCGACTCGGGTACGGCGCCGATGAGTGTCCAAACGAGGTGGGCGGGGAGGGGGTGGAAGGGGGGGGGGAGGGGCTTACTGGGTGGGGGGGGGGAGGTCCAAGCAAGTTGGATGGGGGTGGTGGTAGTAGCCCCACGGGCCGCGGGTATGGGACAGGGGATGTTGGTAGGGAGGCGTTGGGGGGGGCGGGGGGAATGTGTAGCCGAGGGCCGGGCGGGTCTGTAATGTGTGTGGACATGCGTGTGTGGATGGCGTCTCACAGATGACAGGAAGCAGGGGTTGGGGAGCTAGTTGGGGGGGTGGAGGGACGGGCGCTGAGGGGAGGAGGGGGGGAGGTGACGAGGTGGGATGGCGGTGATGTTCGGGGAAGGTGGGGCGGGTGTGGTGCGAGTACAGCGGGGGCGGGCGGGGTGGCGGTGGGGTGTGAGCAGGTGGAGGGAGCCGCGGGGTTGATTGGAGGGTGTGGAGAGAGGTGGGGGGTGTGGGGGGCCGTAAGGGTGCACGTTGGACCGGCTGGTGGGGTCACAGGGGTGGACGTAGGTCGAGGCACGGGAAACGGTGTGGGGGAGAGGGATGACCGGTGGGCGGGGGAGCAGGGGTGGTGTGGTGCTGGGGACGGGAGAGGGGGGAATGTGTGGACGGGGACGGTGGAGAGAGATGACATGAGGGAGGGACGGCGTCCGTGGCGCGGGGGGCGGGGCTGACCGGGAGAAGGAGCTAGGGAGGCAAGAAGTCGGTCGGGAAGGGGGAGCAGGAACTGTTCGCTTGGGCAGAGGGCGGGGGAGGGACGAAGTGGTGGGGTAGCGAGGGAGGGGGGGGAGGAGGGGCGAGGGGGGGGGGGAGTGGGAGTGGGTGGGGGGCCACATATTAGTAGGGGGGGTGCGCGGGCCAGTCGGGCATCGCCCGCGAGCGGTGAGCGGTGGGGCGAGTGATTAGTGCGGGGCGGCAGGGGACGTGGGAGCGGACCGGGGAGGGGGGAGCGGATTAGGTGGCGGGGTGATAAGGTGGGGGTGGATGGTTTGTGGCGTGGGCCCGAAAGTTGGGGAGGAGGGGGGACGGGGGCGATCGGCAAGAGGCGGGGGAGGCGGGTGGGGGGAGGGAGGGCAGGATGGCGGAGAAGCGAGGTGGGGGGGGGGGGTGTAAGGGGGGGGGGGGGGGCGAGGCCAGAGTGGTCCAAAGGCGGGGTCGGGGGGAGGTGGGTGCGAGTGGGGTTTGGGGGTGAGGGAGATATTTGCCAGCTGAGTGGGGTGGGGAGGGACCGGGTGCGGCCGGGGGCCGGTGCGACGGGGGGTGGGGGGTGGCGGGGGGGGGCTGGACGGGGGGGGATAGAGGGGGTGGAGTGGGCGGGAGTCGAGGGGTCGGGGGTTGAGGAGGGGTGGGCAGCGGGACGTTGGTGGAGTCGGAGGTGATGGCGGGGGGCGGAGCCGTAGCGGAACGAGGCGAGGGCGAGGGGAGACCGGCACGCGGGTACGCGGGTAAGGGCGCGCAGGGGGGGGGTGGTGAGGAGGTTGTGGGGCGGGGGGGTGGAGAGCAGCGTGGCGGCTGGGAGGGTGGCTGGAATGGAGGGGCGCGAGGGGGCGGGCGGGTAGGAAGGGCAGGGTAGGGGGGCCTGGGGGGGTCGGTAGGGTTTGGGGTGGGGGGGGTGAGAGGACGACGCGGTGTTGGGGACAGGAGGGTGGGTGTGGGGGTAGCCACGCGTGGGAGTGGGGAGTGAGGGGGCGGGGGAGGGTGGGGGGGGCTAGGGGGTTGTCCGGTGGGGAGGGCAGGGGGGGGAGGAGGGGGGGGAGGAGGAGGGAGGGTGTGGCGAGTGCGCGGGAGGAGAAGGGGGGGGAGGGTCCGCGTGGGGGGAGAGTTGAAATCAAGTGAGAGGGGAGGGGGGAGTGGATAGGGGTGGGTGCGGGTGAGTTGTGGTAGGGGGGGGTCAGCAGGTGGAGGGACGACCAATAGGCGGGGGGGGGGGGGTGTAATATACTGAAGGCCTTGGAGCCGGGGCGGGGAGGTGGCGGGGGGGGGGTGGGGGGGACGGAGAGCGTGGTTGAGGTGGGCGAGGGAGGGGGGGGGGCGGGGGCGGGGGCGGAGGAAGGGGTTGGGGGGGGGGGTGAGCGGGGTGTGTGTTGGGCGTGGGGGCGCGCCGGGCTAGGGGGAGAGACGGGGGGATCGGGGCGGCGGGGCGAAGGTGGGGGAAGGAGGGGAGGTCGGGCGTGAGGGGGGGCGTGTGTTGGTGGGGGTGGGGGGGGTGGGGTTGGGAATGAGGTGGGGGGGGCGTTGTGGGGTGGGAGGGGGTGATGGGTGGTGGGGATGGGTGGGGGGGGGGGGGCGGGGTGGTGAGGGGGGGGGGGGGGCGGTTGGGCGGGGTTGGAGGGGTGGGGGGTTGGGGGGTGGAGCGGGGGCGGGGCGGCGGGGGGGTTAGGATGGTGGGAAGGGTGGGGGGTTGGTGGAGGGTGTGCGGGGGGTCGTGGGGTGGGGGGGGGTCGAAGGGGGGGCGAGGGGGGGGGGCGGGTTGAGTGGGTGCTGGGTGTTGTAGGCGGGGGGGGGGGGGGGGGAGAGGAGGTGGGAGGGGGATGGGGGGGAGTTGGGGGGGGGGTGGTGGGGGGGGGGAGGGGGTGGTGGGGAGGGTGCTGGGTGGGGTGCGGGGTTGGGTAGGGGGGGGTGGGGTGGTGGTGGTGGGGGGTTGGGGGTGGGGAGGGTGTGGGGGGGGGGGGGGGGGTTAGTGGCGGGGGGGGGGGGGTGGGGGGGGGGGGTGGTGGGGGTTGGGGAGGGGGGCGGAGCGGGGGGGGGGGGTGGTGGTGGGGTGGGGGGGGAGGGGTGGGGGGGGCGGGTGGGGTGTGGGGTGTGGGGCGTGTGGGGGGAGGGTTCTAGGCGGAGGGGAGGGTGGCCTAGTAGTGGGTGTAGTGTAGGCTGCGGTCGGTTGCAGTGAGGGGAGGATGTACGCGGGCCGCTGGGGGTCAGGTGGGGAGGGAAGGGTGCGGCTGGGTAGGTGGTTAGTGTTTAGGGGGGTGTGGGGCGGGGGGTGGTGTCGTTGAGGGGGATGGGGGGTTGGGGGGGGTAGGTGTGGGGGAGTTGGGTTCCGGTTGGTGGGTATGGGGGCGGGGGGGTGGGGGGTGGGGGGGGAGGGGGGGGTGTTGGGTGTGAGAAGTGGGGGTGAGGGGGGGGAGGGTGTGTGGGGGGGGTGTGGATGCGTGGGGGGGGGGGGCGCGGGGGGTCCGGGTGGAAGGGGGAGGGTGGGTTTGTATGGGGGGGTAGGGGCGGTGCTGGGGATGGGTGAGGGGAGGAGGAGGGTGGGTGGGTGTTGGGGGGAGGGTGCTAGGTGGGGGGTATTGTGGGGGGGGGGTGTGGGGGCTGTGGGTGTGGGTGGGGGTGTGGGGGGGGTGGTGGGGGGGTGCGTGGGGGGGGGGCGGGTTTGGGGGCGGGGGTTGGGGTTGGTGGGGGGCGGGTGTTTGTGGGGGGGGTGGGGGGGGGGGTGGTTGTTGTTGGAGAGGAGATTCCGCGCATCACGAGATGTCGGGCGCAGATAGGCAGGCAATTCGTGGTCGCAACCAGATCCACCCGGATTGTCACGGTTGCTCCAGGCTGTTTAAGGCACTCGCTGGCGGTGGTAATCGTGGAGGAGTAAGAGGCGAGCATGTGTTCGCGAAGCCGGACGATCGCCGGACCATCCGGGAGGTAGCAAGGCTTCCTTCGAAGAGCGACGGACAAGAGTTGCGACGTGGGACATCACGTGTAGCGGCGTCCATCGGGAAGAATTCGCCGTTGCGGCCAATCTTCTGGGTGCTGAATGGCCATGCCGGCTCCTCGCACGAAAAAATAAACAGCGTGCCTAGTACCTTAGATTCAGCATTCAGAGTGGACGGCACATAATCCGACGAGAATGCGAAGCGGCCACATACAGATGTGGCAATGAGCGGCATTACAGATGAGTACTTGTGGCGGGGGGGGGGCGGATGGCCCGGCCTTGACCGGCCCGTTGTAGGAACGCGCCGCCGAAGCCGGGACGAATTTTGGGCGCCGCGCTCGCCGGCGCGGGTGAAGTTACCGTCTTGGGCTTAGCCAGGATCACCGCATGGCGGACAACGGTTTGGCAAATCGTTGCCCCGCCTTCAGGAAGAGAAGCCGGTCCCCGCGTGTCCTGTGGAAGGCGGACTTGGCGTAAGAAATATTGCGGCGAGTACGTCCGCGTCCTCACGCAAAAGCCCTGGCGCCCGGCGCAGAGAGTCCACGCCGGTGCCGACAGTGACTTTGGAAAGCGGGCCCTGGAAAAGGCTGATTGAAATTGCGCAGGTTACGTCGCCGGGGTGCGCGGAAACCATCATGCCGAAGGAGTGATGAGGAAGATATGGGCGAGAGCCATCACAGTGCTGGCGCCATCTTCACGATTTCTGGCCGGTAGGTTCAGGTTACCTACGTGCAAACGCCTCCGCCGAAAACACGTCGATCGAGAAGAAGCACGCACCGAGGGCTGCAGTCGCTGATAAGCCCTTATCGAGGAAAGCTGGCGATTACGTACATCGCGATGAAATTGGGGTTCGATGAAAAACGCGAACTGCGCGTTGCTGGTCCCGCCCTCGGCAGGGCAGGACGAGTCGGAAAATGGACTTCGTCCACTCGGACTGAGCAACGTCTTTGGCGAGCGCAAGATTGTACGCGGATCGTCAGGGTCGAAGGGTCAGCACACCAGCTGTCCATTTGCGCAACGGTTGATTTGCAGCTTTGCTGACTTGAACGCGAGAGTTTGCCGTGGTTCCTGGGCAATGTTATCGTACGGAAGAGGCGCTGCTGGCGCGCGATAGCGTGCCATGTCGAGAGGTGCAGGAAGCGGCAAGTTAACTTGGAAGATTTGAAATCGGATAGTCTTCAGCTTACGCGCCAGCGGATGGCTTGTTGAAACGGAGTTATGGTGCCGTAACCTCTTTGGATTTTTCTGCGAAACAACGTGCATGCCGCCGTATGATGCAGCGGCGAACCCAGTTCCATGCCGCGAGCGCTGCTGGCTGGAGCCGGTGAGATAGATTGCGCGGAACTTCACCGTCCTTGGGAAAAGGGCGGTTTTTTTACAACCGGTTGCGGTCGATCGGGGATGAACACTCTTCATCTTTCTTGAGGCCGGCTTTGCCTCATTCGCTTTGCGGATGGCAGCCTCAACTCTGTCGCCGTCATGAACGGAAGACTCCGTGAGATGAAGACCGCAGCAATTGCCAACGCAGAGTATTGCTTAGGCATGAGTCAATAGTGCCCGGCGCAACGGCCCGCCGAACGAACGTTGTGCGGATTGGCGCCGGTTGAACCGGCGCAGGCGTGCAGCTTGGTGTGCGGACCAGTTGCTTGTGCAGGGCAACAAAAATCAGGGTGAAGGGGACAATGCCTGCTCAGCAGGAAGAGTAAGGAGATCGTACGGAACATCTTGGGTGAATTGCAGTCATTTCCGGAGTGTTGTGAGAAATCTTAGCCGCGAGAGTTGCTCGTGGCGGACCATGGTCGTGAACGTTGGGATGAAATCAAGCATCTAAACCGTTTGAGCCGAGGAATGAAGAGTGTCCGCGGGTGTACAACTCACAGCTTCCCTTCCTCTGAGCAGGCATATCTGCCACCAGGGGTGGCGGACTCAGCCAGGAGAAATGAGGCCGGAGAGAAGTATTGAAAAACGTCTTAATACCGCACTTGATACAGCGCCGGAGCGCAGACGCCCAGGGGTTGAACGGAGATACGGCGGAAATCGTTGGCCAGACCAGGCTGGTCGAAAAAAGTGGTCGAAATCTACAAGTGTTTCTGCGGGGATGATGAGCTCGGGCCGTCCGTGGGTAAACTTGGTGTTTCTGGGGCGCGGGCTTCGGCAGACCCGTTTGTAGTGGAAGTCCCATGGGGAGGAAGCGCTTGTCGGCGCCACCCGGGCGCATCAGCTCGATTGCGGACTCCAGCACCACGCCACGAGATAGCCAAAGGTAAATTTGGCTCGACTCCGGGATATTCTGGGACACGGGAGACCACCTTTTTTTACCAGGACGCCGGAACCAAGGCATACGGAGCGTTCTTCAAGGACGGCTCATGTGGTTCGAAGCGATCGAGGAAAGCCAGTGAGCGCGCTGGCCAGCTGATTCTGGGCATCCTGATAACAAGCCACGTTACGTGGGAGGACATCGCGGGTAGGACCTTTCGCAGTGCCGACGTGATGACCTCCAACTTGTCGCGGGCGAAATGAAATGGACCTGGACGACGGCGGTTTTTTTCTGGGGTTCGGCAAGTCCCAGCGGGCAAGGAGGCAGGGCTGACCATCATTTGACCGAAAAGATTATCGCGCACGGCCAGGGGGGCGGCACGGCGCCCGTTTTTCTCGGAGTTTATCAAAACGGAGTGACAAAAGATGTAGTGTTCAAAACCCTCAAGGAGGAAAACCTGGAAGCAGATTTGAGAGATCGAGAGGGCATGGGCAGCAGAGATCCGCAGGGCCACGGGGAAAACAGCGTGTCTTACCTGCACGCAGGCAGGTGGAAAAAGCTCCCTGCTC
>Ga0179591_1552764_pt1 | contig 11175 bp, 9 predicted proteins | sample CZOMad2_1_08_16f_FD_182891 | JGI IMG/M metagenome (GOLD analysis project Ga0179591, IMG submission 182891) | Vadose zone soil fungal communities from Angelo Coast Range Reserve, California, USA - CZOMad2_1_08_16fungal (PacBio error correction) | ecosystem: Environmental > Terrestrial > Soil >... | reverse complement strand
AGCTGTGATTGCGACTTACCGTTTCAACGGAGCTGACAGGGTTATAATAGACGTAGCAATGGAACAACGAATAAATATTTTCCGTTCAGAAATACAACATACGTGGGCAAACAGGACCTGGATTTTACTTTATAAACGGAGCCACAAACAACATTAAAAATTATGCATTGTTGAAATCTTACAGCAACGCACCAACGGGGGATCATTCAGTACTTCGAATGCCGCGTGGTAAAAGCAATAAACACGATCAGCAATTGCAATATAAATGCCACAGTAAACAGCAATACGGGTAATTATGTATTATGCGGCAGGCACAGTTGGCAAGGAAAATTAACAAATACAATTTCCAAAAATAAGCCTTTACAATTATCGAGATAGGATTTAACATACTGCTACGGGTAGTACGGCTGGGCGATTTCGGGAAACAGCTTTTTATAACGGAGATATCGCAGGTTTATTATTATGAAACGGCCTCCGCATAACGGGATCAGAATCTTAGGGGGGGACTGGCTACCTGGTCTCAAATAATTACATGGAGGAAATTACAGTTCAGAGGGTGGCACAAGGCGCGCCTACCACTCACAGTAGGTACGTTTCATTCCAGGGCATTTGCGACAACATCTGGTGCTTCGCCTGATTCAAATAAAAAGGGAATCCGATCGCAAAATATGACAGTGTCTCTGCTCCAACGGTAGCAGGCTCAATACTTTTAGCGGGATAGAAAAACTGGCTCCAGGAATCAATATAGAGGAAATTTAGCCGCAGAAGGTAATAGAGGTTCAAATATTGCGAAAGACCACTCAAGATACCACTAAGACGGCAACCTTACACTAACGACAACGATAAGGGATCAGTTGCGGCAGCACAGGAGGTATGTTATGGCAACCAGGTAGGCGGAGTTGATATTAAGAATATCGGAACTGCTCCTTGCACCTCACGTTTGTTGGATAAATATCAGCGGGCAACAGCACCATCACAGGCGTAAATAATAATATTATGGGAGCAACAGGCGCCAGTGCAGCTTCCAATAGCATTCGCGTTCTATCTAATCACTGATAACAAAAACAGCTATACCGGAATGCTATTGCTGCAAAAGGTGTTGGTGTGCAAGTGGAGGAAATATCATTACGAATGCTCAGTCACCTGAGCACGGTTACTACATAACGGCAGGGTGGCCGATAGGTATTAGGCAATGCTTAAACGTGGCTTCGGTGATAACATTACAAACAAACAATTGCCTCCACTTTCGTTCTAAACTTATACAACGGGGGATTTTACCGGGAATATATAATTCGGGAGCCTGATCTTCCATTCCATTAAACAAATACCATTCATTGGTCACAAGAATGCATCTGCATTGGTGTTACTCTGCTATTCTAATGCGAGGGTGTAAAGCAATAAAATATCAATTCAAATAATATAGGAAATTAACACGGGGGCTTTTACATTCCTGCAAGCTAATTCGGGAGCACAGCTTTTTATTAATAATGCCGGCGGGACTGCAGTACAACGGCTTATCGACAGTATAACAAACACTTCAGGATTGTTTATCAGTTGCCGGGAGGGCTCGAATACATAGACTTCAAATACTATTGCAACCGCTTTCACAGGCGATCAATGCAACACATTTACAGCACGGCTCTCAATACGCCGGGGAAGTATACAATTCATTTCCAATATGTGGGTTGTTGCGTCACCAGAACACAACATGTGAACAGCAATTCAATCGTTACTTCTTTTAGCAAAAAGAGCTGGCGGAACGGTCACATTATGTACCAAAATGCAGCAATGGTCTACCAGTGGCAGTTACAATTAATAATAACGGAAAACAACTTTTCAATAGTATGTACGGCTACAACCATTAATGCGGGGGTTAATACGAGCAGGAAGTTATACAAAAAAAACATCAGGGTAATTAATTCAGTAATTGGGTTGGCAGGAACGGGCCAAGTCAACGGCAGGAAGTAAACCTTACCGGACACTAAAACAATGCTATCCACTGGAACCTCGTAAATAATATTCCGTTGCAGGAATATACCGGATAATCGGCAGTTGGAAATAATAATATCTACTCAAATAATATTAATACGCTTTCTACAACGGGAGCCTGGCTGTCCCGGGCCTCTGATAAACTTCGGCACAATGAGAATATTTACACAAATAAGATCTATGACCTCATGGCAAAACAAATGCCGGGGGAACAGCGTATGGCATTTCAATTTCCGGCGCCGTTATAATGCGAATTATTTATAAACAACCTGATTGGAGAATCTGCGTAATCTATCCCCAATACTACAAAGATGTTTTAAGAGGCAGTTCCGTTAATCCACAGCGGGAGTTAATTCTACCTTAAACGTTTATTATACATACGATCTATTTGAATGCCAGCTCAACCGAGCAACCTTAGTCCACAGGTAATATCATACTACCAGCAAGACGCAACAAACGGAACACTTAATTTAAGGAACAGCATCACCAATACTTCTACTACAAAAAGGGATCGGGACTACAGTAGCCTACCGCATCTCAAGTCAGATTCGACGACGCAGATCGCGCGAGCCTCGCGGGCGCCTTCACGTTGAGCCTGCTTGCCCTTGCGCGTCGTACCGAGGACCTCGTCCTCGGGAAGATGAACCTTTGCTTCGCGGCGTGCATCGGCATTGAGGCCGCCCGGGAAACGGGAACATCGTGACGGATGTCCGCTTTCCTGCCCCAGACGATGAACAGCGCCCGGCGCGCCATGCCCGCGCCCGCCCGGCAGCTTGGAGGCCTCGACGTGTAGAAAGCGCCCATGGTGCCGAACATCAGGAACTTCGAGGTCGTCTCGGCGAAGAACGAGAGCTTGAGGATTGTCGATCCTGCTGAAGACGATGTTGGAAAGGTCCTCGACATGCGCGCAGCGCCTCACCAGCCCTGTCGGAGAGCACGACCGTGATCGGCTCGCGACACCACAATGGCTTCCTCGATCGCGGCTCGTGAGTGCTCGGGCGGCTTCGGCGAAGTGGCTGCGGCGTGCGAGAGGGTATTCTTGCCGCAATTCTCCTTCAGCTCGCCGATCTGCCGGCGATCTTGTTCCCAATGCTTCTTTCCGAGCGCGAGCTCCTCCAGCCCCTTCTTCTCGGCGCGCAGCGCCGTGTCCTCCTTGGGATTCAATCTCTTCCAGCGTGCGCAAGTGCGCAGCCGCAGTGAGAATGGCTTTCGCTTGCACCTCGGTGAGCTTGAACGTCTTGATCAGGAGGGTTGGGGCGTCGTCGGTGCGGATGATCCGGATCACATCATAGATGTTGAGATAGGCGATCAGGTAGCCGGCCAGCACCTCGAGGCGATGCGCGATCTGCTTCAGGCGATTGGTTCGAGCGGAGCAGAAAAACGTCGCGGCGGTGGTCGAGCCATTGCGCAACACTTCGGCGAGACCGACGACCGTCGGGATCTTGCCTTGATCAGCACGTTAATGTTGAGCGGAATGCGGCCTCAAGTCGGTGACGATGAACAGGCCTCATCATGATCGCGGGGTCGACCGTGCGCGGAGAGGACGATCACAGGCGGGAATCCTTCGGCGGATTCATCGCGCACGTCGGCGACCAGCGGCAGCTTCTTCTCGTGATCAATTCGCGATGAGCTTCGACCAGGCGCGACTTTGCACCAGCCAGGGGATCTCGGTATCACCGCGATCCAGGTGCCGCGATGCCTCCTCTGGGTCCAGCGCGCGCGCACGAGGAAACGAGCCGGCCCGGTGGCCGGAGGCCTCGGCGATTCGACGAGCGGCGGATCGCCGATACGCCGCCGGTCGGAAAAGTCCGGACCGGCACGTATTGGAGCTGCGACCGGCTTTTCGCGTCCGGCTTCCATCAGATGCAGCGCCGCATCGCCAGCTCGGCGAAATGTGCGGAGGGCTAGACGTCGCCATGCCGACCGCAATGCCTTGTGCGCCGTCGCCAGCAGGTTGGGGAATGCCGCCGGCAGCCCACCGGCTCTTACGATGCCCGTCGTAGTGGGGGCGGAAGTCGACCGCGTCCTCGTCGATGCAATCGAGCAGAGCGCGCGCCCTCGGTCATGCGCGCTCGGTGTAGCGATAGGCGGCCGGGTTATCGCCGTCGATATTGCAGAAAATTCCCCTGCCCGTCGCTCAGCGGATAGCGCGCGGAGAAATCCTGCGCGAGGCGCACAGCGCGTCGTAGATCGCCTGGTCGCCGTGCGGATGGAAAATTAACCTCACGTGCGACGATCTGGCCGGAATTCTGGAACGCGGTGCCGGGATCGAGCCGCAAACAGCCTCCTGCCATAGAGCAGCGGCGGGCACCGGCTGCGCCCGTTCGCGCGGTCCGGGAGCGCGCGATGCATGATGGTCGCCAGCGCATAGGCGAGGTACCGCTCTTCGAGCGCCTCGCTCAGCGCGATTTCATGAATGTCACCCCGCTCGGTGGGATCACTTGCCTTGCCATGACACTTCGTACTGCGCTGCAGCGCGATGAACAAGCGATGAACGACTTCGCCATGTTCAATACGGATTCTTTGTTCTATTTCTGTATCGGAGGCGACATTACGGTGACGTCCGCGGTGAAAACATATGGAAGCCGCAACAAATTCGTCTGTCTGAGTGAAGCGGGCGATGACGAAGAGCTGAATCCGGCTTTCGCGTGTAAGGCGAGCGGAACGAAACTGGCGCGGACACGCGTGATTTCGTTGGACGTGCGAAACAACAAGAGAGGAGTTCTCGAAAAATGCGTGGAACCTGTGGAGATCCTGGTCGATGGAGGCATCGGTCTTGCCGTACGGCGGCCGGTTCCGATGAGACACCGTCATCAATGGCTCGGCCCTGGACAATGCGCGTTGACTGAGACCAGCCGAATACCACAGTACAGCCTTGGCGCTGGGGGATCGGGCGGTGGGCGGTACTGGCGTTGGGGCCGCCGTGGGTCACTGGCGCTATGGCAGCCGTGGCGGTCATTGGCGATGGGTAGCCCGCGGCCGATGGTAAGCAGCCTTTAGGCTTTAAGTTGCTGGCCGGCCGCGCAAGCGGCCGCCCTTCATTTGGATGATCGCGATTCCGCCGCCATATTGAACCAGGAGGGTGCGGCGCGAGTTGAAACGAACTTGGCCGCGGTGAATGCCTCAACGCCGCCGCAACATCTGAGAGGAGGATAGCGAAGCTGATAATGACGCCGCGGCGTGCGACGACGGCGAGCTCCCTCTCGTCGCCAAGGCTGATGCATGGTCGCTCGCGCAAGAACCGGCGTGCGCAGACGCCGCGGACAGCTCGGAAATCGTCGAGAAGTAGAAGTTTTTCTACGGCGGTCGCAATACTGATGGTACCACGACGGCTGGCACGGCCGGCTTCTACTGGTGCGCGTTACGCCGTCCGGCCGTATGTGGATGGGGCGGCCCAATGGGTATGGCGCGGCTGCATCAGTGGTGGTCGCGCTTTGGTGGCCCGCTCGTGGGCGGTCGCGCTGTGGTGGGCCCGCGCGTGGGCGTCGCGCATGGGCGTTCCAGGCACGGGCGGCAGTCCCGCATGATGGGTCCCGTCGCGGAGGCCGGGGGCCGTACAGGCGGGGTGGCGTCGGCCAGAGGCACTAACCGGATCGCAATGTTGGAATAAACTGCGAGAAGGACCGCCGCCCATTGCCGGGGACCGCCATGCGCGGACCGACACGCGCGGGCCACCAACGCGCGGAACCGCCACGCGCGGGCCCACCAAGGCGGACCACCACCATGATGCAGCCCGCGCCAGGCCATTGGCCCGCCCCAGCCAAAGCGCCGGACGCGTAACCGCAACATGTAGAAGCCCGGGCCGTGCCAGCCGTCGGTGGGTGGGTACCCAGCAGAACCGCGACGCCGTAGAAAAAATGCGACTTCTCGACGCTGCGAGGCTGTCCGCGGCGCGAACAGCGGTGCTGCGCCGAGAGACATGCATCAGCCTTGGCGACGAGCAGGAGCTCGCCGGTAGCGCAACGGCCGCGGCGCGTCAGTATCAGCTTTCGCATATCAATCCTCCAGATGTTGCGGCGCGTTGAGCATCGACCGCGCGCCAAATTCGTTTCAACTAGAGCCCACCCGATGGTCAAAATGGCGGCGGAATCGCGATCATCGCAAATGAAGGGCCGGCCGTGCGCGGCCGGCCCAGCAACTTTAAAGCTAAGGGGCTTACAGGCGGCCGCGGCTACAACAAGCGCCAATGACGCCACGGTGCCTAGCGCCAGGCCGCCACGGCCGCCCCAACGCCAGTGACCGCCACCAACGCCCGAAACCCAGCGCCAATGCTTGACGTGGTGATCGGGATGGTCTCAGTCGCGGCATGTCGAGGGCCGAGCCATTGATTGCGGGCGACGCGACAACGGCCGCCGTATACCGGCAAACCGCTGTGCCGCCAGCGACCAGGGATCGCCCAACAGATCCACGCATTTCGAGACTACTCTCTGTGTATTTCCACCGTCAAAGAAATCCCACGGCGTGTCCGCAAGGTTCGTCTCCGCTCGATTACAACGCGAAAGCGGATGTAGCGTCTTAGTTCAGCGCCCCGTATCACTCAGACACGACGAAGGGGTGGCGGATCAAAATGTATTTCGACCGGCAGGAAGTCACCGTATTGTCGCTCCGATACAGAGATAGAACAAGAATACGTTGGGAACATGGCGAAGTCGTTATCGCTTGTTCATCGCGCTGCAGAGCAGTACGAAGTTGTCATGGGCAAGCCAAGTGATTCCCCCCGAGCGGGGGTGACATTAAGGAAATCGCGCTTTGCGCGAGGCGCTCGAAGAGAGGTATAAAACCCCTCGACTTTGCGCTAGTCGACCATCAGCACGCGCGCTCCCGAGACGCGCGCGACGGCTAAAGCCGAGTGCACCGCCGCATCCTTATGGAATGCGGCTGTTGCGGGATCGGATCCGGCACGGGCGTTCAAGAAGTAGGCCAAGCATCGTCGGCGACCGTGATGGGTACTTTCCATCCCGCACGGGCCCAGGCGATCTACGACGCGTGGTGCGCATCGGACAGGATTTCCTCGCGCTATCCGCTGGATCGACGGGCAGGGGAATTTCGGCAATACGACGGCGATAAACCCGGCGCTAGCGCTACACCGAAGAGGCAGACCGAGGGGTCGCGGGCTGCCTGCCGATGGCATCGACGAGACGCGGTGACGTCCGCCCCAACTACGACGCGGCAGTCGGAAAGAGCCGGTGGTGCTGCCGGCGGCATTCCCCAACCTGTGGCGACGCGCACAATGAATTGCGTCGGCATGCGACGTCTATCCCGCCGCACAATGTCGCCGAGCGGTGCGATGCGGCGCTGCATCTGATCGAGAAGCCGGAACGCGAACAGCCGGTCGCTGCTCAATACGTGCCGGGCCCGGACTTTCCGACGCGGCGTGATGCGATCCGCGCTCCGAGATCGCCGAGGCCTAAGCCACTCGGGCGCGGATCGTTTACGCGTGCGCGCGCGCTGGACCCAGGCGGAGGGCAATCGCGGCACCAGGATCGCGTGATTACCGGATCCCCTGCTGGTGACAGAAGTCGCGCTGGTCGAGCCGCATCGCGGAATTGATCAACGAGAAGAAGATGCCGCGGGTCGCCGACGTGAGCGATGAATCAGCCGAGGATCCGCCTGGGATGAGCCGCGCGGCGCACGGTCGACCCCGCGCTCATGACGGAAGGCCTGTCCAGCTACGAGCTGAGAGCCGCATTCGCTCACATGAATGCTTGATCAAGGCACGATCCCGAGGTCGTCGAGTCTCGCGAAGGTTGCGCGAAGTCGACACCGCCGCGACGGCTGCTGCGCGCTCGAACCATCGCCTCAAGCAGGATCGCGCATCGCTCGAGGTGCTGCACGGCTACCTGATCGCTATCTCAACATCGATGAAGTGATCAGGATAATCCGCACCGAAGGACGCGCCCAGCCCGTCTGACCGCCGTTCAAGTCACCGAGGGGAGGCGGAAGCATTCTCAAAATGCGGCTGCGACAACGTGAGCAAGTGAAGAGAGGAGACCGCAAGGAGGACAAGGCGCTGCGCGCAGAGAAGAAGGGGCTGGAGGAGCCTGTCGGCTCGGAGAAGAAGAAGTGGACAGATCGCGGCAGCAGTCGGCGAGTCTGGAAGGAGAAATTCGGCAAGAAGACCCGCTCGCAAGCGCCGCAGCAACTTCGCCGAAGCGCCCCGAGAACGAGAGGCCGCGCCGCATCGAGGAAGCCAGGTGGTGCGCGAGCCGATCACGGTCGTGCTCTCCGACAAGGGAGGGGTTGGCGCGCGATCGAGGACATGTCGAGGACCTTTCAACAATCGCTTCAAGCAGACGACAAGCTCAAGCTCTCGTTCTTCGCCGAGACGCACTCGAGTTCTGATGTTCGGCCCCAATGGGCGCTTCTACACGGTCGAGGCCTCCAAGCTGCCCGGGCGGGCGCGGGCATGGCGAGCCGGTGCGGAGTTCATCAGATTTCGGGAGCAGGAAAGAGGACATCGTCACGATGTTCCGTTCAGGGCGCCGCAAATTCCGATCGCAAGACCTCGAAGGCAAAGGCTTCACGTTCCCGAGGACGAGGTCCTCGGTACGAGCGCGCAAGGGCAAGCAGGTTGATGCAACGTGAATGCGCCCGACGAGGCGCGCGACGATCTGCGTCGTCGAATGCTGTACCTTTGAGATTGCGGTAGGTACTGTAAGTCCCGATCCCTTTGGAGTAGAAGTATGTGATGCTGCTATTCCTTAAAATAAGTGTTGCTCCTTGCGTTAGTGATGGTAGTATGATATATACGTGGTACTAAATGGTGCTCCGGTTGAGCTGGCATTCAAATAGATCGTATTATAATAAAGTTTAAGGTAGAATAACTCCCGCGGTGGTTAAACTAATGCATCTTAAAATCATCGTGTAGTATTGGCGTAGGATTCCGCAGAAGCTCCAATCACGTGTTTAAATATTCGCATGATAACGGCGCCGGAAATTGAAACGCAATACGCTGTTCCCCCGGCATTGTTTGCCATGAGGTCAGAGATCTGATTTTGTAGTAAATATTCTCATGGGACCTGAAGTTACAGAAGGCGTGACAGCCAGGGCTCCGTTGTAGAAAGTTATTAATAGTATTGAGTCGATATTATTATTTCAAATGCCGATTAATTCCTGTAATATCCCTGACAACGGAAATATTATTACCGAAGTTTCAGTGATAGCAATGTTTAGTGGCGGTAAGTTTACATAATGCGTTGATTGGCACGTTCTGAACCCAATTAATGAATAAGTATTACCCCTGAATGTGTGGTGTAGAACTTCCTGCATCGGTATAACCACCCGGCATATGGTATGGGACCGGAACATTAAGATTTGAAAATGTTTCCGTTAGTATTAATTGTATGCACTGTTAGAAACTTGCTGCCATTTGTAAATAATGTGACCGTTCCGCAAGCTCCTGTTTTGCTAAAGAAGTAACGATGCATTGCTGTCACATTTGTGTTCCTGTGACCGCAACAACAACACTATGGAAAGAATGTGATACTTCCCGTCGTATTGATAGCCAGTGCTGTAAATGGGGTTGCAATGATAGCCTGTGAAAGCGAGGGCAAAGTATTTGAAATAAGGTATTCGCGCCACTCCCGGCAAAATGAAATAAACCATACCCTGAAGGTGCTTGTTACTGATCGTAAGCCGTTGTATGCAGTCCCGCCCGGAATTATTAATAAAAGGCTGTGCTCCCGAATTAGCTTGCAGAGTAATGTAAAAGCCCCCGTTGTTGAATTTCTATTAGTATTGATGGATATTTATTGCATTACAAACTCCTCCGGCATTATAAATAGCATCGTAAACAACCAGAGGCAGATGCAGTCTAGTGCCAATGATGGATTGTGTTAATGGGGAAATGGAGAGCCGGTCCGAATATATATTCCGTAAAATAACCCCCCGTTGTATAAGTTGAGAACCGCAAGTGAGGCAATTGTGTTGTTGTAATGGTTATCACCGAAGCCCCGATGAAGCATTGCTAATACCTATCAGGCCACCTGCCGTTAGTGTAGTAACCGTGCACGCTCAGGTGGATGAGATTATTAATGATATTTACAACCACTGAACAGCCGAAGCAACCGTTGAAGCAATGAGCAATTACGGTAGTAGCTGTTTTTGTTAGCAGTTGATTAGAGAGAACGCGGAAAATGCTATTGGAAAGTGCACTGGCGCCTGGATGCTCCCAATAATATTATTATTTACCGGTGATGGTGCTGTTGCCACCGCTGATATTTATCCCAACAAACGTGGAAGGTGCAGGAGCAGTCCGATATCTTAAATCCAACTCGCCTACTGGTGCCGATGATAACAAACCTCCTGTTGCGTGCGCAACTGATACCCTGTATTCGTTGTACGGGAGTGTAGAGGTGCCGTCGTAGTGGTAATATGATTGGCTGTTCGCAACTGAACAAATCATTAGTACCTTCGCGGCTTAAAAGTACCTACGATATTGATTCCTGAGCCCGTTGTTCTATCCCTAAAAGCTATTGAGCCTGCTACCGTTGGAGCAGATGACACTGTAATATTGCGATCGTATTTCCCTTTGATATTTGAAGCAGGCGAAGCACCAGATGTTGTCAGACAAAATGCCCTGGAATGAAAACGTTACATAATGGGAAGTGTAGGGAGCGCTTGTGCCACCCGCTGCAATGTATTTCCTCCAATGTAATTATTTAGACCAGGTAGCAGCCCCCTAAGATTCTGATTCCCGTGTAAGGCGGAGGCCGATGCATTATTAATAGAAACCTGCGATATATCGTATAAGCTGTGTCCCGAAATCGCGCCAGCCAGTACTAACCGTAGCAGTAATGTCTAAAGCCTGATCGCGATAATCGTAAAATCTTATTATTTGAAAATTGTATTGTTGATTTCCTTCCAATACTGTGCCGCCGCATAAATACATATATTACCCGTATGTGTTTACTGTGGCATTATATTGCAAGTGCTGAATCGTGTTAGTGCCTGTTACCAACGACGGCATTCGAGTACTTGAAAATGATCACCCGTTGGTTTGCGTTGCTGTAAGATCAACAATGAAGTATTTAATTGTATGTTGGGGCTTCCGTTTATAAAAGGAAATCAGTCATGTGGGCCCAAACGATTTGTATTTTCTGCACGTTAAAATATTTATTCGGTGTTCATTCGCTACGTCCATTATTACCTGTCAGCTACGTTGAAACGGATAAGTACGCCAATCAC
>Ga0179591_1353368_pt1 | contig 11175 bp, 12 predicted proteins | sample CZOMad2_1_08_16f_FD_182891 | JGI IMG/M metagenome (GOLD analysis project Ga0179591, IMG submission 182891) | Vadose zone soil fungal communities from Angelo Coast Range Reserve, California, USA - CZOMad2_1_08_16fungal (PacBio error correction) | ecosystem: Environmental > Terrestrial > Soil >... | reverse complement strand
TCTCTCCCAAGTTAGCGGTGCTACAACTAGTACAAGCTCTTCCCTTTTCACGTCTTGGCGTGAGTACGGAGTTTGGTCGAGCGTCGGGCGCTTTTCCGAAGCCCTGAGGCTGATTTCCTTGTCCCCGAGATGGAAGTGCTTTTTCTTCTGTTGCGCGAAGCCTTGCGTTCTAGGCAAGTTGCTCAGCGCGTTCCCCTTTTCTCTTTCCTGATCCCGACTTCGTTCTGGTAACGCGCCAATGATCACTCGGTGCACCATAAACGTCCAGTTTATTTCTCTTGTCGACGTTTCCGTTTTTGTCTTGCGCTTTTTCTCGTGATCTGTTCCGGTAGGGAGACATTTTGTGCGTTGAAATGAATACCTCAACCCCCCAAGGTCCCCCCTTTTTGTCCTGCCCTCGTGTGTAAAAGTAGGCGTGGTATCTCACTGCTCTTTTTTTTTTTCCTAATGTCACTTTCATTGGTCATTTTCTCCCTGATACACCCTCTCAGATGTCGTTGCCTGCCTTTGGCTGTTTTAGAGGTAAACTTTTTTCAGAACCTCCGCGTTTCCCTTTGCTCCCTCCCACGTAGCCCCTGGATGGACCGTCTCCAAGCTCCGTCGGCGTTTTGCGGCGAACAATGCTCGAGGTGCAATTCCCGAATGGGCGAAACTTCCTCCACAACACAATCTTTCCCCCTCCCGCGCTTCCCCTCCCTTTTTTTGGGACTTGAAGCGGTCGGTGTTCTTGTCGTTATGTTTATGGTTCCCCAAGACGATTTTCCCTCACGCCATAATTCATCTTTCATTCGATGTACACCTCCTCTTGCACCCACCGTTAGCCCAATGAGTCCAACGTCTTTTTGCCGGCCCATTTCACGATGTCCTCAAGCAGGCAACTGCTCGCGTGAGGTCGTTTGTGGGTTCCATAGGGGTTTGGTTTTGCGCGGTTTTTTAATTTTTACTTTTTTCTGGGAGAGCCACTCCGAAGTTTCGGTGATCCAAGCTGTCCCTTTCCGTGGAACACGGCAGCCTTTCGCCCCAAGAGATTCCCCCCTGATCGATTAGAGCGTTTCACTCACATCCGCGCCTGCGAACATTAAAATTTCCGTGCATGTTCTGAGCGGATGCCAGGATCGTTTCAGCGAGCCGAACGCTTTGCATGGTCGTGCAACTTCGGAGTATCGACCTGATGGCGTCTCGTTTTGTTGTGCTGTTTGAAGGTTTTTTCTCCGTCTGCACACGACTTTTCCCTTTCATCTTCACGCATTCTCTGAAGTTCTTCTTTTCGGCTTCTTTTTTTCTAGAGTCGTTTCCCTAGGTATGAGACGAGTACTTCCTTCTCTTCTTCAGGGCACTCGTCTTGTCAGGAGGCGCAGGTTCCACTTTCTCGGTTGTCATTCCGCGGGGGATTCGCTCCTCACACCGTCGGTTGAAGGTCTCTCTTTTTTGGAAGCCTTTTTTAGAGGCTTCAATACGATGCCCTTTGCGATTGGTTTTTTCCCCCATTTGTCTCTATAACCGGCGCCCTCCCCCACGCCCATTCCCCCCACACGCGCAATCGCTTTTCCCGAATGGAACGGCACTGTGGCCCTTCCGCGAGAACTCGGCTTACCCAAGCGTCGTTTGACAATTACGATCGTCGCCGAGCATTTCTGGAATGGCGACTCCCCTCGTGGGTGGGCGGGTCCTCCTTTATTTTTTCATGGCGGAAGATATTTTCTCCCTCCCTCTTTTTCCTCTTCGGTTCCGCCTCTCTTTTCTCCCCCGTGAGTCTCTGCCTTTTAAAAATACTCGGACCTCGATTGCGACAATCTCTTTCCGCTTAGACGTTTTTTTACCCTCGAGCGTTCTGCCGCGACCACCCGGTACCTAAGTTGAGGCCCTTCTAAATTCTTTTTTTTTTTTTTGCGGCTTTTAAATTGTTTAGCGTCCGATTTGGCGACGGAATTTATTCGCGCTCGCACTTCCGTTTTCTTTGTTTACCATTCTTTTCGAGGGGTATTTTTTTTTCCCCTTCCCCAAGTGTTGGTGTCAGTTCCATCCTGTGTTTCTGGTTTTTTTCAATTTGTGTCTTGAGCCCCGGAAAACAACTGGCGACCTTCTTTCGAGCACCCAAATTGACTCCGACTTCTTCAAATTGTTCCAAAATTCGTCCCCCCTTCGAGTCCCAATGCCCGTTCTTTACAGGCTTCCCCGGGGTTTGCCGCGATCATGTCCTCTCTTGACCGCCGCCGATTTGTCGCCCTAACTCGGAGCTATTGAATTCTGGTGCCCCCAAGAGATTGTCCGTTCGCTAACGTTTTTTTTTTCCCCGCGAGACAAGAGACGTCCCCCCCCATTAGTTGCCCTTTTCCTAGTGTGCCCGGGCGTATTTGTTTTCTCTTTCAGACCGGCTGGTCCCACCCCGCAGAAATCCGTTGACTGCAAATATTATCAGGCCCCGTATTACCGAAAGGGGTGCGCTCCCTTTTTTTTCCCCTTTCGTTTCCGCAGCCGTTTCCAGAGTTCAGTTGAGAACCTTTTACATGTTCTTCGGGGAGACGTACCCTCTCGTCTCTTCGGTTCCAGTTTCTCTTTGGCCCGCTGTCTCGGGCTTTAAAGGAAAGTTCCTCCTTTTCAACCGCGGTTTTCTTGTCCTGCCTTCCATACCTCTTCCCGTGAAAGTCCACCGTTCCCCCTGCGAGCAACAAATCCCACCCTATGAGGAAACCCCACCACACCCCCGGGGTTCTCCCTCTCCTCACTTTTCGCTCTTTTGCCTGGAGTCTGCTCATTCCTTTTGAGTGAAGGGCACCAGGGATTTTTAACTTTTTGGATTGAGACACTGTGTGGATCACATCCTCTGCTTTTTCCGTAAGGCGTCGGCCCTCATACTTGCGGCCTTTCTTTTTTTTTACCACGTTAACATCGCCTCTGTCACCCCTCCGACGCGTCTTCTTAACGCGGCAGGAAAATGGATTTTGTACAGGAGAAGCTTTTTTCTTGTCGGAATTTCACCCTCTCAATTCAGAAGGTTGCTTGACCCTCGTGGCGTGTAGCTGCGCCTCAGGCCGTTCAGGCTTGTTCTTACTTTTTGTCCCCTTTTCTTTTCCCCTGAACCACGGCTTAGTATTGTTTTTTTTTCAGCGTTTTTTCCTGAAAGACTTTTGCTCTGGCGGTTTTTCCTCCCTCGCCCACACTGGGTGCTGACCAGACATTCCCCCGCGCCCTTTTGTATCGCGAGAGTCCCCTGGGATCCTTAACCTTTTTTTTTTGCTTTCCCGCCTTCAACCTCGTTACACTATTTTTCAACAACCGGATGGAGATGTTTGGTCCAGTTTTTTTTTCCGCACCAATGGTCCTACGTCTTCCCGTGCAAATTATTCCCCCCGATGGCTCCTAGCCCGCTTTTCCTCAAGAGCCCCAAGCTGAACCCGTATTTTTGTGGTCCTTGTACAACCTTAAGGCAACACTTTCTGCTCTTTCCAAATATCCATCCCAGTTTTTTTCCTTTCCGACAGTGAGGGAACAATCGCTGGCTCACTCCCCACGTGGGCAGAAGAATTTCTTCTCCAACGCTTTTTTTCCACGTTCCACTCCACTCGGTTTCACCCCGTATTTTCCTAGTGCTTCTCCCATGCCTCCTGCAGCCGCTTTCCAATAAGACTCCGGGAAGGATGCAGCGAGAGACCTCGATTGTGTGACTTGATTCGTTTTTCTACCAACCCCTTTTCCTTTATATTGCGATCTATCTATTTCCTCCCTCCTCAGTTCGAGCCCGCTTCTTGCGGCGTTGGTGTTTGGATAACCCCCTCACCCGGTTCCCTAGGAATTCAAGGCCTCCCCGGCCTGGATTCTAGTTAGAACTGTTAGGAAGCTCATGCCGACTTGATTCCCTACCACTATTTTTCCAAGCGATACTTCTTTCGTTTTTTTTTCTCGACTTCCGCGGTCGTATCCCCCCTTTGTTTTAGTGAGTACGAGCCTTCTGGTTAACCCGACCCTTTCGGTGGATTTTTTCAATCCCTGTGCGTTCTTCATCCACACCCATACCACTTCGTTATACTTTGTTTACTTATCCCTGTCCCGCTGCTATTGAGCCTTTTGCGGTTTCTCTTTCCTGAGCCTTTGGCTTAAAATGACTAAAACCACCCCCCCTATTTTCCATCCGGTGTAATTTGTGTACACGTCTTCCTATGGTTTTTTTCATCTCTTTTCCAGGCTCCTGGCATTGACTCCGCGATCCCCATATTTTTGTTCGTCTGCCCCCCTTTTTTTCGGACCCGACACTCTGCTGCCAAGAATCTTTTCGGCCGAGCCACCTACTAATTAACCTTTTTTAAGGAACTCCTCTTTGTTCCAAAATTTATCCAAGCTCAGTCGGGGTTTTCTCTGCGCACACCCCTTTCCCTCCTTAGGTTTTTTTTCACTTCGTTGCGCTTTTCCGTAATAGAACCTTCCCCCAAATCTTTATCGCCTGCGCGTCACAATCCCCATGTCCTGTTTTGATCGAACCCGAGTCGAGGCGTTGCTGCAGCTGGCGAGTATGGTTACCGTGGTTTTGGATTAGTTTAAACTTCCAATAATGATACATCGTACTTTCACTTAATTTTTCCCACACCCAGTTCGATCCCCCTCGTCAACGTCCCTGTTGAAGCCGTCTCACGTGATGCATAAGCAAAGTTCCTTCGACGTCTCTTTTTTAGAGGGTTTGTGTGTTAGCATAGGGTGAAGTGTTGGCAGGGCCGGCTCAAGTTTTCCCCTGGTTATGCGGTTCTGAATTCGTCAATCGCGGTTTTGAGTCACGGCCTGTTCCTTGGGCTCCCTTCCGGCAATCGTTCCAACTTTTTATGGCTCGTTAATATTGTACTTCTCAGTTGATTGGCACATTTTGTTCCCCCTCGTCCTAGCTGTTCCCCTCCACCTGATCTGAGAGACCTGTCCGCGAAATCTTTCGGCCGTTTGCGCGCACCGTTCGGATTTCATCCCCTCCGATGAGCCCTGGACCCCTGTTCCCTTTCTTTCTTTTTTTTGGTCACAAAGACTCTTTTTCCGCTGAAACCTCCTACGTACTAGGACCCGCTTCGGTGAGTAGCGAGGGTTTTCTATTGCGCCGTTCTGTGCATTTTCGGTATTCCCTAGGCATTTTTTCCCATCTCGCTTAGATTAGGGCGCATCTCTCGGCTGGCGGCGTCGCTTGATACGTCCAACCCCCCTCCTTCCTCGGGGTTAGGATTTCTAAGGAATTGGTTTAATTCTGCCGTTTGCGATGTTTTTTTAGTTTACGTGACTTCGGCGGCCGAAAGTACAACATTTGTTTTCGTCCCTGCTCCGGTTTTTTTGGTTTGTACAATTCAGATTCCCGACCCCCCCCCCTGCTTGCCCCTTTGCACAGGTTCCCTTTTACAAACCCCAGCCTCCCAGCTGAAGGACGGCTTCCGCGTGCATGAGAGCACTAATGGAACCACCCACTGCTCGAACCCTTTTCCGATCTCTCCTAATTTCGGACCTGCTCATTCAGCCTGTTTCCAAGGGGCCGTGCCTCTGCATCCTGTTGCCTTCCCTGTTTTTTTTTTCCCGAATTGGTTATCATTCTCACTCATTGGTTGTTTCCGGTCCAGTCCTCACTAAGTGTTTTTTTTTCTATCGCCAGGAAACTAGAAAATCCCTTCAGATTTAAATAAACTACTTCGTCCCTAGCGTCTAAATCCCGTCGCGTCTAATAACCCACCGGTGAGTCTTCGAGAAGGCTGTTTTCCGAAATGATCCTTGTAGAAGACTCAATTTGTTCTCGCATAGTTGGTAGCCTTATTAGATGCTCCCCTCACCAGCAGTCCCTTTTTTCACACAAAGCGGCGGGTCCTGGTAAAGGCCTTTTTTGGGTCCTTTTGCCTTGGTGTATCGTTGTCAATCTCCCTTTTGCTTCCTGCGCATTGCGCGTCACCCAATGTCCTCATGCCTCCTGATTCAATAGCTGCCCCCTTCTTTCCCCTGCAGAGTGGTCGTCCACCCTTGCTTGCTGAATACTCTGACTGCAGATGTTTTCCTCGATAATGCGAGCGCTGCCCGAAGAGTCTCCGACTTTTTCTCCATGCCGGCAAGCGTGATGCCTAGATGCACTCCTGCGCGCCACCCAGCTCGCTCCAAACGCTCGCTGACCTTCCATTCGTAAGGATTTAATCCTCGTTAATCTCTTTTTTTCCAGCTTTGAAGAAATGTTGTCCTTCCCCCCCGCCGACCTTTTTTTCACAACCCTTATTACGGTCTCCTCTATCTCAATGGTTTCCTCTCCCGGCCGGTTATTAGATTTTCGGCGTCCGCCAGTTCGACTTGAGCATTTGTTCAGTTCATTTTTTTCAGTGGGACGGTTCCCCGGCTCGTCTACGTTGTCTTTTGTGCCTTTTTGTTATCGATCTCGCGGGCGTTCCGGAGTCCTGTTTTTTTCCCCCCCACCGCGATCGTATTTTGCCTTCCTCCAACAATTTTTCCTTCAAGCCCGCCCTGCGAGCCCCCTTCCCCCCCTGCTACCACCCCCCCCCCCCCACCCGTCTCCCCTATCACTGAGATACGCCTGCTTTGCTCAGAGTTGATCAGTCGTTGGTGGGGCCTCCCCTTTTCCGTTGGGTTTATTGTTCTGAGCCTGGCATCCTGATCTTTCCTTTAAATGCCAGATCAGTCTTGGCGGCTTCTTCCCCTTTTTTTTTTGCCACGTTTAATAACCTCGCCGTTGCTAACGCGGCCTTCCCCTCGACGGGGCTCCGATCACAACGCTTGGTTACTTTCTGCAGGATTTGAAACTCTTTTTGCTATTTCCCTCCCCCGCTCAAGCCTCCAGAATTGCGGCCATTGCCCCCGCCCGGCAGTGTGTTGCGCCCTCAACTCCGCGGATTTGACTTTTTTTCTGTGCCCCATCCAGGTTTTCTCTTTTTGAAACCCACCCCCCCCCACCCCCCACCCAACAATCATTATTGTTTGTTGTAGCCGGACGGAAAGATTTTCGGTTCCTTCCTCTTATCATGGGGCAGAGTTCCCCCCTTTTTTACCTTGTTTATCTCGAGAAGGGTCCCCTGCCAAGGGAAGTGTCCCTTGCCGCTTCGATCCCAAGATTCGTTCTCCCCTTTCCTGGCCTCCACCAACCGGATAAACTTGTTTGGTTTTTTTTCTTGAGTCTTTTGTCGACAACAATTCTTCTCAGTTTCTTCGTCCCCCCTCCGGCGAGGACAACTAGCCTCGTTTTCCATCCCCAGGCGCCCCGTTTATTGTGGAGTTTTTTTTGCAATCCGAAAAATCTTCCTTTTCGGCGCTTTTACCAAGGATCCACTCGCCATTTTTGACCCTTTCTTTCCTCCTTTGCTTAGTATAAAAAAGGGGGGCATCGTCCTCCCTTGAAGTCTCCCGCCCTTCACTTCATCAGCGGTGAACCGATGGTCCAAGTCCCCGTGCTTCTTCCCCCCTGCGCTCCTAACTGCGCTCAAATCCTTACCCGGCGGCATGTTGACTTCTATTTCCTCCCCCGAGAGATAAGAGTTTTTAACCCACCCCCTGCGAAGTTTATAGCTTTTCCCTCGATATGTAATCATAACCAGTGTGGTGATCTCGCCACGCTATAAAAGGAGCGTGTTTTTTTGTTTTTTGGGGGGTCTGTTCTTTTAACACTATCCCCGGCCTCCCCCTTTCCCGCGAGTTTGAGCCTTTTTTTTCGAGTTGTCGTGACGTGAGGCTGGAAGCATCCCCTCTTCCCCATCTGTTTTCCCCAGATCGAAGTGATTTTTTTTCCGCCTGTTATCGAAGCTTCGTGGTCCCCCTTGGGAGGAGCCTGAGATCTTCCCCTTTTCTTCACGACTTTCCGGCTGGATTTTTCCGCCTCCCAATTAGGACTTTTTTGAAGGTACTTGTTGCTCCCCCACCCCCCCCAACTCGGTATTGGGTCCTTCCCTTAGTTTCTACTGTTTTTTCAGTGCCTCGTCTCCCCTTGACTGGCAAGACTTCTGGCATCTCATTGGGCACGAACTATAACCGAAACCACCCCCCCCAGGATTTCCTGTTGGAATGCCAGTCTTTTAATAGGAAGTGTAGAAGCTCCATGTCAGGCTCCCTTGGCTGACTCTTCTAGCTCCACCATTTTTTCGGTGTTCCCACCATTTTGCTTTCTCCAGTCCCCCGCCCTCGCAGAATCTTTGTCCTGTCCAATACTACTGGACCGTACGACATTTTTGTTTTACAACCTTGATCCCCCCCACTTCGTCGTCTTTTGAGTTTCGTACTGCCCCCCGCTTTCCCGGCGACACCTTTAGTGAGCTTTTTTTCCCTCGCCGCCCTTTAAAAATTGCAATCGCAGCTTTCCCACCCTCCCACTGTCCGCGTTGGATCTCATCCCGCGTCTGTTTTCCCTCCTGGCCGTTACGTCCCCCCCTCGGAAAAGGCCTCCCCCTAACATCCTTTTATGCAGAATTGCCTCTATGTAGTCCCAAACCAATGACACCCTGTCCTTTTTTTCTGCCCCACCCCTCCTGGCAACTGTTCCAAGCAAGGCCATCCGCCTTTCTTGAGAAGGGGTGGGTCTCCTTTTTGGCCGGGGGGCGTTTGGACTTGGTCACCTTCTTTAGGAAGTCTGCCCCTTCCTCCCTCCGTTCCAAGCTCTTTCGGTGCAAAAGACCCGCAAGCGAGTCCACCCCTCCTCCTTTCGCACCCTTATATCGAGGGGACCCATTTTCCGCCCTATGCCGACTGGACTCCTTCATGCGCTTTTTTCAGCCTCCTCCAAGCGAAGATGTGCGGACTTTGCCTTGCCCGCGGAGTATCGTATCGCTCTTTTCCCCTTGCTTTTGCTTTTGACAAGCCTCTTTTTCCCCGTCGCTTACAAGACTAAGTTCCCCCCTCTGGAAGATCTCTCCTTTAGCGGTGCGCTCGGGTTTCTTCGTCCGGGGGAGGCGAACGTCTCCGGCTATTCATTTAGTCCTTTCTTTTTTTTCCCTTTCTGGCTTTTTTTTTTCTCGTCATGATTCCTTCTAAAACGTTTTTCTTTCTTTTTTTTGATCGATCCTTATTGTGCCGTCTCACTTTTTTTCAGGTTGGCTTTGCGATTTGAGCCGGCGGTCTCCTTCTTCCACGTCTGGCAATTCTTGTGTTTTTTTCATAACACCCTGCAGATGAAAGATCCTTCTCCCCTGACCCACCTCCCCGTTGCCACCCCCTAGCACGCTCATCGCTTGGCCCCTCCGGACTCTGTGCCTTAGAGAACTCGTTCTTTTTCGACGAGCGTCCCAATACGAGCGTCCCCGGCTGGACCTCTTTCCCGCCCGGACTAGAGTTGGTTTTGGCGCATCCCCGCCTTTCTCTGTCGAGGCGGCGGATTTCATTGTCATCTCACTTCGATTTCGTCTGTCTTGGTTTACGGGATATAATTTCCAACTACGTTGTGTTGTTGAGATAGATGCTTCTTAACCCCTCGACTCCCCGAGTAGGATTATCAACCAAACCTCGCAACCGCCTCTTTAGCCCTTGCGAGTCTTGATGTCCTCCGCCCCCCCACGGCTTGGCTTGCTCTTCGAGAATCAATTTTCTTCGGCAGTTCCCCCGTCGCGCTTCTTTGGTAGAGCCTCTTCTTCGACCGCTGCCTGTAGAGTGCCAAAGATATATATGCAATTCCCCATGTGTTTTTGGTCCTTTGAAGAACCCGGGGTTCTTTATCTGCAATGTTGCAGACATGCGCATTGCTCGTTTTTGCACACGTCCCCCCTGATAAGCCCACCCCCCCCGCTTCAACCCCCCCAATAGTAGACGCCCCCATCTTTGCACTTCGATGCGAACCAATGCCGTCCCTCAAATTGCCCGAACGGAGGTTCGAAGATCTTTTTCTTTCGCCGCAGAGTGTTTCGCCGAAAGGACTGCTATACCTTTTTTTTCACCCCTCGGATGCCTGTTCGCATACCCTCCTTCCTGAGCCACCCCCCCTCGAGGCGCCGATCCTCTCCTCTAGACCTGTTTAGCTCTTTCGTAGTTTTACTTTGCCCTCCCCGATGCGGTTCTTTTCTTCCTTTCCCCCCAACCGACGTCCCACGAATGAAAAATGTTTTATCCGGTATCCACTTTACTCACGGTTCTGCATCCTGCCGCACAGTATGCTTTCTCTGTCGAGCCCTTCTCTCTTGCCTTGTCCTTTTGGTCATTCGGGCTTCCGTTTTTCTCCCTTTGGCAGATTCCGCTTTTTTCCTTTGCTCGTTCCCGGCCCAGTCCGCTTGCTCCCCCCCCGCCTCTGTATGGAGCCTTCCCATAAAGGTACGCCCGTGAACAAGCCCTCTTTTTAGCACCCCTTTCCACATTGCCCCCACCCCCGCCCCCACTGGATCCTTCTTGCCTCGGTTCCGCTTTGGGTGCCTGCATGGAAGGGACTCATTTGTGAGTCTGTGAGCACCAATCCATCGTGCGTGCTTCTGATGTCAACTATCACTTCTTGGCGGCCTCAGTTTGGTCCCCCATCCCCTTTTCCCAGCGTTCCTTTAACAAGGGATTCTCTCCCAACGCGTACGTGCACCTTGTTATTGTGTGACCGCTGCTTTTTTTTTGAAAGATTGCCTGTCTGGCCCCCAGCTCACCTGCTAATGGGCTCAACCCTCCCGCGCGCTTGGCGCCTCCCCTCCCGACGGAAGCTTGATACGGTTTCGACCCCCCCCTCCTGTGCTTCTTTAGCGTCTTAGTTTTTGTGGCCCCCCCTCCGGACGTTTACCCTATTCTTCGGCGGGTTCTCCTCTGGAATCGCCCCCCCCAAATTGGGTCAGTGACAAAGATCGCGCCTTTTTTCAATTTGGAGCCTTGACATTTATTCCCAATCCCCACCGCTTTCCCGACGTTTACACTTCTTTTCATCACCCGTCCCTCCCGATAACTGGTGTTGGGTTCTTCAGTCAGTTCGCACCAAAGGATTCCTCCTTCTTTGTCCCAAACCTATTTTTGCTATGCCCGGCGGGACCCCGTCTACCACACCCCCAAAGCGGATACATACGTCTTTGAGGTGAACCTGGAAGTTCCAACATTCTCATTGCCAGATACCCCATCCCCCTTCTGAAAGGTCTGATCTCGACCTTGCTTACACGGCTTCTATCCCCCACGTTTTTCGTGCTTTATGACCCTTCTAAACCGCCCCTTTCCATACGAGGCCCACCAGTTCCCAGATTCTCCTCCTTGTCATGCTCAGACCCTAATTTTTCAAACGTT
>Ga0179591_1316302_pt1 | contig 11175 bp, 5 predicted proteins | sample CZOMad2_1_08_16f_FD_182891 | JGI IMG/M metagenome (GOLD analysis project Ga0179591, IMG submission 182891) | Vadose zone soil fungal communities from Angelo Coast Range Reserve, California, USA - CZOMad2_1_08_16fungal (PacBio error correction) | ecosystem: Environmental > Terrestrial > Soil >... | reverse complement strand
CCCCTTCCCTCTCTAGGTCCCTCCTTCACGAAGGTCTCTTACTCTTACAGTGTAACGCGAGTTAGACTTTTCTTGAATCCGGAAGATCTTGTAAGGAGACTGGACTCCAGAGATCTACATGCTCTCTAGCAGCTAGGGTATTGGATCCCCTATTTGGTTTCTATAGGAGTACCGTCCTCAAAAGGTTAGGTCGTGCGTTTCTTAGGGCGAGTTTTTCTCCCTTTCCACCTCCGAGTCCTACCTGCGAAGCAAGGCCCAGGTAGCTCCCGTCTCCGAACCGGTAAGATTTTCTTTATTCAGATCCTCTTCTAGCTCTCTTAGAACGGATCCGCATAGTCTTAATCTATCCCAGTGTTTACCTAAGCGTCCGGATTTAAGGCCCATTCCTCCCCAAAAGTCATGATGGCCCCCCAACGTTTCGTCAAAGCATTTTGTTTCGCGAGTAAAAATGAGAGGTATCCAAGTCCCCTCTTTTCCACGTTCAAACTCCTCTTGAAGACGAGGCGTCAGCAGGAAAGGAGTCAACCGAAGCGATTTGCGGTTTTTTTCTATTGCTTCTTCTTTTCCATCGGCTATAGCTACCCTTCGGACAGGGTAGACACCCAATTCCCCCCTTCCGGGGTCCGAAGGAGGAAGACTTAAATATGTTAGACCTCCCTAGATAGATCTCCTACCCCCCAGGTTAATGAATAGATAGCTCTTCCCTCACACTTTCACGTAGGTAGGGCTGATTTTCGCCCTCAATTAGCTCATTCCACGACCCTGTTTACCAAGGCTTCTTTATTCCTTTGGTAAGGATCAATTAGTCGCCCCTCGCCTTTTTATAATTTTTATCCTCTTTTGTGCCTTCCCACCGCCTCGACATACGGACCTCGGTGGAGGTCCACCCTTTCAATATCCAGAAACTCATCACTTTCGGAATTCAAGAGGGCCTTCATAGCTCGGGTTTCTTTTTCTCAGTGGCTCCCGACCCCAGGTCACCTCCCTTTGCGGCGATAGTGAGGAAGCTTGCGCCATCCTCAGTGGAGCTCCAGTCTTTGTTTTTCTTTAGAGTTAAAGTCCCCCAAGACCTCGCACCGGGCGGCTGCGAGGATCCTCGCGTAGCCCTTTCTCCCCCTCCTGCGCCAACCGCCTGTAAATCGACGCTTTGACATGCTCCGGTGTTCGCTGAAACCGATCACCTTGGCAGAACTAGTCGATCCCCGTGCGTAGTAACCCAGTCCTAACCTGTCTCAACTCCCAACCCGGCTACCTTTTACTATCCCTTAGATGCTAGATTCTCCCTATGCCCCAAAGGGACCGAGTCATCCCTCATTACGAAGGTAGATTGACCTGAGTTACGCCCAGATAAGGCCCCCGAAGAGTGGGTCCCATTGCCCCGAGGAGAAGCTGGTTCGGTCACTTCGCCAGGCCTTGTGCCCCCACGGAGGGGTTCGGGGGGAGGAAGTTCGGTTCAGCCCGGTCCAGAGAATCTGATTAAAGGGCGCAGCGGATTCCCTGATATCCCTGTTCCTAGGAAGGTCCAAAGGTTTTTCTGGAGATCAACTAGCCCCCTCCTCGACCGATTAGGCCCTGAGTTGATGGTCTTGATCCTGCCTCCCCGTCTGGGCTACCTGTCACTTCGTCAACGCCTTCCCCACCGCCAAAACTAACCCGCGCTCTTCCTTTAAGCATTTTACTTCGCCCTTGACCAAGTAAAGCCAGGCACGTGAAACCTTCTCCTCCGAACCAGCGATTTCCCTTTGCTTCCTCTATTTAACCCTCGTGTCTTTTTTTCAATTAAAAGAAAATCGTGCGGCTTTTTCGCAGAAGGGCGTTCCGTTTTTTTTGCCATCTTCGACAGGGGGTTCACCCCCAGACCACCTCTGGGCCAGGCGGGAATGAGTGCCTCTTATGTCCTGGCGATTTTTTAGTCCCATTTTTACCTTGAGTCTTTTTTCCGTTCCTGTCAAATACTCCAACTCCAACCAGACTCGTCTTCGCTTGGCCGGCCCGGATACCTCAATCCCGGTCTGTTCTCTATAAATTAAACGTCTCGTCCTTCAGAGGACCCGGAATCAAGTATAGCCGGGAAACTGGCGCTTAAAATTAACCACCACTCTTCAAACCAACTGTTCCGCATTTTACCAGCACAGATAGGACATAATAGTCCTTGACCCATGGATCCCTGAACTTTTTCGTTTTAGCCTTTCCATATATCAGTAATTCCCGATCTAGCCTATCCTTCCTGTGCCCCTTGAGATGTCTACTATCCTCTACCCCTGAGTCCTACTCAACCCAAAATTAGACCTCTTTGGATGGCTCAGGTTTCCGTGGATAACTGCCTCCCCTCTGCCATCGTGTGGCTCCATTCGTACTCTTTTTTTTATCTCCGGAAAACGTTTTGTCGGTCAAGCCTTTCCTCGAAGCCCCCTTTGTAGATGTAGAATTACTTGCTTTGCGCTCTCCTCGCCCATATAAGACCAAGCCTATTTGAAATGGAAATCTTTTTTTCTCCGCCACATAAGGGGGAAAGCACTTTGTCCTCTCCGCGCTCTGCGCCTCCCAACTTCGGGGATCGTTCGTCGTCCCTCCCCTCTATAGACGACCCGCGATTTTCCGTAACCGATGGATTCTTTATTTCCTCTTAGGCTGTTTCTCCATGAGGGATAATTCCCGCTTTAAGCAGGTGGACCCACGTTTATGTAGTGTAGCTTTCAGATTTACATCCGAGCTGATAGTAGTCCGCGTTCTCCTGAGACTGGCAGACGAACTCTAAAATTAAAGTAACCTCTTCCGGTGGTTACCCCCTTTCTAGCGCGGACTCCGCAGAGGAGTTAAGAAAGGAAACTCATCAATACCTGACGGATTTGCTCATCGTATTCGGGCCTGTTATCTGAGAGGACGATTCTTTGAACTCTTCTAGAGAGGTCTCTCCTTAGAGAACGCAGAAAGATGTTCAGCCCCCCCCTTCCTCGTCGTCTGATCGAAGCAGAATGTCGCTTTTCCAGAAGCCCTTCCCTCCGTGGGTCTTTCCCTCATTACGCTACTCTCCCCCCTCCGATCTTAGATTCCAAGTTTTCAGGCTTTTTTCTTTAGCTCGCGTTAAGATTCATGAGGGAATGATACTCACTTTTTTTCACTCTCCCGAGGTTGAACTGTCCCTGATACATTCGAATCCGCGTTACAGTCCTAGATAACCCCTATGCCCTCTTGGGCCCCCAATAAGAGAATTACTTTCTCGACCTCCGGTAGGTCACCTTAGTTCCCTATGAGAAAGTAGGCTGCCTTCCCTACTTAGTAGGTTCGCTGGGAAATCTCTTTAAGCTTTTCAGTAAACATAAAACCAGAGGAAGACCTTTTAGTGATAATATAGAAGCCAAGACCTCCCTACTACTCTACGAACAACGAGATCGCCTCTAACTTTAGCCTCTAGCCTTTTCTTCCCAAGTCCATACCTGAAATAATTGCCAGATGAAACTCCCTTCCCTCGAGGCCCAAGTCGACCGTAATCTAGACTTCCCTTAGTAACTTTTCTACCTGACGCCACTCTACTTCAAACTTATTGCTCTGACTCTTCTTCCGGGATCATGCGTTGACGTAAACCTTTTTTTTTTCTTTAGGTCACTTCCCAAGAATAAAGATCAACGCACTGAATTTATAGTTCTCCCCCTTCTTCTTAGACTTTGCTGCGCTCCGAAAAATTCAAGACCCCAAGCTTTAGCTCTCAGATTTTTTCCGGAAATCTGGCCTTAGCTTTTTCAACTTTACGAGCCGACGGATTCAGGATGGCCACCTTTCTGACGATCATGAGACATCCAAGAGGTCCTTTTCTCAAGACGACCCGGATGGTTCTCGGATTTCGGTTGCCTAGATGGCTCGCTCCCCCCCCCCCCCCAGTTCCAACGTGGTTAGGCGGCGTGATAACTCGATGGGAGTCTTCTAAGTTAGAAGTCCAGCCTTCATTCTCCCTTCTCTTTTTTTTCATATGATATCTCCTTTTCTTTTTGAGAGCGATCATCCCCGAAGGCTCGCCGGACGAGTTTATTTAACCTGTATGAGCTTCAACAGAAGATGTCGTCTTTCAGCCGACACGGTAGGTTTTGTGATTTTTTTTAGCGGAAAAAGCCTAAGGTTCAAGCGAAGTGTCTACTCCCTCCCCTCCCCCCCCCCCCACACCCCCCAACACAAACAAATTCCCTCTAGAACTTTTCTAACTAGGTGGACTTTAGTCGCCTCCACCTTGTGACTCATATTTCTCCCTTCCCTTCCCTGATACCCAGCCGTACCAGAGGCCAATATTAGAGTAGAATATGTAATCCTGTCTTTCGTTGCTAATTCAGAGGATCTCCTCTCGGCCGAGACTTTTATGAGCCTCGTGAGTGTATCTTCGATGTAGTTACAGAGTTTGAGATAGAGTTGCTTCCCGATTCCTGCGACCGAACAGAGACGGAACTAGTCACGATACGGTGAGGTTGTCTTCCTCGCAGGTAAACTGGTCCCCGTACTCGCACCCCCTGTAGAGGCCAACGTCCCTCTGATACTCTCTCTTTCCCGTAGGGAGTGAAGTGGCCGTCGGAGTCTTGTGGGGTTTGTCCCCTTCCCTGTTGGATTGCGGCCCCTTCTTTTCTATTTTTTTTTTTGTGTGTCTTGGGTGCCGGGGTGAAGTAACCCACTCCCGTTGAGTTCCGAGCGTAGTGCTAGGTTAGTTTTTCTGTCCCTCTTCTTTTGCTGTGATTCCCCGCCCTCCCCCGTCAGGCCGCGTTTCTGGGATTCTTTTTTGCTTTTTGGCTCGCCCTGATGCCCTTCTTCCGCTCCCTTCTTTTTTTGAGTAAGGCTTTTTTCGCCTTTCTCCGAAATCGGTCCTCCCCTTATGCGTTGAAGCATCCTCCGGTGAAACTTCTTTATCCGTTCTGGGAACATGATTTCTCCTGAAGTCGTCGGATCTATCCCGCAACTTCTCGTAGTTATGAAAGTACCGACTCGCGATCTTAACAATGCCTTCAACGGAAGGTCAATTCTTTTCCCCACTTCACGAGCTGGTCGAATGTAGAGAAGGAATCTTTCCGATTCCCAGTTCCGGAGTAATGCTTGAGTCGCGGTCTTCCCCCAGTCCGCGGCGTAGACCCAAAGCTTGTTTACCGGTTTCCGTTTCCCCACCGTTTTTTAGTCCTGTGAGATAACCCCTCTCCCCCCTCTCGTTCGAGCTAGCTTCAAAATTTTTCACACTCTGAGATAGTTTCGCACGTCCAAGCTTTAGGGAGGGCTCTTGCTCCGGTTGGAACCCTAATCATTCTCCCCCCCCCTCCTCATCTGAGAGGGTCCCCCCAACCTGCCGGTTTGTAGGTGCCGGGTTCTTCCTGGTTTTTTTCCCCCTACCAATGATAGGCACCTGGTTCCCATACCATTCCTGGGCATGCTACCCACGTTGAAACCATCCCCCCCGCGTGGAGGGTACCCTCTCAGCCTTTTCCTTATCCTCCCACAGGAACCAGGTCACTATGCTTTTCTAATAATTATATTTCTAGAGGTGTCTAGTATGATTCCCCCCACTGGCCCAGACCAGTCACCATAAAGTTCTGATCCCTGTTTGCCGATCGCGCGGACAGCCGGCCCCAAAACTTACCCAGGTGGTACATTCCTCTTTCCTCGCAGTATCTCAGTGAGGAGGACGATTCGCCGAGATTCGAGCTGAGAACCCCCTAGAAACATGTATCTGACCCCCTTTGAACTCGACGATTTTCCTCTCTCCACCCACAGGACCCATGTTTTTTGATTCCATCTTAGCTTGTTCTTGCTCGAACGGAGGACCTCCCCCACCATGCCCCCAGAAGGTTGTTTTCAGGATTTACTGTTTATATTGCCGTCGCTAGCGTTTCTCCCCCCCCACCACACCGGAAGGGTTTAGTTTTTCCTTCGAGGCTGGATGAATTATTACCGCCGGGTGCGAGGTTCTGAATACTTTAGGGTTAGGTCCTGAAGGCCCGGGTCCTTGCGCTTAGGTGATTTGACAGTTTAAGCAGCAGACGCTCAACCCGCTAACTAGTTAAGGGCTGCGACTATACTTAATTGGTATGGAGAAGGCCAGCTTTATGCCTTCTGTTAGCCCTCCGCCAACATAGCTTAGTGCAGGATTTTTCTAACTGGTATATGCTGACTCCGGACGGAGACTATTTTTCTAGCGCTCTTTTCCCTCGACCACTAGAAAACTACATACTCAGATTCCGAGTCGTTCCATTAGTTAAAATAGCAATACTGCCTTTCCCCCGCCAGGAGGCTTCCCACATGTAGACCAGTTTTCTTTTTTCTGTTTACATATTTTTTCCTCCAAGTTGTTGCTTTCAGGATTGACCCGAAGTTTCCGCGATGGTAGACGGTGAAGCCAGGGCTTTCCCCTTTTGCCTATTCGTCGACTGGGTTTTCCCGATCGTTGAGGGCTGAAATATGTTCCTTCTTTTCCTATTTGTGTGCTTTGACCGAAAGGACGTCCTCTCCCGTAGTACTGCTCAAACTCCAGTTCACACTCTTGCCCCATCGTTCTGTCTGGAATTCTTATCCCTGCCCGACCCCTAAACTTCTTTCGGACGGCCTAAATTCTTCACCGATATAGATCTTCCTCATTCCAGTTTCCTATTTGACCTGCCAACCACCCTTTCAAAACTTTCCCGATGGTCAACTCCCTCCGCTTATTACCTTTTTCGTCACCTCGGTGCCACAGGTGAAGGGAGTTCCTTGAACCCCCTATGATAAGAGCCGCTCCGCAGCTAAAGGCCAGGTTTTTGGGCTACGATTTTTATACTTTCTATGATATCTCCTTCATAGTCAACAACGGGCGTGTGTTTGTGGGATGGGCAGGAGGAAAAGAAGAAGAGTTTTCTATGATCTTTTTTCCTCCTTTTTTTGAGTATGAAAAGTTCCTTCAGAGGTTGCAAACAGGGGAAAAGATGGTCTTTAGCAGTTCTGGAGAGCTCTACGAGATATACCCCCCTCGCCGCGGTGAGCCGATCCTTCTTTAGTAACTGGAAAAATAGCAACACTTTCATATACCCAGTCTTTACTCTGAGTCAGTGCCACCCGGACATGGTAGAGAACCCTCCTGGTGATAGTGAGATGGAAGCCTCGACGTACCACTGCGAAGTCCCCTCTTTTCTTCAATCCGCTTCTCTTTTCCTTTATGGATACTTCCCCCTTCAGATTGGCCCCAGTCAGGGATTTTATCCCCCCCCTTTCCACGAACAAAGAGGATATAGTTGAAGTATCTCGACCCCCTCCCACGACTTGACCAGAGAAACATTAAAGGATCTCTCCCTCTATTCGTTTGGGGCATCTCTCGGAGGTGCCCCCAACCGCACTGTACCTACCCCTCCAGTTCCCCTGATATGACGCGCTCGATCCGATCATGTTTTATTGCTGGCGCTAGTTGCCAGTCGTCCCCTCGAGGAGAGTTCTACCGGCACGGTAGCAAGAGGGGGTCACCCCTGGTCGCGGTCCCGTTTTTCGCTCTCCCCTACCCACGTTTGTCCTACCCTCCTTTAGGGTCGACTCCCCCAAGATGCCTACTTCTTGTTATTTCTTGGTTTTTAGAATCGCCTTACGAGCTCTCCCCATGCGGGGACTTACGCATCGTTTCCGACGTTCTGAGTTCCTTCCCTGAGGGGACGATGAGGAGCTTCCCCAATAGAGGACAACCATGAGTTCTTCCCTAGTGGTCGGAGAATCGCGATCCCTCGAAATCTGACGAGTTAGGCTTTCCCCTACAGAGTTCTCTCTAAACCCTACCGTTCTTGGGCGAATTGGAACCGTCCTCTACGAGAGAAGACCCAACCCCGAGTCAGAAAAGTAGTTCCGAGACTATCCTCCCTTCCCAATCCCAGATTGACTAATACTTGGACTATGCATAGACCGCGACAATTTTCTCTTGCAGGTAGACCACCCCTTAAAAGCTCATACCCCCCCCGCTTCAGGACGCCCACCCCTCAGTATCGCTCCCTTTCTACCTTACTTCTTACCGTCGGATAAAGAGGACTCCCCCCTATCGCCTGGGCAACCCAACCCTGATCTTCCGGAATTTTCTTGCCTCTTCTGGAGCGGGGCGCATGCGCTTGCTCCCCGCCTCGGCCCCTTCCTCGTCAAGACCCCCTCGCTCAAAATTTTCTCTTATACCCATAGGGAGGAGACAGCTTTTTCTACCCAGCCGTACCCTTTTTTCACCCAGAGTCAGATGGTTAGGAAGGATCGACGAGTTTTTTCAAGTTTTCCGCGCGGAAGCTTCGGCGTCGGGTGAATTATAATTGCCGCTAGAAACATTTGCTGAAACCTTAGTCGGGGTGCGGCTTCGGCTTTTGCGAGTTGCTTCGTTGAAAAGTAGATGGTTGCAAAACCAACTACCCTTTTTCTCCCCTCGTCTTCTCCCCTCTTGGGTACCCCCCTATTTTAAGTTCCCCCCCTTCGGGATCTGCGTTAGTGCTTGATCGCTCCTCAAGTTGTTTTTGTTTGAGCTTTTTTCTAATTCCATTCCCTCCCAGACAGAGCGGCTGCTCTCCCTGTACTTATGTACCCGAAGCATGTTCCTCTCCCCCCCTTCCGCTACAACCTGGTAGGGTGGTGAGAGCATCCCGATCTTTTTTCCCCCACTCTTCAAGAGCTAAGTGACCCACGACTCCACCCCCTTACTTTTTATCGGATCCCTCCCGGTTTAGAGAGGAATGATAGTAACCTTCAGTAGAAGATTCGGAGTATCTTTCGTCGTAGAGTGACCCTAACACTCTGAGATCCTTCCTTTCCTCCGTGAGTCGTAGATGGGGGACGGAGAGAACGATTCTAATAGAGTCTTTTCATCTTTTATTTGATTATGGAGGGATATCTCGTCTTTCGGTCTTTAGGACCCCTTAGCCCTTTTTACAGCCCGAGTCATCTCACCTTTTTTCTAATTTCTGTACAAGAAGTTTGAATTTCGGTTTTCTGGTTCCTCCCTTTATTAAGTTGATCTTTCTCCTCCTAATTTATTTCTGATGGTCGACCTCTCGGTAGATATGGGAGTGCAGGACTGCAGAGGTCTCTAGTGGGACGTTTACGTGCTAGTCGCGGGAGATCTTCTTGATTTCGATATGAGCTTCTGGGAAGTTCAGTCGAGGCCTTCCCAGACAGACATTGACGGCGCGTTGTCGTCGGTCGCGGATAGAATTTCACCCCCCTGCCAACTTAGAAGTCCTTTAGTCACGTTCCCTCCTCGGGCCGAAATCATTTAACTTCCGCTTCGTCGCTCTTTTTTATCGAGCTTTAGAACGTTTCCGAAAGAGTCTCCTTGCTTCCCCCCGAGTTCTCCCTTCAAGCACGATCCATTCCCCTTCGCATCTTCAAACGTTCCCGAGAAGTCCAACTCACTTAGTGTGAGTAACCATGGAGGTATAACCCTTTTTCGACGCCACTCCTCTCAGCTTTTGCTCAGTATTCGCTTCCTTCTTTTTTCAGCGCCAGTTTGTAGGAGGCCCTCTTTCGCGGCTAACATTAGCGAGCTGCTCCAACGAGGGAAAAGGTTCGAACCATCTTTGCCGGTTTCTCCGAGTCCAAGATAATCGCTTCCCTGACGAGTCATTCCCCCCCCCCAACCCAGGTCAGGCAGAGCGAGCTCTTCTTTTGGTGATTGTGACGGTGCCCCGGTTCTTTTTTAGAACTCCCCCTCTTCCTGCAAGTCCATCGATCGGGTACACAACTGGAAAGGGAAGGCCGTCCGGTCGTCCTGACTCGTCAGTCTCCTGATCCTCTTGGGAATGTTTCCCAAGTATCCATGACTAGACGCTTGTGCTTCCACCTCTTCAGATGGTTTATCATAATATATTATGAAGGAACAGCTTTTTCGCCCAATATACATCGTTTCTTTCCCCTGTTGTAGATCTATCTGCACGACCACTTCCCTTCTTCCCCTCCAGTTGGGGGGGCGTCGGCCGCGGCGTACCGCCCGTTATTTTTTTTTTTTACCTGCGACTTTGTGCCAATCTACGGGTTCAGGCTTAGATTACCTTCTTCTTTAGCTTCCCAGCCAGGAGAAATGCGCCACGTTTTCCTGTTGACCTTTTTTGCTTTTTTTTCAAAGCAGTTTGCCTCCTTAACGAGCACGATACTGTTTTCTGCTCTCCCCTCGTTTTAATGCCCCGGAGGCCTTTGCACACCAGGCTCTTGTTGAATCCCTCGATGATTCGACGCGAACGAAGTATGACCACACCCCCTCCCCCCTGATCGCGAAGCTCGCCACGGCCGATTAAGCTCCCCGCGTACCTCTCTGCTTTACTACTGAGGTGTTGAAGATACTTCCGGAAGTCCCCCTAGTAGGTGCTCTGATTGAATGTTGCGAAGCAGGGAAAAATCTCAGCTTCTCTCCCGTATTCCTCTAGAGCTCTCGTGGCCCTTTCGAGGTGTTTTCTGTTCTTAGAAAGGACATAGAAGACTGGTTTATCTGAACTTTGAGCAGGACGAATGGACGACCCCTCTAGTAATTTCCGTGAAAGAGTTCACACTCCCTCCTCCCCCGATTCAGATAACCGTCGTGGAACAAGGTAATCCCCGAGTACAAGTAAAGAAGAGTTTTGACGCTCTGTGCCACATGCTCTTTATGGCTCCATATATATATTTTCAATCCTACCACGTTGTTGTTTTTTTATCGAGATGTGACCAGAAGACCAGCCGTTCACCTTTCCCGTCGGGGTCAGCCTCAAGTCTTCCCAGTGGCCCTGAGATAGTCTGGGTCAACGCTTTCCCTTCAGCTTCTTCGGGGCGAGGCTTGAGTGGGATCCTTTTTTAAGCCCCAAGTCAGTTCCTCCCCTGATTCCATCAGTCTCACTGTTCCCTTTATCACCGAATGAGAATCAGGTACTTCCTCTTTCCTTCTCTCCATGCACCCATCAAAAGGATGTTTTGGAGGGTGTAAACTTTTTTTTGTTACTCAGGCGCCTTGTTCCCTAATTTAGCACCCTCTCCTCCTTACTTCCAACCCCACCCTCTTGGATACTTCTTTAAGAGCATCCCATTTTTACTAGAATGAGAAATTGGCCTATTCCCTTCCTCATAGAGGAATCTCCCAGAGAAATTTCTCTTCAGCCTCCCTTTCCGGTCTAAGGCGATATCCTGATCCCTACATTATCTATAAAACCAGTAGAAGTTTTTTACAGAAGAGATTTCTACAAGAACGCTATTAGTGTG
>Ga0179591_1319288_pt1 | contig 11176 bp, 13 predicted proteins | sample CZOMad2_1_08_16f_FD_182891 | JGI IMG/M metagenome (GOLD analysis project Ga0179591, IMG submission 182891) | Vadose zone soil fungal communities from Angelo Coast Range Reserve, California, USA - CZOMad2_1_08_16fungal (PacBio error correction) | ecosystem: Environmental > Terrestrial > Soil >... | reverse complement strand
CTTGCCTTTTCTTTCCCCGTCTTCCGTACTCCTACATTCCAGGAAAAAGGGAATACTCTTCGTTAAGAACTGCCCTCTCGCTCTTAACTATGATCGTGTTGAACTTTATTTTTTAACGTTTTCGTTTCCCTCCCTCCTCTTACCCTGTCGGAGTCCCAAACTCTTCCTTCCTTCGTTGTGAGACTTCCATCAGGTCCTGGCCTTCCCGGATGTGTTTTGTTCTATCACTTGATAGAGAGCAATCCCCCCAGTAGTTTAGGTTCGCCCGCCTTTCCCCCCTCTCACTCCCTACTCTGATCTCTTGGTTTAGCTTTTGATTTTGCCTTTGTGTCAGTACTTTTCTTGCCCATATCGTGCATCCTCTATAGTTTCAATTTTTTCTTTAGGCCGTGCCATAGGACTCTGTAACCCTCCCGCGGTTTCCCCCTCCCCTCCATGTCCTGCTTACCACGCCTGGTTTTCCCCGTCTTCCTGTGGGCCCATTTTCATTTGTGACCAATAACCTGTTTTAATTATTGAGGATTATGTATTTTATGTCCCTTTTTTTCCTCGAAACTCTTTTTCTCTCATCCTTTTTTTTTTTTTTTCTCGAGTCTGCTATTCCTGTCATTCCCCGCCCCCTCCCAATTCCTTTCCCGGGATTACAGTTCTTTTTTGGTAAATACAGGAAAATTTTAACCCTTTCCACCCCCCTTCTTCCGTTGTCCTTTCTTCACCGCTGCGTTCCAGACGCGTGGGTAGCTTACCATCCCTAGTCTTTCTCCCAGACATCGACGACAGGAATCTCACCCCTATGCCGTTTTTCCCAGCAAGCTCCTTTTATTCTTCCCCGTTTCCCCTTTTGCTCAAAAAGGTCTGACACCGGCCGAAAGAGACCAATTACCATCTAGGGTTGATTGAACGATTTACGGCCTCCCAACTCCCTCATTTCCTATTTTCCCCCTCCTCATTGGCATACCAAACAAAGCCGGTGCTCCCGCGGCCTTGCTTTCGCAGTTTCTCGTTGACTTCTTATCCGCTTGGCTACTTACCCTCTGTTTTTTTTCCCATTTTATGATGAATAAAGTTGAGAAGAGATTATCCCTCCCTCACACTCCCGTGTCCCCTCTACGATCCTTACCAGGCGCGGGCGTGCGTCAAAGTTCCTTCATTCTCATTTCCCTTTCCGCTCGGCTTTGGTTCCTAGAGGGCCCACAAACCAAGCCTTTGCAGTCTGAAGAAGAAGAAGGAGATCGGGACTGTCTTTGCCTTAGGGAGGTTTTCCCACCCAGTCCCCTTGTGTTCCGGGCCCCTTTTGAAGTGCCCAGCCCCTAACCCGCAAGCGACGGGAAGTGGTCTTCGAGGTTTCGTTGGGCCCCGGGGAAGAACTCAGGGTCATTGTCATAAGCGAGGGGCCGCTCGCCCTTTCCTCCCCCTCAGCGGTTTTTCAACTCAGCCATTATTATTTCGCGCGGGTATGTTATCCCCCACCGTTCTTACTCCTTTCACCTGTCCTCCCTGAATCGGGAACCCGGTATTTCCTGGGGTTCCTTTCGGTTCCCCTCCGACCCTGGGAAGGAGCATCCTTTTTACGTTCCATCAGTTTGTGTCACACTTTCTTTTTCGCGGAGTGGCCCCCCATGTAAGGCTTGTCCTAATATCAACAGGTCAATGCAGCTCAGTCTCCCCTCTTTCCTCCTCCTTATTCTGCAGGGTGGGTGCGACCCGCTTTTCGATTTTTAAAAAAGCCCCCCCCCCCCGTATCTTCCGATACTGACCCCCCTGCATTGATGCAGGCTCTTCTTATAAACCGTTGCTGCAAGGTTTTCCTCCTCTGCCATGCCGGTTTAGTTTGGGTCCCCCCCCAATCCATTAGGTTTTTTATTGATAAAGCGCTCACCATGATGCTCTTGGTTCTTCGGGTATGTGTTGTTCGTTTGCGATCTGACCTTTTCGTCCTTTGCGATCCTGGCTTTTCCCAGGAACCCAGGAGACCGGCTCCCCCAGAGAGATTCGCCCCTGTCCCCAATCTCTGCCTTGCTACCAAAAAAAAAAGTAGAAAGGTTAGAGGTTTAACTTTCCCTGTTGTCCCCCATGGCTTAACCCCCTCCACGCTGACTTTTCTAACCACCGCTTTATAGGTTGAGTCCCCTGAGAAGATTTTTCACTTATTGTAATCACTTCCCTCTCATCAGCTATCTTCTCCTGAAGATCTTTTTGTTTTATGTTTTCCTATAATCTTTTATGCCCTAGTAGATCTTGCAATTGTTGCATTCCGCATCGACCTCCCGATAAGTCCCAGTTAAGAGGATAGCTATAGCCGTCTCTCCCCTAATTAGCACCCTGAAAGACTAAGCCCTTCCCATAAGACACCCATCGTGTTTTTATTATTATGATGCTCGTTAATCAATCAATATTTCTTCCCGATTTTCATAGTGCCCCAAGCCCAAGGTTCATAGTGAGTAGATTACAAGAAGAGGAAGTAACGTATTCCTACCCCCCCCCCCTCCTTCTCCTACCCCCTCCTCTTTCTCCTTGCCAGACACTTATGTTATCCTTCCTCATTTCCTTTTAAGTCGTCGTAGGGATCACCAGTGATGGCCCCGTTGAAAAAAGCTTTCCCTCCCATCCTTTCCCTAGAGTTCCTTGATTTTCGGCTCACCATTTGGCGTAATCGAGCTAGCCTTGTGGATTGTCGCTCTGATCGCTCAAACCCCTCTCCTCCCCTTGGATCCTCCCTTCCCAGGATCGACATTCCCTTGGAGATGATGTCTTGTCCCTTCCCGGACATACGATCGTTCGGCAGACATTTTTCACTTCTTTCCTCTCATGGTCGCTCTTTTGGAATCCTCATGAGGCACTTACTCTCCGAGGAACGATGTACCAAACCCCCACAATCTCTATCTTCATTCTCGAAGTTTTGGGACTAGACTTCCTTTTTTATCCGCGTACCTACTCTTCCCTTGCCTCTCTCCCCCTCTCCCGTTTGACCGCCCTCCTCTTCAACCTGCGCCACCATTTCTCTGATTGGTCACGTTCATTGCAAAGCAATCGAAAAGGTTTTTCTGGGCGTCTTACCCTTTACGAGACCCTAGGTGGTTGCAAGGATAACCCGGCGTTTTACCTCCCTCCCCGTTTCTCCCTCTACGCAAATTTCTCTTTTTATCAACCTCCAGAGGTTCCTGCCTCGTCTCTTCCTCGTTGGGTCCAGGGCGGGTATCACTTAGCGGGGATCACGACTACGTCCTTATGAGATGTTTAGAAGGATAAATAAGATGCTCCTTTCGGTATCCTTTCTTTTCTTTCTTCCCTTTTCCTCTGTTTCTTCAATCGTCCCTTGGCGAGTTTTTCTCCGTACGTCACACTCCGTTCTAGAACGCCCTTCAGCAAGGAATAATTCGCTTTGTATCGATGTCCCCGGCGCTTACGGTGGGCTCCCTAGGTTTACCGAGACGTTCCTTTTCCCCTACAATTCCCCTTCTCCTATCCCGTCGTCTTCTTCCCTACCATGTGACACTATAAGTCCTGGGTGCACGTCCGAGAAACCGACGTCATTTCCGTATATCTCTTCCCCCCTTCTCCTTTTTTGAGTGCTTCCCTTAAAATTCTCTCAATTTTTCTCGACTACACCCCTCTTCAATATTTTTTTCTACTTCGCCCAGCCCGCCAAACGCTTAAGGATCGAACCACTTGCCTCCTTTTGTTGGGTAGACGGACGAGAGGTCTTCTTCCCCCTTCTAGCTTGTCACTTCTGCGTCCTCTTTTTACCTGACCAGCAGATATTCCATTCCCTAGAAATCTCTTTTTCCCTCCAGCCCGCGCAGAATTCAGTCGCCTTTTCGTCACAGCCAATTATTTTACTTCCCGTTTTCCTATTTCATTAACACCTGTCCCAGTTCCCTTTTTTACTTGCCATTTCGGCCTGCTAGATAATGTTCCGCTTAGACAGGTCTGAGGGGTGAGGTAGAGTCCCTTTCTCATGCCAACCTTCTCTTCCCCATTTTTTTTAACTTGATCGCTGAATTGCCGGACTTTTTCTCCCTCCCTCCCCCCCTGTTCGGCCTCTCGAGTCTGCCTTTTGAAACCATCTTGTTACCCACCGGGGATGCACCCCAGGGTGCCGCCACTAGAAAGTCCGGCCCTGTTAGATCTCTCCTCAATGCCCTCCGTCTTTGCCCGTGACTCCTTTCGATTGATATTCTGGCCCCCCCTGCCGCTAACTTGCCCCTTTTCGAGTTTTTTTCGAGAGAGTAGAATTCTTCCCCTAATCCAACTTCCGTACTCGGTAGGCCCTTTCCCCCCCTTCTCAATTCCACCTTTTTTGAACCCCCCCCCTCTTCCTTTAAGTCACTCTCTCCTTCTTCTTTGGCTGCATACTTTCCCTTTTTTTTTCGTTTGCCCCAGGACGTATATAGCGGAATGGCAAGGACCCGATTCGCCACCTCCTCTCCCCCCCCGAACGTGATAAATTGCATTATGTCCGTTCCTTCGTTCTTTTCCCACGTTTGTGGGGTGGGTTTAGAGCAGAATCTTTCAGCACCATAATTATTCTTCTGCCGAGACCTTCTTCTCATTTTTTATCCCGTTTCTGTTTTTTTCCCTCCCCTTCTCCTGTCGGCCTGCACTCTCCCTTCGTTCGCTGCTCCTCTTTTCCCGTAAATTTTCCCTCAGGATCGAGGAGCTTTCGATGGCGTGAGTCAGGAATTTTTGTGCGTCCCCCCCTTCCCCTCGTCTACCTATCTCTTCTGTTTTCACCTGCTATGTTTCCTATGTCCTTTCTCCGGTTCTGTTCCTTCTGTACGTCCTTTGCTTTCCCTTCCCTCCTCGCTTCGACCCCTTTGCCGTGGACGCGTCTGTGGCAATTTTCCTGTCAACCTAAACTGTATATCCTTGAATTTTTATGCTTCCTTCTTTCTTCTGCCCCTTTCCCCCTCCCTCTCTTTCCTTCCTCCCCTCCCGTTTGTTTTTTGTCCCTCTGATGTCTTCTTTAATTCCAATTAAACAGACATAATCAATAGATCCCAGTCTTTCCTTTTAACCAACTTTTCCCCCACAACCCTTTTGTCCACCCCAGGCAGGCTTGCCTCCTTGCGCTTTTCCCCTTAGTGGAGCTACCCTGCATTCTTATCCCGCCCAAGGCATCTCCCCTCAGATTAACCGAAGAGATGATGATCTTTCATGTTTGCAGTCACCCTGGCAAACCTCACTCCAAGCCCTTATAGTCCTTCTATGGTGCCGGCCCGGAGATCCCAATTTCTCGAACGCATGGCTTTTGAGCTACTCTCTCATGGTCTCTCCCCCACACACCCGGGAAGTGGTACCGGACCTGACCCGAATATGGCTCCCGCTGCCCAGTTTTGGGGCTCCGACGCTGTTCCCAGTTTTTTTTTACTACACGCCCTTTTTGAAGGACTTAAGGTAAAAGGCCAACAAGAACCCTTTATCCGATCCTTCTTCTTCTCGGAGTGCTTCTACTGATCCATTTTCCTGGAATTAGTCTTTTGCTACGGATCCGGTACATTTGGCCTCCAAGAAAAAGGGCCAGGTGAGTATCCAAATTTCCTTTCCGGTCTTTGACTTGAGATCCGAGGTATTCAACCCCCTCCCTTCCTGGTGGCCGTGCTTACCACCTGGTGGAAGTCACCTGTGGACACTTCCCCACGCACGATCTTTTTCTTCTTTTCTTTACATCTTGTCTTCCGGGAAAGAATTTCAGCAGGTCTATACGCGCGCCGAGGCCGACTAGAAATTACGAAGTTCATGACGTGGACTTCATTCTCACTTCCTTGCTGTATCCCCCGTCGCCTTTTTTCTTCTCCCCCGCTTAATGGCGACCCCGTTCGAGAATACAGGTCTTTCTTCAGTTCCCGTGCTTTTTTTTTCTTCTCCCCCCCTTTTCAATTTCAGGTTCAACATGTGTACGGCACCCCACCGGTCCCCCTCAAGGTCTTCTGATTGCTTCAATATTGCCGAGTATCCTCCACGCGTTTCTTTTTTTTAAGCAGCAGACCGGGCCAAACTCGACGCTACTATTTTCGTGGAGACGTTTCGCTTCAAAACAGCCCACCGCTCCCTTTCATTCTATTCCTGTATACTTTGCTTCCTCTGCCGTTCCGCCTTTTTCGCGATCAACCGCGAGGCCATTTAATTCACCGTTACGAGCCGGTCCTTTCCCCACAATAACAGTCTTTGTTTTCTGCAGAACAGGCGCCTCAGGCTTCATTTTTCTGGCTCGGTTCTTTCTTTGTGTCCTCTCTTCCCTTTTTCCTTTTCCTGATCTCGTTTATTAACCAGCATCAGAAGCGATAAGAAGATATATTCCTCCCCCCCATTCCCTTTCTCTTTTGTCTTTACCCCCTCCAAAAACGCCCTTCGGACCGTTTTCCCCTAAGCTTATAGTAGTTGAATTACGTGTGCTCGTTCGGCCCTCATTTTATTTTTCCACCAAAAGTATTGTCTTTTTTTTCCCCCGATACCCCTTCCTCTTTATGATGAATAGGGTGAGGATGTGACGCCTAATCTTCGGCCGACCCCCCCCTTCTTTCCTCGTTTAGCCAGTCCCTCTCTCCAGTTTTTAGAAAAGGTGTTCTGGCCTTCCCCCCTTGGTCTCCCTAAGCACTCTACTCGATTTACCGATCCCCGGGGGATTGACGTTTTTTTCATGCTTATAGTGGTGCCTGTCTCATCTGCTTCTTAGTAGAAAAATGCCGAGCAAGCACTCTCCTGAAACCCCACCACTTCGTGCTTCTTTATTCTGCTTTTTTCCTCTACAGCAATTTAGTAAACCCGATCTTTTAGCATTCCCGCTTGTTCATCCCTCTGTCTCCTCTCACCTGCCTTCATCCCCAGAATTCGTTTCGCGGCTAATAGCAGACTTCCCCGTAATAAGTCTCTGTACTTTTTCGGGATCCGCGTCGTTTGTCTTGTCCCCCCCCTCCCTGGCCACCTAGTCACTCCACCGATTGCCAAAATCGAGGTTACTTCAGACGACTTTTTCGTAACAACTCGCGGTGCGAGACCATTGAGGCTTTTTTCTCCTGCATTTCTCCTTTTCCGCCAACCGCCGCACCCTGTCGTACCTCCAGTATCGACCATGTCTGGCGGAGAGATTGTCCTGTCACTTTTTTTCATTTTCTCCCGTTTTGTCCCCTCTCATGGGCGTCAGAGGGAAGTCGATTGTGTCGCGATTTTTTCCTGACTCCTGTGCCGTCCCACTTCTTCGACGCGTATCCACCCCCAAGCATCTTTGACTAAGAACGAGAGATTAAGGAATTTGTTTCTCTGTTCCTCTTTTTACTTCTTCTTCCCCCATCTTAATCGAAAGAACTTCTCGGCGAGCCCCCAATTCTCGCCCCCTCCTGAGTTGTCCCTTTCTTGCCAGCAAGCCCCCTTCACCAGGGGCTGCTCGACTTCCCATTAAGAGATGGCTTTTTGAGCGCCCTGTCCCTTCACATTCCCCTGGTGTTCGCCGGCGCTTCCTCCCCCTTGTTTCGCCGCGTAAACCCGCGGGTACTCCCGTCTGGCCTTTGGCCAGTGGCCTTATCTCGCGTGGTCTCTCCTGAGACGGGAAGTGTATTATAAGATGCTTGCCTTGGTCCTGACTCTGGTATTCGCGGTTATCTTTTCTCGTCACAGGTCCCCCCCGATGCGATGGGAACGTACTACAATCTGGCGGCTCTTTTTTAAAGACCATTCAAGGACAGAAGCGGGTCTGTCCGATGCGGCGTCAAGTTTTCCCCTATTTCGGACCTTAGCCCCCCTGATTACTTCCACCCCCTTCCCCACACCTTCTCGTATTTTTGTCTCGGTCATGCATGTGTCCCCCTTCCTATTCCCCCGCTTGAAGGTTTCCAAAGATAGACTAACGAGGACGTGATCGCGTCGGAATTTACTCTCCTATAGCCCGCAGACCATGTCTAATTATCGATCACCCCTTCCTTTTTCCCCCTGCCATTCCCCGTCCGCCCGCAAACGCCCCCCTCGCGATCCGCCCCCCCTCGGTTCGTGTTGGATGGGTAGAAAGGGCATGCGTGAATAGCCATGAAACGATCGCGTTTGGTTCCTTACCCCCCCCCAAGGGCCAAGTCCTCTCACCTGTGTCAGACTTTCAAATCTCCCCCTAGACAGCCTTTTCGACGCGCCGTCCCCTCCCCCAACCGACACTTTTTAATCCCGGCTCTGACGGCAAGAGTAGTAAATTTTCCTCCGCGGTTGATAGCGCCAGTTCTTCCCATGCTCGCCGTCCTCCCCGAATACAAGTAGCGTCTTTTCTATCATCGTTTTGCCTGCCGAACGCGAGTCCCCAGTTGGCGCCTGATTTGGGCTTCGTGATAGCTTCCTTACCGGGAGAGATTTTAGCATGACCCAGTGCCTTTCTTCCCCCATTTCTGCCTTCCTTCCAGGTGCAGCCTCCGACTTCCGACCGAGTCATCATTCCTCTTCGGTCAACTTGTTCCCTCCCCGATTCGACGAATGCGCGTTTTCTCACGCCCGCGCATTGTAGAATGGGTTGATTAGTGGAGACGCGGGAAGGAGGACACGGAAGATAACGGTATAGACCCCCCCTTCTCCCCCTTTCCCATCCTTCCCCCCTCCCCAACCGGACTCGGGTCTTGGCCTCCCACTTGAGAAAGTCCCCATGAATAAACCCCCTGATTGATAATGGATCATACTTCTCCTTTAGTCTCCCTGCCGGTAGCCGACGAATAGGCCCAACTTGAATATCATTAGTTACGTCACTACCTTCGCAGATATAAATGAAATGAGGATGGTCGCTTGTCGTCGTCTTATTATGACCGCTTCATGCGCACTCTGTCCTCTCCCCGAGACCTTCGGGGTTGGGCCTTTTCCTCGGTGTGTTTTCATAAATGAGACTAGGAGAGCACAGTCTTAGAGATGAGCGAATTGGCCTCCATTACTCTTTCTCTTCCTATGGCGCTTTCCTTTCTGCATTCCCCACTTTTCCTGCATGAACGCTCTTTTCCCCTCTTTCCGGTGCTTTTTTTTTTTGATGCATTGCACTGAAATATGTAAGGCTTTCTGGTACATCGTCGTCCTTCCTTCCTGGTTTCCATCTTCCCTGGTTAAATTTCTGAGCCCAACCCTACCCCTTTATCGAAATTTCTGATTATGTTTTTAATTCTCACCTGAATGGCTTCTTTCTAATACCCGTTGTTGTTAGTGATGTAGTTCCAATAAGGCCCCTCTCCTCATAAATTCCTTAGATTTTCCAGTTAGTTTTTTCCTCAGTCAATTGCCCAATGAAAAAAGCTTTCCCCAACAGCAGGCGTAAGTCGCCGCAGTTGTCTGACCAGCTTGTTCATATTCTCATCGCATCTAGGCGCCAATGCTGTGCCACGACGATGATGTCTTCTAATTTCCCTCCCCCAACCGGTCCTTTACCCCTCCCCTCCGCCCAGCCCTTATACTACGGAGTTATTCGGCTTAAGGCTCCCTCCCGCCGAACGGGATCTGCCCCCTACGCGCTCAGTGTGCCTTACCACAAAAAAGGGAAGTGAAGCCTCTTCCTACTTTCCCTCCCGAACCCTCGGAAAGGAGGGGCTGCGCCGCTGTCAAGATTATGCTGTCCAAGCCCTGAAGACGAATACTACGAGCCGGCCTCCCTCTATCGGCGTCTCCCCTGAGTGATTCACGAATGATTTACTTTTCATGTAATTAGTAGGCCTGAAGGGTTCCCACCAGGGGTTTGCGTAGTTTTTCTTATTCCTGACTCTTGTCGTAGGTGAATTCTTACGAATGAGTTTTCTTTTAAACACTTCCCTGGTGGTCTCTTCTCATTTTTTTTTTTTTAAGTGCCCATCAACGCCTCTGCCGTGGAGGGCCTTGTCTCAAGGAGCAAGAAGGTATATACCAGAGGCCGACTGCGTATTCCAATTTCAAGACTCCGAGGCCCGTTGGCCCACTCCCACCTTCATCTTCCTGATCGCGTGATTGATCCCCCATTTTCTTATTTTTTCGTAATTCGGACCTTGCAGAAAGAATAGTGATCACTTCTATAGGAGTACGTGCGACGTACCAATGGAAGGGTCCCACAGTCAATCCCAGTACGGCAAGTGTGTTATTTCTAGATGTTCCCAAGGCATTCGTTGCAGTAATCTTCCCCCCCGCCTTTTCTGACAGAGATAGGAGCAAGAATTGGCCTTCCTGTTCTCCCTGTGCTTTCTCTAGTACACCCCACCCGCTACCTTTAAGTAGATACCTGTCAGTATCTTCGTCCTTTTCTTATACAACCGCGTGGCCATTGTTAATACTCTTTCCCCCCACCGAGCCGTTGTCTCTCCCACTAATTGTCGGGTTTATGACGACCCGACCCCTCATCGCGTGCGGTTTTTGTGCTTTTCACAATTTTAGTCCCTGAATATTGAGATTTTCTCACCGATCCCTTGTTCCGATCCGATTCCTCGTCGTCCCCTCTTCCTCTCTCTTGCCTACCATCCCCCCCCCCTCACCCGATGGTTCGATCGCTTTAAGTTTTAGGGCCCGCTCTTCTCCACCAAACAGATTGCTAGGTGGTCCTTCGAAATTCTTCGCCTTATGCATGACTGGGACCGAGTCCTATACGACTACAAGGCGAGGTTTTTGTTGTTATGCTAGCTTGCGCTTATTTCCCAAGAGTTTAGGACAGTGCAATTGATTGCACCACTCTCCCGACTCGATCAGATCCTTTTGCTGTCTTCTTCTACGCGGGTTCTCCTTCCTCTCCCCTATAGGCGAAAAAGGAGAAGCTAGGAATCGACCCCCAGGCTCCTTTCTTTCAATAACTTCCCTTCTTTTTTTGGACCGATGCCCCACGTTCCCTCTGACGGTTTGTGATTGGATTCCCCCTATACTCCGCGCCCCCAATCTCCCCTCTCCCCTTTTTACCGAAGCGGGCCAGACTGATGAGGTTTGACTTCGAATAATGCACTTTTGTCGGTAACCTCTTTTTCCTCATTAAAACGATGTACAGTCCCGGAAGATGTTCCCCAAGAGAGGTTGAATTCTTAGACATTGGGTTCGACTTGACTCGATTTTCCTGGCTCCAACTCGTCCCTCCACTTGGTCCCCGTCCTTAAAGTTTAGAGAGCTTGCTTAGTTGACCAGTTCCCCCCCCGAGGTCTCCTCCGCCGTGATTCCTTTTGACCCCCCGGAGCGTGTTGATCAGGCGTTAGTCAGTACTTTCGAGGCCGTGTTTCCC